>WNGK01019077.1_pt1 | contig 13619 bp, 14 predicted proteins | sample 5400601 | NCBI WGS metagenome assembly WNGK01 (sample SAMN13153376, study PRJNA577476) | soil metagenome | isolation source: 60 cm soil or saprolite under Garry oak tree replicate 1 | place: USA:California | collected 2016-06-15 | reverse complement strand
GCGGTGTACTGGGCCAGTTTGGCGGCGGCCAGGACTTTGGTGATGGCCGCCGTCAAGGTGGTTTTGCCATGGTCGATGTGGCCAATGGTGCCCACGTTCACATGCGGTTTGGTTCGTTCAAATCTCCTCTTTGCCATTTCCTAAGTGTGGCTCCTTCTGCAATTCTATCTGCGATCAGATAACAATTAATGGTATAGACATGCAGCAGCCGTCCCCTGATAGTCTGATCGCCTATTTCAGTATAACTTCCCACACTACTATTCACAGTACCCTGGAACGGGTCGAACTAGAGGCCTAGGGAAGTGACGATCCTTCAGAAGACGGCAGCAAACCGATTGCAGTACCCTCAGACGAGTCGACTGCTGGTATCGTGAAAATACTTGCTGTTGACGCAAAGCATCTTCAGAAACCACAGGAGCCCGTGATGGGAATTGAACCCATGACCCCAGTCTTACCAAGACTGTGCGCTACCGCTGCGCCACACGGGCAGGTTTTCTTTGGGTGGGCAGTGAGGGATTCGAACCCCCGAAGTCGAGAGACAGCTGATTTACAGTCAGCTCCATTTGGCCACTTTGGTAACTGCCCAGGATGAGTAGCGCCCGCCGGATGTATACAGCTACCTCCACTTTGCCCGTGCTACGCACTGCTGGGCCAGGTCAGATAGACGGAGAAAAAACCGACGAAGGGACTCAAAAACCTGCTACTTTCGTCACAAGGAGCACGCAAACTGCATTTCCTGAGTGATCGACGTGTTCATTATAGCCGACGCTTTGTGCCATGTCAAGCATTTTACGACCGGAGTACCACAAAAGCGGGGTTCTTAGGGACGCAGCCCCTGAGCAGTGTTTAGGGGGACCCTGTTTGGGGGCAGGTAATCCCCAGGTTCTTTTCTTCTCCCCTACCGACAAACTATAAAATAGTACCTAAAACCATTGCGTCTTTCACAAATTGCTGGTATAATCTCCATCGTTGGAGAAAAAACATACCTCGTACCCTGTTTACGGTTTTTCCACAACTGATGGATGTAGATGATTTGAACATTGGAAGTAAAGAGGTATTCTTTATGGTGACAAATTGTGACTTCGGTCGTTCTTCCTTGCTTGCAGAACAGTATCAGCGTGAAATGGAACTCATAGCTGTTGCCCTTCAGGAAGAGAGCCAGGATGAACGGGATGAGCGTTTAAATCTTGTTGCTCGCTCCTGGTCACTTACCACCGCCTGTTTCCATGCTCAGCTTGAGTCCAGCGAAGCCCCTGCCTATGCCTCAGTAGCTTTTGCACATCCCTAACGTCGGTTTGCGTCGGTAGTAGAAGATATATAGTTAAACAATGCCTCATCCACCAGAACTTACAACGGATGCACTGACGTATCAAACGCCTGTGCAATTCGGCATGGTGTATTGGGTAAATTTTGGTTACCCGTCACTGCCTCCAGGCATCGAGGAGAAACGTATTCTAGATTGGCATCCTGCACTTGTCGTTTCAGGCGACCCGTTTTGTCGTCATGCAGGTGCCGTCAATGTAGTTGCCCTCACCTCCTACCGTGGCAAACTCCGCCCTTATCATCATCTCCTTTTGAAACGAGATTACCCTTTGCTTGATACCGATAGCCTGGTAAAGACAGAGTTGATGTATCCTGTGCTTCGCTCTCTCCTGGCCGATCAGTATGCCATCTGTAAGCTCAATGATGCTGATTTACGTTCGATTATGAGCAAGGTAGCCAATAGCCTGGCGATCACTATGTATTTCGCATTGCATTAACGCCTGGTGAGCGAGGAGAGAGCTTATGACTACCGATCAGAACCAGCTTCGACTCTTGCCATCTGTTGATGAAATCCTGCAATCTGCTACAGGCCAGCGGCTCATCACACAGTACTCACGTACTATGACGCTTCGTGCTCTACGTGCCACTCTTGCCCGGGCTCGCGCGGACATTCGCCACGGCGCTGCCTGCCCTTCATTTGAGGAACTCCTGGCTACCGCCGAGCAAATCCTACAACGAGAGCAGCAACCGCACCTACGACCCCTCATTAATGCCACTGGCGTGATTATTAATACCAATCTAGGGCGTGCTCCTCTTTCCCAGGAGGCGCTGCAAGCAGTACAGCAAGTCGCTGGGGGCTACTCCAACCTGGAGTATGAATTAGAAGCAGGTGAGCGCGGCTCACGTCATACGCACGTCAGCGCACTGCTCCGCGAATTGACAGGAGCCGAGGCTGCTCTAGTAGCCAATAATAACGCGGCAGCAGTACTTTTAGCGTTGAGTTCCCTGGCCATGGGAAGCGAAGTTATCATCTCTCGGGGGCAACTGGTTGAAATCGGTGGAGGCTTCCGAGTCCCTGACGTTATGCGACAAAGCGGCTGTCAACTGGTTGAAGTTGGCACGACGAATCGCACGCGCATAAGTGACTATCAAGCCGCCTTGAACGAACATACGGCCCTTTTGCTCTCAGTACACCCGAGCAATTTTTTGATTACCGGCTTTACCGAGTCAACCCCGGTCAGTGCGCTGGCTGAACTGGCCCACCGGCACAATCTGCTGGTCATGCATGACCTCGGCAGTGGTTGTCTGCTTGCCAGCGAACGCTACGGGCTGGCTCATGAACCCACGCCGCAGGAAAGTCTGGCAGCCAGGGCGGATGTTGTCTGTTTCTCTGGTGACAAGCTACTCGGTGGGCCGCAGGCCGGTATCCTCGTAGGTAAAGCTGATATACTGGCCCGCATTGCCAAACACCCTTTGATGCGTGCTGTTCGCATCGACAAGATGACCCTTGCAGCCCTCGAAGCAACATTGCGACACTACCAGCGCAACGAAGCCGAGATTCATATTCCCATCTGGCGCATGATCTCGGCTCGACCGGAGAAGATTGCCAATCGTGCCAGGACCTGGACAATGAAACTGCAAGCGCAAGGCATCCCTGCACGCACACAGCGCGGAGAATCAACCATCGGAGGAGGATCTCTCCCTGGAGAGACCCTCCCGACAACGCTCTTAGCCCTCGATGCCGCACAGCTTCCTCTACCCGTTGACGAGCTTGCTAAGCGTCTGCGCCTGAGAAGTACTCCCATTATAACCCGCATTTTTCGCGATACCCTCTTGCTCGATCCTCGCACTGTGCTTGAGGAACAGGATGAGGAAGTGGTACAGGGATTGGGAGAAGACATTTCTAATGGCTAGCGCTCTTCCCCTGCTACAATACGCAGGTAACTCCTATAACGCCGTGCGTTGATAACGCCATCATCAACTGCCTGGCGAATGGCACAGCCCTCTTCATCAACATGCATACAATTGGAGTAGAGGCACTCGCCCAGGTATGGACGGAACTCGACAAAGCAGTAGGCTACTTCCTCAGGCAGAACATTCCAGGTCGCCAGCGCGCGAATGCCCGCTGAGTCGGCCAGCCATCCTCCTCCTGATAAAGGATACAGCTGCGATCCTGTCGTCGTATGCCTTCCTTTACCGGTTGCATCACTGATCAGCCCGGTACGGATGGCCATACCAGGTTCAATCGCGTTCACCAGTGACGACTTGCCGACTCCAGACGGACCCGTGAAGAGCGAGGTATGCTCTTTAAGCAAGGAGCGTAAGTGATCAATCCCCTCTCCTCTACGTGTACTGGTCAAGACCACACTATAGCCAAGCTGACTATATAAGACCACCTCTTCCTCCACCCGCTCATCATGTGGTAGATCAACCTTGTTGAGGCAGATCAATGGCCGCAGCTCTGCTGACTCACAGATGGTCAGATAGCGATCAAGCATCCCGAAATGCGGCTCGGGCTGCGTGGTGGCAAAGACGAGCACTACCTGGTCAAGATTGGCAAGCATGGTCTGTTGAATGCTCTTATTGCTTGTCGAACCGGCATCCTTACGTGACATGGCACTTTGACGCGGCAAAATTTCCTCAATCAGCCCATTGTTTTCATCAAGCCGGCGCAGTCTCACATAGTCGCCCACAGTGAGACGCACAGGTAACAGAGATTCACCTGTATCGTGCCGCTCCATACGTTCAGCACGCGAGGTTTTAGCGAGTATTTTGTCATAGCGTGGACGGGCCTTGCTCACGGATTTGGTAGATTGGGCCTGTGAAAAGGCTTTTTTGAGTTTTCCTCGTAGAGTACAGCGCAAGATACCATCATCGGTATGGACATCGTAAATGCCATGTGCGCCGTTTAGAACTACTCCGGTAAGCGTTTCCGGGTCGTTAATCAATGCTTTCCCTCCAGGAGAATAAAAAAACACGGTTTAATGACTTTTGATGTTTGTCTACCGTGCGGAGGGAGTGAGCAATGTTCTGCCATTTAATGGATGCCAGGTATCTTCTTTTCCACTGTAATATCAAGGCCCTGGTCTGGCAGCGTCCGCTCGTTACCCCCTCTCGCCAGGTGGGTAGACAAGGTGCATACAAGCACAACTGGTGAATATACGTGCTTTCTCATACTTTGCACCTCCTCATGGACTGGCTAAGCCAGAACTTATGCGAACGTCTTTCTTAATCATAGAGTACTAGAATACAGGCAGGTTTGTCAATATGCAGCGCTTGAGCAATCATAAGAGCAAGCAAAAGGTGGCATACTTGCTGCTTGCAAGCGTTGCCACCTAAAAATGGGTAAGATTGCGCATATGTATAAACTGAATCATAGGTACACTTCTCGTAGAACAGAGGCCAGGCCAGCAGCCTGGATGAATTGTTGACCGGGTGAACGTGCCCGGTCGAACAGGCTAGTGCAAAACCACCGGAGATGATAGGAAAAGGGGGTGCAGGGGATCTCCCCTGCCGGGGTGCAAGGGGCGTCCCCTTGCCTTTCCCTCTTTCCCAAAGAGGTGGGGTGGTTATGCTCTAGTACACGCTCAATTGGAGGAGCTACTATGAGACAAAAAACTTTTACACGCCGCATCATCTTGATCGGCATGATCCTGGCAGCATTGCTACTCACCACCTTAGTGGTAGCGCATCCTGGCGGCGCCAGCTCGACTGCGCGCCAGATACGCAGCCAGACTTTTCAACCCAAAACCTTACAGCAAATGATTGCAGAGCACCAGTTGGCGTCGACGGTCCAGGTGCTCTCCTCCCAGCCACCCAGCGTCATCATTCAATTCCCAATCTTCCCCAGTGGATTGAAGAAGACCTTTCCCAAGGCTACAGGAGTCGTGACGATTGTCCAGGGCAATCCAGCAGTGAGTCTCTTTGAAACGGTGACGGTTGATGTCGCCAACATGCCACCCGATACAACCTTTACCATCTTCTTCATCGAAAAGGCCGTGAAACCCTTCGGTCATGCCGAGTATGTTGCCGATTTACATACACGGGATGATGGTCATGGAGATGTCAGCTTTCAAACCATTACTCTTGTCGCCTTTGCTATGGATGCCGCTAATCCGGGCACATCGCAAGACCAGAGTGGCCAGGCCTCTGGTGTCCAGTTAGAACACCTCGGCATGTGGTTCTCCTCGCTGCAGGATGCACAAAAGATACTGAATGACACTACTCTCAAGGGCACGCCTTTTGATGGCAGCAATCCACCGCTCCACGCTGGCCCACAAGCTATGACCGACGGCCAGGACGCCCCAGTATTCTAGTAGGGACCCGATTCATCGCGTCCACCCGATTTATCGCGTTCCCAAAGGAGGACTCAGATGTCATTTCTGCAACCTATACGCAGGATAACCTTAGGCGCTCCGCTACTGTTGGTCATGCTATTGCTTCTTACCATGCAGGTCAATGCAGCTAGCAATGCATCAATCCAGGCGAGTGTCTATAGCAACCACACAGTTAACCATGTTCCGTATAATGCAAAAGTTCATTACGTACGGCAAATGGTGCATGATGGTCACCTGGCGCCAACAGTACATGTATTAGATTCTCTACCGCCTACTCTCATTCTCCAGTTTCCGTTGGTGCCCAGTGGCATCAAGGCAAGTTTTCCTAACGCCAAAGCTCTGGTAACGATAGTCGTCGGAAGTCATAATGATAGCCCTTCCCACACGGTAACGGTTGATGTGCAGAACATGCCACCCAACATCACGTTTACCATTTTCTTTATTGAACTTGCCAACAAGCCTTTTGGCAATGTCGAGTATGTGGCTGACCTGACGACGCGAGGCGATGGCAGTGGCGAGTCGATTTTTCAGCTCATCACGACCCTTGCATTTGCCATGGATGCCCGCAATCCAGGCACATCGCAGGACAACGTGGAGGGCTTGAGTTCAGGAATAAACCTGGAGCATATGGGCATGTGGTTCTCGTCCCTCCAGGATGCACAAAAAGTACTGAACAACAACTCCCTCAAAGGGACGATTTTCGATGGTGGTAATCCGCCGCTTCACGCAGGTCCACAAGCCATGACCGACGGCCAGACCGCTCCGGTGTTCTAGTAAGGACCCGATTTATCGCGTTCCGCGCTAAAAGGAGGATAACTAATGCTTAGATATATATCGCACTCTACCAGGGCGTATTCAAGGAACCGTTCTGTCATCGCACTTGTGGTAATCGTGCTCCTGGGCCTGCTGCTAGCCGCCTGTGATAGCTCTTCGTCACAAAACACCCAGACGAAACAGACGACTAGTGGCGGCAACAGTTTCCCGACAAATGCGCCATCGCTTCGTACACCTGCATTCGGCAGTCCAGGTCAGGTAGCTCCGACAGTCAAGGTGCTCGCTTCGCCAAAGCCAGTGCACTGGTGACCGTTTTTCAGAATCCCGTGGCTAACGACTTCGACACTGTGACGGTTGATGTGCAGGACATGCCCCCCAACGTCAAGTTTACGGTCTTCTTCACCGAGCTTTCCGCCAAGCCCTTTGGGCATGCAGAGTACGTGGGAGATGTGATTACTCGCGGCGATGGCAGTGGCGAGTCGGTCTTCCATCTGATCACCTTTGTAGCCTTTGCCGCTGATAATCGCAACCCTGGTACATCGGCGGATCAATCAGGTAACGCCTCCGGTATCCAGCTGGAACACGTCGGCATGTGGTTTGACGGAATTATCAATGCCCGGCAGGTATTACATAATCCCACTCAACCAGGTACGCCCTTCGATGGCGGCGGAGGACCACTCCACGCCGGCCCCCAGGCTATGACCGATGGGCAGACCCTGCCTTTGAGGACACGGGTAAATCCTTGTTGTATTTCAGCGTTATTTGGTTCTTTCGCGGGATGATATTCTCGTATGTGCGCTTCCCGCAAATCTATGGCATAAATGCTTTGCTCATTCCCGATGGGTTTCTCCCCAATGGCAATGTCTCTATCCGATGGCAACCTGACTCTGAGTAGCTCGTTGTAGTAGCCGTGAAATCCAAATCTCACTCTTCTGCGTTCTGAGATTAAAGTATAACCGTTACTCGCAGTAACAACTACCTCGCGGTCACCCATCCCTTTGGTGAAAACATATTCCCTTTCAAGACGCCCCAGTGGTTCACTCGATCCTGGTTCTGGCTCGGCCATCTTTTTCTCAATTTTCTGACCATTGGCGACTGCTACCGCATGGACATCATGACCAACTAAAGAGGCGACTGCTGAGACATCTTCTACGGTGTGGAGTTGACTCACTTGCGCTTCTGCTAAGAAACGGTTGAGGTCTTGAAGTGAACGCCTATATTCTGCTGCGCTTATCACTTCCTCTTCCCACGGCCAGGGGTGAAAGGCTCTCTCTTCTTCGGTAAGCATGTGTGGTGTTTCCAATTTTTGCCCACCTTCCTCCAAATCTCTCTTCCTTTGAACAGGGAATGCTTGTAGAAAATGCCTCCATCTCAGCCCTCCCTCATTTGAGAAGAGGATGGGACATTCTCTTAGAAAGACGCCAGCACCTCTCTTTTTTTGCGATGGTTTTTCCAAGCTCTTCCGTTGCGACTTTCTTTTCATGTGTGAACAGCATGATAAGAGGGCTGTGGCATTTGCAGAGGGCAAACAGTGGCATGAGACGCTTCCGCATACCAGCATGGGAGTGCCCTACACCCCACTGTATTCACTTCCCTCTTTGACTCACATACTTTTAAATCGCCCTGCAGCATCGCGAACAGCACATTGCTGAAGACCGAGCACGTAGCTGAGCTGCGTGCCCGGTCTTCAGCAATGTGCTGTCCGGTTGAGATGCTTCATTTTTCCTCTGATGAGGAATTCACTTATGACACATGCGATAGCGGGCCAGCGTTATCCGGGAAATTGCTTGTATTCAGCACCTGCCCAGGTGAAACTGGTGCGTCGGAGAGAATGTTACTGTACCACCGGTGGAGACCGAGAATGTCTCCTTGTTGAAGATGCCGCGTACGGTCGCGCTGCCTGCACCCGTTGAATCTGTTTTCAAATCAGACTGGTACCATGCTACCCCAAAGGGCTTATTGGGAACCTGGATCACGAAGAGATCGTAGCCCGTACTAGGAACGAGACCCGTCACACTTACTTTCATCGTATCGTTTAATGAGCCAGGTGTAATAGTCACGGAACCATGAGCCTTGGGTAAACAAGCGGTGATGCCGGAGGATGGCACCATGCTAAACGTAAATGAACTGCTTTGATTGGCATTACTCGCATGGCTACTACCGCTAGTAGTATTAGCCAGTGAGTCAGCAGCGCCTGCGGGATTGACTGAACATGCGCTCAGCGCGCCTAGTGCTACCAGTGTCAATGCTAACATGCAAAAACCTGTGAACCGCCGGGTAAACAACTTCAACATACGTTTTGGATTCCTTTCTTTCCCTCGAAAACTACTCGTACTTTTGTTTGCGGAATGTTCCACTGCGGAACTACGTTGTAGTAACCCTGTATCATTCCGGCTACTACACTCGTCCTATGGCTAGTTTAGTTAGAAGAGCATGTATATTCATCGGTAAGATTACCCATTCATAGGTTGCTTCCTTCTTACGCGGCGTTTGGGGTGCCCTCCACAGACGTCAACTTAAGCAGGATTGTTAAGGGCGGCAGCCCTTAACCTGGGGCTTGGGGCTGTGCCCCAACTTTCTCATCTCCTACGCGCCGCCTGTGGCGGCGCGCAAAAAAGGAAAAATACTGTGTCCGTATCACAGGAAACTGTAGTATAATCATTGAAGCAAACCCTAGTCTGAGAGGAGCTATTAATGAACCACCTTACTTTTAGCTTGCCCGAGCGTGGACTGGCATTATTCGCGGGACTCTTCAACCTTGTTATTGGTCTCGCCTTTTTCTTCTTGCCAGAACTCCAACTTCCCGTGTGGCCAGTAAGCATCTCACCCGTCCTTGATCGCTTTATCGGAGCCATCATCATTGGCAACGGCATTGGAGCTATCTACCTCTCTACCGAAAGGGAATGGGCACGCGTACGCCCACTTGCCCTGGTTGCGGCGGTATACGGAACCCTCGTTGCGCTGGCATTGCTCTATCACCTCGTAATGCTCAATGCCTTGCCTGTCTTCTGGCTCTATTTCTTGTTTGATGTACCATTCCTGGCCGTCTTTTACGCATTGTTCATCTACCACGATATTGCACCTCGCATGAGAAGGCAGAGGGAAAAAACGCTAGGTCGCAATGTGTAGAGCCCGGTACAGCCGTCCCCTACAAACCACATCCTCCTGAAAGATGTAGACCCTTAATAGGGAAACCCTGTCTGGGAGACAGGCAGGAGAGCCTGGGAGGCTCTCACACTATCCCTTGTGGTCGCCCGGAGAATTCTATGCAGGCACCATTCGCTGATCCTCTCGCAGGACTGGATCTCCTGAATAAAGCACTACCACTCGTTGATCGCGAAACCGAGATGCAGGTTATGCGCCTTCTGCTGAATACAGTACTGCTTGATCTACCAGAAGGGCCGCGTGCATTGACGATCACCGGGGAAATGGGTGTTGGCAAGTCACGTTTGCTGGCCGAGACGTATGCAGAAGCGCGAACGCTTGGCTTTCGTGTCCTGGAAGGGCACACATACGAATCGGGTAGTATGTTTCCCTATCTCCCTTTTATTGAGGCGCTGCGCCCAGTCTTACGCTCATCTACACCAGAGCAACTGCGCCGCTACGTGGGGCTTGCGCTTTCCCTTGATGTCAGTGATGCCAACGAACAACAGAGATCGCAGCGCAATGAGGAGAATATCTCCCTGGTTGGTATGCCTTTGATAGGCGCCCTGGCTCGCCTTTTCCCCGAACTCCCAAAGATGCTAGGTGAGACAGGTAAGCTCAGTGGAACAAGCGCACCAGAAATACTCTCGCCTGACCAGGAGAAGTTCCGCTTGCTTGATGCGGTTGCAACCTTGCTAGAACATATCGCGATGGATCAGCCTGTTCTGTTGGGCATTGACAACCTGCAATGGGCCGACAGCGCCAGCCTGGAACTGACCATGTACCTCACGGTGCGCTTACACCGTAGTCGCGTTGTCCTGGCTGGTGCGACACGTCCACCAAAGATGCAGAGAGAGCGTATGGACTCGAACGATTCCCTGGTAACGACGAATGCCAGCATTAGCGCTGCCAGAGCGCTTGCTGAGATGATGCGCCAGGGACTGCTCCTTTTGCTGCCCCTTGGACCATTGAGTCCTTCTGCCGCTTCCCAGCAGTTGCACGCGCTCCTCCCAGGCACACTTCCCGAAAGCCTGGCACAGGTGCTGCTGGACCGGGCTGAAGGCAACCCCTTTTTCCTGGAAGAGCTGGTGCGTATGCTCACGCTCAACCAGCAACTCGTGGTACATGGGAATAGATGGCAAGCGACGAAGGCCATCAGTACAGAACTGCCGGACAGCATTATGCTGGCAGTTGGGCAGCGCTTGCAAGAATTGAGTGCAGGATGTCGTGAACTTTTGCGCGTTGCATCTCTCTTTGGCCGTACCTTCCCCCTTGCAGCGCTCCTCAAAGTATTTGAGGCTACTGAGGAAAGCAGAATTTTGTCGTTGATCGATGAAGCAACACAGGCAGCAATTATCGCCATAGTTCCTGCCGCTACTTCCAATGCTAATGATGCTGGCTGGCTTGAGGATGATACTTCTTATACTTCCTCGATAGACCCCATTTCTACCTCTCAGCTTGCCCCTCTTACCTATATGTTCTGCCAGGGTATCGTGCAAGAAGTATTGAGCGCCCAGATTCCTAAACACCAGGCAAGTTCACTTCATGGAGTGATTGGTACAGCCTTAGAAGCAGTCTATGCTCATGCTGCTTCCGTCCATGCGGCGGAACTGGCGCGTCATTACGTACTGGGAGGCAAGAAAGCGGCAGCCTTGCATTGGAACCTCCTGGCCGGTGAAGACGCTGTTCGCCAGCAGGCCCATCGGGAGGCTATCGGTCACTTCCGCCTGGTACTGCGGTTGCTTGAGGCAGGCGAATCTTCTGCCCAGGTTCCATCGCCGACTCAGCTTCATATTACTATCGGTGAATTATGGTTTAAACTAGGAGAGCTTGAGCAGGCAGCGCACTCCTTCCTGCAGGCTCTTGAGCAATTACAACAATCTTCCTACTCCGCACCTGGGCGACCACAAGAGTCTCCTCTCCACTCAGACCAACCCCCGCCCCTTCAACTGGCCCAGGCCAATCGCTTGCTCGCCGATGTCTATCGTATGCAGGGCAAGTACGATCAAGCGCTGGCCCACCTGCAGGTTGCACGTACGGCTCTCGATGCAGGTAGATACGAGGAGAAAAGTAGTCAAACCGGCCATTCAGCCTTTGCTCCATGGTTCCCAGGTCGTAATTTTCCAGGTGGGAGCAACGTGTTGACCCTGGAACGTGTAAGTACAGCCGAACGCATCTTGCTCCTACAGGCTCAGGCCACACTTGATATTCTCCTCCTTCGTGAGAAAGAAGCAGAGGCAGCGCTCTGGCAATCGCATCAACTGGCCACCGAAATTGGCGACCGGGGGAGCCAGGCTTTTGCATTACATTTCGTTGGCTATCTGCGTGGCTGGGGCGAGCATATCTATGAGGCCATCCGCCTCCTGGAGCAGGCTCACGAACTCTATATCGCCATAGGCGACCCTTTCCGAGCGGTATTGGGCGACCATGCCCTTGGCATCATCTATCAGGCCTTAGGAGAGATGGAGCGTGCTCACCTCTATACCCTGCGTGGTTTTGAACGAGCGCGTCGCTACGGAGCTCGTTACAATCTTGGCTGGCTACACTGGAATTTTGGAGCTATAGCCCTTGCCCGTGGCGATTGGGCAGGCAGCAGCTCCCACTTACAAGAAGCTATGCGAGAAGCAGAGGCAACGAACAACCTGCGACTCAAGCCCCTGGTCATGCAGGCTCAGGCAGAACTTTATTTCCGCCAGGGAGACTGGCAGCAGGCAGAACACTATTTTCAGGAAAGCATCCAGGCGGCGACGAATACCGAGTGGTATCCCGGTACAGTGGCCCTCTACGGCCACTTTCTCGCCGTGACCGGGCGGAGGACAGCGGCACGAACGCAACTTGATCGTGCCGCTGTCCATCCAGAGCCACCAGGCTATGGCGGTGATTTTTACATTCCGTTCCTGGCTGAAGGCTACTTACACCTGGAGGCAAATGAAAAAGCCGCAGCCTATGTCGAGCGTATCCGCGCCCTGCGTGGCTTCATGTACTATGGCAACTCGGTAGACCGGGTGCTGGGCGTAGTAGCAGCCAGGTCGAGAGATTGGGCTATGGCAGAGCAGGCCTTTGAAGCCGGATTAGCACTCTGCCGCCGTGCTAATAACCAGCCGGAGGAGGCGACCATCCTCTATGAACAGGCCCGCGCACTACTGGTGCAGAGTGGTTTGGAGCCTGAACAAGATCAGCGGCAGATACTACAGCGCGTACATATCTTATGCGACCAGGCGCGAACGTTGTTTCTCCAGTACAAATTGCAGCGGGCCGTTGACCTGGTGGATACCCTGCAAGAAGGTGTGCGACAACTGGAACAAAATGCTACCCCAGGTGCCAGGCGGCAGGATAAGTCTGGACAGGTCGTCCAACTCCAAACCCCGGCTCAAGAACGGGATAGAGTAGCACATTCAGCACGTTCAGCACACGCAGTACATTCCCAGTATCATCTCGACCTCAACCTCACGAGGCGAGAACAAGAAGTGTTGCGTCTGGTTGCGGAGGGCCATACTGACCGTGAGGTGGCCGAAACACTGATCATCAGCCCGCGCACGGTCAACCGTCACCTGAGCAATATCTTTGTAAAGCTAGATGTACCGGGAAGAGCGGCAGCCGTAGCCTACGCCATCCGGCAAGGGTTGGTGTGAACTCTCAAGACCGTGTATCCAATTTGCAGATGGGTTTAACGCACACTCTACCGGAGGAATGTTATCTTAGTATACCATGCCGGTTTCCCCAAAGCATGGAAGACAAACCCCTGATGATCACGAGGTGGATCATGTGGAACCCAATGTAGCCTTTTTAGCTGGACAGTATAACCATAAGGAATATGATAGCTCATTATTCTCCTGTTTTTCTTTTTCCCTTGACAGAGAGCTAGTAAAAGACTAGCATCCCAAAAAAGCACTGACTATGCAGCTGGAACGAACACAACGATACAGACCCCAGGAACAGAGAACCTACGCAGGAAACGCCCAAGACCTCAGAGAGCGGTTGCAAGCAGGATTGCTTTTAGAGCTAACAGCCTACCCGCAGTTTGTTGTCTGGAAATATACGGTTGAGCATGGCAAGCTGAAAAAACGTCCTTTTAATCCACGGACGAATTTACCAGCTAGG
>WNGK01013429.1_pt1 | contig 13619 bp, 21 predicted proteins | sample 5400601 | NCBI WGS metagenome assembly WNGK01 (sample SAMN13153376, study PRJNA577476) | soil metagenome | isolation source: 60 cm soil or saprolite under Garry oak tree replicate 1 | place: USA:California | collected 2016-06-15 | reverse complement strand
CCTCCCGTGCCAGAGATGAACGAATGTGGAGTATTCCGAGAAACTTCTCTGAGAGTTCCACTCGTTCAATAGTAGCTACTAGTTTCTGCTGGCCAGGTCTGAGTACCAGACTCCGATCGGCTCGCAAATCTATACCTGCAGGATTTAGTTTCGGGTTCTCCGGAACGATGTGAAACTGGCCGGTTTTTATCGCACCAGTGATCTCGCTGTCTGAGAGGGCCATTTCTGTTGGATGCGATGACAACGGTTTCAAAAAGGCTTCCAAAGACAGCGAAGACATCGGGGCGTAACGGAAGATCTGCCGTCAAGAAAGCGATCTCTTCTCGTCCAGCACCTTATCGCAGCAGATCTGTAGGCTCTTTGGCCGACCGTAGAGTCTGGCAGAAGGGGGTTCGATATTTGAAGAGGAGTGACCCGATCCTCGCCCGGATAATCGATAGAGTGGGTCCGGTCAAATTCGAACTGGATGACGATCACTATGAAGCAGTTGTGGGCTCCATCATCTTTCAGCAGCTAGCCGGTTCAGCTGCTCGAGCGATTCTGAATAGGTTCAAACAACTCTACGGGGGAAGAGTTCCTAGTCCGAGAGAATACTTGTCAACTGATGTTGAAAAGTTGCGTGGAAGCGGGTTGTCCCCGCAGAAAATCTCCTACATCAGGGATCTCGCTGAACGACTGGAGAACGGGACTCTGGACCTGAAGAGGTTGGAGACGCTCCCTGATGAGGAGGCCCTCAATGAACTAGACAACGTCAGGGGAATCGGGAGATGGACCGCTGAGATGTTTCTGATCTTCAAACTGGGCAGAACAGACGTCTTGCCAGTTGATGATCTGGGTCTGCGCAAGGCGGCTCGGAAAGCTTACAGACTTCGAACGCTTCCGAAGAGAGATAGGTTTGAACAGCTAGCGGAGAAGTGGCATCCTTACTCTTCAATCTCGACCTTCTACCTCTGGAAGAGCATGGAGAAGCCTGAAGCTCCCGCGAAATGGTAGCACAAGATCCGTCTGGCTTCCCCCAAAGTTTCCAATTTTGAACCATTCTAATCTGTCAGCAAGTGGGCCTGATCTGCAAAGAGTCAAAGAGTTGAATCAGACAGCGAATGTAGACGACCTGCAATCGTGTCTGAAACCGCTGGACAACCAGCGAGTTCGGACATCTCAGGCGAAGACTCTCAGGGAAATAGTTCAGATTTTAGACGATTGGATAAATTCACACGCTTAATCGAGGTTAGAGCAACTACTCGCGAACACGATGACCCGGTCTTATTTTCTTCCTATCCAGCATGCGTTCTTGCTCTTGTCATACCAAGAGTTAACATATTCACCAGTCGCTATACTATTGCAGACAAAATTTGCGTCGCAGTAATCACAGATTTCTTCGTTACCGATGACCCAACCGGTCCCAGGGTCCATGTCTGTCTTTAGTTCGACCATCTCCTCCGATAATCCCTGCGTCAGAGTGTCGAAAGGATCTTGGGTGCACTGGTTGCATCCTTGAGCGCAGGGATAGGGTTCGACCGTGTAGAATGGCCCATTGGGACCGTTGGCAGTGTCGTGATAGTCGCAGAAGCTGTTGCACGAGAAGTCGCCTGAAAGTGAGGCGGTGGTTCCTGGTGGCAGTAAGATGTTGTAGGCACCGGCAGTTCTGAGGTCCGCTACTGTTCCAGAGCTAATCCAGCCAATGAGGGTCTTGGCGATCTGATCGTTGGAGATTTGGGAGGGAGGGTCTTGTGGAATTATGACTGGTCCGATCAGTTTGCCAGTTCCTACATTGTACGTGCTTAGCCTGCCTGAGTAGCTAGTATCGGATTCTAGATGCGCCACAACTAGCTCTAGCCTCTTCATCCATTGTGATGAAGATGGCTTAGTGTAGTAGCTGCCCCAGTAAATGTTCTGCCAAGTATTACCGTCCTGCCAGAGGGGTCCACCGTTGTATTTCACAATCGATGATGTTGCTGCCGGATTGACTCGGTGGTTGCAGGGTTGAGAATAGTGCCATATTCCAGAGGGCTGCTTGTCGTATGTGAGATTGTAGTCGACGACAGGAATCCTAAACCGACTCTTCGTCCCTCTCACGCCAACATGATGGAAACTGTCAGAGGAGGTGCCGCAAATGGGGCACTTGAAAATACTCCTGCAGGAGTCGCATCTGTCCATGATAAGCGGTCATCATCGGGCTCCGTTTCTAAAACTTCTCTAGATAGGATTGTTACTTGCGAGCGTGGTGCTGGGTTCAGACGCTTACAAATATCGTGCAGGTTGCCCTTTCTATTTCAGAGAAACAATGTCCAAATCTGCATCAACTAGCTTTGTCTTTGCAAACGCCAAGGGAGAACTCGGACACATTGTCAGCCAGCTCAAACGAATCAACAACATAGAATCTGTCACTCCAGTCACCGGACGCTTCGACCTCGTGATCCGACTGAAAACCAACGAACCCATCAAAGCATTCAACACCGTCGAGAAGATCAGAAATATCACTGGCATCACGTCCACGCAGACAGCGTTCTCCATCGAGAACGTTTCCAATACCAAGAACAGAGAAGAGTCCTCTGAGCCCCCGCTCGCCTATGCGCTGGTCAAGGTCAAAGGCAAGTTCCGAACCGTACTCCAGAAGCTAAAGACCTTCCCGAACCTCGTCGAGGCCCACCTAATTCCAGGAGAGTTCGATGTTGTCGCCTCGTTCAACGGCTTCAGCCAAGATGAGCTCATGGAGAATTCCGTTGAGAAGATCAGCAGAATCAACGGAGTAACTGCCAGCGAGACGCTCATCACCTGGACCCCCACCAAACAACCATAGAAACCCCTGGCCAAGGAAGCGTATCAGCTTCCTTCTATTTTTCTAACAAGAAACCTAGTTCCGCGACCATTCCTAAACTTGGACAGGATTGAACGACCGGTTGATGCGTAGATTAGGCAGGACTACTCGTTGACTACCCGTTCTGGCTCTATCTTCACGAGGATTCTACGAACACCCGATTGGTGATGCGGATTTTCGCTGGTTCCAAGATACTTCACGGACAGCTTGTTACTGTGTTCTTCCGCTCCTTTCGACGTCATGTCCAGCACCCGTCCCCTGATTACGACCTTCTCGTAGGGATTCTGCTGATCGAAAATGCTCAAGGCCACCCTATGATTGGGCTTCAGATACTTCGCCTTCGCTCGGCCCTCAGCAGTGTTCACAAGGATCAAATCTCCGTCACGATCAACCCAGACTGGACTCACATGCGGCGACCCATCAGACATCACAAAGGCAAGATTACCAAAATTCTTACCATCAATCAGTTTGATTGCTTTCTCAGAAAGTCTTGCACGTGGCATGAGTAATACAGCTTTCATCAACGAAGACTCCGTAATTAAAGAGATGATACGCACCGGTACTCCGAATGCTTGAACTTTGTATGCAGAACAAATTCAAAATAATTTTTTGTCGATGGAGTAAATGGCGGGCCCGGTGGGATCGAAGCTGCCGGTTCAATGCCTACGATTTGGAAGCCTGACCGGAATTTCCGCTCAACTATGTGTAAGTCGGCATGGTCGACAATTGTGCGGGATGCGTGCCTAGACCTTCCAGAGATCGGTGCGTGTTTACGCGCGCTTTTTCGAGATTGAAAGATAGGCGTCTCAGACTGAGAGCAGGCGCGGATCCTGCTGACTGTACTACTCCACTGGCGCCCGAGTCACGACAACTGTGATGGTGATCGAATGGGACAGACCATTAGTGGCTGTTATAGTGATTGTGTAAGTCGTGGGAGAGTCAGGATTAATCTCAGGTTCAACAGTGCATTTAGCATTCCTATTTTCTCCTGGCATCAGCAAGATGCTGGGTGGTCTGCAATAGACCACTAGTGACCCGTCGCTAGGACTCACGGAGGGCTTTAAGCGAATGTTACCCATGAAACCGTTGAGGCTACTCACACTAACATTGGTTGAAGCCTCGTCGTCACAAATATTACTTCTAGCCTCGCATAGGCTCGACTCGCCTACGACTGTTAGCGACGAGGCGCTAGAGGAGATCGCGAAATCAGCGGTCGAAGATATCGCACTCACGGTGCCAGGCGGCCCGCAGTTAGGAATACAGTTCGAGTTCACTACATAGATGTAACCGTTCCCACTGTCATAGACGACTGAAACGGGATCGTTTCCGACCGAAATCGTAGCCAACATCGTCGTCCCGTTGATCACACTCACTGTGCCACCCAAGGTATACGAGCCAACGTTCGCTACGTAGATGAAACCGTTCCTGGAGTCATATCCCATCGCGTCGGGACCGACTCCGACCGAAACTGTCGCCACTACCGTCGTGTCGTTGATCACACTGACTGTGCCTGGGACACAACAGTTCGCTACGTATACGTATCCGTTCCCGCTGTCATATAACACGCTCTCGGGGGCGATCCCGACCGAAATCGTCGCGGCCACCGTCGTGCCGTTGATCACACTCACACTACCAGGCTGCGCAACGTAAACGTACCCGTTCCCACTGTCATGTACCGCCGTAATGGGAGCGTTCCCGACAGGAACAGTAGCCAGTACCGTCGCCCCGTCGATCACACTCACGCTGCTCGACCAATAGTTCGTCACATAGATGTACCCGTTCCCGGTGTCATACACCACTGCATTGGGACTCTGACCCACCGGAACCGTAGCCACTACGGTCGTCCCGTTGATCACGCTCACGGTGGTAGAGCCCTCGTTCGCCACATAGATGTACCCGTTACGGTTGTCATAGCCCAAGCCAAGGGGACCGCTCCCAACCGGTACCCTCGCCACGACTGTTGTCCCGTTGATCACACTCACCGTGTTAGAGAACTCATTCGCCACGTAGACGTATCCATTCCCGCTATCATACCTTAGGCCCTCTGGATTGCTCCCAACTGGAATCGTTGCCACCACAGTCGTCCCGGAGATCACGCTCACGGTGTTCGAGAACTGGTTTGCGACATAAACGTACCCGTTCCCACTGTCATAAACCGCGGCATACGGAGCGTTTCCGACCGGAATCGTCGCCACCACGGTGCCAGCCCTGTCCGATGACCCGGAAGCGAGAACATTACTCGGTTGAGCTGACACGGTGCGTGCAATGCTCGCTGAAAGTGAAATAGCAACGAGGAGAAAAACGAGTAATCGGGTTTTCACATCAGATCACGTAGCCTCTCTGAACTACTTGAAAGTTCCTGGTGTAAACGCCCTGACATCACAAACTAACCATGAAAGCTTCATAACCATTTTTAAACGGTTATAAATCATGGCTGATAAATCATGGGAAAAGGCTACCCTCAGCATGACGCAGATATCCAACACACAATCTTAGCGCAGAGAAAGGCAATTATTTTCCAGCTCCGTTGCCAAAAACGGGCGAAGCAAGAATCCTGCCCAGACAAGGGAGTCAGGGTAGGCGGGCCCGGTGGGATTCGAACCCACGATTTTGGGCTCCGAAGGCCCACGTCTTGGTCCTGGCTCGACTACGGGCCCGAGAAGTTCGACCTCGCAATGCGGACCCTATTATTCTCTTGGCAAGGGCGAGATAGCATAACTTATTGCTCGCGCAGTCTCCCGTCCCGCGGGTTCGAGGCTATTCTGTATCCGGTCTGCTCGATAGATGCCTCAGGAATCGTTGTATCGTGCGCCTCACTCCGTGAGCTTCCGGCCTTGCTTGATTAAATATCGATACGAAGTCAGCGTGGTACTGCTGCGCAAGTGCATTGTCAGTTGCAAATGTGGCGTTCTCAAAATTCTTGTTCTCCGCTCTCTCTGTATAGTTATAGCTCCCCCACTCTACAGTCTTCCCATCGACAACAATGTACTTGTCGTGCATTATTCCTCCATTTGGTGAAATCAGTCGCACATCGCACCCAGCTCTTTCCAGTGTGTCGTGGAGTTCTGCCTGTCGACCCCGTGTCTCCAAGCGGTCTAGGACGAGCGCGACCTTGACTCCCCTTTTGATCGCCTCTAAAATCGCCTTCTCGACGTACATATTGGTGAATTCGTAGGCCGCCATCTCGATGCTCCCCACAGCGCTATCGATTAGAGCGACCGCCTGCCGTTCTATTCCTCCCGCCGGGGAGAACAGAGCATTAACGCGAGGTGTTGACAGTTCACGCCCCACTGTCTCCGGTATAGTGGTGTTCTGTTCTTCTTTCGAGACCGGCCCCGAACTGTCTGAGACCGCGTTCTCGATCTTCCCGGGTGGAAGGACGGCTTGACCGCGTTTTGAAAAGGGCCGCAAGGTGAGCTTTGCTCCCGTCTTCCCTTCTAGCGAAAGGAAGAGCTCAGTCCGATTTCCTGATCTATAGGCGCCTTCAATCCAAAGTTCTATTGAATCGACGTTGAGACCCTTGAACCAATCCAGAAGCTCATCCAGCTTTAGCCTGAGACTCTTGAAGGGTGTAATCCCGGCTATCTGGGCCGCGGGATTCTCAGGCGGTCTGAAAACCAGAACAACATCGTCCACTGCGTCCGACCGGCCCTGCCCAAGCAAGCTCATGTGCGTGACTCCTAGCGGAATATTCATTGAATAACCGATTGAAACTGAGCACACCGCTCTTGAGTATTGGCGTCAAGAGAGGATCTCCTCGACGGAGAGCCGTCGAGGAGGTCTTACTAGGTGACGACTAGGTTTGGGCAAGGGAAGAATGGCGATGTGGGTTAATTAATCGGAACAATTCGTGTCTAATTCAAGCTGACAAACAGCTCATCTTACTGGAAGAGGTAGACCAATCTAGTGGCATTGTCCGGGCAAGCGTGCATAGAAGTTCAATTCTGCCTGGTCATCATCAGCATGATAGGTCCTTTGACTAGAGATTAAACGAAATATTCCCTCAATGGAGAGGGATCGAGTGCGCGATTGGATTGCTCTAGCCATCATTGAACGGTGATTGTGAGGCGCGCCGAGACCTTGTCGGAAGTACTCGCTCCCCTAACTGTGACGGTTACCGTGAACGTTCCAGAAAAGTCGTAGTCATGGGTCGCAGAACATGTGCTTGCACTGCCTATGATTGTGGAGGATTCACCATCGCCAAAGCTAAACGTGCACTTGAACGGCGCTGTACCGCCAGTGTGCGCAGCGGTGAAGGTAAGGTTCTGGTCCACATTTGGTGTTTGAGCGGAGACGGTGAAGCTGGTTATTACTAGTGGTGGAACGGAGAATGTGTAGGTCACTGAGTGTCCGCGAAAGACGACTGATACACCAGGAACCCGTAGTAGAATCGTAGCGTCTTGGGTTATGGTGATATTTCGTACGAGCCCAAAGTGACTCATCAGCGGATCCTTGAACACGATCGTGTTCTGGCCTTGAACGACGAAGCTGGTTATGTCGAAGGGCCCGAACTTGACCCACGTGTTCATGTAGGGTATATAGTCGCCCGTGCCGCTGAGATGATTCAGGCCCGCAGGAACGTCTATCACCAAGTGACCGTTGACAAAGACTTGAAGCTGGCCAACGCCATTCTCGAAGTCATCCAGATCATAGCCGCTGAACGTCAATAGGACAGGCTTGCCAGTTGTGGAAGAGACAGTGATGGCATTAGAGCTGCCTGAGCTGGCATTGTGTGTCGAGTCTCCACCATAAGTGCCTGTGACAGTAGCAGTGCCCGCGGCAACCCCGGTGAAGGTCACTGTGCAGCTGCCGGAGGTTAAGCTGCAGCTGGCGCCAACAGTACCGACGGCGGTGTTGGACGATGTGAAACTCACACTACCAGTTGGAGTATTCGAAGCAGTCGTATTATCGGTGATGGTAGCAGTACAGGTGGAAGTCGCGCCGACGTTGATGGTACTAGGAGCGCAAACAACAGCAGTAGATGTACTGTCCCTTGCAGTGACGCCTATCGTGATTGTTGCCGCAGCACTTGTGCTTCCATTATGGCTCGAATCGCCATCGTAGGTTCCAGTCACCGTAGCAGCCCCACCCGCAGTACCAGTGAAGGTCACGGAGCATGTCCCAGAAGACAGTGTACAGCTCGAAGCGCTCAATGTGCCACCAGTCGTGCCAGCGGACAAGGTGAAACTCACAGAGCCCGTCGGAGTATTCGAGGCGGCTGTGATATCACTGACAGTGCCGGTAACTGTCGTTGCACAGCTAGACGCGCCCAACGCCAGCAGCGCTGGCGCTCCCATTGTGGGTCGTGTCTCCACCATAAGCTCCGGTGACAGAGCCAGAGCCTGCGGTCGTACCGGTGAACGTCACCGAGCAACTACCAGCCGACAAAGTGCAGCCGTTAGCACTCAACGAGCCGCCAGTGGTTCCCGCTGCCAATGTGAAGGTTACAGTACCAGTTGGATTATTCGACGCAGTCGTAGTATCCGTGACAGTGGCAGTGACTGTCGCGGTGCAGCTGGTCGCGCCCAGCGCGACATTGCAACTGACGTCACCAACGACAGTGGACGTGTCGTCCTTGCCAGTAACAGTCACAGTGACTATTGCAACAGAACTGAGGCTTACATTATGGCCCGTGTCTCCGCCATAGCTGGCCGAGATAGACCCGGTGCCTGCTGTGGTGCCGGTGAAAGTCACAAAGCAGCTGCCAGATGGGTCTAACGTGCATGTCACGGAGCTGAGAGAGCCGCCGGTCGTTCCTGCAGTCAAGGTGAAGCTAACCATGCCCGTCGGAGTGTTCAACGGGGTCGTGGTATCAGTAACGGTCACGGTCCCGGCCGTAGTGCAGCTCGTCCCGCCCAGAGCAATGTTGCAACCACCATTCGCAACGGTAATGCTCGTCGACGTATCGTCCTTACCCGTAACAGTCACGGTAATGGCCGCAGCAGAACTGGTACTCCCGTTATGAGTCGAGTCGCCTCCATAGCTGGCAGTGACAGAGCCAGAGCCGGCAGTGGTGCCGGTGAAGGTGACAGAACAGCTGGTGACGCCGGATGCGGTCGACAAAGTGCATGTGTCAGAGATCAGAGAACCCCCTGTGCTGCCTGCAGTTAACGTGAACGTTACAGTACCGGTCGGTGAGTTGGACGGGGTCGTGGTATCAGCCACGGTCGCTGTAACTGCTGCAGAACAGCTGGCCGCCCCTAGGGCAATGTTGCAGCTGGCGTCTGGAACGGCAGCAGCGCTGGCGCTCCCATTGTGGGTCGTGTCTCCACCATAAGCTCCGGTGACAGAGCCAGAGCCTGCGGTCGTACCGGTGAACGTCACCGAGCAACTACCAGCCGACAAAGTGCAGCCGTTAGCACTCAACGAGCCACCGGTAGTTCCTGCGGTCAGAGTGAACGTCACAGAGCCAGTCGCAGTGTTCGACGGTGTCGCAGTATCAGCGACAGTAGCGGTAACAGTCGTAGAGCAGCTGGTCGCGCCCAATGCAATGTTACAACCACCACTCGCAACCATAATGCTCGTAGAAGTATCGTCTTTACCCGCAACAGTAACAGTGACCGTCGCGGCGGCACTCGTGCTCCCATTATGAGTCGAGTCGCCACCGTATGACGCGGTGATCGATCCGGTGCCTGCTGTGGCACCGGTAAATATGACAGAGCAGCTGCCTGCTGACAAGGTACAGGTGCCGCTACTCAAGGAACCGCCCGTAGTGTCCGCCGTAAGAGTGAAAGTTATGGTACCAGTCGGCGTGTTCGAAGGAGTCGTAGTGTCCGCGACAGTGGCGGCCATTGACGCAGTACAACTAGTAGCACCCAGAGCGATGTTACAACTAACGTCTGGTACAGAAGTAGTCGTGGTATCCTTTGAGGTGACAGTCACCGTTAGGGTAGCGGCAGAACTAGTGCTCCCGTTGTGAGTCGAGTCGCCTCCGTACGAGGCTGTGACAGACCCGGTGCCTGCTGTGGTGCCGGTGAAAGTCACAAAGCAGCTGCCAGATGGGTCTAACGTGCATGTCACGGAGCTGAGAGAGCCGCCGGTCGTTCCTGCAGTCAACGTGAAGGTAACAGTGCCTGTTGGAATGTTGGAAGCCGTTGTGGTATCACTAACAGTCGCAGTCACGGACGCGGTACAGCTCGTCCCGCCCAGCGCGATATTGCAACTGGCGTCCGGGACAGTAGTAGTCGTAGAGTCCTTGGACGTAACTGTCACGGTGATGGTGGCAGCAGAACTCGTACTCACGTTATGAGTCGAGTCACCACCATAGGTGGCTGTGATGGATCCGGTACCCGCTGTGGAGCCTGCGAACGTGACGGAGCAGCTTCCAGCTGAGAGGATGCAGCTGTTAGTGCTCAACGAACCCCCAGTGGTGCCCGGGGTCAGCGTGAAAGTCACAGAACCCGTTGGGGTGTTCGAAGCGGTCGTGGTGTCGGTGACAGCCGCAGTGATAGTGGCAGTACAGCTGCTCGCACCCAGCGCAATGTTACAATTAACATTCCCAACACTGGTCGACGTGTCGTCCTTTGCAACTGCAATAGTGTTTGACGCGGCATTACTGCCATTGTGAGTCCCATCACCACTATAGGTCCCGGTGACGGTGGCAGTGCTAGGAGCGACTCCCGTGAAGGTCACGGTGCAGCTGGTGACACCGGATATAGTCGCCAAGGTGCAGCTAGAACCAACAGTGCCGATAGCAGTATCGGACGAGACAAAGCCCACAGTACCAGTCGGAGCATTCGAAGCAGTCGTAGTATCAGCAACAGTAGCAGTACAAGTCGAAGTCCCAGTTGGAACAATCGTACTCGGACTACAAGCTACAGTAGTAGATGTAGTGTCTTTGCTAGTGACAGTTACAGTGATTGTTGCAACGGTACTAGTGCTCGTATTGTGAGTCGAGTCACCATCATAGGAAGCAATGACAGACCCAGTGCCAGCGGCAGTACCGGTGAACGTGACGGAACAGCTACCAGCAGACAAGGTGCAGCTATTAGCGCTTAACGAGCCGCCCGTAGATCCAGCAGTCAGAGTGAACGATACAGAACCACTAGGAGTATTCGAGGGGGTTGTAGTGTCAGTCACCGTAGCAGAGGCAGTGGCTGTACAGCTACTCGCACCCAGCGCAATATTACAGCCGCCATTGACAACCGTAACGCTGGTAGACGTGTTGTCCTTAGACGTGACAGTCACCGACACAGTTGCCGCAGAACTTGCGCTCGTATTATGAGTCGAATCACCACCGTAACTAGCGGTGACAGACCCGGTGCCCGCCGCGGTCCCGGTGAAGGTGACTGAGCAACTGCCTGCCGAGAGGGTACAGGTGTTGCCGCTCAGAGAGCCCCCGGTGGTGCCAGCAGTCAAAGTGAACGTCACAGTGCCGGTCGGAGTGCTAGACGAGGTCGTAGTATCAGCCACAGTCGCAGTCACGGACGCTGTACAGCTTATCCCTCCCAGAGCAATGTTACAGCTGACAGTTCCCACACTAGTAGAAGTATCGTCCTTGACAACAGTGATCGTGCCCGACGTACCAGTACTGCCGTTGTGACCGGGTGCAGGACTTGTATCGCCGCTATAAGTGCCGGTAACAGTAGCAGTTCCAGGAGCTACTCCCGTGAAGGCCGCGGTGCAGCTTCCAGATACTAGAGTGCAACTCGCAGCAACGGTACCAACAGAAGTATCCGACGAGACGAAGCTCACACTGCCAGTCGGAGTATTCGACGGGGTTGTGGTATCAGCGACAGTAGCCGTGCAGGTAGATAGCGCGCCTGGAAAAACCGTTGAGGGACTACAAGCTAAGCTGGTAGAAGTATTGTCCTTCGGCGCCTGGTTGGCGAATGTGGCTGTCTGTACGTTTTCTGTGTCGAAGCCACCACCACCGTTAGCTACGAAGACACAGGTGTCTCCGGCCGCGGTCGAGTTGCTAGAACCAGCACAAGCACCGACGCCCAGAGGAGTTGTCACAACATAGCCGACTGGACTGCCAGAGCTAAGACCCATTACATTGTAGGTGACGTACATCAATCGTCCGGTAGTGGGAGCGGTTGAGAGACCGCCTAGGGCCACCTCACTGAGATGAGCAACACCCGGACCATCAATTCCCGTAACACAGTTCATGCCGGCACCGTTAATACAGTTGACGAGCGGGAACGGGCTTCCGCCGATAGTATTGATCAATGTCGCAGAACCAGAAGCGTTGGTACTAGCAGGGTTGAGAACGGTCGGGTCAGTCATGACCGCCACCTCAAACCCGTTCATAATATCTGACCCGGCCAGGTCCACCTCTAGCGTAAACTTGCTGCCGACCACAAACTGGGTACCGCCCAAGGCTACTGGGGACGTGGAGCATCCTGTCGGTGCAGTGGCCTGGGCTATCGCAGGATCAATACAGACAGTACCAATGAACTGTGCATGCGCGGGTGTGGATACGATGGAAGCCGCTATAATCGCAGCGATGAGAACCAAGGGAACAAAGATTATTCTCTTCATGATAACACCTTGACTTTACTGGCAATCCCTTTCTCTCACCGAATAATAAGCGTTTCAACATCTAAGAGCAACATTCTGTAGCTCGCCTACACTCCGGATGCCGAAAGCCCTCTCTGGTATGCTACAGACATCAGACCCCAAAAAGGTCTGAAATCGCGAAGTGTCTAAGCGAGATGGTTTCCTCAAGGAACCGCGTGAGGGGTTGCGGAAAGAATGAACTTAGACTTTGCATGCCGTGTCTTGGTGAAAGCTACCTGAATTGCTGCTTATGAAGCGCGATCGTCAACACAAATCGCGAGATGTAATCCGACAAACCCTCGACTCAGGGCGAAGGCTCTACGGGCACCTGGAAACATGAGAGGCGTTGCTCCGCAGAATGTCTTCGACGATTAATCTGAAGTCCGCGGCTCGCTCTCAACGGAGTGAACTGATCATCAGGTTTGACAAAGACAATGGAAGCTTTTAGAGGGTTCTTTCTTGGAAGTTGAGTGGATACTAAACAGGCGTGGTTGTCTGATTGAGGCCCTGCATTGAAGTCCATTATGTTACAAAGTCCTACGGCAAGACCAGAGCTCTCGATGATGTCTCCCTTTCCATACCCTGCCAAGAGAGGTATGCTCTTCTGGGTCCAAACGGGGCTGGCAAGTCAACAACTCTGAAGCTTCTGGTGGGGCTGTTGAAACCTGATACTGGGATGATCAGGATCAACGGATATGAGCCGTTCAGCTCGCAAGCTAAATCGATTCTCGGATATCTTCCTGAAGATGCAACGCCGTACCGAACACTTTCTGTCAGGGAGAACTTGGAGTATATCGCCGCTCTTCGAGGAGTAAAAGATGTCCGCGAAGCAACGGACAGATTCTTGGATGAATTGAGCCTACGCGAATACGAACGGGCAAAAGTTGGAAAACTATCTCGAGGAAACATGCAAAAACTAGCCATCGCTCTAGCACTCATTCACAAACCGAGAATAGTTTTGCTCGATGAACCGCTAAACTATCTCGACATCCCAACCCAGGAGCGAGTTTTCAAAATGCTGAAGTCTCTGGACTCGACACAGATAGTCTCCACCCATATCATGTCAATAGCTACGCGGCTTACAGAGAAGGCCATCATGATCTCAAGGGGCAAGATTGTCTGGAATGGAACCATTGACACTCTAAAAAGTCTGGAACAGGGTGAGGAGCCGATAGAAAGCGTCGTCGCAAGGCTAATGACAAATGCTGGCTAAGCTCGTAAAATTCGTCCTCCTAACAAGGTTCTCCAAGCCACTCCTCGCTCTCGTAACATTCTTCTTGGCTTATGACGTTGTGATAAG
>WNGK01022840.1_pt1 | contig 13623 bp, 20 predicted proteins | sample 5400601 | NCBI WGS metagenome assembly WNGK01 (sample SAMN13153376, study PRJNA577476) | soil metagenome | isolation source: 60 cm soil or saprolite under Garry oak tree replicate 1 | place: USA:California | collected 2016-06-15 | reverse complement strand
GTGAGCCGCTCACCAGCATGGAACGCAAAGGTGCGCTGGTCGCGGCGGACGAGCGGCATCTGCGGCGGATGCGCGGAAAGATCGGAATGGTTTTTCAGCAGTTCAATCTGTTTCCGCATATGACGGCGCTGCGCAATTGCATGGAAGCGCCGTGCACCGTTCTTGGCCTGTCGAAAGCCGAGGCCGAGGCGCGCGGGCGCGAGCTTCTGGCGATGGTCGGGCTTGGCGAGAAGCTCAATCATTATCCGGCCCAGCTCTCCGGCGGACAGCAACAGCGCGTTGCAATCGCCAGGGCGCTTGCCATGCGGCCCAAGGTCATGTTGTTCGACGAGGTGACCTCGGCGCTCGACCCCGAGCTGGTCGGCGAGGTGCTCAACGTCATCCGCAAGCTTGGATCGGAGCTCGACCTGACGATGCTGATGGTTACGCACCAGATGGGTTTCGCCAAGGAATTCGCGGACCGCGTATGCTTCTTTTATGGTGGCCGCATCTGCGAGCAAGGACCGCCGGACAAGATTTTCGGTGCGCCCGAGAACGAGCGCACGCGTCAGTTCCTTCGTGCCGTGCTGGAATCAACATGAGCGTTGTCGATCTGAAGGCCGCCAAGGCAAAGGTTTCGCGAAGGACGACGCCGTCGCGCGAACGGTTCGAGCGTCTGTACCGGATGCTGCGCGATCGCATTTGTCTGCTCGAGTACCCGCCGGGGACGCGCCTCTCGGAGAGCGAGCTTGCCGTGGAATTCGCCGTCAGCCGCACGCCGGTCCGGCGCGTGCTCACGCGGCTGGAATCGGAAGGGCTGATCGAGGCCCATCACGGCGTCGGCACGATCGTGACCGATGTGAAGCTGGAGGAACTGGCCCAGGTCTACCATCTGCGGATGGAGCTTGCCGTTTTGATCGGCCGCCTTTCGCCGCTTCCGCGCCGCCGCGAGGACCTCGACCGCATCCGCGCGCTCATCAAGCGCGGTGAGGCTCTGCCGCAGGATTCCGACCACAGCGCCTTCGCGCGATTGAATATGGACTTTTTCTCCGAAATCGCCGCCATGACGGGGAACCTGCCGCTGCGAGAAATCAGCGAGCGGCTTTATTTCCAGACCTCCAGGATCATCTTGAAGCTGATGCCGCGTCTCAACCTCACGGAGGAATTCGCGGCATTCCATCGAGAGATGACCGACATCCTGGCTGCGCTCGAGATCGGCGACCTCGATGCGGTCGGCCATATTCGGCGCGCCCATATCTCGATGAGTTTCACCCGCATGATGCGCTACGCGCGCGAGACCACCGTCGAAATCCGATCGGCGTGATGCCGGGGTCTGCTGCTCTAGCGCATGATCCGGCGGAATTGAATCGACCGATCCCGCTCATCCCCGAGAACCCAAGGGATCCAGGGCGGCATACTTAGACCGGCGTATTTGGCCCTGTTGGGGTGGACGGCCCCCCGACGGCATCAGTGTGCCAGAATGAGGTCGTCGCAGATCTCAAACAAGGGAGCCGTCCGTGAACAAAGATTATCCGTATTGGTATCGACACGTCCAAGAGTGTTTTGTGCTGGTCCCCGCCTTCGCGGGGACGAGCGGTTCTCTAAAGCCGTTGAAGAATGGAACGCCGGGGGGCAGCGGCCGGTTATCGCCTTCCGCGTGTCGCGATGACACGCGTCAGTTCGGCGTGAACCAGCTTCGGATCGGCGTCGCGGATCGTCGGCAACCGCGCCGGCGCGGCAAGGATATCGGCGCTTTCCATGCCGACAGGTTGGCAAATGCGGATCGTCGAGCGAACGACCCTCTCTCTACGGGCCGCTTCGACATGACATGTCTGGCTCGTGTTGGCAGAAACTCTGAGCACATCGGAGGGCGTCTCTGACGGGAGAGCAAAATAGCTCGACCCGCTACGATGCCGATGTTCGACAATGCAGTAATCAGAAAAACGCGGCTGAGAGGCCGGTTGGGAATAGCTGAGAGGCCGGTTGGGAATATAAGGGCTGTTTTCGCCAGAGTTCCGCATTTCGTTTCGGACATTCTAGGCTGGTCTTTGCATGCTACAGGGCATATAAGGTAACCATCGCTGGCAACGTTCATCGGCGCCAGTGACTGAGAGACGCGACCGCGCTCCCGCTCCGACGGCAGGAGAGCGCGATGGCACAGTCCAAAAACCGCATTCTCAACGCGCTCCCGCAAAACATCTTTGCGGCGGTCGAGCCTGATCTCACACAGATGGACCTCGCTTTCGGCGCGGTCGTGGCGGAAACAGGTCAGCCCATCGATCGCGTTTATTTTCCCGAAGCTGGCGTCATTTCGCTCGTGGTCGAGATGGAAGTTGGCGACATGATCGAGACCGCGATGGTGGGACGGGACGGCGTCGTAAACGGAACTTCTGCGCTCGACGGAAAGGTCGCCTTGCACAAGGGTATCGTTCAGGTTGCCGGGGAAGCCTTGGTCGTCACGCCCGACGCGCTGCGCAGTCTCGCCGATGAATTCGGTCCTTTGCGCGAGATACTCATTCGACACGAGCAGGTGCTGTTCGCGCAGGCGCAGCAATCAGCCGGATGCAACGCAAGTCACACGGTGGAAGCGCGCATGTGCCGATGGTTGCTGCGCATTCGCGACCTGACCGGATCGGATGAGACGCAGCTGACCCAGGAGTTTCTTGCACAAATGCTCGGGGTGCGCCGGAGCGCCGTGTCGTTGGTCGCCGGCACACTTCAGAAGGCCGGCTTCATCAAGTACAGCCGCGGCCGCATCCGTCTCCTGGATATCGCGCAGATCGAATCCGGCGCGTGCGAATGCCACAAAACCGTCAAGGGCCATTACGAACGGCTGCTGGCTATCTAGCATCAGAATAATAGATGTGAATTTTTCATAACTTGTGTTCGGTTCCAGACAGACGGGAACCGGAACCAGGAGTGAAATGGTGTGCCTAGAATAGCCGCATAGTCATGGCCACGCCGGACGAAATGCGCGCATTCGCGCTCGATTGCCTCCGTTGGGCCGAACTCACGAACAACGCGAGCCATCGCGATCTCATGCTCAATGTTGCCAAGACATGGATGAACACTGCGTCCTGGCCCAAGGACGATCGTATGCATGCAATTCCGACAGCCGGGCGCGGATTGTTTTGGTGCCGGCGTATCGTGCTGGCTAAAGCGTGATCGTCTGAAAATGCAGCAATTGCCGCAGTCAAAGTCTCCGCTCGTCCCGGGAGGTGAACGGTATGAGTGCGTCGCCCGCTTTTGCCTTCGTTCTGACGATGGGAATCGTCAATCTCTTTGCCGACGTCACCTATGAGGGCGGCGGCAGCATTAATGGCCCATTCATGGGTGCCCTGGGCGCCAGCGCCGCGATCATCAGCATCACGGCCGGTCTTGGCGAGTTTCTCGGCTACGCCCTCCGGTCCGTCTCCGGCTATTTCGCGGACAAGACCGGAAAATATTGGACGATTACGTTTGTCGGCTACGCCATTAACCTGATCGCAGTTCCGGCGATGGCGCTGGCTGGAAATTGGCAGGCCGCGGCGGGGCTCATCCTTGCCGAGCGCATCGGACGCGCACTTCGCAAGCCGACCGTGGAGGCGATTGATACGCAGCACCCCACGCGTCGAATTGTTTCAGCCGGTCCGACCTAAGGCGCATGCACGGATCACAAAACTACGGAGCATCATTCATGCCGCCCCAGAAGGGCAGCGGGAACTTGGCTCGAAGCTTCCGCATTGTCTTGGTATGCAGGCGCACGCAACGAGATCGCTGGTCCGCGAGGTGACGGGGCACTTGGCGATGGGTGCCGTGTTGGGCCTATTTCTAGCGCTGGTGTTGTTGGTCAGTAACGCACGAAATATCTTCGAGATGATCGTTCACAGCTCAGCTCCTTGGCTCATGATGGCGATCTTTGTGATTGTTTTCACAACATATTTTGCGGTAGGTGCGACGCTCACGGGTTTTATTATTGTCCGAGCGCAAGACGAGTCGCTGGACGGTTAACGATGACTAGGCCGTGCGTGCGGGCACAACGGGAACGTTTTTCTGATATATGTGACGTTGATGATATTGAATCGGATAGCCCGGGCCATGACGGACCAACGTTCGAATGCTAGCGTCGGCCTTTGCCATCGCCGCTCGTGGTGGATGCGCGATTAACCTGCTCGCGGATAACGTCATAGCATTCGCAGGCGAACTTCCTGAGGCCATCACGGTTCAGGATTTTGATGTTGCCGCGCGAGTATACGACCAGTCCTCTTTTTTGTAGCGCAGTCGCACTCAGAGACACGGCCGTTCGCTGGACGCCGAGCATGTGCGACAGAAATTCTTGAGTGAGATGGATCGCGTCGCTCTCGACAACGTCGCGCGATTGTAGGAGCCAGCGGCACAGCCTGGCCTCGACGGTGTGAAGCGCATGACACGCCGCCGATTGCTGAGCCTGCATGAAGACGACGGATTGGAATGCATTCGTCGCCTGTCGAAACGATCCGCTCTCGTTGAACAGCTGCAAAAAAATATCGCTCTTAAGCTGCCATGCCGTGCCCGGTATCTGGACCGTTGATTGGCCGAATGAGAGTGGACCGAAGCTCCCAATCGATGCGCCGGCCACGCCCTCCCGACCGATGATCGCCGTTTCAATCTGATCGCCGGTCCTCATCACGGCCAGTAGTGAGATCATGCCACTGACCGGAAAATAGACGTGATCGATGGTCCGGCCGGGCTCGTGCAGCACCGTGCCCTGGACCATCTCGAATTCCTTGAGACTTGGTTCGATCACCGAGAGATCGGCGGCGCCCAACTGCTTCAATAGTCGGTTTTCCCCGAAGGGGGCTGGTTTCAACATCGCGGTTCTCCGGCCGCCCCTTCGGTTGAGGCCGAGACCGCGACATTGATTATGCGACGCGCCGACAAGCGTCTGATGCGGAGACCGAACTATAGACCTGAATTGCGGCTCTGTATGCTGTATGCCCGGTTCCATAGAGACAGGTTCTGGAACGGGCCGTCAGATACCCGTCTTGGAACTTTCGGCACTGTCTACTTACAGACGGAGCAGCACATGACGACCGCCATTGATCCTTTCCTCAAAGAAAGTGCCGTGTTCGACGCGCACGAAACGCATGCCATCGCCGTCGCGTTCGATGAGATTTGCAAGATGATGAACCTACCGCTCGAAGCGAAGGATGAGCGCGAGACGATCGCGGTTCGGGTCATCGACTTGGCACGCGCGGGCGAACTCGATCCGTATACGATTTGCAAACGGATATTGCGCGAAGCGCGCGCGTCGGCCTAGGCGACATGGCTGGCCGGAGGAATAGAACCCCGTCATGCTCTTGACGCACCAGGGCGTAACGCCCTCGGGTCTCGCAAGTGACGACTCCGCTGGCCTGACTCAGAATTTTACAGTGTTGTAGCCGATATGTGTCCGGCACCGAACAGACAATAGTCTGGTTTCGGTGATTGAATTTGTTATCGCGGGGAGGGACCCCCTGTGGGGCGTCGGCGACTGAGGGCATCGCTATGGTCGCGATCCTTTTCTACCTTGAAGACAAGTCCGCGTTCGAGTCCGAAGCGTTGCGCATTATGTCCCAAGGGTTCGATGAAGCGTGTAACGCGCTTCACGTATTTGCGGGCGACGAACACGGCCAGCGGGTCATCGCGGCTCGCATCATCCACCTAGCGCGCGCGGGGGTCATTGACGCGCAGGCGCTTCGGGACCGCGTGCTGCTCGAAGCTCGCGCTCGGGCATAGCTCGCTATGGTCACTCCAGACGAAATGCGCACATTCGCCCTCGATTGCCTCCGTTGGTCTGAACTCACGGACAACCCGAGCCATCGCGATCTCATGGTCAATGTTGCCAAGACATGGATGGACACGGCTTTCGCTATTGAGCGGCGCGTCGCGACTGGCGGCACGCTTGTGAGCGCAGACCTGCGGAACAAGCTTGACTAGGACTTGAGGTGACGAGCGCCCGGCGTTGCCACGCTGCACCAACGCGCTGCACTAAACCGAATGTGCCCGGGCGCCCGGTTCCCTCACAGGATCGCGGTTCAGCATCGATGGATCAATCGCGCCCGCGCATGCGTTGATAAGGCTGAAGACCGCAAAAAGAGGCTGACCTGCGAGGGTCGCTTGGCCAGCCGAAGGAGGACTGTCATGCCTGACAAGAGAACAATCGAGAAGGCCCGCAAGGACAGGCGTGCCGGCAAGGCGCCGACGACCCAGGCGGGGGAATTCGTGCATGAGGAAATCGACAAGATCCGCCAGGGCCGGCATGGCGCGCGATCAACAAAGCAGGCGATAGCGATCGGGCTTTCCAAGGCAAGGCGGGCAGGCGTGCCGCTTCGACCGCCGGGAAAAGGAAAGGCCAAGGCGCGCACCCGCAAGAGCGCCGAGTACGCCTACGAGGCGGGCCAGCACAAGCGCAAGACCCGGCGCCGGCCGCGCGTCTCGCGGGCGGTCTCGCGGGTTCTCAAGCATGAACCCAAGAGCACGGCCTCGCGCAAAGCATTGTCGCGGCAGGCGCGTAGCGCCGCGTCACGGCGCTCCGCTTCGCAGCGCTCGGCCGCCGCCCAGAAGGCCGCGCGCACCAAGGGCTCGGCTGGCCGCGCCGCGGCGGCGCGCAAAGCGGCCCGGACGCGGGCGCGCCGGCGCGCATAGCGCGAGAAGGTGCCATGTCGGCTCAGCTTGCGGCGCAACGCCAAGGCCACCGCTTGCTGCAGGTCGGCGCTGCTCTTCTTCTATTTGCATCGTTTGAAGGCTTTGCGGTCCCATATTTTGCCGTACCGAACCTTGGACGGTCGGTGCATACGTTGAGCGCTTTCTCGGCAGTCTTGCTGCTGGCGCTGGGGCTGGTCTGGCCCAAACTCGCTCTTGCTGCCGCGAGCGCATCGGCCGCGTTCTGGCTTCTCATCTATTCGGACTTCGCGACGATCATGGCCTTTCTGCTGGCGGCAGCCTGGGGCGCCGGCAACTCGGTCATGCCGCTGGCGGCGGGCTCCGCTCACGGCAGCGCGCTTCAGGAAACCGTCATTGCGGCCGTGGCTTATTCAGCTGCGCCGACCGGCATCATTTCATTTGCGCTCATTCTATGGGGCCTGCGCATTTCGGGGGACGGAACCTCGTAGACGGATGAGAAAGCTTTGCGGGCTGGCAAGCGCGGCGATCCTGAACGCGAAGCGGTCATGCGGAACGTTGCGCGCGCATTCTCGTTGGGCGATTGGGCGATCACAAATGGCGTGGCTCGTTTGGAACCGAGGTTCCGCACCGTTACATGCCGGCGCCACGTTTTGAATGGCCGCGCCAAAAGGGCGCGGCCCCCCCCCCACGATTTCAATCAGACAAGTGAGGCGCAAGCGATGCAGATGCAGATAACGACCTTCAAGGATATGTATATCGCCGAGCTGCAGGAACTCGTGAGTATGGAGGCGCAGCTTGGTGCAGCTTTGCTCCGCATGTCGACAACTGCGGCTCATCCGGCCTTGGCGCGTGCGCTGGCCTACCATCATGAGGAGACCGGCAGCCAGAGGCAGCGGCTTGAATCGATGTTGCAGTCACATGGGGCAAGCACCCGCGCGCATACCGACCAGGCCATGCAGGCGCTGATCCAGGAAACCGAGAAGATGCTCGGGCTGCTGAAGGGAGCCGATCTTCGCGACGCCGGCCTGATCGCTTCGGCGCAGAAGCTCGAGCATTACGAAATCGCCGCCTACGGCACGGCGGCCGCGCTCGCCGGCCAACTGCAGATGCGTAACGATCAAACGGTACTCCATGAGAGCCTGGAAGAAGAAAGAGAGATGGATCGCGAATTGACCGACCTTGCCAAGGGCGAGGTGAATCGCGATGCGCTCGCGGCTTAGATAACAGCCGCACCGCGCGAGGAATGAGGGAGAGTGACCTCGCGAAATGCTGCTCGCCTTCCCGGGCGCCAGGGCTCTTTTAGCCTGCAAGGAGCGGTCATGCGCATAGCAATGCTTGTTGCATTCTCTCTCGCGACCGGAGTGGCCTCTGCTCAAACCACGCCGCCTCCAACCACGCCGCGCCTCCAACCAAGGATGCACCGAACGCGACCGGGCGCACCATCATTCCGGAGAAGAAGGAACTGGGTCAGCCTCGGGGCAATGAGGCGCCGATCGGCGCGCCCGTGGATGCAACGGCGCCTTCGCGCCGTCCGGACGGGACAGTAGCGCCGGCTACCCCCGAGAGTCCGACGAAAAACAATTAGCAGCGCCTAAAGTCGTTGCAGGATCGTCCGGCTATTTCGTTCCCGGCTGGCTCGGACGAACCGGCGGATCGGCCGCGGAGGGTGTCGCGGGCGCGCTGATGTCCGCCGGCGGTCGGTAACTGGCCGTGCTGGTGTTTTGCTGATGAGCCGCGCCGTACCAGAACAATCCACCTATCACCAAAACGACAATGGCAAGCGCTGCGAAGGTGCCCCATCCCGACGCTTCGTCAGTGGACGGCCGGCGACCCATAAGGTCGCGACCAAGAGGCGGTTCGTCATAGGGATCAACCGCGCGATTGGGATCGCTTCGATCAACAATCATGGTTTTCCTCCATCCGCATGGCTTGCAGGTCAACGCTCGCATGCGCCGAGAGTTCGTCTGGAACCAGGGAACCTTCTGTCCGGTTGGTGCGTCAGTTGTTGTTGGCAATGCCTATACCGGCTAATGCGCCGGCGCCGAGCGGCCGCAAGCCCTCACGTCAGCGCGTGATGTCAGGCATGAGTTTGCGCGTCTTGCTGTTGCGTCGTGATGCTTGGGTTCTCCAGATCTCGCTCTAATCCCTGAGCACCCGATAGCGCAGGTGGGTTGCGAACGGGCCGTCGCTGGCCGAGAGTTTTTCCAGGCGTACCCGATCGGGCAGGGCCGCGAACAGCGGCACGCCGCCGCCCAGCAGGTGAGGCGCAAGGTGAACCAGGATTTCATCGCAAAGTCCTGCGGCGAGCGCCTGCTGTCCGGGTGAAGCGCCACCGAGCTTTCCGTAAGAGCGGGGAGAGGGAGCGCACCGCGCCCGCCGCAATCCAAATGAGCAAATCCTACATCGTTCCTTGCGGCATGACGGAGAAGCCGCGCTGCAGGACGACGTTGCGCACCCACAATGTGCTGACGAACTCGACCGCGCCGGTGATGGTCAGCATCGCGAGGGCATTGAGCTGGAACAGCGACAAATGCAGATAGTCCACCATCCAGAGCACGCCGCAGACGATGCCGGTGACGACCGGCGCGATGGCGAGCACCGCATCGATCACGCTGGTCGGGCGGATGCGCAGCGCTGAATCGAGCAGCATCCAGAGCTGGATCGTGATGTAGCCGAGCGCCAGCCAGCCGGGCAGCCCGCGGATCCAGTTCCGGTCGGGCGAGTAGTCGGGGAAATACTTGAAGAAGACAAATGCCAGGATCGACATCAGCAGCGCCAGAATGATGCTGGAAATTTCGGCCGACGGCCAACGGCTGGGCGAACCCATTGATGCCTCCAATACGGACTAGCTCGGAATCGAGCGCCGGAACCTAGCGCATTTTCGGCCCGATGACATCGCCACACGAGACGGCCTAGCCGGCCCTCACTCGGCGCACTGATAGTGCCATTCGCTGCTGTAGTGGGCGAGGGCGAGCATGATGCAGCGTCCGACTTCGGATGGGTATTGATCGCCGCGATTGCTCAGGATTACGATGCCGAGCTTTCGCGCCGGGATCATGCCGATATAGGTCGAGGTATTGTCGAGCCCGCCGTTCTTCTCGACGATGTCGAGCGCGCCTTCGTGGATGATCTCCCAGCCGAGCCCCTGGCTGTTGCGCGGCGTGATGCGGAAGGCGGCGCGCTGCGCGAGCGTCATCGCCTCTTGGAGCGAGCGCTCGACCGGCACTTCGCCCAGGCTGGCGGCGAGGAATTGGGCCATGTCGCGCGCCGAGGCATAGACCTGACCGGTTCCGGGCCAGTCATAATAGCCTTGCTGGTCGCCCGGTTCGCCAACCGGCTTGCCGTCCTCCGCATAGCCCTGCGCGGCGCGCGCTTTGTATTCGGGCGGGAGCCGTCCGTTCAGGGTTTCGTTTGGCTGCGGGAATACGGTCGACGTCATGCCGAGCGGCGCGAGCAATCTTTGCCGTATCAGCGCGTCCAGGTCGGTGCCGAGCGCGCGATCTAGCGCCAAGTGCAACAGCACGAAGCCGCCATGGGTATAGATATGCTGCTTGCCCGGGATGTGCTGGTCGTCCGCCGTCCAAGCGTTCAGCGTCTGGAGGAAACTATCGAGCGTGTAGTGCGGCACTGGCCAGGGCGGATAGTCGGGCCGCAGCAGCAGGCCGGACGTGTGCGTAGCGAGCTCGCCGAGCGTGACGCGGCGAATATCACCGCCTTGCTGCAACTCCGTCACGTATTGGGCGACCGGATCCGCGAGACCGAGGGTGCCTTGGCCGGCCGCCTGCGCCAGCAGCGTGGCCTCGAACAGCTTGCGTATGGATGCAAGGTTGAACAGCGAATCCGACGTGACCGGGCGTTCGTTCGCCGCATCGGCAAAGCCGTGATTGAAAAACAGCGTCCTGCCATCGAGGAGGATCGCGACCGCCGCGCCTCCCGGACGATCGGGCGGCAGGATCGCGGTCAGCTCGCGTGCGACGAGCTGCGCGATCAAAGCGTCCGGATCCATATTCGGTGCAATCGGCGGAGATATCAGCGGCAACGCAAGGCACACGGTTGCGAGTGCCGCCATCGGTCCTTGCATTGTTGCTCCGGCTGTTTGACGCGTGACCGCTCCCCCCTGCCGCTCTTGGAACGGCAGGGCAGGATTTAACGCGCTGAAGCGGAGCTGGTTCCGCCGCTACGGCTGCCGGTCGTGGCGTCCCCACGGGAACAGCGCGGCCGGGAAGTCCGCCGCGTAGCGCCGTCCCTTCGGGGTTTCGTGATATTCGTTCACCGGCGCGTCGCCCGGATCGATCATGCGGCGATAAAGATGCCAGGTCGCGTGGCCGAGCACCGGCACCACGACGGCGAGCCCGAAGAAGAACGGGATCGAACCGACCAACAGCAGCGCGCCGACGATCAGGCCCCACGCCGCCATCACCAGCGGATTGGCCAGCACCGCCCGCACCGAAGTCAGCACCGAGGAATCCGACCAAGTTGCCGACGATGATCAGCGACCATCCGGCCGGCGTCGTGACCACCTGGCGCACGAAGTCCGGCATCGCGGCGGCCGGCTGGTAGCCGAAGTTCGCCACATAGATCGCCTGCGCGACCGCGAGCCACACGATGAAGATCGCGACCAGCATCAGCGCCAGCACCATGATCGCCGCAATCGAGGGCGAGCGCAGCACGTCGATGGCGTCGCGCCAGGAGACGTCGAGGCCGTGCTCGCGCCGCCGGCTCATTTCATAGACGCCGAGCGCGGCGATTGGACCGACGAGGGCAAAGCCGGCCACCAGCGGGAACAGCAGCGGCAATACGTTGTAGCCGACCGCCAGGCGATAGAGCACGAAGCCGACGATGGGATAGATCAGGCACAGGAACACCGCGTGGCTGGGCATCGCGCCGAAATCGTCGAGGCCGCGCATCAGCGCGTCCTTCAGATCGTTCAAGCCGATGGTGCGAACCGTGGGACGGGCCGTCTCGAGGCCCGCGCCGAAGATGACATGTGAATGCGCCATAACCGTCCTCCTTGGACCGCTGTGTTGCAGGCGGCCGCGAAAAGACGTGAAGGGCAGCCCCATTGCCGGTCACGCAAGAACGCGACCTTGCCTTGACGCCCACTATAACTCGAAATGGCCGGCGCCGGTTCACATTTTCTCGACGTAGTTAGTTCGTCGAGGGCGGCGCAAAGAAGCACCTGCGCGAGCCGTCCGGACGGTGGCAGCGCACAAAACTGCCATCTGGGCTGGGCTGCGCCTCGGCGAACGGCACAACCTCGCCGTTTTCCAATTGATAGCCGCTCGGCGTCACGCGTGGCGTGTAGTTCAGCGCAGGGCAATCGCCGTCGCCACAGCACCATTCGCCGGCGCCATTGCGCAGGGCACCGCGCGAAATCCAGCTGTCGTGAGCGAGCGCCCCAGATGAGAGAAGCAACGTCTGGGCGAGAAGCAGGCAAGGAGCAAGAACGAGCAATGATCGCGTAGAGCAACGGAACATGGGAGCTTCCCTTTCGTCGTCCCGGCGCGGCCATCAGATCAAGCGTTCGACTTCATCCTCCCCTGTCGCATCCTTGCGAGTTCACCGCCGCAGCGCTTGCCGCGGAGTGCCATGCGTCGGCGACTCAATGCTTCAATTCGAATTATGAAAGGCTGACGACGCAGTGCAAGCCATAACACCGTGCGCGGCTGTGGAAGTTGTGCGCTGTGGCAATTCGGTCGACGTCATCGCGCCACAATTGTTGCATCTTTGCACGCGCGAGCACGTGATGGGTATCAAGCGCGAGCGCGTTCGACGAGGCGCTGCAGGTCCCTGACGTGCCAATAGCTGAACTTGGTCGACGTGTTCGCCGTACGATCATTTCCGCCTGCCGAGGCGGGCGTCGGAATCCCAAGATGGTTTGCTAAAGCGCTCAACAAGAAAATCGACGAAGACGCGGACTTTGACGGCGAGATGGCGGGTCGGCGGATATAGCGCGTAGAGCGAAAGCTCAGGTGCTCGGTATTTTGTGAGGATCGCTTGCAGCTTGCCCGCCCGCAGGTCATTGCCGGCGATGAATGTAGGCAGAAGCGCAACGCCCCGACCGGAGACAGCTGCATCGCGCAATACCTCGGCATTGTTGGTGCAGAGCGTCCAAGGCACTTGAAGCCAGTGGTCACCATCCTTGCCGGTCAGCTTCCATTGCGTGCCGGTAGCGAGATGGCCGTAGGTCAGGCATGCGTGATCGCGCAGGTCCTTGGGATGCTTTGGCATTCCCCGCTGCTTTAAATAGGTGGGCGAGGCGCAGAGGACTCGCGGCGCCGGCACGATCTTGCGCGCGATCAGGCTGGAAGCCGGCAGGTCGGCGATGCGGATCGTGACATCAAACCCTTCTTGCACCATGTCGACCTGCTGATCGCTGAGGATCAGCTGAATTTGCATTTCGGGATAGCGCTGCATGAACGCGGCCACCGCCGTTCCGAGATGGAGCGTGCCGAATGACATCGGCGCGTTGACGTGCAGCAGGCCGCGCGGCTTCACCTGCAGATCCGACGCGATCAGATCGGCTTCCTCGATGTCGGACAGGATGGCCAGGCAGCGCTCGTAGTAGCGGCGGCCATTATCGGTGGGGCTGGCGCTGCGCGTCGTACGGTTCAGCAACTGAATCCCAAGATTTTCCTCGAGATCGATGATGTACTTGCTGACGGCCGAGCGGGAGAGACGCAATTCACGCGCGGCCTCCGAGAAGCTTCCGTTGGCGACAACCTTGGTGAAGGCGCGCATGCTGACGAGCTTGTCCATCGGCTGCTCCGTGCTGTCCGCATAACGTGGACGCGGACCCGAAAGCTAGCACGATTGTCGCAAGATCGTGCCAGACGGCGATACCGCATCTGTCGACAATTCGTAGACAGACTTGCCACGGTTTCGGGGATTGTCTCAAGCGCGTTCGACGCAATATAGCGCGAAGAGAGGTTGAGACACAGGTTGAAAACCCACGGGGACCAGACCATGCGCGGCATTCATCACGTCACGGCAATTGCTGGCAATCCGGCCAGAAACCTC
>WNGK01016602.1_pt1 | contig 13624 bp, 16 predicted proteins | sample 5400601 | NCBI WGS metagenome assembly WNGK01 (sample SAMN13153376, study PRJNA577476) | soil metagenome | isolation source: 60 cm soil or saprolite under Garry oak tree replicate 1 | place: USA:California | collected 2016-06-15 | reverse complement strand
TGACTACCGTCCAGCCGCGCGATGTGCCGCGCGTGCTCGAACGCGTAGCGACGCTCGATGGATTCATCAACGCTAACATCAATGCGCAGGTGCAGGGCTACATCGTCTCGCGCGATTACAAGGAGGGCAGTGCCGTTAAGAAGGGCGACCTTCGCTTTCAAATTGACCCGCGGCCGTTCGAAGCGGCACTGGCACAGGCGAAAGGCACGCAGGCGAAAGACCAGGCCAATTGGGCAAAGGCCGATGCGGATCAAAAACGCGCCATCGATCTCTTCAACAAAAAGGTGATCAGCGATCAGGAACGCGATACTGCCACCGCGGCTGCCGGCTCCAGCAAAGCAAACGTCGAAGCGGACGAAGCAGCCGTAAAACAAGCCGAGCTCAATCTTGGCTATACAAAAATCACCGCCCCCGTCGACGGGGTTGCCGGATTCGCGAATAATCAAGTCGGCGATCTCGTGGGTCCGGCATTAACCACTCCGCTCACGACCGTGTCGCAGATTGATCCGATCAAAGCCAACGTGACCGCTGGCGAGAGTGCGTTCACCGATTTCTTTTCGCGCTACCCGGATACAGTCCAACGCGAAGCCCTGCTCAAACGCATCGATTTCGATTTGATTCTCGGCGACGGCAAGGTCTATCCGCGAAAAGGAAAATTTTATGCGCTGGATCGAAACCTCGATCCCAAAACAGGTTCGATTCACTATTACGTAACGTTTCCGAATCCGGACGCCACGTTGCGGCCCGGACAATATGGCAAGGTGCGGTTCGTACCTGACACGGTGCAGAATGCGCTCGTTGTTCCACAGGAGGCGGTGACCGAATTGCAGGGTAATTTCCAAGTCGCAGTCGTCGATCAAAGCAACAAGGTGAATATTCGCCCGGTAAAAACGGGCGAAAAGATCGGCGCGATGTTGCAAATCACCGACGGATTGAAGCCCGGAGACAAAGTCGTTGTCGAAGGCGTACAAAAAGCGCGCCAAGGTTCGACCGTGACGGTGAAAGAGTGGACGCCGCCTGCGAATCAAGTCGCGTCCGACGGTTCACCGGCGAAAAAAAATCCGTAACGCGTAATGTCCGAGTTCTTCGTCAGGCGTCCGATTGTCGCGATTGTTATCGCGATTTTGATGACGTTGATCGGCGGCGTCTGCATTCTCGCGCTGCCGATCGCGCAGTATCCGCAAATCGCGCCGCCGGAAATTCAGGTGCAAACCCACTACACCGGGGCGGACGCGCTCACGATCGAGCAATCGGTCGCGGCGCCGATCGAGCAGCAAATGAGCGGCGTCGACAACATGAACTACATGTACTCGATCAACGCGAACAGCGGCGACATCCGACTGATCGTGAACTTCGACGTCGCGACCGATCCGAACATCGATCAAGTCCTGACTCAGCTTCGAGTGGCGCAAGCGCAATCGCAATTGCCCACCGACGTGAACAACTACGGCGTGACGGTCAAGAAGTCGGTGACCGCGCCACTAATGCTCGTCTCGCTCTATTCGCCGAACGGCACCTACGACAACATTTTTCTGGCAAACTACGGCTATATTAATTTGTTCGATCAGCTGACGCGACTGCCGGGAATTGGAAGCGTCCAGATTTTCGGCGCTGGCCAATACGCGATGCGCTTGTGGGTGAAGCCGGACCAACTCGCGAAACTCGGCATCACCGTACCCGACATCATCAGCGCGGTGCAAAAGCAGAACAATGTGAATCCCGCCGGCCAGATCGGAGGCGAACCAATTCCGAGCGGACAGAAATTCACTTATGCCGTTCGGGCGCAGGGACGATTGCAGACGCCCGAGGAGTTCGGCGAAATCGTCGTTCGCGCGAATCCGGACGGATCGTTCGTTCGAGTGAAAGACATCGCGCGGATCGATCTCGGCGCTCAAACCTACAACTTAAGAGGCCGGATGAACGGACGACCGGCTGCCATCCTCGCTTTATATCAGTTGCCGGGAACGAACGCCGTCAAAGCGGCACAATCGGTGCGCAAGTTAATGACGGAAGCGAAGCAGCGATTTCCCGCCGATATGGATTATGTCGTCTCGCTCGATCAGACGCTATCCGTCACTGAGGGGATGCGCGAAATTTTGAAGACGCTGCTCGAAGCGCTCGCGTTGGTCGTGCTCGTCGTTTTCATTTTCTTACAAGGATGGCGCGCCACTCTGATTCCCCTCTGCGCAGTACCCGTTTCATTAGTTGGAACGTTTGTCTTGTTCCCGTTGTTTGGATTCTCGATTAACACGCTTTCACTTTTCGGTCTGGTACTCGCGATTGGTCTAGTGGTCGATGACGCAATCGTGGTTGTCGAAGCAGTCGAGCGCCACATCGAAGAAGGAATGACGTCGCGTGACGCGACCTTGCAGGCAATGCGCGAAGTGTCGGCGCCGGTAATCGGCATCGCGCTCGTGCTTTCAGCGGTGTTTATTCCGACGGCGTTTCTTCCGGGGATTACCGGCCGGCTCTACCAGCAGTTCGCGCTCACGATCGCGATCTCAGTCATCTTCTCCGCGTTCAACGCGCTCTCACTCAGCCCGGCACTTTCGGCGCTGTTGCTACGGCCGCGCAAGAAAACCCGCGGCCCGCTCGGTTGGTTTTATGATCGCTTTAATCGTATCTTCGGCAGCGCCACCCACGGATATGTAAACTGGTCGCGGGCAGCGATTCGGAAGGCCGTGCTCAGTTTCGCATTGTTGCTCGTTCTTGCGATTGGCGCCGGTTTTTTTGGGAAAAGATTGCCGAGCGGCTTTTTACCGGAGGAAGATCAGGGCTACGTTTTTCTCGCGCTTCAATTGCCGGAGGCATCGTCGCTCGAACGCACCGATCAAGTCTGCCATAAGATCGAGGATTTTCTGAAGCAAACGCCCGGTGTTAAGTACACCACTAGCGTCATCGGATTTAGTCTGCTGAGTCTGGTGCAGAATACTTACAGCGCGTTTTTCTTTGTCACGTTCAAGCCCTGGAGCGAGCGGACGAAACCGGAAGAACAGTACCCGGCAATCAAAGCGCGAATAAATCAATACCTCGGCAGCCTTAGCGAAGGTATCTCATTTGCGTTTCCGCCACCAGCGATTCCCGGCGTCGGCACGTCTGGTGGATTCACCTTTATGCTTGAAGACCGTGCGGGCAAAGACGTCCCGTTTCTCGCTCAGAACGTGAAGACATTTTTAGAAGCAGCGCATAAACGGCCGGAGCTCGGCACTTTGATTCCGACATTTTTGCCGAACGTGCCGCAGGTATTCGTCAAGGTCGATCGCGACAAAGTCGTCAAGCAGGGCATCGATCTCACCTCGGTTTATCAAACGCTCCAGACATTCATGGGCGGGTTTTTCGTGAACTACTTCAATCGGTTTGGGCGGACCTGGCAGGTCTACATCGAAGCCGAAGGAGAATACCGCACCGACGCGAAGAACGTCGGCCAATTTTTCGTTCGCAACGCAAACGGCCAGCCCGTGCCCCTCGATGCGATTTCCACGATCGACAACAGCGCCGGTCCGGAATTCACGGTGCGTTACAACGAATATCGCGCGGCCCAAATCAACGGAGCTGCCGCGCCCGGGTACAGCTCGTACCAGGCGATGAACGCTCTGGAGGAAACTTTTCGACAAACCATGCCTAACGAAATGGGCTACGATTACCTTGGCCTGTCGTTTCAGGAAAAAAGAGCGCAGGAAGGCGTCTCGCCAACTTTGGTTTTTGGAATGTCGCTTTTGTTTGTGTTTCTGATTCTCGCAGCACTGTATGAAAGCTGGTCCCTCCCGTTCAGTGTCTTGTTAGGGACGCCGGTCGCGGTGCTCGGCGCGTTCCTCACGCTCTGGCTGCGCGGGATGGAAAATAATATCTATGCGCAGATCGGATTGATCATGCTCATCGGGTTGGCCGCGAAGAACGCCATCTTGATTGTCGAATTCGCCAAAGACGAATACGAAAAAGGCAAACCCCTGCTCGACGCGACACTCGAAGGCGCGCGTTTGCGCTTACGTCCGATCCTGATGACTTCCCTTGCATTTATTTTCGGAATGATGCCGTTGTGGTTCGCCAGTGGTTCTGGCGCAGTCGCGCGCCGCATTCTCGGTTCGACCGTCATCGGCGGGATGATCGCCGCCTCGGGCATCGCGATCTTTCTCATTCCGGTGACGTTTTATGTGATCGAGCGATTCGCCGCTGATCACGAAGGTAAAACGGAAGTACCGCCAAGCACGGAACCGTCGGCATGATCGAGAATCTTCCAGAGCCCATCCGGCTTTACATCACGGGCGAGAATACCGGCGACGCGAATTTATTCGGGCAATGCTTCGCCGAAGGTGCCGTGGTGCGCGATGAAAATGAAACGCATAGGGGTCTGGCTGAGATCAAGAAGTGGAAAGCTGAAACCAAAAAGAAATATCAGCACACGGTCGATCCGCTGAATGTCTCTGAGAAAGACGGCAGATTCATCGTGACAAATCGACTGACCGGCAACTTTCCGGGCAGTCCGATCGAGCTGGAGTTCGTCTTCATACTCGACGGCGACAAAATCGTTTCGCTCGAGATTCTTTCGTGAATCCAATCTCGCCTACGCTCAAAAAGGAGGAACAACAATGATACTTCAAATCTATACGATCATTCACACACTGATCAGTCTGATCGCGATCCTGACCGGTCTCGTCGTCGTCTTTGGCATGCTGGCCGGCAATCGCGTTGACGGTTGGACAAAGTGGTTCCTGATCACCGCGGTTTTGACCACGGTCACGGGTTTCTTCTTTCCATTTCACGGTTTCACACCGGCGATCGGCCTCGGAATTATTTCACTGCCATTCCTGGCGCTTGCCATTTTCGCGCGCTATCGGAAAAATCTGGCGGGAGCATGGCGGTGGATCTACATCATCGGCGCAGTGATCTGTCTTTATTTCAATCTTTTCGTGCTGGTTGTGCAATCGTTCGAGAAGATTCCGGCTCTGCATGCGCTTGCTCCGACCCAAACCGAGTCTCCGTTCAAATTTACCCAGCTCGTGGTGCTCGCAATTTCCGCTTTGCTCTGCATTGTCGCGTTGATTCGATTTCACCCTGAGCCGGCTCGTGTCACTTGAGACCGCAGCCGGATTTCATTCACGAATTTGTTCGGGGCAAGTCCGAGCGCACTTTGTTGCTTTTGCACGGAACCGGCGGAAACGAGCGTGATCTGATTCCACTCGGACGCGAGCTCGATCGGAATGCTTCACTGCTCAGTCCGCGCGGCAAAATTCTGGAGAACGGGATGCCGCGGTTCTTTCGTCGACTCGCCGAGGGTGTTTTCGATTTGGAGGACTTGCAGAAGCGCACGCGCGAGCTGGCCGACTTCGTAATTTCCGCGGCGCAGTTTTACAAGATCGACAATCGACAAATTGTCGCGGTCGGTTATTCCAATGGCGCGAACATTGCCGCGAGCATGCTCTTACTCCGGCCGGAGACATTAGCGGCGGCGGTATTATTTAGAGCGATGGTCCCGTTACTTCCCGAGACTCAGCCGGACCTTTCTTCCAAGCGGGTTTGGATTGGGGCCGGAGACAGCGATCCGATCATCCCAGCGTCTGAAACGAAGCAACTGGCGGAACTTTTGCGCAGCGCTAAAGCAGACGTGACGATTCGCTTTTTTCAAAGCGGGCACGAGCTTACGAGGGATGATGTCGATCTGGCGCGGGAATGGTTGACAAGGTCAGTAGATTAGAAATATGCCGGGACCGAGCGAGGAGCAAGACGAGCAGTTTTATCGCGACACGGAAGCGGCCGCTTTTCCGAAACTCGACGATTATCAGCTGTCGTTGCTTGAGCCTTTGGGGCAACGTCGCGTGCTCAAGCGCGGTGATACGATCTTTAAAGCGGGCCAGCGCGATTTTGGCCTGACGATTTTGCTGCGCGGCGAATTGGAAGCATTCGAGCAGCGCGATGACACCGAACAAATTCTCGCAACCGCGCGCCCGCGCGATTTCATCGGCGACGTTTCGATGTTGCAAGGCACGTCCGCTCTTGCCAGCGTCCGGGTCACGTCGGACGAGAGCGAAGTTCTTCATGTGCCGGCGGCGGAACTCCGCCGCGCGCTGGCGGAAATTCCCGGTGTTAGCACAACAATCGTCAGCGCATTGATCATGCGGCGGCGGCGTTTGAATCGCGACCGGGAATTCGCGGGCTTTCGCGTCTTAGCGAACAAGAATGATCGTGACGGGCATCGGATCGACGATTTTCTCGACAAGAATCACATTCCGCATCGACTCATCGACGCCGAGAGCGCGCACGGCCAGGAGATGATGAAGCGTTTTCGCCTGACGACCCGGGATTTGCCGACGCTGATCACTCCGAGTGGTTCTCCGCTGCGGCGGCCGTCGTTACGCGAAGTCGCGCAAGTTGCCGGTTTGCTTCGTCCGTTGGCGCGTGAAAACGAAATGGAGATTTTGTCTGACCTGGCAATTGTCGGTGCTGGGCCGGCCGGCCTTGCCGCCGCTGTTTACGCCGCATCGGAAGGATTGAACAGCGTTGTGCTGGAAAGTTATGCGCCCGGCGGGCAGGCGGGATCCTCCTCGTTAATTGAAAACTTCTTCGGCTTCCCGACTGGCGTCAGCGGCGGCGATCTGACTTGGCTCGCCCAATTACAGGCTTATCGATTCGGCGCAAAATTTTCTACGCCGGCCGAGGCCCTTTCGCTCAAGTATAATCCCGACGAGGACTATCGCGCCTGTATCGAGATCGAGGGTTGTCCCGCGACTTTGCGCGCAAGAACTGTTTTGATTGCATCCGGCGCGAATTACCGCCGGCTTAACGCTGAGAACCGGGAGAAATTCGAAGGCATGGGAGTTTATTATGCGGCCACGGCGCTGGAGGGACAGATTTGTCGCAACGAAACCGTGATTGTCGTCGGCAGCGGCAACTCAGCGGGTCAGGCCGCGATGTTTCTTTCAGATGGCGCAAAGAAAGTGCTCCTCGTTATTCGCGGCCACGACATCAGCAGCAAAATGTCCGATTACTTGTCTCGTCGCGTCCAAGCACAGAAGAACATCGAGATTCTTTTTCGCACCGAGATTCGACGAATGTCCGGCAATCAAAAACTCGAGGAAGTCGAACTGGAGAACACGAAAACGGGCGAGCGGCAGGTGGTTCGAACGCCCGCGGTTTTTTCGATGATCGGCGCAATGCCTTGCACCGAATGGTTGCCGGCGGAGATCGCGCGCGACGACAGGGGTTTCATCAAGACCGGAACTGCAGTCGCGAACGAACCGGCATGGCGCGCGAGCAAACATCAACCGACTCCGATGGAAACGAGTCTTCCTGGAATTTTCGCGGCCGGCGACGTGCGGTCTGGTTCAGTGAAACGTTGCGCCGCCGCCGTCGGCGAAGGGATCGAGGCTGCTCCCATCTCAGCGCGGTTGCGTCAGTCAAACAGCCGGAAGTTCCAGAATGCGCCGAGTGCGTGAAGATTGGAGCTCAATGGTTGCATCTCCGCACCTGTCAGCAGTGCGGCGCGACTTTGTGTTGCGACAGCTCGCCCAATCGTCACGCCAGCAAACATGCGCGCGCCGCGGGACATCCCGTGATAGCCTCGGCGCAACCGGGCGAACGCTGGTTGTATTGCTACCCGGACGACGCCTTCAAAGAATATTAATTACCGCTGCGTGGCAAAAATTCTTCGCGCACGATCTTTCCGTTTTTGACTGTGTAAACGCCAACTTCGGAGAGTTGGAATCGCTTCTTCGATTTCTTGTCGGTCACGTCAGCGTCGTATTGCACGACGAAACGATCGTGGGCAACGAACGGGCCGGTCGCATTAAAACTGTGGACCTCCATCGCGTCCACCCACCAATCGATTTTGCCGCGCACTCCCTCTTGACCGCGCGTTTCAGGCGAACTCCCGTCTTGCGTACTTGCTTCAACGCTCACGATGTCTTTGTCATAAAGCGCGTCGAGCGCTTCGTACCATGCTTGTTTGCGGACCAACTCCACCACTTTTTGTGCTACTTCTTCCGTCTTCATTTTTCCTCCCTTGTTTAGATCGACCCGCCTCCGGTCGCGGCAGGCAATCTACTTGTTAAAGAATTTTTCCAAACGATCGAGCACGCTGTTCCAGCCTTCGTTGTGCCGATCGCGTGATTCTTCGCTTGGCAATTTCTCGTGAACCAAACGCACTTCAGTTCCGCCGTCGCGGTCGGAAAATTCCACCGTGACGAGGCTGTTGTGCTTTTGCCAATTCTCGTCGTCGTCCCATTTCCAGGTGAAGACGACCTTCGTCCCGGGAATGAGCTCTCGGTACTCGCCAAAGACGCTCATTTTCTCGCCTTCCTGGTTAACCAAATCCCAGCGATATTTCCCACCAACGCGCGTGTCGGCGACAATTTTGAGCGTCTCAACTTCTTTGGGTCCCCACCATTCCTTGAGTTGGACCGGATCGGTCCACGCCGCGTAAACACGATCGCGTGGCGCATTGATGAATCGTTTAATTTCGAGGGATGTTTTCTCTGCTGTTTTTGTGGTCATGATTTCCTTTCTGTTACAGTTGATCCGGGATTTCAGCTTCAACGAGTTTAACAAGTGAGCCGAGCGATTCCTGCCAGCCGAGATAACACATGTCGGCCGGAATCGCGGCGGGGATGCCTTCCTGGACGATGGTCACTTCCGTTCCGCACGAAACTTTTGTCAGCGTGATCGTCGTCTGCATTTCTCCGGACAAGTTCGGATCGTCGAACTTCTCGGTATAACGAATGCGTTCATGCGGAGTTAGATCGACATATGTTCCGCCGAAGGAATGACTTTTGCCGGTCGTGAAGTTTGTGAACGACATCTTGAAACCGCCGCCGACTTTCGCATTCATCTCATACACTTTGCAGGTGTAGCCGTTTGGCGGAAGCCATTTCGCCAGCGCGTCGGCATCGAGGAACGCGCGATAAACTTTTTCCGGCGTCGCTCGCAGGACACGATGCAACCGCACCGTATTTGCCGATGCGGATTTGGTTCCTCTGGCCATTTATGCCTTCCTTTCCACGAATTGTTTGAGCTCAGTGCCAATGATTTGCGTCCAGCCCTGCTCGAAATTCTTCCGGGCATAGGCCGGCGCTTTTGGAAAGGTTTCGACTCCGGTGTGTGTCAGCTTTAGTCTGGTTTTGGCGCCGTCCGCAGACAAATCAATCGTGACCAGCGAATCGCCTGGCTCCCCTTTATAGCGCCAGGTGTAGGCGATCTTCTTTTCCGGTATCACTTCCATGATTCGGCAAAGGTGATGATAACGGTTGCCTTCGTGTTCGACCACGAATTCAAATTCAAGACCGACCTTAGGTTTGAATTCTTTGAGATCGAAATACCACTTCCGCATTTGATCGACATCGGTCAGCGCCTCCCACACTCGCGCGACCGGCGCGTTGAACGTTCGCTCGATTACGACCGCTTCGGTTAAGTTATTTTTCGCGGTCATTTTATGATTTCCCGTATTCATCGTGGCGACGCCACCAAACGTCTGGCTCGTTGCGACCCTTTGGTGCGCGGTCGAGCCATTGATACATGCCCCAGAGACCGTCGAGTCCACGTGCGAAAGTGGAATAGGTGTGGTAAACAACGCCGTCTTCCAGTGCAAACGCGCTCATGCCCGGTCGCTCGCGCGTGTAGGTCGCCGGATCGGTTCCGCTCATTGTTGCAAAAGTCGTCGCTCCTTCGCCGGCGCCTTCCCATGGCTCTTCGCTTTCGTAGTTGTATTCGATGCTACCTTCTCGCTGTTGCTTCTCCGTGAACCCGATGCTGAAGTCGAAGTTGAAGTCGCTGCCGAAGGATGATGCCCAGGGAAAGGTCCAACCCATTCGTCGTTTGTAATCCTGCAACTTTGCCAGCGGCCCGCGCGAGATTGTCCAAAACATCACATCGTGATTAGCGAGATGAATGGCGATGCCGTTGTAACCGTCGGCGATCGCTGAGCAGGATGGACAGCCCGCGGTGTAGTCGGGCCCGAACATGAAATGATAAACGAGCAGTTGCGAGCGCCCTCGGAAGAGGTCTGCCAGCAAGGCCTTCCCTTTTTCGGTCTCGAATTCGTACCTCTTGTCGATCTTGACCCACGGCAGGTCCTGTCGCCACTTTGCCAACTCGTCGCTGCGTCGTGTCAGTTCCTTCTCGGCGTTGAGCAGATCGATCCGCGCCCGCAGCCACTCCTCACGTGGCACAACTTTCGGTTTGTCTTTCTTTTTGCTCATCCTTTTAACCCCGCTCCTTTCAGGGTCCGTTCTTCTTCTTTGGTTTGTTCGAAAAAATTTTGAGGATAGCGAGCGAGCTAATGCTGCTGGCGGAAGCAGCGCCCACGGCAATCAAAACGAAATTTGCCAAACAAGCCGGGCACATTTCGCTACTTCGCTCCTTTCTTTGCCGCATTGGCTTTTTCCAAATATTTCGCCAAACGATCGAGCGATCCCTCCCAAAACTTTCGATACTCCTCGACCCATTGCGCGGCTTTTTTCAGCGGCTTTGCATCCAACTGCATTTCGTGGACGCGTCCGTAGCGGCGCCTTCGAAGCAGGCCGGCTTTCTCGAGAACGCGCAGATGTTTTGAAACCGCGGGAAGCGACATGGCGTGCGGGCGAGCGAGATGAGTGACGCGTTTATCGCCACGCGCGAGATGAGCGAGAATCCGCCGCCGGGTGGGATCGGCCAGGGCGGCAAAAGTCCGGTTCAATGTGCTCGATTGATATTTAACCATCTGGTTAACTATTTAACAGGAAGATTCTGAGAAGCAAATAGTTTTTTAGAGAACGCTATTAATCGCCCCGGCAGCGGCGAAAATTGGCCAGGCCGAAATGGCAAGGAGAGCAGCGAAGATCAGTGCTTCGATGGCAAATTCCCAATGATTCTCGCCCGCGAAAAAATTTCCCGTCAACTCGCGGAATGACCGGCGGCCGGTTAACTCCGTTGTCGCTCTCGGCTTGGAGATGGTTCGCTTAATTGTAATCACGCTCATGATGGAACGTAATTTCTGTCCGCGCTTCGTCAGGTTACGAATTGTCAAAACGAGGTGACGATTCAGTAACGACCCGCGAGTCCGTTCCGGTTATTTGGAGCGATGTTCCGTGCAAAACCGCCGGACCTGATTGTCGATCTTGTCTCGGACGTGCCAGCGAACGCCGATGGGTCGGGGAAGGACCAATGCAACCGCGTTGTCACGCCGGGAAAGATCGGACACGCTTCCGCTTCGGATTCATCGCAAACAGTGATGACGTAAGCGAACAATTCTCCCGACTTGAACACATCAAACACGGCTTGCGTTTTGTTTTTCGAGATGTCTGTTCCGATCTCTTGCAGGACCGAGACGGCCAGAGGATTCAGTTTGCCCGGTTCGAGCCCGGCACTGTTTGCTTCGAAAAACTCACCGCATCGCTTATTCAACAAAGCGGCGGCCATCTGGCTGCGAGCGCTGTTGTGCACGCAAATAAACAAGACTTTCTTTTTCATCGATTGATTCAAGCGCAACAGCTTTCCGGCTTCCCGGCGCGCCTTCGATCCCGGGCCTTACACGTCATTGACGGCGGCTCCAAAAGAAAGCGGAGTGAATCAACCGTCTCACTCAGATCGCTGACATGATAAGTCGTCGGGAAGAAATTCTCGTCCTCGTACTCAATACGGACCTCGCTTTCTTCGTCCAACGAAACCAGGCCGCGAACTTTGTCGTAGATGCGAACAAACTTGCCCGCTATTAGGTAGTCATTTTCCGCGTCGTCCGGGACCCAAAGCTGAAAGATGTTTTCATTCCAACGGTTCTTTTGACCGCCGCAATCGACTGTGTCGTAAACGGTGGCTTTGATTTCGGTGAGGTGATAACCGGAGTGCACGAGCGCACCTTCAGCGTTTTCGAATATCAATTGTTTTTCAGGCGAACGGCGGATCGCTGCGATAAAATCTCTGGTTTTCATTCTTACCAACCATCGCTTGATTAATCCGAACGCGCCAGCAGGCTCGGCTGCTCATCGTCGTGCTGGTGAATGAAGTTATCGATCCTGCGCTCGGTAATGGTGACATGCATGCCGATGTGAGCAAGATCGTAGAGCGCGATCACGTCCTTGGAGCGCATACGAATGCAACCAAAGCTCGCCGGCGTTCCGATCCGGCGTTCTTCCGGTGTGCCATGAATATAAATGCAGCGGTCGCGCGCACTTCGGTTTTGCTGCTCCATTCCGCGCAACCAGATTACGCGCGACACGATTGCGTCACGACCGGGCGCGTTGGCGTTAACAATCTCGCCAGTGGGCACGCGGTTCTTGATGACTACCCCGGCCGGTAAATGGTCGCCGAACTTGGCCGAGACGAACAATGTCCCCAGCGGCGTCCGGTAAGTTGCATTGCCATCGCCCAGGCCGAACTTCGACGTCGAAATCGGATATTTGCAAATCAATTTGCCGCGATCGATCAGCGCGAGCTGCTGATCGGGCACGCTGATGATCATCTCAGTCGCGACCGAAAGAGCTCCCGCAATTCGCGTGATCACGAGCAAGATCGACCCTGAGAGGAGGAGGCGTTTCATCTTAAGACAGGTTCGGCGGGAAATTTTGAGGCTTGTTGCAAGGGAAACGCTGGATAACTAACGAGCTCGATGGTGCCGTCGTGTTGTTCGACCATCGCAGTGCAGCTCTCGACCCAGTCGCCGCAATTGTAATACGTCACACCCGCCAATTGATGAACCGCGGGATTGTGAATATGGCCGCATAGAACCGCGTCCACGTGAAACCTATCCGCGTAGCGGACGATCGCCTTCTCGAATTCGCCGATGAAACTGACCGCGTCTTTGACCCGCCTTTTCGCGTAGGCGCTGAGCGACCAATAGCCAAGACCAAATCGCCGGCGGAAAAAATTGATCGCGGGATTAAGCGAAAGCAAAAACTGGTAGCCGGCGTCGCCGATATAGGCCAGCCACTTTGCATTTTGGACGACTGTGTCCAGCTCGTGCCCGTGAATGATCAGCACGCGGCGGCCGTCGGCCGTGACGTGAATCGCGCGTTGCTGGATCGAGATGTTTCCATAGGAACCGGCAAACGTGCTGACGAATTCGTCATGATTCCCAGGGATATAAGTCACCGGCACGCCTTTGCGCGCCTTGCGCAGAATCTTCTGGATGACGTCGTTGTGCGTTTGCGGCCAGTAACGTCCCTTGCGCAGCTGCCAGATGTCGATCAAATCGCCGACGACATAAAGCTGCTCGCAATCGTAATCGCGCAAGAATTGCAGAACCGCATCGGCGTTACTCGTCCGTGTGCCGAGATGAAGATCAGAAATCCAGGCTGCCCGAACACGATGAAGCGCTTCCGTTCCGGTTGATGGCGATTCAAAAGAGAATCGTGGTTGGGTTACGATAGGCATCGGGTGGTTCCCTAAAGAGTGAAATCCCGCCGGAGCGCACTCCTGGCGGGCTTTCGTTGACCTAACCAGTACTGCCAGTCCGGCTCAGACCTATTTGATCGGAACAAATCCAACTTGTTCGACAATTTTTTGTCCGGCATCGCTGATCGTGAAATCGACAAACTCCTTGGCCAATCCAGTTGGCTCGCCGTTGGTGTAGTAAAAGGTTGGCCGCGCATAAGGATATGCTTTGCCCAGAACGCTTTCTTTCGATGGCGTCGCCCCATCGATTGCGACAACTTTGATCCCG
>WNGK01008776.1_pt1 | contig 13627 bp, 12 predicted proteins | sample 5400601 | NCBI WGS metagenome assembly WNGK01 (sample SAMN13153376, study PRJNA577476) | soil metagenome | isolation source: 60 cm soil or saprolite under Garry oak tree replicate 1 | place: USA:California | collected 2016-06-15 | reverse complement strand
GACCCACCCGGCCGGGGCCGGGCCCACCGAGACCCCCGCCATCCCCGGGCACGCGGACGGGCTCATCCGGATCCCGAAGCTCGGCGTGGATGCGGCGTTCGTCGAGGGCGTGGCCCTGGACGACCTGGCGTTGGGGCCCGGCCACTACCCGGGCACGCCCATGCCCGGACACCGGGGAAACGTGGCCATCGCCGGGCACCGCACCACTCACGGGGCGCCGTTCTGGGCCCTCGACTCGCTGCGCAGGGGCGACGACATCACGGTGATCACCCGACGGGGGACGTTCGTCTACCGCGTGCTCTGGGTGCGGGTCATGCCCGCCGACGCGAGCTGGGTGCTCCGCCGGACGGCCCTTCCCTCGCTGACCCTGACCACGTGCTGGCCCCGGTTCTCGAACACCCACCGGCTGGTGGTGCGGGCCCTTCAGGTGTCCGGGCGAGGCCTGCGGGCCCGCGTCCCGAACCGGGACGTGTCCGGGCCGAGCCGGTCAGCCCTCGTCCGCGGGTAGCAGGTCGAGCCGCGATTCCGTGGCCGCCTCCACGGCGGGGCGGGTGAACGGCAGCGGGTGGTGGCGGCCGGTGGACCACAGGGGGAACAGGTCGTCGTAGTGCGGGCTGGCCGGGTTGCCGGACTGGCCCACCGTGTGGGTCCCGATGGAGCGGTCCAGGTCCGAGAGGTCGATGATCTGCCTCCACGAGGCCACCACGGCGGTGTCGTAGGTTCCCGGCCCCGGGTCGAACGTCCCCTGGTTCACCGTCATCTCGTCGCCGCCCCAGGGCGCCTCGCCCCCGGTGAACAGCTCCGCCAGGTCGGGGATGGCCGTGGCGAGCCGGCCCACGAAGCGGATCCGGTGGATGCCTCCCCACGACCACGAGCCCATGTCCTCACCCAGCCGCTCGGTCAGCTCGTCCAGGGCCGCGTCGAGGGCTTCGGAGAGCACCCCGTCGCGGGCGGCCCGCCCGTCCCGGCCGAACCACCTGGCCTCCGGGAACTCCAGCAGCCGGGGGAGCACCACGGTCTGGAATTCGTTCGACCACTGCCTCCGGCCGTAGAAGTGCTCGTACAGCCGCTCGCCCAGCATCGGCAGCAGGATGGCCTGGGCGATCCGCCGGCACCACACCTGGTAGATCGCGGCCCCGGCCGAATCGGGGGCCAGCCGGAAGTCCCAGCCCGCCAGGACCTCCAGGGCCTCCTTCTGCCGGTCGCCTGAGGGTTCGACCTGCAGCAACTTCGGGACCAGGTCCATCGCGGGGAGGGAGAGCCAGTCGAACTGCATCCGGGCGAACGATTCCACGTCGTGCTGCTCGCGCTCGGTGATCATCTGGGAGACCCGCCGGGCCCGGAACGGCGGCAGGAAGTCGTGTCCCAGCAGGAACGGGTAGGTGTCGTCGTGGGGCTTGGCGTTCGCCGTGGCCAGGAAGCCCTCCTCCGGGTTGTGGGCGAACGGCAGCTCCTCGAAGGGCACGAATCCCTCCCATTCGTACTCCGAGGTCCACCCGGGCACCGGCACCGTGCCGTCTCCGAGCCGCCGAACGGGGTGCAGGCCCGTGCACTGGTACCCGATGTTGCCGTCGACGTCGGCGTAGACGAAGTTCTGCCCGGGGCACACCCACCCGGCGAGGGCCGCCCGGAACTCCTCCCAGTCCCGGGCCGTGTTCAGGCGGTGCACGGTGGAGTTGCCGATGCCCTCCTCCAGGCCGACCCACCGCAGGGCGTAGGTCTCGGTGATGCCGCCCTCCACCACCTCGAAGTCGGTCATCCCGACCATGTAGGAGTCGAGGATGGGCCCGTGGCGGGTCTCCCTGACCTCGAGCACCTCGGGCTCGGAACGGCCCCGGACGGCGATCTCCTCTCGGTGCACCGTGAGCGGCTCCCAGGTGCCCTCGTAGAGCGCGGCCGTTCCCTCCGGGCTCAGCCGCTCGAGGTAGAGGTCCTGGGTGTCGCCGCCCACGTTCGTCGCCCCCCAGGCGATCCGGTCGTTGTAGCCTAGGAGGATCCCCGGAGCGAACCCGAGGGCCACGCCTCGAACGTCGATGCCGGGCGCCGTGAGGTGCGCCTCGTACCAGATCGACGGCATCTGGGCCAGGATGTGCGGGTCGTTCGCCAGGAGGGGCAGGCCGGTGGCGCTGCGTCGTCCCGAGACCACCCAGTTGTTCGAGCCCTGCCCGTTCGGCAGGGGCGGGGCCGCCTCCAGGAGGTCGAGGGCCGAACGCCGCGCCCGGTCGCCTCCGCGCTTGCCGGGGCGAACGGGCGGGGGAAGGGTGGGGATCTCGGGGAACAACGCGACCATCGTGTCCCACCCGGCCTCCTGGGCGATCTGGGCCCGAAGAAGCTCGGCGTCCCAATTCGCCGACAGGCTCCACGCCATGAACACAGCCGCCCCGGCCGCCATCTCCAGGGCCTCCACCCCCTCGGGGATGGCCGGGTCGAGGGCGAGGATCTCGTACTCGATGGGCCGGGCGGGCATCCGCTCGACCCACGCCCGCATCCCGTCGAGGGCGGCCTCCCCGATCTCGAGCCCCAGATCGTCCCACTGGGCCACCAGGCGCTTGGCGGCCCGGTTCCATCCCACGGTTCGGACGAAGCGGTCGAGTGACAGGGTGAAGTCGCCGAACAGCTCCGAGAGTCGCCCGCTGCCCAGGCGGAGCATGAAGTCGATCTGGAAGAGGCGCTCGGAGGCCAGGACGTAGCCCTGGGCGAAGTAGAGGTCGTGGGTGTTGCGGGCGTAGATGTGCGGTACACCCCACCGGTCCCACAGGATCTCGACGGGCTCGCGCAGGCCGACCAGGCGAAGCTCCCCCTCCACCTGGGGAAGCGAGGCACGGGCTCTGGCCCGGAGCATGTCGGTCAGCTCGCTCATCTGGGTGGGACCTCCGCGTCCGTCGGCCGGGCCCGGGTAGCTTACTTCGGCACCCGGGACGCTTTGCTTCCGCCGGCCCCGTTGCGTAGGGTTCGGCACGAGGCACGCCGCAGGCCGCAGGGCCGTCCGACGATCACGGGAGGACGCCATGAGCGACGATCTCGCCACCCTCGACGCCACCGCCCAGGCCGAGCTGGTCCGAACCGGCCAGGCCTCTCCGAAGGAGCTGGTGGAGGCGGCCATCGAGCGGATCGAGCGGATCAACCCCCAGTTGAACGCGGTGATCCACCCGCTGTTCGACAAGGCACGGGACCAGGCCGCGGGCGACCTCCCGGACGGGCCCTTCCGGGGCGTGCCGATGGTGGTGAAGGACCTCACCTGCCACACCGCGGGGGACCCGATGCACGAGGGCATGCGGTTCCTGAAGGATCTCGGCTGGACCGAACCCGAGGACACCTTCCTGGCGGCGAAGTTCCGCGCCGCCGGGTTCGTGTTCGTGGGGAAGACGAACACCCCCGAGCTGGGCATCCTCCCGACCACCGAGCCGGAGGCCTACGGGCCCACCCTGAACCCCTGGAATACCGAGCGCTCCACCGGAGGATCGAGCGGCGGGTCCGCCGCGGCGGTGGCGAGCGGGATGGTCCCGGTGGGGCACGCCAACGACGGCGGGGGTTCGATCCGGATCCCGGCCTCCGAGTGCGGGCTGTTCGGCCTGAAGCCCTCCCGGGGCCGGACGTCCCTGGGGCCGGAGTTCGGGCAATTGCTCGGGGGGCTGATCGTCGAACTCGCCCTGGCCCGGTCGGTTCGGGACACCGCGGCCATCCTGGACGCGGTGGCCGGGGAGATGCCGGGCGATCCCTACACGGCTCCGCCGCCGCGGCGGCCCTTCCTCCAGGAGGTGGGGGCCGACCCCGGCCGGCTCCGGATCGGGGTGCTGGTGACCGCGCCGGGCGGCACGGCCGACACCCATCCCGACTGCCTGGCCGCTGTGGAGTCGACCCGAACGCTGCTGGACTCGCTGGGCCACGAGGTGGTGGACGAGGCGCCGGAGGGCATCGAGGACCCCGAGTACATCTCGCAATTCCTCACGCAGTGGGGGGCCGGGGTGGCGTGGAACCTCGCCTACTGGTCGCGCAAGACGGGCAAGCCGATCAGCGCGGAGGACGTCGAATCCCTGACGTGGGCCCTGGCCGAGGCCGGCCGGTCCTATTCGGCGCCCCAACTGTTCCAGGCCCTGGAGTGGCTGGAGACGAGCACCCGCCGGTTCGGGGGATGGTTCGCCGGTGGAGGGTTCGACCTGTTGATGACGCCGACGCTGGCCGAACCCCCGCCACGGATCGGGGAGATGGCCAGCGATCCGGGCAACCCGTGGGGGCCGATCTTCCGGGCAGCCACCGTGACGCCGTTCACCCCGCTGGCGAACGTGAGCGGCCAGCCGGCGATGTCGGTCCCGCTGCACTGGAACGACGAGGGGCTCCCCATCGGCGTCCAGTTCTTCGCTCGCTACGGCCGGGAGGACGTCCTGATCAGGCTGGCCGCACAGTTGGAGGAAGCCCGGCCCTGGAAGGACCGGCTGCCCCCGATCCACGCGTGAGGGGCTTAGCGTTCGCCGCCCCCTCTTTGCTCTGGCGGCCCGGCTCGGGCCCGGCGGATAATGGCGGTTCCTGACCCCCGGAGGTCCAGCCGATGACCGATCACCGTCCCTGGTACGCGAGCTACCCGGAAGGGGTTCCGAAGACCCTCGCCCCCTTCCCGGAGAAGAGCCTCTATTCGATCCTGGAGGACTCGGCCCGGCGGTTCCCCGACGCCCCCGCGATCTCGTTCCGCGCCCCCGGCGCGCCGATGGGCAAGACGCTCACCTACCGGGAGCTCGAGAAGCAGGTGGACCAGTTCAGCAGGGTCCTGACGTCGCTGGGAATTCGAAAGGGCGACCGGGTCGGCCTGATCCTGCCGAACTGCCCGCAGTACGTCATCGGCTACTACGCCGCGCTGCGCCTGGGGGCGGTGGTGGTCGGCAACAACCCGCTGTACACCGAACGCGAGCTGTCCCACCAGCTCAAGGACGCCGGCATCGAGGTCGTGGTCATCCTGGAGAACCTTTATCCGCTGCTGAACGCGATCAAGGACGAGGTGGGCCTGCGCGAGGTCGTCGTGACCAAGCTCACCGACTTCATGCCGTTCCCGGTGAACCTCCTGGCCCCGATGCGGATGAAGAAGGAGGCCCAGAAGCACGGCGAGCCCTGGCCCCCGGTTCCGTCCGACGCCAAGGTGAAGTGGTGGAAGGAGCTCATGCGGGGTTCCTACCCAGCCCAGCCCGTGGTGGAGGTGGACGCGAGGAACGACCTGGCCGGGCTGATCTACACGGGGGGCACCACCGGCCTGTCGAAGGGCGCCATGCTCACCCACCACAACCTGGTGTCGAATGTCATGCAGGGGCGTTCGTGGTTCACCGACCTCCAGGACGGCAAGGAGGGGATCATGTGTGTGATCCCCTTCTTCCATTCGTTCGGGATGACGGTGGCCATGAACGTGGGCGTCTTCGTCGCGGCGAAGCTGATCCTGGAGGTTCGGTTCGAGCTGAAGGCCACGCTGGAGTCCATCCAGCGGGAGAAGCCCACGCTGTTCCCCGGGGTGCCCCGGCTGTACATCGCCATCAACGAGGGCAAGGAGACGCCGAGCTACGACCTGAAGTCGATCCGAGCGTGCTTCAGCGGGGCCGCGCCCCTGCCCATGGCCGTGGCCGAGAAGTTCGAACGCATCACGGGGGGGAGGATCGTGGAGGGATACGGCCTCACCGAAACCTCGCCGATCACCCACGCCAACCCGATCGAGGGCACCCGCAAGCCGGGTTCGATCGGCCTTCCCGTGCCGGACACCGACTGCCGGATCGTCGACCTCGACGACTGGACGAAAGAGGTGGGGCCGGGCCAGGAGGGCGAGCTGGCCATGGCCGGCCCCCAGGTCATGCAGGGCTACTTCAATCGCCCGGAGGAGACGGCGGGCATGATCAAGGCCGACCAGGACGGTACGCGGTGGCTCCTCACCGGCGACATCGCGAAGATGGACGACGAGGGCTACTTCTTCATCGTCGACCGGAAGAAGGACATGATCCTGGTGTCGGGGTTCAACGTCTATCCCACGGACATCGAACAGGTCCTGTACCGGCATCCCAAGATCCAGAAGGTCGCCGTGGCCGGGGTCCCCGACCAGACCACCGGCGAAGCGGTCAAGGCCTATGTGGTGCTGAAGGAGGGCGAGACCGCCACCGCGGAGGAGATCGTGGCGTTCTCCCGGGAGAACCTCACCGGGTACCGCGTCCCCAAGCTGGTCGAGTTCCGCGACGGCCTCCCCGAGACCCTGGTGGGCAAGGTCCTCCGGCGGAAGCTGCAGGAAGAGGAGAAGGCCAAGTCCCAACAGTGACCAGGGACTCGGACCCCGTGAGGCCGTTCGGTCAGGTCCGGGACCTCGTCTCGCCCCTCCCGAGGCGGCGCTCCCTGGCCAGGAGGATCCAGGCCCCGACGGAGACGGTGAGGGCCGCCACGATCAGCGACACCAGGGCGGCCACGATGGCGAACTCCCGGTCGACCGCCAGCATCGTGAGGAGCGCCATGCGCCCATTGTGCGGCTCATCCATCCGGTTTCCAACCCGGGCTGGAAGCGGAGGGACCCGCTCGACAGCTTGGGGTCTAAGCTGCTGGATGCCGATGCTCGCTCGTTCGAGGGACCCGGTCTGGCTGGGAGCGGTGGCGTTCGTCCTGCTCGGCGTGGGGTGCGCCACGGGGTCGAAGGCGACGTCGGGCCCGCCGCCCACCAGCGGCAGGATCGTGCAGGTCACGCCCTCCGACGCCGGCCGCACGGTGACGCTCCAGATCGGCGATACCCTTCGGGTGCTGCTGGGGCCTCCCCTGGGAGCGCCATCGCCCCAGTGGCAGGTTCGGGACTATCCGAAGGACCTCCTGGAGCTGCGGCCGGTGTCCGACAGCCTGAACCGATTCGACTTCGTGGCCATCGCCGCGGGGACCGGGCAGGTGCGGCTGGTCCAGCGGGTGCGGTGCGGGTCCCCCGGCCCCTTGGCGGCGCCCCTGGCGGCCGGGGTGCAGTGCCCGGTCCTGGCGGGAGGCGGGTCCTCGCCTGGCACCGGCGGAGCCATGCCCGAGCGGCTGTTCGAGTTCACCGTCAAGGTCTCGGACTGAGGAGGGCCCGGGCCGCGGCGCCCCCGTCGCCGGAGCGCAGCACCTCGACGATCTCCCGGTAGGTTCCCGCGGCGTCCCGGCCCGAGGCGTCGGTCTCAAGGATCCGCGGCTCCTCTCCGGAGCGGTCCACCCCATGGAGGCCGAACCGGGGGGCGTAGCTTCCCCACTCGTAGTTGTCCACCAGCGTCCAGTGGAGGTACCCGGCGACGTTGGCGCCGCGCCGGGCAGCCTCCAGAAGCTCCGCCACGTGGGCTCGGATGTAGGCCGGCCGGGTCCATCCGTCGGGCCGGTCCCTCCGCGCCGACCCGCGGGCCCACGTGGCCATGCCGTTCTCCACCACCATCACGGGCATCGCGGGGTGCGAGTTCGCCATGACGAACATCCGCAGGCCCTCGGGCCGGATGTTCGTCTCCCACAGCTCGCGGACGAATGGGACCCGGCGGCGCCGCCAGGGCCCGGTGAAGGGCACGCCGAGGTAGTGCGCCAACGGTCCCACGTAGTAGTCGAGCGCGGTGTAGTCGTGGCCGGGACCGTCGCCGGAAGCCAGCGCGTCGACGTATGACGGCAGCCCGTCGAGGGGGGCGGGGAGGAGCAGCCGCTCCAGGAGGCGGTCGGAGCCCGCGGCGGCCGGCCCGCGCAGACCCCGCAGGTCGGCGTCGAAGGCTTGCCGGCGGTCGTCCAGGAACGACCGGGCCCGCCCGCCCCGGTGGCCGATGGCGCGGGCCTGGCCGAGGTCCATCAACGCGCGATCGAGCGAGTACGCGGTCATGCAGTAGGTGTTGTAGGTGACGTTCGGCCCGGGCCATCCGGCGTCCTGATAGGCGCGATGGACCCCACGGTAGGCCAGCACGTGCGCCGTCAGGAGCTGGTCCAGCGCTCGCCGGAACCGTGAAGGCGAAGGCCGCGCTCCGCTCGGCATGGCCGCGAAGGCGTAGGTGGCGAAGGCGAAGATGTTCGGCTCGTTGACCGTGATCCACCAGCGGGGCGGGGCGCTGCCGCGTTCGTCCATGGCCCGGCAGAGCCCGGGGATGACCGCGGAGACGAACGCCTCGAACGCCGGCGGCCCCGAGCCGTCGAGCCACGGGTCGCGCCCAAGCCACGCGGGGTGGGTGAAGTGGAACAGCGTGACGATGGGCTCCAGCCCCCGAGCCCGGCACGCCACCACCATGTCCACGTACCGGGCCAGCGCGTCGGGGTCCAGCCCGCCCCCACGCTGTGGCTGCAGCCTGGTCCAGTCCACGGAGAGCCGGAAGGCGTTCAGGCCCATCCCCACCGCGAGATCCAGGTGTCGTCGGAAGTCGTCCCAGAACCCCACGGCGGCACCCGCGGGTTCGACCTTGCCCGAACGCTCCCATGCGGCCCAGTTGTTCTCGGGCTGGCCCGGCCCGTTGTAGCCCCCCTCGACCTGGAAGGCCGCGTTCGCCACCCCCCACAGGAAGCCGGGCGGCAGGGGCGAACCCTCGCGAGCCAGCCAGGACAGGTCCGGCTGTCGATACCGGGGGGCGGTCGGCACGGCGCCCAGCCAAGCCGAAACGGAGGCCCCCGGTCAATTCGACCGGGGGCCTCAGCGAAACCTGTGTGGCTGCGTGCGATCAGGCCGCCTTCGGCAGGACCCTCTCCACGGGTCGCGTGATCGTGTCGATCGCGGCCTTCACCGGAAGGTGCCGGTCGATCTCGGCCACCAGCCAGCCGGCCGCGGCGGACAGCGCCGTCACCGGGCCGAACACCGCCCATGGATTGGCTCCGCCCACCAGCGGGAGCGCAACGGGAAGCGTCATCGTCGTTCCTCCTCTCACGCCGTGAGCACGCGCTCGCGGCCCAGGTCGTCCTCACCCTCCACCGCACCTGCCGGATCGCTCTCCCCGGAGGCCTCCAGCGAGATCCGAGGGAGCCACCGGTCCAGCCACGCGGGCATCCACCAGTTCCAGTCGCCCATGAGCTTCATCGCCGCGGGGACCAGCACCGTTCGAACCACGGTGGCGTCGATGAACACCGCCACCGCCAGGCCCACGCCCATCTCCTTGAACGGCACCACCCGGCTGGCGGCGAAGGCCACGAACACCGTGACCATCACGATGGCCGCGCTGGTGATCGTCCGGGCCGTCCCCTCCAACCCGTGGGCCACGGCCAGCTCGTTCGAGCCGGTGCGGTGGTACTCCTCGCGCATCCGGCTCATCAGGAAGACCTCGTAGTCCATGGACAGGCCGAACAGGATGGAGAACAGGAACATCGGGACGAACACCTCGATGTGGCCGTTCGAGGTGAACCCAAGCAGCCTCTCGCCCCATCCCCACTGGAACAGCGCCACGATGAAGCCGTAGGCCGCGCCCACCGAGAGCAGGTTCATCACGATGGCCTTCAGGGGGAGCAGCAGCGAACGGAACGCCATCATCAGCAGCAGGAACGACAGCGCCAGCACGGCCAGCACCACCACGGGCAGCCGGTGCGAGATGGCCCGCTCCAGGTCGAGGTTGAACGCGGTCGAACCGCCCACCCGGGCCGTCGCCGCGGTGAAGCCCGCCGCCGGCACGTAGCGGTCGCGGATCCTGTCGATCAGGGCCTCGGCCTGCTTCGACTCCGGGGCCACCTTCGTGACCGCGGTGATCCGGGCCTCGGTGGCGCCGTGCGACCAGTCGGCCATCCCCGCCACCACCGGCTGCAGTCGCGGGTCCAGGCCGGCCAGGCCGTTCGCGTAGAGCTGGGCGTAGGCGTCGGGCGCCGTCAGCGTGGGCACCACCGATGTCGGGCTCACCACCGACGCGACCGCGGGGTCGCTCCGAAGCGTTCGGGTCAGCGCCTCGATCCGCTGCAGGTTCGCCACGTTCCCCAGGCCGCCGGGCGTGTCGACCAGGATCTCCACCGGCCCGGTCACCCCGGCGCCGAACTCCCTCGCCAGAAGCTCGGCGGCCACCCGGGGCTGTTCGTCCTTCGGTAGGACGCTCGGGCCGGGCTGGCCCATGCGGAGGGAGGCGAACGGGATCGCCAGCGTCAGCAGGATGGCCAGGGAGACCCCGACCATCGTCCACGGCCGGCGCATGACCGCCAGGGCCCACCGGTGCCAGAAGCCCTCTCCGTCGACCGCGGGATGGCGGCCGGTGAACGGCAGGTGGAGCCGGTCGATCCAGCGGCCCGTCACCGAAAGGACCGCCGGCAGCAGGGTGATCGCGGCCAGGACGGCCGCGGCCACCACGCTCATCGAGCCGATGGCCATCGACCGGAAGGCCTGGATGTTGACCAGGAACACACGTAGACGCTCATGTCCGTGACGCCCGACAGGAAGTACAGCGCGCCGAGCGTGACCACCAGGCTGAACACGCCGAGCAGGATTGGCAGCCCCGCCGCCACCACCGTGCCGAACGCCAGGATCAGCACGATCAGCGTCAGCGGGAAGCTGATCCGTTCGGCCTTCTCGAGGTCCTGGCGGGAGACGTCGTTGAACTCGTGGTAGAAGGCGGACAGGCCTCCCGTCTCCACCTGGAACCCCGAGGGGACACTGCGACGAGCGGCCTGCATCACCCGGCCCGCCGCCGAGAGCACGTCGTTCTGCGACCCCTTCAACCCGGCCACGAGGTACGTGGTGTGGCCGTCGGCCGACACGAACACCGGGCTCTGCGTGGAGAGGAACGACTGGACCGCGCCGACCCCCTTGGTGCCCTCGACCTCGGAGGCGACCGTTCGGATCTCTCCCTGGAAAGCCGGGTCGCGGACGGTGGCACCCCCCGAGTGGACCACCACGAGCGCCGTGTACGGATACTGCCCGGTGAACCGGTTCTGGAGGTCGTGCTGCACTGCCAGCGAGGGCGACCCGGGGACCTCGAACCCGCCCGACGTCAGCCGGTCCGACAGCCCGCGGGCGAAGGTCCCCATGGTCACCAGCAGCACCGCCCATGTGGCGATGACGAACCAGCGGCGACGGACGGCGAAACCTCCCAGCCGCCCGAACAGGGTCGCGTCCATTCGATGCTCCTTTCCGGGGCTTCCTTCGGCCCGGCCGGCCCGGCCCGGACCGACCGGTCGGTCTGTTTGCGAGGCACTCGTCCGCGCATGCGTCCTCATGGATGGGTCTCCTCAGGAACGGGGGCCGAAGGCCCTGCGGTACAGATCGACGTAGCGCCGAACCCGGGGCCCGAGGTCCCGGCCCTGGATCTGGGACATCATCTCCAGCCCCAGGAAGGTGGCCACGGCCGCTTCGGCGATGTCGTGCGTGTCGAAGTCCTCCCCGATGATGCCCTCCTGCTGGGCCCGGGCGAACAGCGACGCGGTCATGTCGACCCACACCTCGTACTGGGGGCCGACCTGCGGTCGCAGGTTGGGGTCCTCCGACAGCTCCATGCACAGGCGTTCGATGGCCCGGGCCGTGTTCTTCTCGCCGTGCAGCTCGATCAGGGCCTCGACCATGGCGTCCATCTGCCTCTGGACGTCCTGGTGCTTCAGCGTCGCGGCGAGCACCTGGCCGGCCCACTGCTCCTGGATGTGGTGGAGGACCGCCAGGGCCAGGGCCTCCTTCGACGCGAAGTGGAAGTAAAAGCCGCCCTTGGTGACCCCGGCGTCCTTGATGATGTCGTTCAGCGAGGTGCCGGCGTACCCACCCTCGGCGAAGGATCGCGCCGCCACCTCGAGGAGGTGACGGCGGGTGGTCTCGCCCCGCTCCGTCGGTGCCGGGATCCGTTCGGTCCTGCGGAGCTCCTGGAGTCGCTGCATCGCAGGCGCCACTCTACAGACCGACTGGTCGGTTTGTCAAGCTCGGTCGGACGAAATTTCCCCGGCCGGATCGAAACAGACGGCCTCCGAGCGGGTCAGGCCGCCTTGCGGTAGCCCTGCGGGGCCTCGGTGGTCCGGGCCCGCGTCTGGGGCTTCTCGCGACGGCCCAGGCGGCTGTCCACGAACGACAGGACGATGGCCGCGGCCACCGCCATGACCAAGACGATGATGAGCGACGGCAGGAGCGCTCCTGCAGGCAGTGCGGGCATGCTGGCCTCCCTTCCGGTGTGCCCTCGACGGCCGTTATACCCCGAAGGGAGAGGGCTAGTCAATTCGAACTAGGAAACGAACGACGCCCAGCCCTGCCTGCAAGGGGCTCTTGACTTGGCTGGATGACGGCTCATAGGCTTGCCCCGCTCGCGGAGAGGGGTACCAATGGGGCGCCGGTTCGCGACGGTCGTGTGCACCCTGGGAGCGTTGACCTGCCTGAGCCTCAACATCCGGCCGTCGCCGGTCGCCGCCCAACCGACCCACGGCACCCTGCAGGTGCGCGTCCTTCCGAAGTCCCCGGTTGCTGTGGGCAACTGCATCCCCTTCGGCGACAACGTCGATTACGGCTTCACGGGGTTCATCTACCGAAACGTGCATCGATTCCACATGAAGGTCGGCGACAGGATCGCGTTCGACCTGGGCGCGCTCGACGACGTCGAGGTGCGCCGGAACGTCTACTTCGCCGTGGCGAACAAAAACCCCGATCCTCCGCAGATCGAAGGAGGCAACGTCATCAGCCAGGGTGTGGCGGCCACGAGGTGGGTTCAGGTGGTGAGCGATGGCCACAGCCCCCTCGGGCGCCCTCTTGGGGACACCGTGATCGGAGACTACGAGCTCCGGTACCAGGCCGAGGGAGCCTTCGACTTCCCGGGCGGGGCCCTGATCGTCGGTGTCGGCTCTTCGCCCCCCGGGAACTACCTGGATACCGGGTGCGATCAAGTTTTGGTGAACACCGGGTCGACCGACGCGAGTGGTCAGTTCTACGCGCGCTTCTGCTTCAAGGACAATCTGACGATGGACGCGCTCGACGACGCGGGCAGATGCAACGCGACCGCCAATTACATCGGCGGCTTTGTGATTCGCCGTCCCTGAGCTCGCGCGCCTTCGTTAGTTCTCGCTCGAGGCGGCGAGCCGTCGGCTCTCGGTTCGGCGTTCGGCCTCCAGCCTGCCCTGGTCGCCGCCGGAGAGATCGACGAACCGCATGGCCTCGGCGATGGCCCGGTGGCCCGCACGATCCCGGATGAGCCGCCACATCTCCTGGCACACCCGGCGGTACACCGGATGGCCCTGGGGGGTGGTTCGAAGCTCGATGACGTGCATGGCCTCCCGGGCGTCCATGTGCATGTAGAAGCGGACCCGGTAGGCCATGGACACCGCGTACTGGGCGGCCGCCCCCAGGCCCTCGCCGGTCAGTCGGGCGTGGAGGGCGCCGGAGTCCGCCATCACCTGGCGCCAGTCCGTCCCCGCGGCGGCGTCCTCGACGTCCGGCGGGACCTCGTAGCCGTGGTCGGTGCCGAGCGCCTGCCACTCGAGCGTGAGGGTGCGGTGACGCTGGAGGTCCCGGAACGCCCCGTAGTCGCAGAGGACGTCGAACCGGTAGGAGGTTCGTTCGAACGCCCGCCCCGGCTTGTGTCGCCGGTTGGTCCGTTCCCCCACGCAGGCTCGGAGGACGGCCAGCCGTTCGTCGGTGGACATCCCCCGGGCGACCTCCAGCAACCGGTCATCGGGCAGCCCGCTCGCCGCGTACATCGCGGCGGCCACCACCTTGACCTCGCCCTCGGGGTCGAACTCCGTCAGCGACACCTCGGCGGGCTCCGGCTCC
>WNGK01005350.1_pt1 | contig 13628 bp, 9 predicted proteins | sample 5400601 | NCBI WGS metagenome assembly WNGK01 (sample SAMN13153376, study PRJNA577476) | soil metagenome | isolation source: 60 cm soil or saprolite under Garry oak tree replicate 1 | place: USA:California | collected 2016-06-15 | reverse complement strand
CTCCCTCAACTTGAGCCTCGGGAAGGTCGAGAAAAATGATCATCGGATTTGGTTGGTCCCTCGAAAAACAGCGAATGTGAAAAAATGTTCAACTTTCTAGTATACCACATTTGCTTTCAGCAAGGTTGCGTAAGATCCAGGTTATGCGTCAGCAAGCTACTTTTAACTCTTTCTAGTTGAAAAGTTGCGAAGTTGCGATATACCGCAAAGTAATCCTAATCGGGCAATCTCGTTGACGCTACTGCTTCTCGAATTCCTGTGCCCTCAATTTGGCTAATTCCTTCGCTTTTCGTTCAGCAGGCTCGATGACCTGTTCTGTGAGCGAAGCAAGTAGCTCTTCAAGTCCATCGTACCTGTATACTTCGAGAACCCACTGGTATTTCCAGTAATCCTTAAACATAGCATAGGGTCGTGTTGATCCTTCCAGGAGGGGTTGGACTGGCACAGCAAGCGTTGGAATAATGGCTTCTAACTCTTTGGGAAGACTACTCGGTTCAGTTAGATCAGCAATGATAAATCGCGCCAAGTGAGCAAGGGTGCTCACTGTCTCAGTCAAATCTCGGCTGCTCGGTTTGTCAAAGTCAAACAAAATAGGCAAGTACCCCTGTGTGCGTAGAGCTTCTCTCAGGGCATCCAAAACAGCTTTACGTTCAGGAGTAAAGCGGCCAAGAATGAGTACAGCTTTCCTAGCAATGGTATCAATGACCTCACGAATTTCCGCATTGTTCAGCAGCAGATAGATGAATTGAGCAATCTTGAGATTATCAACGGTAATAGTAGGTTCGTCGAGAGGAGTGATAATCAAGTTATTCTGCATTGCTCCTTCCAATTTCACACTCCACGCTGCTATTCCATAAATATTGCAATTGGTAAGGGTGGCTTCTACAAAATTTGTTCTCACTAATGTCGCTCTGCTCAGCTTGGCTCCGGTGAGATTGGCTGCTCGGAGGTCGGCGCTACTCAGGTCGGCTCCGGTGAGATTGGCGCTGCGGAAGTCGGCTCCGTTCAGCTTGGCACCGCTGAGATTGGCGCTACGAAGAATGGCCTCGCTAAGGATGGTTCCTTTGAGGATGGCTCCGTTCAGGTTAGCGAAGCTTAGGTTAGCCCCATTGAGCTTAGCTTCGCTGAGGTTAGCTCTGCTGAGATCTATCCCTTTAAAATTTCTTCCACTCAGGTCGGTTCTGCTCAGGTCAGTTCCGCTGAGCTTAGCTCTGCTGAGATTGGCACTGCGGAGGTCGGCACCGCTGAGATTGGCGCTGCGGAGGTCGGCTCTGCTGAGATCCACCCCCTCAAAATTTCTTCCGCTTAGGTCGGCGCTACTCAGGTCGGCTCCGGTGAGATTGGCTGCTCGGAGGTCGGTGCTGCTGAGGTTGGTTTCGCTGAGGTTGGCTCCGCTGAGGTTGGCGCTGCTGAGGTCGGCTCTGCCGAGATCCATCCCCTTAAAATTTTTTCCACTCAGATCGGTGCTGCTGAGGTCGGCTCCGGTGAGATTGGCTGCTCGAAGGTCGGTGCTGCTGAGGTTGGCTCGGTATAGGTAGGCTTGGTGGAAGTCGGCTCCGTTCAGCTTGGCACCGCTGAGATTGGCGCTGCTGAGGTTGGCTCGGTATAGGTAGGCTTCGCTGAGATTGGCGCTACTCAGGTCGGCTCCGTTCAGCTTGGCACCGCTGAGATTGGCGCTGCGGAGGTCGGCGCTGCTCAGGTCGGCTTGTGTGAAGTCGGCTTCGCTGAGGATGGTATCTCTTAGGGTAGCATGGCTAAGGTTGGCATTTATCAGCTTGGCTCCGGTGAGATTGGCTGCTCGGAAGTCGGCTAAATTGAGATCGGTTTTGCTCAGGATCGCTCCGGTAAGGTCGACGCTGCTCAGGTCGGCGCTGCTCAGGTCGGGTCTTATTACAGTATGCTCTTTCCGCCACTGGTTCCACACCTCCACCCCTTGTTTGAGAATGTCTAGATGTTCTTCGTTTGCCATTGGTTTCACCCTTTTTCCTCAGCATATTTGGACATCTAATAAGGCGTGTTCATTACATTATACGCTTCCCACATTGCGGTACGGAACGCTTGCTACTCTTCCCCCTTATTCGGGTATCTAGCTGACGCATAACCTGGCTCTGGCACCAATTTGGTGATGGATGAGCTAATAAAATGAGCGTGATCGAACATCGGCTGGAGCACTATCGCCACCGTTCGCAGTATTCACGCTCTCGCGTTGCCCGAACGGAAGAACGTTGAGTGGTGCCAGAGGCTTGCTTTTTTCTGCAGGAGAGCCTATGCTTGCAAGGCGAAGCAGCCCAAGGAGCAGTTACGACGAAAGGTGAGGGAGCGATGGCCTTTCTGACCGAACCCTCAGAACGCTATCAAGCCAGTTATCTCGAGGCCCTGCAGGAATTTCAAGCGGAGGGCAGGCACCTGGAGCCCCCTCTGGAAGAGATAGCCGCCGACTTTGCGCGTTTTGTTCAGCACTTGCGCGAGCTTGCCGACCACACCAAGCTCAAACCTGGATGGGTTCCCGGTTCAGATTTCTGGCTCATTGACGGGAGCGACTACATCGGCAGACTTTCTTTGCGGCATGAATTGAACGAACACTTGCTTCAAATGGGAGGACATATTGGGTACGAAATTCGCCCCTCGCGCCGGAGGCAGGGCTATGGAAAGCTCATTCTCAAGTACGGCTTAGATCGGGCGAAGACCTTCGGTTTAGAACGCGTCCTGTTGACCTGTGACGAGGACAATCTCGGCTCGCGCAAGATCATCGAGTCCCAGGGAGGGATGCTGGAAAATATCATCGAGCTTGAGAGATGGCCTGTACCGGTGTGCCGCTACTGGATTTCCCTGTAACTGCTCCCGATGAGCAGTGCTTTCCCTGATACTGCCGGCTCTCGGGAAGCTCTGCTCATCCTAAAGAGCGTGCAGGACGCGCTGGCGCAGCAGGGGAAAGGTAGCCCGACCATACATCATCCGTTTGATGAGCTTGATTTTCGTCACCTGACCTTCGACTTGTCCGGTGCTCCCATTGGACATGGTGGATAATTCGTTGAGCCCTTTCCAGGCCCACTTTGGGCTGTTATTTTGTCAGTGGATAGTCCGGACAGGCATCTCACTATGGCGTGAAGCCCATTCCGACTTTTTCTGATGGCAAATTTACCACCTTCCTCGCAAGATACCACTCCACCGCATCTGGCTTCGCCCGCTTTCAAGCGGAAAGAGGCGGCAATGGGCACGAGAGCACCTCACGCGCCGTCCATCGTCGATGGGTTCTGCCTGCTGCCATCGCCGGTGTTCGCTGCCGGTAACGTTGCGCCAGACGCCTGCCCCCTCGTTCGCGAGGCTGCACGAGCCTGACCCGCAGCGACTCGTGAGGACGCACAAAATGATAATACGCGCGCCACCACTCCAGCTGGGCCAGCAGTTGTGGAGACTGCTGTACTGTGGCCCAGGTGCGACGCGCCAGTGCGGCTATTCCATGTCGGATGGTCAGATTCACCCGTTCGATAAAAGCGGTGTTCAACCGGCCTGAGAAGCCCATCCCCTGTAAAGCGGCTGTGAGATCCTCCGCTGTGCCAAGACGCATCACCTGCGAGACCCGAACCAGCCTGCGTCGTCGGTAGCTTTTCTTCACCTGGCCGTAGATCAGGCCCACTGCCACCTGCCACTGTCGTACTCTCCTCCCGCGACAACTTCCGGTGAGCCAGTGGCCAAAATGAGCGGTCAGGGCATAAAAGTAGAGGTTCAAGCCATCGCTGGTGAAGAGCGGGAGGCAACCGGGAGCCAGGTGTTGTCGCAGAGAGTGGATCACCCGATGCGCCATGTGTTGGGTGCGCGGACCCAGCTGGAGCACCGGCAGAAGCTTGGTGCGCGGATCGATGGCCAGCCACAGCCAGAGCACCCGCGTGGCGCTGCGCAGCCGGGTGCGCAGTTCGTCCAATTGCACGTGCGGGAGCTGGAGGTTGCTGAAAGAGCGTTCGTGCAAGAGCTGCGCGTGCACGCCCGCACGAGTCAGCCACCTCGTGATGGTGGCCTGACAGTAGCCAAAGACACGCTCAGCCGCGGAAGCGTCCAGCCCTTCGGCGAGAGAAGACAGCACCATGGCGACCTGCTGCGAGGGCGTTTTCAGCCGGTATAACGGCGTGTCGCGTCGAGCGCTAAACGTGGTGTGACACGCCTGGCAGCGGAAGGTCTGGATCGGCTCAGCGCGCCCATGCTTGCCGTCGCCGACCAGCGCATGGAAATGCGCGTCAGTATTGCCCAAGTACTTGCACTGCTGATTAGGACAGGCATAGCCTTCAGTGTTCACGCGTTTGGGTGCTCCTCGGCGGCTTTTCACCTCCCGCCAGGGGCGAACTGACGCAGACGCTGACTCTCCACCTGAAGAGGAGGTGGAGGCGAGACGACAGGCGGGGCAATCGTCCGGGCAGCGAGGCTTGAGCACACGGGGGAGCCTGCTGTGCTTGGCTCCTCCTCGTGGGAGGGAAGGCCGAAGTGGGAACCATTCCAGACGCCAAAGCAGGGCCAGACAGAGAAAGAGGCTGACCACGAGCAGGAACACGTACATATGAACGGACATAACGATCCTCGCTGTTAAAAATGGGGAGAACGGAGAGCTTCTCGAGAAACAAGGATACGGTGAGTCTACTGTGCTGTCAAATGATTGGGAGAGATGTCCGAATTATCCACCACCAACAACGGCTGTACCAGCTCCTGCATGTAGGCGGCGTTGAGGTACTCGGCTTCCTCGGGCAGGTACAGGTCACGCAGCACCCCGTCCCCCAACTCGCTGTCGCCCGGGATGCCGTTTTTGAGCGGCCCGTAGAAGAGGTAGCCTCCCCCGCCGTAGATCGTGGCAGTGTCCAGGTTGCTCCCGACCTCCGCACCCTCCTTGTTGAGCGCGGCGCGCACGAACGTGGCCAGGGCGCGGGCCATGGTGGTGACCTTGCGCGTGATGATCTCGTGCAGCGCGTCCCCGTCGAGGTAGCCATCCGGCGTGCCTTTGGCGACCTTCAGGCGAGGAAGTCGCACGCCGGCAGTGTAGGCTTTGAGCAGGACTCGCACTTCTTCCACCTCCAGGCCGCGCCCATAGTGGGTGTTGATCTCGGCGATGATGTGCTCGATCACCTGCCGCACGCCGTAGGTGCGCCCTTCAGAATCGCGCGAGACGAGCTTGAACCCTTTGGCGAAGATGATTTCGGTGGTGCGGTCCCCCACGTCGATGCTGGCATTGTTGCCGGTGGGGCTGCCGTAGCGCGTGATGGCGGCGAAGCCCTCGGGGACTACCGTTCCCACGCGCAGGTCGACCTGGTGGTAGACCTCGTTGAGGTGGTAGGAGTAGAGGCCGTCGAGGTTGGCGATGGCGCGCTCCTTGCGCTCCGGGGAGTAGAGCGTGAAGGGTATACAGAAATTCAACCGCACCTGCGCGGACACATCAGGGACGATGGCACCGATGGCAGTGCAGGCGACGATTTTGATATGTTCGCCCCAGTAACGATCGGGGTCGCCTTTGGCATCGGTGGGATGCACTCCCTCCAGGTCTGCCAGGCTGCCCACGAGGTGCTGGTAGCGGCTGTGTTGCATCCGCAGCACGAATTCGCCGGGGCTGAGGGCAGAGGCCGGCTTGTCCCTCGGAGCGTTGCGCCCGTTGGCTATGGTTTCCAACAATCCCTCGCCGGTATCCACCACGCTGGGGAAGCTGAGCCGGAAGAGAGGGCCGCGCTCGGTGCGCTCTCTGGTGGTGGCCTTGACCGGCTGGAGATAAATGGTGGTGATGCCGCTGCCCATGTCGAGGGCGGCCTCCCACCAACTCGCCCACCCGAGCCAGTTGGAGAGGTCGATGCGTTGCCCGGTCAACTCAACGGCTTCGGTCGTCAGAATGCTCATGAGATGAAATCCTTTCTTCGATTAGTAAGTAGAAGTAGTCACTCTACCCAGAGATGCCCCCTGCTCTACCCGCAGGGGTTGTTCACGCCCGTTTTTGAGGGAAGCGGGCGTGTTTTGCGCCGGATGTGTCCCGCCGTCTACCCCCCGGGTAGCTGCCTCTACCCGAATGGGAGGGGCACAATCGTGTGGGATGTGCTCTTTCAAGGGAATCTGCAGCCGTTGGAGCAGGTTGCGTGTATAGCAGTCGCCGCACAGCGTCCAGCCGCCTGTAGCAAGGGCATCATGGACCAGTTCGATGACGATCTCGATCTCGTCGTCGCTGATGGACGCGTAGCTTTCTTGCCGCGCGGCCGCCTGCTGGTTGGTTGGCACCGCGATGCAGATCCAGCAGACGGCGGCGATGACCAGGCCGACCGACACGCCGAAGAGGACCAGCGCGCCGCCGGTCGCGTCGGTGAGCGTTATTCCGTGAGAGAGTGGTGCGTTCCACATACAAGTCCTCCTCGGCATGCGCTGCCGGCTGACTACTGACCCACATTTCAATCCTCGGCCAGTCTTAGCTGACCGCAATGTTGTGTCATACCCTAATCCGTGAAAGAGCCCACCTTGAAGCCGGGCCGCTGATTCAGCAGCAGGAAGCTGGCTAAGGGGCGCTGGTAGAAATGCCAGAGATCCGGATCGCCCTGCACGGTGACCAGAATGTTCGGTGCTGGCCCCTTCCCAGCGGTGGTGAGAGTCACGACGATGTCGTCAAGATTGCCCCAGGCGTGAAAGGTTTGGGCGGGCACGATGTAGGTCGCGGCCTTGGAGAAATCTCCGCCAGGGGCGACCTGGATGACGATCGTGCCATGCTCATTCATAGCCACCACACAACTGGGATGGCCTGGTGCATCGTGATCGCCGACGACCGCCACCAGGTAGGAGGTCGGCGTCGGGCCGTAACTCAAGCGGTTGGAGACTCCTACCCAGGCTGAATAGATCCACCCGATCACCAGGTAGAGTGAGATTAAGGCCAACGCTCCCAGCAGCAGCGTCACGCCACCATGCAGATGTCTGTGAGGCCTGGGGAGATCATCGGTCCTCCGGCTGCGTGGCGGGACGGGTCTCCTGGTCGTGTCCCGTTCTGGAGCGGCATGGCTTGCGCGCGGATGGCGACGGTACTGCCACTCATCCTCTTCGTCGTCTCCCTCGGTTTCTGAGAGAACGTCCGGAGCGGGCGGCTCCTCCCGTGTGTCCCGGCGTGCGCAGCGGCTTCGCCCGAAGGACATTGGAAGAGGTCCATCTGCTGATGCTCTGCTCGCACGCCTGGCGACAGGACCACCCATCTGCTCAACCTCTTTCGCCGCGTCGTAGCCAGGAATGCCGGTCTTACTTCGGTCAATTAGTGATGCTGCTGCCATGGTTAGTTCCTTTCCAATCTGCCATCAGCTGGGCAGTGGGCGTCTCCAAGCAAGGTGCGTCCAGTCCTGATGGGCAAGATACAAAACAACACAACTCTACAGGGACAATGAGTGGATACCGTCGAGCGTAATCCACCGGTTACGCAGAGCCATGACCACCGCTGATGTTCGGTCATGTACAGCGAGTGCTCGGTAGAGGGTATCTAATCGATTTTTGACTGCGTAAGGGCTGATGCCAAGCGCTTGAACGGCTTGTGCGTTGGTTTGGCCTCTGGCGATGTGTTCAAGCGTGGCAAGCTCTCGCTCAGAAAGTGGGAAAGGGTTCTCTGAAGCGCGGCTTGCCCCTCTCTGCACTGGAGGTTGGCTGTGCTCGGTGAGGCTTTCAGCCAGCAGACGCTGTGCCCTCCGGTGGATGCGAGCCTGGCGTTCTCGCCGGGCGGCCTGCGCAGCCAGGATATCGCCGGTGATCAGATACTCTCCCAGGGCGACTCGGTGGATCTTCGCAAGCAACTCTTCTCCTGAGAGAGAGGGATCTTCATAAGCCATTGCTCCGCACATCAGATAGCGAAAGAGCGTTTCCTCGTCTCCTGCTGGTGGGGCAAAGACGATGATTCCTCGCACTCCCACCTGTCGGAGCTGCTGCACAAGATCCAGCGGATCAGTCGAGGTGAGGCCACTGTCCAGCAGCACGATATCTGGGCGCTGTTCTCTGGCAAGCGCCAGCACCTCCTCCAGGTGAGTGGCCTCTCCAATCAGGCTACAATTGCTCTGTTGGACCAGGAAGGCACGCAAGCCCACGCGAAAAAGCGGGCATTGGTGGGCCACCAGGACGCTGATCGTTTTGATCTTACCGTCATCTATGGGCGGGGAGTATCGCTGTAACTGTACGTCTGTCAAAGCGATTGCCATTGGCTCACTCCTTTGCGCTTTGTTTGGATCGATACCCCCTCTGCCATGACTATGGGTGTATGAAGGGAGGGGCAGTTCCAACGAGACATACAAGTGGGTAAGGCCAAGGATGTATGTCCCTGTTGTTTCACCACCCGAAGGGGAGTGTAGCAGGCTGAGTAGTCTCTATGATGGCCCCTGACGACTATTTGCACGATTCTTGTTCGCCAATCATTGGCCGTTAGAGGAGACTGTTTCAACGAAGGTTTTGCCAAAAGCGATGCTTCAAGTAGGCCTGTTATGGAGCTTGAGGAGGAAGTGCAGCAGTAAGAGAAGAAAGACCGTTAGCCGTTAATGGCCGCTAACGGCCATTAGCCATCGTAACTTTCTGCTAAACTTACCCTTAGATAGGAGAAAGACAAGACGTACCGATCTCGGGTGCCATGAGTAGATCACTGAACACAGCTAAGAAGAACACAAGGCCTGGCAGGGTATGCTATACTGGCCGTGGAAAGTTCGTTCAGGTACGAGAGAGCGCCTTGATCTGACTGAAGATAGGAAGCATAACGAGGAAAGCAAGGCCATGCAAAAAGTTACTCCGCTCCGTTCTGCACAGCCAATTGTACATATCAATACGTTCGGGGCCTTCTTACGCTACCTGCGCGAACGAGAGCAGCTCTCGCAGAAGGAGCTAGTGAGCACATTTCCCTATTTCTTTCAAGAAGAACATGATGTTCCTGCACTGACAGCAGATATGTATCGCAAGCTGGAAAAAGGCAAGCGCGCGCCTCAATATGAAGAGCTGCTCCCTCTCTATGCAGCCCTCGTTGGGAATGATTTCAAAGTTTCACCCCAGGAACGGGGGACCTATGTTCGCCTCGCCAGGCTGAAGATCGAGGGACTCCAACGACGGAGGCCGAAGTTACGCCCCGCAAGCGAGTGGCGGTTGCTAGAGATCCAGCTTGCCCAGCTTGACCAGGACACTCGGGCAGTCCAGGATCTCGGAGATGGCGAGCAAACTAAAATCTCTAAAGTACGCACCCAGCAAAAAATTTCTCTCGATACGGGTCATATCGTTGGTCGGGAAGAGTGGCGCACGCAGATGCTTTCATACCTCGAACCTGCCTCGAAGAAACTGGTAGTGATCCAGGGAATGATGGGGATTGGCAAGACCTCAGGCCTCAAACTCCTCTTGCAGAGCCTGTTGGAGCGTGAAGAATACTGGCCCATCCTCTATACATTCTCACCTGCAACTGATATCACCTCAAACGACCATCTGGACACTTTTCTCGCGACAATCCTGGCAGAACTGGAGGTACCAGAACCTGAACCCACGAAAACGCCTCCTCTTTCTAAACGGATAGAACAGCTACTCAAGCGGCTTGGTGAAGTTGAGCAACGTGTTGTCCTGCTCTTAGATGATGCACAGGTGATCCTGGACCGGCAAGGGCAGCTCGCGCAGGAGTGGCAGCAGTTCCTGGCCGAGTTTCTTCGGTATCAACACCAGTCGATCATCTACCTGGCAACACGTGAGTGGCCTCTTTGGACTGGGCGAGAGCGGATTTTCCTGGTTGACGGTGACGAAGCGATCATCCCGCAACTCGACCCAAAAGCCGGAGCCGAAATCTGGAGACGCCTTGGCTTCGGCGATGTGGCCGAGGATCTCTTGCAACAAGCAGCAGAGCGTTGTGGAGGCAACGCCCTGATGATCGAGCTGCGTGCCGCGAGTATGCAACGGCCACGCTACTCGTTCTCCTGGAAAAGAAGTACGGAACTCATCTCTCACCAGGGGAAGAGGAATGAGCATCAGCAACTCGTTGAGCAACTCCTGGCAGAATCGCATGTCTTTGGAAGATCTGATGTTGAAGCTCGTCAATTGCTGCAACAGGTGATCAGCAGGCGGATAACACACGACGCGCTCCAGCTCCTGGAAGTATTGTCGGCATCTCCAATAGCGGTGCCACTTCCTCTGCTCAGTGAAATCAACCAGCAGGCTGAGTATGCGTTCGTGGAACTACTTAAGGCATCGTTGGTAGACCCAAATGCTATGGGGCTTGACGGGCGAGTACACCTGCAACCCCTGGCTCGTGAAGCCGCCGTACAAAAACTGCTCGCCGAAGGCCGGATCAATGAGGTGGAACAGCTTTTAATCCGCATCTACAACATCTGGCTGGAGCAAGGGACATTCAAAAGTGAGCAAGAGCAGGCGATCCTCATCAGCGAATTCACTATCGCCTATCTTAGACAGCACCACCTCTTTGAGGCAGCAGAACTCTTCATCGAATATGGCTGGCTCAGTTTTGCTTTTGGTCATGCCTCGCGGCTTGCTCGTCTGGCGGATGAAACCATGCGGTCGTTCAATTGGCATCACTCAGCGGAATCTGAGGCCGGCGGCCAGCTCTTACACTACTATTTACTGACGCGCTTCCTCGATAAAGACCTGGGAGCACCCGAACGGAAGAGGGCGTACTTGCACCTCTACGAATTAATGGGCGTCGGACAGGTCGCATTCAAACCGCGAACGCTCGTCCATCTCGTGCATCACAAATTGCGCTACCTCACCCTGGAAAAAAAGTATGCAGAGGCATGGTCATTGATAGATGAGATATGCGAACGTCAGGGAGATCTCCAGTATACAAAGCCGATCACCTACGCAGAACTGCTTGATCGGCGAGCATACATCTTGGGGAGATGGGGAGACTTTCAGGACGCCCAGGCGAAAAAGGAACAAAATGAAGAGCTGGCCGCTAAGCTGCGCGAAGAGGCGTTCCGCCTGAGGCAGGAAGCCGTCACTGTCCACCAGCAGTGCATTACCTTGCTCCGGCAATACGAGCGCTTCGCCTCGCCCATAGAACAAAGCCATATCCGGTTCAAAAGGGCCAGGCTCCTCAACGACCTAGCTTACTATCAACGCACTACCAGGCAGATCGAAGAAGCAAAGCAGTCCATGATGGAGTGCCTCAAGCTGAAAGAAGCTGGCTTTGTCGTTCCGGGCTCGCTGGCGGTTTCTTACGATGATTATGGACAACTGCTTGGACAGCTAGGAAGCCTCCAGGAGGCATTAGTTTATAGCGATCGTGCATTGCAGATTGTGCAGAAACTGGCGGACGAGGGTCAGAGTTCTGCTCCGCGCGAAAAAGGTATGTTCCTCGTCAATCGCGGAAAGTTGCACCTGCTCCTGGGGCGCTTAGATGAAGCGAAGGCGCTTTTGAGAGAGGGTGCCGCCCTGGTCAAGGGGACCTCGCGAGATGACTCTGCAGCAGGTGCTGAAGAAGGGCTACGACTGATAGAGGTGTGGCACAGAGAGAATCCCCGGCATCAGCTCGACTGGCGATGGTTCTCCAGATACCACAGGCTCGCATCATACAGCGATGTTGGCTGGCTCACTCAAGCAGGACCGTTCTCTGAAGAAGAGCAAGGAGAATGGGATAGCCTCATCCAGAACCAGGATAATGCGGTTGCCGCAAAACGGATGTTAACAATTGTCGCCCAATCTCGAAAACGTGAGCTTGCCGCATGTCTGGAGGAGGAACGGGAACCTCACTTCCACTACCCACTTATCCCACGCTATGATGTGTTATCACGAATAACAGAACTTTCGCAGTTGCGAACAGAGGTTGAGCAGCATGAGCCAAATGCGATCGTGCGACGCCTCTATCTGGAAGCGATCGACGAGCGATTGGACGAATTGCACATGATCGCCGCCACAAGCAGGCAAGATGATCAAGCATTCTGGACATACAATCAACGATTGAATACTCTTCCAAGCATTCAGGAAATGGAACTGGCACTTGGCCAGCTTGCGCGTACGCTAAAGCGAGGGTTAGAGCGTTCCGATACTCGAGAACTCGCTGAGTACATCATACGGCAGACCATGAGCTGGCGCATCGCGCCACTGAGCCTGGAGCATCTGGATATGAGCTCTGAACAGGAGGGAGAGGAGCAGCCTTCCTCTAATGAGGAACAGAAGCTCTTCTCACCAGGGACAGTAGCACGTTTCTTCGCGGATGTCTTTCGTAACTACCAGTTTTCCTGGACGATCACTCATGACCCTGCGGCAGACCATGCGCGCGTCAGTCTCAGTCAGCGACAGCTGACGCTGCCAGAAGATAAATGGATGAGTGTCTCTAAAATCAGAGAGCTGCTCGGACACGAAATTGAAACGCATGCGTTCCGCGCAGCAGCCGGGGAAAAATCTCCTCTCGCTTTGCTTTCCATTGGTTTGGGAGGATACCTTGACGCTGAGGAAGGACTTGCCATTTCCTACACACAGGAAGTCGCTCGGCAGAGCGCTGCCTGCAAACCAAACAAAATCTGGATCGGGACTCTTGCTACAGGATTAGCCTGTGGAGTGGTTTGCGATCCTTTCACCTTCAGGGGTCTGCTCACATTTCTAGAATCGGTGAACGTGTTGCGTGGCCTCCTCGCAGGGAAAGGATCGACAGTAGCAGAGGTAGAAGAAGAGGCCCGAAAAAATGCACAAAGCCGCTGCCTTCGTACGTGGCGAGGCGTGTCGCAGCTTGGCCTTCCCGGCATTTGTTCCACGAAGGACAGCGTCTATTTGCGTGGCTATCTCGCAATTACCCAGGCGCTCAAGGAAGGGAAAGCGATTTTTGAACAGCTCATGGCTGGTGCAACGGGGCTGCATCACCTGGATGACCTGAAAGAGTTGGGAATCGTGGCACCTGCGATTGTTCACCGGCGATTCGCAACCAATCCAGAACTCGAAAGTTGTATCGAGCCATTCACGGATTAGATGCAGTACGAACAAGGATTGAAAAAAGATTCTAAATCATGTATGCTCATAGTGGGTAAGGTCTATCTCAGAGCGAAAGGAGATGGCACCAATGGAGCGCTTGGAGTTCATCGTGTATGAAGACGAACCACGTGAGCCTGAAGACGACGATGATGAAGGCGAATAACTGAAATCTGTTCATCGTCCATTGCAATACCCTCCACCCTGGCGTGTACCCGGGTGGAGGGTATTGTTTCTCCTGTAGCGTGTTGATAGTCCTATTCACCCACGAGAATCGGCTCCAACTGGATGATCAACTCCCCCAGGCGAACCTGCTCTCCCTGAGCCACGACCTGCGCCACGCGACAAGGCCCGGTCACGTCAGGCGGCGTAGGAATATCGAAGTAGCCCGGAGGGGCCTCCAGCGAGACTAATAAATCGCCTGGTTGGACCACATCGTTTTCCGCGACATACCACTTCTCAATCGTCAGCATGTCCATTGTACTCAGTGTCGGAAACAATTTGGGTACATGCACCTCTATCAATTTGGGTTTGACTCCGGTCGCCGTTCTCATCAGTAATGCCTTCCTAATCATAATCTGTCAAGGCCAACTTACTTTTGACCCATTTCGGCAACTTGAAATGGACCCACCCATACTGTACAGCGAGAAAGAAAGCGTTTTTCAAGGTTCGCGAATTTGCAACCACGCTTATCTGTTCAGCAATGGCGGCGCAAA
>WNGK01006549.1_pt1 | contig 13630 bp, 9 predicted proteins | sample 5400601 | NCBI WGS metagenome assembly WNGK01 (sample SAMN13153376, study PRJNA577476) | soil metagenome | isolation source: 60 cm soil or saprolite under Garry oak tree replicate 1 | place: USA:California | collected 2016-06-15 | reverse complement strand
TGCATAACGGGTGGGTTGGGATAATAAAGCGGGCGAAGCCGACTGCAAATCCAAAGAGTGGCGGAATCCTCTTCACCTCGACAAGCGACTAGCGCGAATTCAGCACACCACTCCTTCCGCTGAATTCTAAAGTGCCGTGATCGCTAGGCCTTGGCCATCAATAATTCAACCGGAACACCCGGCCATTTCGCCGCCGCGGCCAGATTCAGCGCGTCACGGACAGCGGCGAGAAATTTTTCGTCGTTAAACGGCTTAATGAAAAAGGCAACTATGCCGATTTGCATCGCGGTGATCCGCGCGGCGCTATCTTCGCGTGCTGTGATCACGATCACACGGGTCTGCGGCGATATAGCGCATAGCCGCGCCAGGACTTCCAAGCCGGTCATTTCTTCCATCCAAATATCGAGCACAACGAGCGGCACGTCGTGTGACGCGACATAGGCAATAAAATCCGCGCCTTTATTAAACGGACGCACGGCGAATCCATCTGAGAACAGTAAACGGTCCATCGCTCTCAGCATCGTGGGATCATCATCCACCACGCAAACAACCTTCGGGGAAGGATTTTCACTGGGTGTGATGCGCATTTGCGCGATCACCCCATTTTCAATGTGGGACGCAGCGATCATACCGCACATTAGCCCCGACAAGCCGGCAGGGAAGTGGACCTTAGTCTTATGCGAGCTTGCGCCCCGGGGCGACGCCGGCGCGCTACGAGATGCGAACCAAATCAGCTACCGACTTTTTAGAAGGCGGCGCGAGCACGTGTAGAGAACCGTTAACGCGCGTAGTGGTAGAGATTAAAAGGGTAGAGACGTTGCTGAGAGGGTCATAGCCCTTGCCCAACAGTCAATGCCGGATGAAATGGCACAGGCGCTTTCGTCATTAATTGGGGGAGATGAAGATTCGCCGGATTTGTCGACCGGAGCTGAACACATTGAGGAACGAATTGAGCGAGACCCCGACATTCCGCGCACTAACAAGGAGGCGCTGATCAAGGCTCGCCGCGGCCAAGGCAATCGCGGGTTCGATTCCCGCCCCCGCCTCCAGATCGCGCTCCGCTTTCTGAGATTTAGCGATTTCGCGAATTAATGATTATCTTCGGCGCGTGACTCGCCGCTCGTCCCAACTATTTGCCACAGCACAAGAGCGCATTCCTGGAGGCGTTAATTCTCCAGTGCGCGCGTTCCGTAACGTCGGCGGCGAACCTTTCTTCGTCGAGCGCGCAACCGGCCCGACAATTTGGGACATCGATGGAAACGAATATATCGACTACGTCGGGAGTTGGGGTCCCGCGATTCTTGGTCACGCGCCGAAAGTCGTTGTCGATGCTGTGCGGAGTGCAGCCGCGCGCGGACTGAGTTTCGGAATTCCTAATCCACTCGAGGTGGAATTGGTCGAACTGATCTGTCAATGGATGCCGTCGATCGAAAAGGTGCGAATGGTCAACAGTGGGACCGAAGCGGCGATGTCATGCATTCGATTGGCGCGTGGATTCACTGGGCGCGACAAAATTATCAAGTTCGACGGCTGCTATCATGGCCACGTCGATTCGCTCCTGGTAAAAGCTGGGAGCGGCGCACTGACCCACGGACGGCCCGACAGCGCCGGTGTTCCAAAGTCCTTTGCCGAGCTCACCATTTCTTTGCCATTCAATGATGTCGATCTTGTCCGAAAAACGTTCGACGAAAACAAAAACGAAATCGCTGCGGTCATCCTGGAACCGATTCCCGCAAACGCCGGACTTTATTTTCCGAAAGAAGATTTCTTGTCGATCTTGTGCGGTGAATGCACGAAACACGGCGCGCTTCTGATTTTCGATGAAGTGATCACCGGTTTCCGGGTTGCGCGCGGCGGTGCCCAGGAAATTTACGGAATCAAACCGGACCTGACCGTACTGGGCAAAGTGATCGGCGGCGGTTTGCCGGTCGGAGCATTTGGCGGCCGGGGTGAGATTATGGATCAACTTTCACCCGACGGTCCCATTTATCAGGCAGGAACGCTTTCAGGAAATCCGCTCGCGATGGCGGCTGGTCTCGCCCAACTACGTGAGCTCGAGCGGATCGACGGCTGGGAGTTGCTCGAAAAACTCGGCGCGCACTTCGAACAGCTCACACGCGAGGCGATCGCGCACGCAAAGATCGACATCACATTTCACCGCCTCGGCTCGATGTTCTGTTTGTTTTTTGCGCGCCCGCCGGTTGTCGATCTTGCCGGGGCAAAACGGAGCGATCTAAGAAGGTTCGCGAAGTTTTTCCACGCTTGTTTGGAACGCGGTGTTTATTTCGCGCCATCTCAATTCGAAACCGGTTTCATTTCGACGGCCCATACGCCTGATGGCATCGAAGCCACCGCGAAAGTTGTTCGAGAAGCGCTTCGCTCGATATGACAGATTCAACCAATTCGCGGATTCGCGCTGTTTCGAAATTCTTTTTCGAAGGCGACCGCAAGTTCTTCATCAAGGGCGCGACCTATGGCCCGTTCAAGCCCGACGCAAAAGGGAACAGTTTCGGCCGGCCGGAGCAGCTGGATGTCGATCTTCGCATGATGCGCGAGATCGGTTTGAACCTGTTGCGTGTTTATCATCCGCCGCCGGAGTGGTTCCTTGAAAAATGTTTCGCGGCTGGAATCCGCGTTTTGATTACGTTGCCGTGGGAAAAGCACGTTGAATTTCTGCGGCAGAAAAAAGTGCGCGATGACATTGCGCGGAAGGTCCGGAACACAGTTCGGAGATACGTCGGCAATCCGGCAGTGCTCGGTTATCTGGTTGGAAATGAGATCGCGAGCACGATGGCACGTTGGCTCGGCGTGCGACGCGTCACGGAATTCGTCGAGCATCTCGTCCGGATCGGACGCTCAGTGGACCCGGGTGCTCTTTATTCCTACGCGACCTACCCGCCCACCGAATATTTGCTGCCGCAGAATGTCGATTTTTTCTGTTTCAATGTTTATCTCCACAATCAGCGCGATTTCGAGCGCTACCTTTTGCGCCTACAAAATCTGACCGGCGAGCGCCCGCTCATCTTGGGCGAGTTCGGAATGGACACGATTCGCCACTCGCAAGACGAACAGGCGGAAATGCTGGGCTGGCACATCGAAAGCGTGGCCAAATGCGGATTGGCCGGGACGATTTTGTTTTCCTGGACGGACGAATGGTTTACCGGCGGCAACGAAGTAATGGACTGGGCTTTTGGAATCGTTACGCGCGAGCGCGAGCCGAAAAAGTCTTTCCGTGCGCTGCGCGACAGGTTTGGTCAGGACAATTCGACGCTGCCGCATCGCGCCTTGAGTGAGGCGCCGTTCGTTTCTGTAATTGTTTGTTCTTATAACGGCGCGCGCACCTTAGCTGATTGCCTCAATTCGTTAGGCAAACTGAATTATCCAAATTACGAAGTGATCCTCGTCGATGACGGTTCAACCGACAATACCGCGCAGATCGTCGCTCAGTTTCCGAACGTCCGTTACATTCACCAGAGCAATCTCGGTTTGAGTCACGCCCGCAACGCCGGCGCGGCCGCAGCCAAGGGCGAAGTGTTCGCCTACACCGATTCGGACTGCATGGCCGACCCCGACTGGCTTTATTATTTAGTCGGTACGCTCGTGAGCGGCGAATACGCGGGCGTAGGCGGACCGAACATGAGCCCGCCAGCGCAAAATGCGATTCAGGCGTGTGTGGCCGCTGCCCCCGGGGGACCGAGTCACGTTTTGCTCACCGATACGGTGGCCGAACACATTCCCGGCTGTAACATGGCGTTTTACCGCTGGGCCTTCGAACAGGTCGGCGGTTTTGATCCCGAATACCATAAGGCCGGCGACGATGTCGATTTTTGTTGGCGTCTGCAGCAATCCGGTTGCGTCATCGCTTTCAGTCCGACCGCGATTGTTTGGCATCATCGCCGCTTCACTCTCCGCGCGTTTTTGAAACAGCAGGAGGGTTACGGTGAAGCCGAATCGCTTCTTCGTTTCAAACACCTGATTTTCTTCGGCCCGACCGGGACTGCGAAATGGCGCGGTCAAATTTACGGTGCGCCACGATTCAGTTGGTTCATCGATCGCCCCGTCATTTATCATGGCGTTTTCGGCGAAGGATTTTTCCAATCGATGTATGCCACGCCGCAATCGGATCTGGCCGCTTATCTGAGCAGCATCGAGTGGTTCGCGCTGACGCTTTTCCTTTTTGGCCTTGGAATTTTTCTGCCGACGCTGCGCATCGTGCCTTATCTGATGTTTGGCGGCACATTGACCGTCGCGCTTTCCTACATGGTCCGCGCGCGCATCGAACCAAAGTTTGACACCGTCCCCGCGCGTTTGCTCGTGATGTGTCTGGCTTTTCTCCAACCGCTCGTGCGCGGATTTTCGCGCTATTTCACGTGGCTCCATTTTAAACGCACACCGAGCAGCGTCATCCGTGCACATGAAATTTTGCCCGCCGCCGCAAAGCTGGGCCGCGGCTTGCGGCGCCGGGTTTTTTGGAGCGAGGATGGCCGAGATCGTCATCACCTGCTCGGCGCGATTTTTCAATTGCTCGAAGAAGAAGGCTGGCGCTACTCGGTCGATACTGGTTGGAATGAGTGGGACATCCAAATCTATGGAAACTTTTGGTGGAGCATTGTTCTCCAAACTGTAACCGAGGATCACACCGGCGCGAAGCGATTGACGCGCGTGCGCCTGCGCAACCGGCTCGTCACTACCACTGTCATTTTTAGTCTTCTTGCTCTCAGCGTTGTGATTTACCGCCAGCTCCACGCTTCACATCTCGATCTTTGGTCGATCATTCCGTACTCGCTCTTTCTGGTTTTTCTGGCAACGCGCGCACGCGCGCTGAAGTCGCGAGTGGCGGAGCTCGTCGATCTTGCCGCCCATCGTGCCGGTCTACTGCGAATTACTCGGCGTGGTGCGTTTGTGCCTCCGGCTTTACCTGTGCAGGGAGTCGAGGCGATGCACACGGATCCGGCGGCGCAGACATGAAGGTCGTCCGGCTCGTTATTTTTTCCGTCGCACTCGCGGCCGAGGTTCTCTTTGTCGCGGCGCTAAATTTTTTTGATGACTGGACGCTCGAGCCGATGCCGGTATTCTTTGTCGCCGCGGCGTTTCTCAGCGGCATGGCATATCTCGTGGCCGTTTCTGTTTCTAAGATCGAGATCTCGCTGCGAACACAAGCGGTCCTATTTTGGGGCGCCGCGATAATCCTGCGGTTGATCGCGCTGCCGCTGGTCCCAAGCGACGAGCTTTTCCGTTACCAGTGGGAAGGCAAAATCCAGCACGCCAGATTCAATCCCTACGTCGTCGCGCCGGGCGATTCGAAACTGGATAGTCTGCGTCATGATTCTCCGCAGGCCTCAAAAATTAATCATCCCGAACTCCGCGCCGTTGATGCGCCTGGCGCTGAGCTGCTCTTCAAATTTCTCAGCAGCATTACCGACCGGCCGCTGTTCTATAAAATCATTTTTGCAATCGCCGACCTCGCGGTCGCGGCATTGCTCCTACGATTGATTGGCGGTGAGAATCGCTACCGGGACGCGGCGTGGTACGCGTGGAATCCGCTCGTCGTCTACAGCTTCGCCGGCGCGGCGCATTTCGATAGCGTGATGACTCTGGCGATGGTTGGTGGAATTCTCGCTCTCGTTAGATCGACAACTGAAAAGGAATCGACAAACAAGTGGCTGTTGGCAGTTTTGGCCGCTCTGTTTTTTGGGATTGCCATCTCGCTCAATCTGGTAGCGGCATCGCTTCTTTTACTTTGTGCGCTTGCATTGCGTTGGCGCGCGATTGTTTTGACGATCTCTGCGCTCGTCCCGATGCTGTTAAGCGTTCCGTTCGGCTTCCCGAAGGTTCGAATCTGGGAGTCGTTAGGCCAATTCGCGCAGCTTTCCCGGCTCAACGATCTTTTTTGGTGGGTGATCGAAGAAACGGTTTTGCCAAACCCACATCAGCGAGATTTTCATTACTATCCGATCATGATCGTCTGCGTGATTGCGGTTTCATTCCTGTTCGTTCGCAATTGGAAACGAGGAATTCTCTGGGCGCTTGGAATCGTCCTGGTGCTTAGCCCGATCTTGCACCCGTGGTATTGCGTTTGGATTTTACCAATCGCGGCGTGGCGAGGCGCGTATGCCTGGAACGTTCTCTCGGTCACACTTTTCTCTTACTACTTGTTTTGGGACGAACGGCTCTTTGTTCTGCCATGGCACGCCGGGCCGTGGATGCGCGGACTCATCATCGCGCCGGTCTTGGCGGCTTTAGTTATGCTTGGCGCGCAAAAGAGAACAACGGTCGCAGCGACTTAACCGCCTCTTCAAAATCGTTTGGTAGCGCGGCTTCGAAATTCTTCCGTTCGCCGGTGCGCGGATGTTGAAAACCCAGTTTCCACGCGTGGAGCATTTGTCGCGGGAAAGCCTTTGCCTGCGCGCCGTAAACTCTATCGCCGAGAATCGGGTGACCAAGATGCTGAAGATGGACGCGCACTTGATGCGTCCGACCACTGTGCAGTTTGCATTCGACCAAACTCATTTCATCCGATGAGCTCACAGTGCGATATTCCGTCTTCGCCGCACGCCCGCGCTTGGAAGCGATCGACATTCGTTGTCGATGGACCGGGTGGCGCCCGATTTTCTCTTCAATGATTCCCGCGCTCTTGCGCAACTTTCCGGCGACAAGCGCCAGATAAATCTTCTCTACCGTCCGTCCCGCAAATTGTGCCGACAATCCATGGTGTGCCTCATCGGTTTTTGCGACCACCAGACAACCGCTCGTCTCTTTATCCAGCCGATGCACGATTCCGGGCCTTTCTTTCCCGCCGATTCCGGAAAGCTTCGGACAGTAATGCAATAGCGCATTGACCAACGTGTGCTCACGGTGACCGGCGCCAGGATGAACAACCAACCCAGCCAGTTTGTTGATCACAATGAGATCTTCATCTTCGTAAAGGACATCGAGCGGAATCGCTTCCGGCTGGTTGTCGATCTTTTCCGGAGTTGGCTCGTTCATTTCAACGTGATCGCCAGCGCGAACGAGATCGCGCGGTCGGGCAGTCGCGCCATTTAGCTTGACGCATTCTTTGCGGATCAATTGTTGGAGACGCGATCGCGAAAACTTCGGGAGCTCGCGCGCGAGAAATCGGTCGAGACGCAGTCGCGCCGCGTTTTTCGACACAACTAGATGGATAAAGTTGGATGCTTCTGTCATGACCGGCCAACGACTCCTCACCCCGCCCTCTCCCCTTAGCAAGAGGAGAGGAGAAAGGTGAGGCGATGACCTTCGTTGCCCTGGCAATTGTCGATGTTACAATCGGTTCAATGGCGGCTGAATCGACCGCATCGACATCGCAAACTTGTCCTGCCTGCGCCACTTCTATCGACACAGGCGATGCAGAGCCGCTTGCTCGCGTTGAGTGTCCCAACTGTGGCGAAAAAGTGCGGGCCGAGCGCATGTTCGACCATTTTGTGATCGTAGAGACGCTCGACGTGGGCGGAATGGGAACCGTTTACAAAGCGCGCGACACACTGCTCGACCGGTTCGTGGCCTTGAAACTTCTGCGCAAGGATCTCGAAGGCGGACTCGATGAGACCGCGCATTTGCAACAGGAAGCGCGCATGGCCGCGTCGGTTAATCATCCCAACATCGTCCAGATTTTTTCATCCGGGACTGATCACGGCCAGTTTTATCTCGTGATGGAACTCGTCGAGCGCGGAAGTCTCGACGATTTCATCGAACAACATACCCGTTTGCCGGAAGAGCAAGTGTTAGAGGCGGGCATTCAAACCGCCAAAGGCCTGCGCGCGGCCTATGCCAAAGGCTTGATTCATCGCGACGTGAAGCCGGCCAACATTCTTTTTGCCAACGAACACATGGCCAAGGTCGGCGATTTCGGATTGGCTGGAATAGCAGCCGAAGTGCGTGGCGAAATTTGGGGTACGCCTTACTACGTCGCGCCGGAACGATTGAACAATCAGCCGGAAGATTTTCGGAGCGACATTTACAGTCTCGGGGCCACTCTTTTTCATGCGCTCGCAGGCAAGGCGCCGATTGAAGGCGAAACGAATTCCGCAACCGAATTGCGCGCACTCAAAAACCAGCCGCTTCTCCTATCGGTTGTTGCGCCAGAAGTTTCCACTGATACTGCGCGGGTTTTGCAGAGAATGATCGCCCCGGAGCCTGCGCAACGTTTTTCGTCTTATGACGAGCTCGTTACCGAGCTCGAGCGAGCCTACAAAAAATTAACCGGTCGCGACGTGATCGATGTTGCGACGGCAAAACGCAGAACGCGAAGAATCGTTGCCGCAGGTGCAGCGATTGTGCTGGTTACCGCGCTCGGAGTTTTTGGTTTCGTTCGCAACACCCAAAAACAAATCGCTGTCTTTTCGACCGCAATTCCGATCGCGGAACTTGAGAAACAGGCAGCCGAAGCACGACACCAGCTCGTTCTCAATCACTGCAACGTCGCCGGATCGGCTTTCGCTCGCATCGCTACCGAAGCGCGAAACCGGCAGCCGCTTTACGATTGGGCGCGTTTGCAACAGGGACTTGCTGCCATGATCGGCCGTGACGACGCACAAGCGCGGGAATCGTTTCAAGCGATTGAAAAGGCAGGCACCAAAGGTTTTGCCAAAAACGATGTCGATCTTGCGGACTTTTTTGTCGCGACGTCGAAGACGCTGTTGTCGCCGGGCCCGGTTCAGTCCGGTCAACTTTCTATTAAAGGCCCCGGCTCGCCTGAGCTGTTCGCGTTTCTTTCCTTTGCGTTGAAAGACATTAACCAGCTCGACGTCCAGAGCGCGGCTCAACTGCTCGAGCAGTTTGTAAAGACGCAACCCTCAGGAAAGTTCGCCTGGATCGCAGAACTGAAGCCGATCGCGCAAAAATATCTGGACGATTGTCGGTTTTACTTGACCTGGAAAAGTCAGCCGAATCGAAGCACGGATGCAGCAGCTTTAAAAAAGCAGTTAAAGACGCGTAGCGCGATTTCCGATGCGATCGTCGGAAAAGAAAAACAGGTCGCGCCTCCGGCCGCAGCAGGGCCCTCGCAACCGCCGCGCCAGCTGACTCAGAAGGAACCGGATGCAGCCGCTCAGAAAAAATCGCAATGGCTGGCCGCTTGGAAAAAGAACCTGGTCGACGACCTCAATCGCAAACAATTTTCGGGTGAAATTACCGACACGAGCGGCGCTGAATACACCGGAATATCCAGTGCCGACAATCAAACCGTCGGTTTGAAGCTTCCCTACGGCATTGCTCGCGTTCCCTGGAGCAAACTCGCGCCAAAAACGCTGCTGAGCATTTCCACCTCATTCATTCGACCGAACGCGCCCGACACGACGGATCGACAATGGCTTTGCGCCGCTTACGCAAACGCGACTGGGCAGGGGGACGCCGCGCGTCAGTTAGCAGAAGCTGCCGCAAAATCGAAGCCTGAATATCGCGACCAGATGGCGCTGCTCTTTGCGCACTAAGCTGGATTGGCTTCTCCGAAGACGATGCTAGAGCACCTGGCGCATTTTCTGCTCGTTAAAATGTATGCGCCGCTGGAATTATCTGGGCTTTTCCCTCCTCGTCTTTGCAACGCAGGCCGGGCAATTGCCGCTCACTGTCAACCAGATCGGTCTGATGCTGCGTGCCGGCTATTCGAGCAACTCGCTGATGCACGAATTATCGACGCGACATTTCGCCGACACGGTCGATGAAACTAACGAGAAAGCCCTCGTTAAAGCCGGCGCTTCCGCGGAATTGATCGCTGCGCTGAAAAGCGGAATCTATTCGCTTTCGCCTGAAAAAACGGCGGCCGTTCAACAACAGATCGCCGCAGAAGAACAGCGTCGCGCTGAACAATCGGAAGAGTCTCGCAAGTCCGAGGCCGCTTATCAGGCGCGAGTTGTGCGCGAGCGTAGCGCAAAACCCGCCCCAATCGGGCCCGATGTAAATTTCGGCACGATTTCCGAATTTCTGAAAGGCGACTTGGTTCAAATGCATAATGGCGCGCCTTCTCACGTCGATGATGGCGCGCTAGCGAACAAGAAACTGCTCGCATTTTATTTTTCAGCACAATGGTGCGGGCCCTGTCGCAAGTTCACTCCTCAACTGGTCGATTATTACAAGCGCGTCGCTCCCGAACATCCCGAATTCGAGATCGTCTTTTACAGCAGGGACCGATCACTATTCGCGATGGAAAAGTACATGCGCGAGGAAAACATGCCCTGGCCGGCAATCGACTTTCGAGACTTAAAGACAAGGAAGTTTTGGCTAAAAATGCGGGTTCGGGAATTCCCTCGCTCGTTTTGGTGAATTCCACCGGTAAAGTGATCTCAAGCAGTTACGCCGGTTCCCAATACGTTGGACCGGAGAAGGTCCTCGCCGACCTCGACGCTATCTTCGCTGGCAAAGCGTCGGCGCGATTGGCTGCAAAATAAACGCAGTTGCCGACAATTCTTGAAGCTCGTCTATTTTGTCGAGCAAATGGCAAGAAACTTTGTCGCGGAGCGGATGGCGCGGCTCGGCGTGCGCGATGTCGATCTTGAGGAGACATTCGCGCGGTCCGGCGGACCGGGTGGTCAGAATGTAAACAAAGTCGCCACCGCGGTGACCCTGCGCCATCGGCCGAGCGGAATCAGCGTAACGGTCCAGGATTCGCGTTCTCAAGCGATGAATCGCAAGCTCGCGCGGCAACGATTGCTCGACGCGATCGAAGATCGACATCGCGCGGTGCGACGCGCGCAGGTTAGCGCCCGCGAAAAGGAGCGTCGTCGCAAATCGCCGCGTCCAGCTGCGCTCAAGCGAAGAATTCTTGAGTCAAAACGAAAACGCAGCGCATTGAAAAAACTTCGCAGCCAAATCAACGACTAGAATTCTTGCCAGAGCAATCCTTGCAGAACTTTGATTCTCGCTTCCATCAGTTTGCATTTCTCCTCAATGGAAGCGGTGGCGTCGCGCTTTTTGAGCCATTCGATCTGCTCCTTCTTGACTACAGCAAAACGCGCTGGCGGCAAAACCAAACGCACTGCCAGATAAACCTCATTCATCCGGTCATCGAATCCTTTTGCCTTCTTCCTCCGTCGCGAACGTCGTTTCATCGAGTTCGAGATCACCAAACGGATCCCCGATGCCGTCGTATTCGTTTCGGGTCAATGGTCGCGCCTCCGCCGTCAGCCACTTTTTCGAACGCAGATCGAACGTCCCATGAAAAAGCGCGTAGTGACCGCCTTTCTCGTTAAGTTGCTTCGGATCTGTCGTCGAGGCTGTTCCGACCCGCACTTTGCGGTCGGCGCCGATCCGGAAATGAGGCGTCGCGTCGCCTCCGCCACTTTCGGGATCGCGTGACTGTTTGGCGATCGCGCCCTTGAGTGACTTATCGATCTTTTTGCCGATGTCTGTCTGAACGAAACCCGAACCTTTCAGTTCCAGGATTGAAATGGTGTCGAATCCAAATCGGCCATCATATTCCACAATGCACCAAGTCGAGTCGGGCGCCCAGGTGACTTGCAACCCGCGATGGTTCTGGTGTTCAAAGTAATCTGCTCCGCGAATCTTTCCCATGAGCTGATGGGCCTTCAAATCGGCCAGATAGTTTGTCTCCTCAAGGGACTCGTCCTTTTCCCAAGCATCCATCGAAGGAACAAGAATACCGTATCGCTCGTCGGGTGATTGGGTGTTTTCGTAAACTATATATCCATCCGGCCAATCTCCGGCTGCGGCCTTCGTCCCCGAGAGAAGAACGAAGCATCCAACAGCGAAGAGCAAGCGGGACGCGTCCACGATCGAAGTCATCGCGCCGATTCTTCGCCCAAGTTCGACGCCTGGCAAGATCGACATCGAGACGGACCGGGCGCAATCAGCCCACTTCGCTCAATTAATTTACATCTGCCGAAGAGGCTTGGGGCGAACTAATTATGTAACGATGATTCACACGATGAAAAAACTTCTTATTCCTTTGTTTTCGCTTCTAATCGCGGTGTTCCTGGGCTCCTGTGCTCACGAGCCGACGTCGACTACGACCTCGACTACTACTCGTGAGACGACGGTACAGCAGCCGACGACGCTTACTTCTTTTGAGGTTTTTCCGGCTTTTCGGGAGTCGGAGCTTCGGCGGTCTGGGCTTCTTCTTCCGCTTGGCTGACCACCGGCGCGATCGCCTGCAATTTTTCTCCCTTGCGAAGGTCCATTAATTTTACGCCCATCGTATTACGCCCGGTTTCGCGAATCTCTTTGACCCGAGTGCGAACCATTTGACCCTTGGTCGTAATCAACATCATCTCGTCGGTGTCGCGCACCGTGAGAGCGCCGACCACATCCCCGGTCTTGGTTCCGGTTTTCATGGTGATGATGCCTTTGCCGCCGCGCTTTTGTTTCCGGTAATCATCGAATGGCGTGCGCTTGCCGATCCCGTTTTCACCCGCGACGAGAAGCATCGCGTTTGGATCGACAATTGCGATCGCGATCACCCGATCTTTTTTGTCTGGACGAATTCCCCAGACGCCAACTGTATTGCGGCCCTGATCGCGCAGTTGTTCCTCATGAAAACGCAGACTCATTCCTTCTTTCGTGATCAAGACGAGCTCGTTGTTTCCGTTCGTCAGTTTGGCGTCAATCAACCGGTCGCCTTTTTCGATTTGGATGGCGATGATGCCGCCTTTCCGAACGTTTCGATAATCGGAAAGGTTCGATTTCTTGACGATGCCCGATTGTGTCGCAAAAACGACGTGGAGATTTTCATCCCAGGTTTGATCGACCGCATTCGGGCCAACGCCTGATTTCTTCGATTGGATTCGAATCGTGGCGGCGATTTTTTCTTCCGGTCGCAATTGAAGAATGTTGGCAATCGATCGGCCTTTAGCCGCGCGTCCCATCTCCGGAATCTCGTAAACTTTTTCGACATAGGCGCGTCCAGATTCCGTGAAAAACATCAGATAGTCGTGCGTCGTGGCGGTGAAAAGATGCTCGACGAAATCGCCTTCCTCTTCCTCGGTCGCACCTTCGCGCGTGGACATGCCGATCACGCCCTTGCCGCCGCGGCGCTGCGCGCGAAAGGCGCTCACAGCTGTGCGCTTAATGAAACCGCCGTGGGTGATGCTGATGATGCAGCCTTCGTTGGCGATGAGATCCTCCATGTTGATCTCACCTTCATCGACCGCGAATTGCGTCAAGCGTGGCGAACCGTGTTTGTCGCGAAGTTCCCGCAGCTCCTTTTTGACGATGGTGAAAACGCGCTGCTCCTTGGCGAGAATGTCGCGCAAATCCTGAATTGTCTTGATCAGTTCCTTATATTCTTTGTCGATCTTGTCCCGTTCGAGACCGGTCAATTGATACAAACGAAGATCGAGAATCTGATTCGCCTGGTGTTCGCTGAAGGCGTAGCGGCCTTCCGTCAGGCGCGCGGGATTGCGGATGAGAATGCCGATCTGCTCGACCTGCTTTTTGGTAAACTCGAACGCGAGCAGCTTGATTCGGGCCTCGTCGCGATTGGCCGATCCGCGAATGATGCGGATGAATTCGTCGAGGTTGGCGAGCGCGATGAGATAACCTTCGAGGGTTTCGGCGCGTTCTTCGGCCTTGCGCAATTCAAAGCGGGTCCGTCGCAATATCACTTCGCGGCGGTGCTCGATGTAAGCGGCGTTGGCTTCCTTGAGCGAAAGCAGTTTCG
>WNGK01005348.1_pt1 | contig 13630 bp, 22 predicted proteins | sample 5400601 | NCBI WGS metagenome assembly WNGK01 (sample SAMN13153376, study PRJNA577476) | soil metagenome | isolation source: 60 cm soil or saprolite under Garry oak tree replicate 1 | place: USA:California | collected 2016-06-15 | reverse complement strand
TCGAACATAGCGTTGAAAAAGGGGGTTGCCGCCTTGATGGCATTCTCGATATCGTGCGTATGCGTCACCCAATCGGCAAATCTCTGGATGATAGGCGTGATCTGCCCAACGATCTGCGAGAGGACTGGCAACAAGTGCGTGCCAATGGTGATGAAAACAGCATCTAGGGCCGCATGCGCCTGAGCTATCTTGGTATTGAAGTTTGATTGCGCAGTATCCCAGCCAAGCACTGCCGTCTTACTGTGGTTCATGGCATCAGCCACGGCCCGCGCATTGGCGGAGAAGGTTGAGAAGTGCGAGCCGGTGAGTGCCAGGTAGGCTTGCAAAGAGCGCTGCCCACCGATCATATCACTCACGGCGCGGTTGAAAGGCACACTCCCTTCTGGCCCGGCTTTGAGGGCTGCCTTGTAGATCATCTCAAGTGCCCCTGGCAAACTCTTCTTGAGTTCATTGCCGACCGCTACCGAAGAGAGACCCATTGACTCCATAGCGACGGTCGCCTTATGCGTGGGGACTTCCAGGCTCTGGAAGAGGAAGCGCAGGGAGGTGGCCGAGCGTTCAGCAGGAATGCCAGCATTGGTCATCGTTGACATGGCCCCGGCCACATCGGCGAAGGAAATACCGATGTTTTTCGCTAGTGGGAGAATTGGCCCCATGCTCGTGCTTAACTGCTCTAAGGTGAGTTTGCCAAGTTGGGTGGCACGAGTATAGCCATTCATGAACTGGGTGGCGTTGTACTGCGTTGTACCGTAGTCGGTCATGGCTGTGGTTAAAGCCTTAGCCACATCAACGATCTTGGCTTGTTCAGCAACCGCGCCCTGTGCTGCCACCTTGAGCGTATTTTCGGCGTCGGCCCCCCTTTGGCCCGATGAAATAATCTGGTACATAGCAGGCAGAAGCTCACCGGTCAGCACACCGGTAGCGGCAGAGATACCGAGGATAGACTGGCACATCTTTTGCATATTGTCGGTGACATCACCAGCCCCGGTGACGAGACGAGCCATGCCTTGCTGGAAGTCAGCGGCAGCCTTGACGGAGATAACCCCGATGGCGATGGCGAAACCGGCGATGAGGATACCGGCAGCGGCAGCGGCAGCCCCAAAGGTGCCTAGCGCGCTAATTGCTCCACGGATGCCACCCATCAGACCGGAAGTCTCGGCAGCGAAACGGACGAGCACGGTCCCAATATTCACGCGTCGCTCCCTCCTTTCCTCGTGGCTCTAGTGCGACTCACCCATCATGGCTTTCAGTTTCTCGTTTTCCAGCTCCTCCTTGTATTCAAGATAGAGCATCCAGCGCATATAGTTGGTGCCTGACTTCAGGCGCAGGTACAATTCCCCGCGTGTCGCGCATCCGAAGAGTTCCATGAGTTGCATTTCGCGGTACTCTAGCGGATGCTCCTTGAGTTTTTTCGCATCTCCGTCAGCGCCTCCTCGGTGAGTCCGTTTATCTCAGAAGCCCGCAGCGCAATGCGTTCGGTGGCTCGTCCCATCTTGGTCTGTAACATGCCCCGGTCATTCTTGTGAAAGATCAGTTTCTTCGTTTTGGGATGCCTGGCAGATAAGATGACGAGATCAGGGTAAACTTTGGTGATATCGTTGTTCGACTTCATCATGGCATTGATGAAGGAGGTGCGTTCAAAGGTGGTGAGCGTGCGCAGTAACACTTCTACTACTTTGCCGTTCACCTTCCACTCAGGCACGGCCAAGAGTTCTTCAACCACGTCATCGATCTTAGAGATGAGTTCGCGTAACTCATCCTCGTCTTCAGTCTCCAGATAAGCGACTTCTTGGGGAGTAGACCCGTTAGTATGCCCCTCCTGCTCATCAGTCGCATCGAGTCCCTCGTCCTCTTGCTCGGCGTTCTCTTCGTCGTAGAGGTTCATTTCTTCGGTTTCCAGGAGCGCTCGTTTTTTCGCTGCTCGTACCATGCGTGTAGTTCTTCTTTCTTATTGATTAGGTCGTGCGGAAATAGGGCACGCCGTAGACATCGAAGGTCATCTGCTTGTCCTCGACATCCTTGGCATCGGCTTTGGTTTCGGCGCCGGTGACGATAGCCAGGGCATCGAAGCGCATGTTGTTCGGCTTATCCATGTAGAGTTGAAGGGCAACGATATTCCCCAGTTCCACGAAGATGCGCCCGTCGGTGCGCAGGGACTCGATCTTGCCTGATGCCTCCTTGATAGTGGCCGTCTTCTGGCCCCAGCCGCCAGTGGCCTGAAACTGCGTGGTGTCCTTGGTACTCGCCTTAGGGGTAAATGACCAGCCGGTGGCGCCGTCCAGTTGCGTCAGGTTGAAGTAGTAGCCGGTCGAGACGCGCACGAAGTTATTGGTACTCACCACCCGTGCCGTATTGAAGACGATCACGCCGGAAGCGTACTGAAAGACATAATCAGTCACGGTCACCCATCCGGTTGTGCCATTGGGCGAGTTCTGCACGACTAAAGGTTGCTGCCAGTCCCAGGCGCGGTGCACGCTCATGGTATAGGTGATGTGATCGCCGCTATCGGTGGCGCTCTCGTTGGTTGTATTGAGTGACGGCGTGGCTGCAACCCACACGTCGGCATTGACGCCTGCTAAGATGCCCAAAGTTCACCTCCTTTAGGTAAAAGTGAGCGTCGATGTTCCATCAAAACTGAAAGTGATGAGGTTCATATCTTTGGCGTCGGATTTGGCGTCATAACTGATGAGAATGGCCGAGCCTGTAAATTTGTGCGTCGCCGCCGAGTCAATATCCATTTCCAGCGTAAAGGTGTTGCCAATGCCGTTGATGAGCGCGACTTGCCCGGCGTCGGTGGCATCAAGGAAACCGTCACACTTGGCCGTCCACTCCTTAATCGTGGTCGCCTTGGTTCCCCAGTTGCCGGTCGCCTGAAAGGACGTGGTATCCTTCGTCGATGCCTTCGGCGTCACCGACCAGGTGTTCATCGCACCGATGGTGTTCGCACCTTCTTTGATTAAACCGCCAATGCCGGCAAGTGGTGTTGCCATTTTTTGCTCCTTCCCCGCTTATAAAGAGCGGTCAAAAGGTAGTGTGCTTGTTTGTATCCGGTTACAACTCAACCGCTTTCGAGCGGAATCGTACCGGCATGTGCCGGATGTTATACTCAGTTTCGTGGAGGATGGTACTCCACTCGTATTTCAAATTCGCTATGCCGTAGTCGGGCAGCACTAGCGGCGTGCTGCCTGACCGCGTCTCGATAAGCCGCCTGACTTCTGCCAGGATTTGATAGCACTGGTCATCACTGCCTGCCTGAGAAAAGATGTCTAGCAAAAAGAGCGACTCGCTGTTGACATGCCCAAACATCGGCCACGGCCCATCCACATGCTGCCCATACGTGATGTATGGCGGCGCCTGCCCTTCCGGTGCCAGGTCAAAGACGCCGGTGATGATCGCCATCAACGTGGCATCACCCGTGAGTCGTGCCTGTGCTGCGATTTGCAGTTCCAGCAGGAACATCGGGCGTGTGACCATCTCAAAACACCATCAATTCTGCCATGCGGCGCATGAGCGATTGTCGCCCGATTTCGATAGGGCCGGTCATAAAATCTTGGGCTGCTACCCAAGAACCACTCCTCGTGTGATGACCAAATGTCACCCAACGGCTATAGGGGGCATCATTATACAGTTCGCCCGTTGGCTCAGTGCCCCCACCGATCAAACGCGTCTGTTGGCGTGAGAGCAAGTAGCCGGTAGCAACAGGTATAAGCGGGAGTGATGCATCATAGGCATCACTCAGCGCCCCCTCAACGGCTGCCGTCGCGCCGGGTATCACTTCTGCTTGCATCACGCCAAGTTTGCCGATGACTTCAGCGAGTCCGATCGTTTCCATTGAGAAGCCGGCCATTAGGGAAGTTCCCTTCCTGGGCCATGTCTATTCATTCCCATCGCTTGCGCGAGTTCACGTCTATCTTGATCTAGCGCCTTATGCACCTCTGCACGGACAAATTCCGTGAGCCAGGAAGACTCTTGGAACGTCTCTTGTAGCACCTTCAGCACTTCCACCCGGATGAAGTTCTTGGCCTCTTCCGTTGGCTCTGAGTCCCAGGTGATATGCGCGTGTAAATCTGTTGTTGCCATAGCCCTCCTTAGCCTGTCAGCGACGACTGCCGCACAAGCACTTTTTGCACCACATCATAGGTCGCATTGCCGGTGTCGATGACGTGATAGGTGATATTCCCCACTTTGATGCGATCTGAGCCCAGGATATCCTGCCCTAGTGGTAGCAAGATATTCGCCGGGATAGCGCCGACCTCTTGCCCTGCTATCGGTTGCTCCTGCGGGTTACCCCCTCCAATCACCGCACACGGTATCCCCGAATATTTCACCGGGTAAGTGATCGTGGAGCCGCCCGATGGCACGCGCACCCTGGTCTCGCGCAGGATATCGCACGTGTCAGTGAGTATCTCTTCTCTTGCCCAGTTGGCGAGCCGCGCACGCGTCGATGCTGCTATGAGTGCCGTCACCACATGCCTCCCCAACTCGGGTCACCTGCCCATCCTGGTTCTAAGAAGTCGAGCGTGACACGACCCATGACCACCTGCTCGCGTGTCGAGAGCCCGAGCCCAGCCAGACGCTTCTCTGCCTGATCTAGGAGCATCTTGACATGCTTGAACATCTGCGACTGCGAAGCCGAAACGGACCCCGAGACATTGACATCCATGCGCAGCGCAAAGACACGATTGAAGCGGGTAAGGGCGTAGAAGTCGAGCAGTGCCAGGTAGCCGGTCACTTGCGTACTCGTCGTATCGGCCGTGCCAAGCTCTCCCTCCGCCACCCCGAGGCCGCGCAGGCTCTGGTCGATGGCCGTGTTATAGGCTTTCAAGAGCGGTGACTGCTCTAAGCCTGTCTCCACGGCAATCTCTGCAAACTCTCCTTGCAGGTAGTCCAGCGCGGCTGCCCTGTTCACTTATTTGTTCTCCGACGCCGGTGTTGCCACCTTGACGGCGTTGCCATTGCTATCAACCTGCCAGCCCTCAAGCGCGTTGCCCTCGGCATCGACCACCTGGTTATTGACGACATACACGCCACCGGGCTGTGGCGCTTCATCGAGCTTGCGCGGCTCTTCGGTCTGCTTATCCTTTGTTGCCATACGTGCATTTCCCTCTCATATGGTTGCCTGGCTGATGTCAAAGCGCATCAGCCAGAAGGCACTCACTACAGAGACCAGGCCGGTGGCGCAACGTACGAACCGCCTCCTGTATACAGACAGGCCCCGTTGGTGCGCTCGTACACGCCCACGCCGTACTCTCTTTCGAGATAGGTCGCCATGAGTGGGTAGGACTGGTTTTGCGCCGCGATGCGCAAGCTGCCGCGATTGGTCGTGCCAGCGGTAGGGCGTGTCCTGACCATGAGTGGCTTATTGACAGTCGTGTTAAAAGCGAAAACGTAGTTGGTGGGTACCCAGGGCTTCACCCACACTTCCGCCTTACTGCCAAAAAAGCCAATCGGGCGGTTATAGATGTTGAGTACATCCAGCTTCACCCCGAGCGCCTGGTTGGCCGTGATGGCCGGGGTAATTTGCTGTGTATAATACTGTAAGAAATCGGCAAAGGCGCGCACCGTCCCCGAAGCGTAGTGCTCAATGACCGTATCAATCAGGGTATGCAGATTGGCGTTGACAAAGGCAGCCGTCGCCAGGTAGTGCGTGTGCGTGGTCGGGTCAAAGGTGTTGCCGTACTGGTCGGGCGGGATGTACGCGCTATCGGCATTGATGAGCGCGCGCAGGGGCAGCGTGATGTTATCGACCAGCCGGTCTTTGTAGGTCAGTTTGTCCACCGGGTTGAAGAGTGCGGCGCGAATGCTTGCCAGGCGGTCGCGTACATCAGCATCGGTACACGCGGTGACCACCTGTTCCAGGTCCCCCACCGTCTTCGTCTCCATGAAGAGCTGCGTTACCCCGTAGGCTACTTGCTTGAGGTAGAGCGGAAAGCCCATCATGGTGGGATTGACCGAAATCCTCTGCACATCAGGGCGTGAGAACTCGTCCCCGTCCTGCATGGTGGCTTCTGCGTTACTGCCCCAGGTCATGAACCTCTCCTGGGTAGAGCCCGCGATATCTGTCATCATCTCGTCCATGAGGCGGTTATGCGCCTCCAGAAAGATGGTTAGTTGCTGGTACAGGGTCGCCGGGTCATAGAGGCCGATATAGTCATTGGCAGCAGCCCTGCGTCCGCCAATGGTATCAAAAATGCTCAGTGTGCCAAAGGCCACAAGAACACCTTCCTTTCAGGCGGAATGCCTAGTAACTGCGTCTCAAATCGATGCGCGTGGCATCGATAACACGGCCAATCTTCGCCGTTCCCCCAGTAGTCGCCACATCAGACAAACCACCGGCCACCGTATCAAGATAGAGAAAGCTACCCGGGGAGAGTCCTGAACCGTACTGGAAACGGATGCCGTAGTAGAGCGTGAGCGGGTCGCCGACGGCCGCGTCGCAGGCGGCGTAGCCATCGACTTCGGCGGCGGCGTTAGCAGCGGTCCCGATGGAGCGCCAGATTTTGCCGTCCGAGGTTTTGATGTAGCAGGCGTCACCGCCGGCTATCGCCTCACCGGCGTAGAGGCCAGAGAGCGAGTGCTCGGGGTCAGGTAGAGGCGTCGCGATAGACACCGGTACCACTTTGGTGATAGAGGCCATATTCTGTGTGTCCTTCCCCGCTTATAGAGAGCGGTCAAAAGGTGTTTTTCAGTTTGTAGTCACGGCTTGCAACCCCTGCACAGCCAACAAACAGCGCCTTCCGTGCATTTAACGACTGGGCTGTAATTGGAAAGGCGTCACCCTTTCGGTTAGCACAACATCTATTGGCTGTGCACGAGCAAGCCGTGACCAGGTTACGTTACGCGCTGTACTTGCCGGTCGTGCGCAGTCGTTTTTCGTATTCGTCGCGCACATTCTCAGGCGTCTGCCCCGACGGGCGCGGATTCGGACTGTTACCAGGTTGTGTGCCACGCGCTTGCACTTGCAGCTTTTCCAGCAGTGGACGCAGGCGGGCCATGTGCTCTAAGCGCTCCTCAACGGGCGTGACACGACGCTCTCCATTTGAAAGCACCGCCTCCTGTGGAGGAACCAGGCTTTTCACTTCAGGCGGCCAGTCCTTGATCTCTGCATCGATTTGCGCGTTCATCGTCGAAGCCAGTCTTGTGTAACTTTCAGCGATGGGCTCAAGTTCCTTGACGCGTGCTTCGTGCTTCTCTGCCAGCGCCTTGAATTCGCCCTGCTCCTTCAAGCGTGCAGCCTCTGCCTCAGCTTTGGCTTTGGCCTCGGCTTTCCTGAGCTTGTTAGCCTCTTCAGCTTCATCACGCAAACGCTTGATATAGTCCTGAATATCAGGCGGCAAACTGGTAATAGCTGTCTGTTGGGATTGTCCGCTCGCGGGTGTCGTCTGACTTTGCGACGGTGGGGGCGTCTGCCCCGGAGGATTCTGTATGGTGGGCGTCCGCCCTGGTGGATCCCCACTTGCGGGCGTCTGCCCTGCTAGTGGAGTATTCGGGTTCGTTGTCATAAGTATAACTGTCCTTTCATCCTGATGTCAAGATGTCCTTGTGTCAGGAGTACTATTTCTTGCCGCTCTTTGGCATAGATTTCTGCTGTTGTGGCGTGCCTGTTTTCGCCTTGCCCTGCCTGACCGGCGTCCCCTTCACAAAGCGGCCAGTGGACGGGTGTCGCGGTTGTACTTGTTTCATGTGGTTTCCTCATTCCGTAGTGTGGATATGCGCTCTAATTGATTCTCGATACTGTAGACATGCGTTCCATCCTCAAGCACGATATGATATTGCCAGGGAGCGGTGGGACCCTCTGGTATATCCTCTGGATTAAAAGCACTTTCTAGTGCTAGGCCGATGACCCTTCCCTGAAGAGGTTTTTCCCATTTCGTCCACACACCGATAATGCCAGAAACAAGCATCTGCTCGCCAATGTGAAACGCCGGGTTACTTGATGATTCGATAATCCATCCCATGGAGTGCTCCTCACTTTTTCCAATGCCTGATGACATCAACTATCTCGACAAGTAAGATAGCCGCAACCAGCAACGTTTCGATCATCTTTCCATCTTTCTGAGTTGCGCGTAAAATGCCCGGTCTTCATCAGGCATATGCTCTTCGATCTTGACCGCGCTCCATTCGTGCATATGCGGGTGATAGTGCGGGAGCAGCGGCCAGGTATCGCCATGGCGGATATAGATAAAGCTCCCGGCGTTAGCAACGGTTGCGAGCTTTGCCCCGTTGGTGCGCAGGTGACGCAAGAAATCAGCATCTTCCCCCGTTGTCTTGTTGGGATGCATCGCATGCATCCCCCACAGCGCTTTGCGGTACATCATGGCCCCGGTGACGACGCCGCCATAAAAGATCTCGCTACGCAGGGACGATGAACATTTCCAGGCCGTCCAATCGACGATGTTAAACACCACGTCCATCTCGACGCCAACAATATCAGCCTTTCCCTGTAAGATCGGCTGTACCTGGTGAGTCAGGCGATGAGGCGCAAAGTAATCGTCGTCATCGAAGTGGCAAATCACTTCACCATTAGCGAGCGAGCACGCGATATTGCACTTCGTGCCGAGGCTGCATCGTTCCGAGAGACTGATGTAGCAGATATTCAGGTGGGTCGGCAAGATATCGATGATCGTGTCCGTCCCGTCATCGACGATGATCAGCTCTTTGTGCGGGTAGTCCTGCCGCTCGAAGTATTTGAGCGCTTGCGGGATGAACTCGCGTCGGTTGTACGTGGGCATGATGGCTGATATGAGCATGCTACCTATGCCTCTTTCGTCTCATGATGTAAAAGCCCTGCTTTGGGTCATCAGTGGAACGTGGAGGTGTTCCGTCTGAAGAGACATAGAGACCTGACGACTTCGACCAAACCAGGTAACGATATACCTTGAATGGATAGAGTTTACCTAACTTCATTTGCCAACCCCAGCCAAAGAAAGTGAAGAGGTGCCCAAGTAGGGAGACGGGAAAAGGCGGCATAAAGATTGATCTATCGTAAGAGTTACGGAATTGCCATCCTTCCCCGTTCGCCTTCTCCCAGCCGCCAATCCAGATAAGCCACTGACGACACCGCTTCCAGAGGCTGCGTTCATCGATGTACCAATATTCACCGTTATACTCAAGCGTTTTCATTTCTTCTTCTTCTTTTTCGTACCCAGGACTCTATGCGCCCGCGCTCGCACTTTGGCCTTCTGCAACGGTGTGAGAGGCGGGCGAGCCTGATCAATGCGCGCCAATGCTGCTCTAGCGTGTGCCTTATCCGGGATAGGGTACTTGGGCTCGCCCTTGACGACGACTGTCGCGCTTGCTCTGCGCGCTGCTGCTTTCAGAACTGCCATGGATGGTTTCCTTTCTTGTCGAAACACAGGACTATTTCAAGTCACCGACCTGTTTCCAGGTGATCGTTGATAGGTGGTTGTTCGCGATTGCCCACGTATGCACGTCATCCTTGACAAATCTTTGCCTATCAACTCGCATGTTCTGTACTACCGTTACTGTCATATGCGGGCCGGGTTTCTGTTTTACCCACCCGTTCTCATACCCATCTGGAAGTATCTCACGAGAAAAGTAGAGGTCAGTGATCTCACCCGGAGATGAGATTTGTGAGAGAATCCAGTCACGAACGACAGGTGGACATGCCTCAAGTTGACGCTCTATCGAATCTGACATTAATTCCCTCCTTGTCCTGTGACCGCGGGAATCACTGCACCCTGCGCGAGGGCCTGCTCATCCTGTTTTCGGGCGACTGCGGCCTCTGCTAACACAATTTGCTGCTGGGCATCACTGAGTAGGGCGATCTTGTCCTCCGTCCAGCCCGCCTCCCGCAAAACGAACTCTGCCGGCACACCTGCCTGGTGAGCGGCGGCCACGCCGCGCCACATCTGTTCATTCTCCATGGCAATCTCTTGCCGTGTTGGCTTCAGGAGTTCACGCGGCATAATCGCCATGTCCAGGTCGCCTTGCTCATAGCTGCCCAAATCGAAGGGCAAGAACTTCTGCTGCTGGCGGTTGAGTCGTCCCCAGGCGCCGCTACTTGCACGAAAGCCCGCCATGGCTATCGCCATCTGGAAGAGCTTGATGTTGGCCTGGTCGTAGTTGGCGGCGGCCTCTGAGAAGCGCGTATTCACGTCACCCACGAGACGCGACGCTGCAGGGCCGGTGACTTGCGACATGGCCCTGAGTTCCTTGTAGAACGTGAGTTCGGGGTGGTCTTCCTCAATCTCCTTTTGCAGCGTCGTCATGTAGGCAGCAGCAGCAGAAAGATCGAGATTGCCGATAAGCGGCACGACCGTCGTTCCTTGTGGTACACGAAGGAGGAACGCAGATTCCTTGTCACCAGACGGGCCCGACTGGCTCTCAGTCGGGCCGCGTTTTGGCGTGTCGAAGAGCTTATCCATGTTGTTGACCGGGGGCATAGCCAGGAGAGCAGGTGCACCAATAACCTTGTGGATTTGATCGTGGACGTGTGAGGCAAGCCCGTTCAATTCGTCGATTTTGCCGAAAGAGCCAGCAATAGCAGGGGAACCGTGGTCGCCGCCATTGTCAGAGTGCTTCACCCACACCGCCGGCACGAAACCGTAGGGATTGTCCACAACGGTACCGGAGCCGTAGTCGAAGGGCTCGCCATTCCTGAAGTAGCGGAAGGCTTCGACGTCTACCTGCTTTTCGTAGAGGTATGCCCCCTCCTCATCGTTATTGGCTTCGTAGCGCAGGGCATAGGCCTTGACGTTGCCGGCGTTGTCCAGTTCCAGGTCATAGATGAAGCCCGGCCAGATGATGTCGGCGCTAATCCTGCCGCGTTCGATGTCATCGACAGCTTCGATGAGCACAGAGCCGAGCGCCGCGCCGTAACGCACGTGCACCGACTTCTTGGCCTGCCAGTTCCACCACTGCCACAGCTGGGCCACGGCGTCCTTCAAGCGCTTATCCATATCGTCGGCAAAGGGCATGGCGAGCGGCACGCCATCAGGCAGCTTGCTTCCGTCTTCTGAGAGCACACCTGGGTAGACCTGACCGGCATAGAAGTCCACCAGGCGTTTCGTCGGGTTGTAAATCATCCTGATGTCTCTATAGAGGTTGTAGTTGGAGCGGTAGACTTGCCACGGGTTGTAGAGGCCCCACGGTTGGAGGTTGTGCACCAGGCGCGGCAATTTCTCAAACATGGAATTGTTGTAGTACGCCCACAAGAGATGATATTGCATGGCGCGGTTGACGAAGTTCTGTTCTTGATACGAGGTTTCCGGGTCCTCGTAGACACGCCGCGCCGCTTGTAGGCCAGTATTCCAGCCGGTCGAGAGTGCTTGCATCATGGTACCAAACCATCCCATTTGTTCTTACACCTGACGATGGCGCATCCGATAGATGGCCAATGCGATAGAGTCTCGAAACGCCAAATAATAGAAAATGCAAAAGGCACGCGGCAATCTCTTGAAGAAATGCCAATCTGAATAGCCCTGCATATACGATCTACTCACTCGATAAAACCGGATAGGCCCCCACATAAAAATCCTCCTCTAGCCTTTGTAGGCATACAATTCGCTCACAATAGACTCGTCTATCGCCTCGACTCTGCCCAGTTGCTTGATGACAATACAAATCTGGCTGAAATTGTCTACCTGGTCATCGTGTTCCGCCTTGGGAAACTTGTAAATCTCGTCGCGCCACGCTTCTAGCCAGGAGGCATGCGCCAGGAAGTAGACGTTGCCGATACGCATCTGAATCGATGCACCGCCCGCACGCAGCACCTTGTCACCCACCGGGTGAAATTCCAGGCACGGCACGCCCTTTTCTAGCAGAAATTGCCCAAGAGCCGACTGATAGGCCACGTCCTCAAACCAGAAAGCCTGGAAGCGCCCGTTGACATAGGCGAGGTAGATTTTGTAGCCTTCCTCCACCTGTTTAGGAATGGTGAGATGGTCGCGAAATACATAGAGCAGGAGCACCTCCAGGCGCGGCGTCACGGCCCACACACAGAAGACAGTGAAGTCGTTCTGCTCTTTGGCCTTGGCCGCTACATCCGAGGTCATGTGAAGCGAGCACTGCGCTATCGGCACAGCACGGATACCGTCCGGCATGTGCAGGAGGTAGCATTCGGACTGGTAATCAATGGTGAAGAGGCGCTCGTGCTCTTGCTTGAAAACATAGCCACCAGGTGGGATTGGACGCTGGCCATACAAGGCAGAGTACTCAAGCGGGCCATGCCGACGTTTGGCCCGTTCGATCACCTCTTGCGGGAAACGCGCTTGCCAGAGAAGTTCACCCTCTTCTTTTCGCGGATCAGCGCCTTTCCAGGCGTATTCCTTGTCTGAAGCAGATACCACAGGCGTGCTACATGCGGTAGAAGGCTCATACTCAGCAGGGAGATTGAGATGCACCCATTCGCCATCGTTGGTTTCTAAGATATGACCGCTCACATCATGCTCGTGAATGCGGTGGCTAACAACGACGATAGCGCCGGACTGCTGATCATTCAAGCGAGTTGAAAAGGTGTGAACAAACCAGTCAATCGCCGTCAAGCGTTTGGCGTCGCTCTCCTTTTCGTCGATATTATGCGGATCGTCCAAAATGAGGATATCCCCGCCTTCCCCAGTTGCGCTAGAGCCAACAGAAACGGCCATGCGATAGCCAAGTTCGCTGGTCTCAAATTTGATCTTGGCGTCTTGATCGCGCACAATGCGTACGCGCTGGTTGTAGCGCGATTGGAACCAGGGTGACTTGATAACGCGACGCGTTTTGAGATTGTCACGGGTCGCCAGATTCATGGCATAGGAAGCACAGAGGAGACGAATAGCGGGATTGTTGAGAAGAAGCCACGCTGACCAGAGCGCGCTAATGAGTGAAGACTTACCATGCCTGGGCGGCATATTGACCAGGAGCCGCTTGATCTGGCCATTTGAAACAGCGGTCAGATGATCGGCAATAGCATCGAGATGCCAGCCAGGGACAAACGAACGGCCTGGTTCGATGATTGGCCAGGCTAGTGGCACGAACAGTCTGAAGTTGAACCTGGCATCGTAGGCGTCGTATGTTTCAAGCGCAGAGAGCGTTTCGGGCGGCCTAACAAGTGTGAGCATTAGCCTGTCCTCTCTTGTTGCCGCGCATCCTCAACGAGGAGACGCCGAATCTCTTGCCGTGTGGAAGGTGAGAGCTTTTCGAGTGGGATAACCAGGCCCTCTTTTGACTCCGGTTCTTGTGGCGCAGTTTGGAGGACTTTCACATATTGCGCTAAAGCATCACTGAGTGATTTGTGATCTCTGACTTCTAGTATGGTGTCGCTTTGCAAATGCTGTGCTAATTGGTGCAAGCCAATGCGAGCAATGGATACAGCATCGTCAGGGACGGGCAACTGCAACAGCTTAGGGGGTGGGGGTATCCTGTCCGCTGTCCGCTGTCCGCTGTCCGCTGTCCGCTCTTTGGTGTTATCCCACTGCTCGCTAAACTTTCTCTCACCAATAACCGACTTTGAGATACCGTACTTAGTAGCAAGTTGGCGGAGAGTTGTTCCCCCTGCTTCGTAGTCCTGTCTAATTTGTTGCCATTTCACATCGCTCATGCTGACATCCCCTTGTTCATCCTCCTCAGAAATATTTTCCAAGCTTCTTCAGCACAGGCTATTGCATCGGTAAAAACTTCTTTTCCT
>WNGK01018909.1_pt1 | contig 13632 bp, 12 predicted proteins | sample 5400601 | NCBI WGS metagenome assembly WNGK01 (sample SAMN13153376, study PRJNA577476) | soil metagenome | isolation source: 60 cm soil or saprolite under Garry oak tree replicate 1 | place: USA:California | collected 2016-06-15 | reverse complement strand
AACCACGCGTATCTAGATAGGCTCACCGCTCCCTCTGACAGCATAGTGTGGCGGCCTTAGCGTCGACCACGGACAGAAGCGTGAGCTCGGCGGCGTGACGATCGGGGAACAGTTGACATCAACGGGCCCATTACAGAAGGGCGTGTACTCATAAAATCGCGATAGGTGGGAGCGGTCTAACAACGTCCGCTTTGGATCGCTTTGCGGACTCAAGTCGGACATCGTGACATGTCCGAAAAGTGCCAGGAATGGACTCATGCACCGCAGCAAACCACTCGTTCACTCGATTACCGCATCGGCCACAGCGAGCAGCTTGTCCGGCACAGTGAGGCCGAGCGCCTTGGTCGGCTTCAAATTGATTATCAACTCGTATTTGGTCGGGGCCTGCACCGGCAGGTCGGCCGGTTTCTCGCCCTTAAGGATTCGGCCGATACGCCGAAAGCGCGGGTGATGGAACTCGCTTGATGGCGCCTTGGCCGTCGGCAATTAAACGTCAATGCTTAGCTGTCGTCGGCTCCGTCCATGCCGGTTGGCCATGGGCATCCGTCACTTCAGCCCACGCCGACTCGATCATTTGAGCAACGTCTTTGGGCATCGGCACGTACTGCAACTCATCTGCCAATTTGGCGCCGGCGCGATATGACCAGTCGAAGAATCTCAGCATCTCGATTGCCGTGAGCCGCCTTTGCTGCTGCTTGTAGATAAGCGCAAAGGTTGCGCCGGTGATCGGCCAGGTCTGCTTGCCGGGCTGGTGAGCAAGCAACGCATTGAACCCGGGCGCGGCTGCCCAATTGGCGTTTGCGACGGCAGACTGAAACGCCTGTCTGCTTGGCGTAACGAATTCTCCGTCCCGGTTTTGCAATGAAACGTAGGCAAGCTTGCTCCGGATCGCGTAGGCGTGTTCGACATAGCCGATGGCGCCTTTAGTCCGAGATGTGAAGCCGGCAACTCCTTCATTGCCTTTGGCTCCGATCCCGGTTGGAAACTCGACCGCGGTGTTCACACCAATCTCGTCTCTCCACTTGGCGCTGACCCGCGCCAGATAGTCCGCGAGGATGAAAGTGGTACCAGACCCATCGGCGCGATGGATCGGAATGATGGCCTGATTGGGCAGTGCAAGACCCGGATTGAGATCACTAATCGCCTCAGCGTTCCATTTGGTAATCTTGCCGAGATAAATGTCCGCAAGTACGGATCCGGTCAATCGAAGTTGTCCTGGGCCGATACCTTCGACGTTCACCACTGGCACCACGCCTCCGACGACAATTGGAAACTGAATGAGGCCCACGGCGGCCAGTTCTTCCGGACGGAGTGGCGCATCGGAAGCTCCGAAATCCACAGTCCTGCTTTTTATCTGCCAGATGCCGACGCCCGATCCGACGGCTTGGTAGTCAATCTTTACCCCGGTCACGGCCTCGTAGGCTTCCGCCCATTTGGCCAAAACCGGATACACAAACGTCGAACCAGCTCCCAGCACACCTTCCGAGAGGGCTGGCGTACACAAGCTCGCCCAACACAACACCGCGACGACTATCAGAGAGGGGAAGGGCTGGCGCACGAGAGGTCTCCGTACTATTCGATATGTCCAGATTGTTGGTCTTTTGCGTTTGCGCGCAGTCGAGTTCTTAGCGGCAGATCGGATGAGAGGCTTGGAGCCGAACTTCAGCCCTGATGGAAACTCTTTGGAGATTTTCTGAAGAATTTCTTCATATGGTATCTTTCAACCGCACAAATAACCGATAGCCATTTGACCGTTGGTCGCTCGCCCGTTCGGCCGATGACGTGTTGCGTGCCCTCGACGCGGGCGGTGAGGAGTGCTCGGCGGTCGTTAAGTCCACGGTCCTGCGCGCCATCAAAGCCGGAAGGATTTCAGGCACCAAGGACGAGCAGGGCGAGTGGCACGTCGAGCCCGCCGAGCTGCACAGGGTCTACCCGCCCCGACCAGGTAGGGGGTCGCCCCCCGGTCGGGCGCCGTTCCTCGCTCGCCGTTTTCAATTTTTGGGATCGCCCGAGCCCGAACTACTCAAAATTATGAGCGGAGCAACGATCACCGTCGTGGTTGCTAGGCCCCGGATCGCGGGCCGCTACACGGCGGTGATGAGACCAGCCTGGCCGCGGCCCATTCCTCGATGATGCCGGCGAGCGCGTCGAGCCCGTCGGTCAACGCCGCCGGCCCCGCCTGCAGGATGAGCGGCGACTTGATCTCGCGGAGGAAACCGTCGCGCACGGCGGGAACGTCGGCGAAACCCGGCCGCGCCGCGACCTTGGCCGGCACGAATTTCTTGCCGCACCAGGAGCCGACGATGATGTCGGGCTTGGCGGCGATCAACTCCTCGGCGGATACGACGCGGTCCTTGGCGTTCTTGCGCCGGGACAGCGCCGGAAACACATCGACGCCGCCGGCGATTTCGATGAGCTCGGCGACCCAGCGGATGCCGGAGATCATCGGCTCGTCCCATTCCTCGAAATAGACCCGTGGATGGCGTTCGAGCGCGGCCGCGCGGGGGCGCGCCTGCGCGAGCCGCCGCTCCAGCGTCACCACGAGCGCGTCGGCCTTGCCGGCCGCGCCGACCAGCGCGCCGAGCGCGCGGATCATGTCGAAAATGCCGGCGATGTCCCGCTGGTTGAAGGCATGGACCGCGACGTTGCGGCGGATCAGCTCGGCGGCGATGTCGGCCTGCAGGTCGGAGAAGGTGAGAACGAGGTCGGGCTCGAGCGCGAGGATTTTTTGAAAGTCGGCGGAGATGAACGCCGACACCCGCGGCTTCTCCTTGCGCACCCGCGCCGGCCGCACCGCGTAGCCCGACACGCCGACGATGCGCCGCTCCTCGCCGAGGAGATAGAGCGTCTCTACGGTCTCTTCGGTGAGGCAGACGATGCGCTCGAATGGGAACACGATAACCTCCATTTCATCGCATTTTTTGAGACCATTCTGATTTTATGCGCCCTCGGCCCGAACCGCCTAGGGGCACCCCGGGGGCACAAAAGCCTCGCGTGTCCCCGTGGAAGAGGATTGGGGATGACATCCCGCGCCGGAACGTTTGCTGGTTTTCCCATCCAGGTTCCGGGGGTGAACGTCCGGCAGAGAATCTCCGTCGGCAAGTTCGGGATCAATTATCGATTCTGAGCCCCCTGAGACCCGCCTGCGCTCACGCTTAAAGCCGTCGCTTGTGATGACAACGGCGTTGCCTCGTTCGATCTCGTCCGTCACCCCCGCGCTAACGGCAGGGTGCGTGACCCTTAACCCGCCGGAGGTGCCGCGAGTTTGCACCGGCCCGACCCGATTATGATCGTCGCTGTGCCACCTTTCGTGGTCGAGCTTGCATATGTCAAAAGGTCATTTTGACGATCGATTTCATAAGATACATCGCCGCGAGCAGCACTGATCCATCGATCATCAAACCGTCGGACGATAAGCGGCGTACCATCCGAGAGCGTGATAATTTTCCCCGCTTCATCAATCCAGAAGCCGATGTTCTCTTCGGCGCTCAAGGACGAACTTCCACTCGGTGCGTCTACGATAACTACTTTTTTTGATACGCAGTTCAGGTAATTGCGAGCTAACGCGGGCTCCGCCCAGACGGAGAAAGCCACCAGGAGCAGCGAGCATTGTCGAATAGGGCTTTTCATTGCTCCTCGCGTCGTTTCCGATGCAGGAGTAGCCGTAGTGAACTGACGAACGCGTTCCGTCCAACGCCGCGCTGCACAATGAAAAATGACGATTCCCTGATCGATTCGGGCGAATGACCGAGATTCCGAAATTCGTTTTGCGGCAGCGCACCATTCATCCACAGATTGACGATCGAAGTGTCATAATGCTTTTATTTCCGTACGCCATAGAGAAACAAACAATAAGGGAGGTGGTCATGGCGACCACTGGGATCGACAATTGTTCGCCATACGGAATGGCGTGCACCGAATGCAACGACCTCGTGGTTGCACCGAACTGGTCGGCGTACGTGAGTAAACACGAAGTCCGTCATGTCTGGTCGTGCGAAAATTGCGGTTGCGAGATCGAGACGGTGGTTAATCCGCGTATTAACGCCCTGCCGGGATCAAACAAGAGCCTTGAATCGTCGGTCGTCACATAAGCATTCTTTACGCATTAGACGCCATTTCTAAAAAGCTGTTCGATCTCCTAATCGACCAAATCCGAGCTGGTCATAAACCTCCAGACCGCCTCGATCCTTGGCCTCACCGTTTCGCCGTCGCTCCTGGCCACCGCCGACGAGGTGATCAATAAGTTTGATGTACGTCCGCTAAGCGCTCCGCGGCCTCGTTACGCACCAAATTTTAAAAGGCGCCGCGCGGGTAACAGCGCCCGCTGCCGGTCATCCAAAGAAGCTCGTGTTTGGCGCCCTGACGCCGGCCTCGGTGCGGTGGAAAGTCCCTCGACTTTCCAGTCCCCGATCCGCGTTGCCAATCTATTGGGAAGAGTGCACGCTGACGCTTGGAGGCCAATCACGTTGGGGGGCAGGCAACTCAGGAGATGCAGCTATGACCGTCGAGACCATTCTGGGGCGGAAGGGGACCGACGTCGCAACAATAGAGCCGGAAGCCGGCATTAGGAGGGCGGCGGACTGGTTGCGCGTAAAGAACATCGGCGCTCTCGTGGTGACGAGCGGGAAGGCAGTTCTTGGTCTCATTTCTGAACGTGAAATCGTTCACGCATTTTCTCGCTACGGCGAGACTGCCGCGTCTATACCTGTGAAGGAAATCATGCGATACGGCGTGATCACCGTGTCCCCGGACGAGAGTGTCAGTCGCGTGATGCAGCTGATGACGCGCCATCGCGTGCGCCACATGCCTGTGCTGCGCGACGGCAAGCTCGCCGGTATCATCAGCATCGGTGATGTAGTCAAGCACCGTCTGGAGGATCTGGAGTGTGAGACCAACGTCCTGCGTGATGCCTACATGGCCACGCGTTGAACGCCCTGGCGTTGATCACTTTAGGCGTAATCGACAGTCCGCGTCTATGCCGGCCGCATTCTCAAGGGCGTGAAGCCCGTGGATTTGCCGGTCGAGCAATCAAGCAAGTTCGAGCTAGTCACCAGCAAGGATCGCGGGGGGCGCGCCACCGCTATCGGCGAACAGGAAAAACAAGCGCCAGTGGTAAAGACCACTGGCGCTGACAGTTTGTGAAGAACACGCTTCTAGAACAGCAACGGAAGCGTGGTCATGGTAGGGGCGCTGGATCTATCGTCTCCTGCACCTGTGACGGTGAGCGCACCAACCGCGACAGCGAGAGCAGCGACAACGGAGAGTATGATCTTAATCATGGGTCTCCCCCTTTTCGTCGTACACCCTCCTTGTATAAGCGCCATGCCTTGCCTTCGCTGTGATCGCTGTCACAATTTGCTCGATTTTTAGCCAAAGCAGTCGTTGTTCACATGTTGCAGCGTACCCTCCCGGCCGGGTTCATCGTGCCGTGCCTCCCGACAAAGACCGATAAGCTGCCTTCGCGCGGCCAATGGCTGCACGAGATCAAGCATGATGGCTTTCGGGTTATCGCCCGGAAGGACGGGCCGCGCGTGCGGCTCTACAGCCGTCCTGGCAATGATCTCACCCGTCGCTTCCCGCTGATCGTGAATGCTCTGGTCCGCCTGCGCTCGCGCTCCTGCATCATCGACGGCGAAGCCCATCGGCTAAGAGGATGTGCCCGGCTTACGGGCGAACTCATTTATGGTTCGTCATTCGTTGTGAACCTAAACCCGAAAAGAGCAAGACCACCTGCGACGATTAGGCCGACCCAGCTTAACCATTTCGGAACCGACGGTGAAACAGCGCCACCAAGGTGAAGATTATTCCGGCCAACATGCAAAACGTTTTCCGGTCCATGGGCGATGATCCCAAATTCGAGCAGCGAATTGCGCTCATTCGCGGCGAGGGAGTTCGCAACTACGATCTACACCATCCCGCGCGTGCAACTCGCTCCTCGCGCATGTTCGGTCCCACTTGCATATGCAAAGCTGCCCCTTCCGCTACGGAACCCGACCTCCATAGGGACAGGCCCCGCGCGACTCGCGGGTCAGCCTTCGCTCATGCCGCGCTTCGGGTTAGTCGTTTGCGACACGAAGCGAAAACCGCGTTTCGGCGCGTATTCGAGCCAAAAGCGGATTTTGCAGCGCAGCCGGAAACCGTAGGGATAATCCTCGACGAGAGCCTTCGACATGACGGCAATCGCATCCGCGACCGCTGCCCTGCCCGACCTTGCCCATCACAGCTCTCGCACCAGCGCCTCGAACGGATTGCATTCTTCCTATTACAGTAAATCACTCCGTTCGTCCCCGCTAAAGTGGGGACCCAAACATCAAAGCGCTCGCGAAAACGAAAGACGGGATGCCCCAGCAGCTTCCACGTCTCTGACCGTCGTTTCCGTCGCTGGATTGGTTGGATTGACGAGCACCGCAACACGAGCCGCTCCGGGCACCATCTCACGTGATTAAGAAACCCGATCACCGGCATCGCCGCCTGCTGCGCACGCGCCGCGAGCGGCCAGACGACGCCCGCACCGCCAAGCGTCGCTAAGAATTTTCGTCGTTCGATATAGCTTGCCATGTGACCCTCCGGTTGGGGGTCATTCATGCAATGGAGGGATGATACCACGCTCCCATCGCGCGGTCAGTGACTAAGGCTGATAGTGAATGCTCCCGAAGACCGCTTCGGGGCAGCAAACGACGCGCATGTGGGTCTGGGTCTTGAGCGACCGAGGTGGCCCCGGCCACACGCCCATGCACGCGCTTCGGCCCGAAAGCGACCGTCGGCAATCCAAATACGATCCGACGCTTCGTGCCGGGAACCGACCTCAGCCGCCCCTGAGCAGGAATCGTCCCCGACCGGGGTCAGGCCGAGGCCGCTGGTTACCGCCGCGACCTTGGGAGTATGTTACGCGCGGTCCTCACACATGAGCTGGATCGTGAGCGCATCCATCCTCGTCGTCGATGACGAGCCCAACATCGTGCTCGCTCTCGAGTTTTTGCTGAAGCAGGCTGGCTTTCGCGTGCGCACGGTCTCGAATGGCGAGGCGGCACTTGCTGCCATCGCGCAAGAGCTCCCGGATCTGGTGCTCCTCGACGTCATGCTCCCTGGTCGCGACGGCTACGCCGTTTGCCAGGAGATACGGAGCAATCCGGCCTGGCGGGACATGCGCATCATCATGCTCACCGCCAGAGGCCGCGACATACAGCGGGAGAAAGGACTCTCGCTCGGCGCGGACGAATATGTGACAAAGCCGTTCTCCACGCGCGAGCTGGTCGAGCGGGTCCGCCGCATGCTCGATCGGTGGGGTTGACCGTGCCGCGCGACCAGACCGTGACCGGAATCGTCGGCGCTTTGTTCGTCGGCTTTGCGGCATCGCTCGTTATTGGTTTCGCGATGCTTGCGTTCACCCTGGGCGAGGGCGCAGCGCTTCCAATTGCCACGACCGGCGGCGTGCTGCTGGCGATCTTCCTGGCGCTTGCCGGGCTCATCATGCACCGCCTGGCGCGACCGCTCGATCGCCTTTCCCTCGATGTTGGGATCGTCGCCCGCGAGAACCTCGGTCATCGCTTTGCTCTGGGCACGCGCCACTGGTTGGGGAAGCTCACCCAAGGCTTCGACGCAATGCGGGGTCGGCTGACGAGCGCCGAAGCACGCGGCGCCCAGGCACTGGCCGAGGCGCAAAATCAAGGGGCGGAGCAAAAACGCTGGCTCGAAGCGATACTGCTGGATCTCACCGACGGCATCGTCGTCTGCAACCTGCAGCATCAGGTGCTGCTGTACAACCAGGCGGCCGCCGAGCTGCTAGGCGGTGCACAGAATTTCGGCCTGGGCCGGTCGCTGTTTCCCTTTCTGGCGCGCGAGCCGGTGCTGCATGCGCTCGAGCGGCAGATGCAGCGGCTCGAGAGCGGCTGGGCCACCCCGGGCGCTCGCTTCATGTGCGGCGTAGCCGGCGGCCAACGCCTGGTCGGCGCCCGCCTCGGCATCGTGTTCGACGCCAAGGGCGCCCCCAATGGCTACGTCGTGAGCTTCGTCGAGCTCAGCGAGGAGGAAACGGCACTGGCAAAGCGCGACGATCTTCTGGAATTGGCCACGGAAGAGCTGCGTGCGCCGATTGCGAACCTGCGCGCTGCGGCCGAGACGCTGTCGCAAAACCCCGATCTACAGGACACCCAGCGGGTGGAATTCCAAAAAGTGATGTTGGATGAAAGCACGGCGCTCAGCAACCGCCTCGAGGCGCTCGCCCGCGGCTACCATGAGCTTGGCGGCGCCCGTTGGATGATGGCGGAGATCTATTCGAACGATTTGATCGCCTCGTTGATCCGGCGCTTGGCGGGCACACCGCTGCAACTCACGCCGACCGGGCTTCCCGATTGGCTCTACGGGGACAGCCTGTCGCTTTTGATCCTGCTCGAGCTGCTGCTCCGGCAGCTCCATTCCGCCACCGGATGCGAGGCCTTCGACATCGCGGTTTCTCGCAGCGAGAACCGCGTCTATCTGGACCTCGTCTGGCAGGGTGAACCCATCCCCGCAGGACAGCTCGAGTCCTGGCTGACCCGTCCCCTGATCGGTGGTCTCGGGCCGCTCACCGGGCGGGGCGTGTTGCGCCGCCACGCCAGCGATACATGGAGTCAGTCGGCCGGCACCGGCATGGCAAGGCTGCGGATCCCGCTGGCTTCGGCTCAGGCCGGCGGCCCGAAAGAACGACCGCTAAGACCGCAGCGGCCGGAGTTCTACGACTTCGATCTGCTGGTCCATCCCGTGCCGACGGGCCGCTTCGCCGACCGACCGCTTAAGCAGCTCACCTATGTCGCCTTCGATCTGGAGACCACGGGGCTCATACCGGCCGATGGCGACCAAGTGGTGGCGATTGCCGGCGTGCGCATCGTGAACGGCCGGATTCTTACAACGGAGACATTCGAGCGTCTGGTCAATCCGGGCCGACCGATTCCGGAGGCGTCGATTCGTTTCCACGGCATCACCGATGAGATGGTACGCGACAAGCCGCCATTCGCCGTCGTCTTGCCGGCATTCCATTTGTTCGCCGCGGACGCTGTGCTGGTCGCTCACAACGCGGCCTTCGATATCACGTTTCTGCATTGCGCGGCTGAAGGCGCGCTGCGCTTCGATCAACCGGTCGTGGATACCCTGTTGCTTTCTGCCCATCTCTATCCGGCGGAGGCCGATCATTCGCTGGACGCCATTGCCGCGCGGCTGGGACTCGATGTCGTGCAGCGGCACAGCGCTCTGCGCGATTCGCTGCTTACCGCCGCCATCCTGCTACGGTTGCTGGATCGTTGTGAGGAGCGCGGCATCACCCGCCTCGGCCAGCTCATCGCCGTAAGCGACATGGCCGCGCAGCTGCGGGCTTATGAGCACGAGTGGGAGCGCCATGCCGCAGGAAGCGTGTCGTAGGGATCGGCTCGTCGGGCTGTTTGCTCTGGGCCTCATTCTGTTCAATCCACCGACGCTGTGGATATTCGCGAGCTCGATCATGTTCGGCTGGCCGTTCCTATTCGTGTATCTGTTTTGCGCTTGGGCCGCGCTCACCGCAATGATTGCACTTACCGTCGAGCGCAGGAAAACGCCGCCGTCGCTCGAGGTGGATTGAGCCATGTGAGCCAGCACCATCCTGCTCCTGGCCGCGGGCCGCGCTTGGGTGGAGAGTGTGCCCGGCGACGGCGCGATCTTTCAGGTATGGCTTCCGCGCGAACCTGCGGCGGGGGTTGGCGGGCTGACGCTCAGGCCAGTCCGGGGAAATAATCGGCGACCAGGCGCTGGCGCCAGCGATCGATCTCTCGGCATACCTGCACGAGGCGCTCTCGCCCGAGCCGATCGAGTGATTCCGGCTTCACGCAATTGTCCGGCAGCTGCCGCGCCGAGATGCGGTCGATCTGATGGCGCAGCAGACGGTCGAGAAGAAAGGTCACGTCGGCACTCAGGCTTGCCGCATCCTCACCCGCGAGACCGCGGGCCTCGACCAGAGCCGCGAGCCGCGCCGGGGTTCCCGTCGCCTTGACCCCGTTTTTCAGCGCCAGCAACCGCACGATCTCCACCAGCGGCTTGGTCGCACGCAGCTTGAGATCGATGGCATCCTTGTCGGGCCCATCTTTGGCAATCAGTTGCCCGAACAAATCGACACTACTCGTGCGGTCGTGTTGCAGCCAGGAGATCTGCGCGAGGAACGGCAGGTTGTCCCGCGCCGCGGCCGTGACGTGTCGGCGCAAGGCCGGCGCGAGTTCGGGCGAGCCGGAGATTGCGCGGAAATCGAAGAAAATATCGGTGAACATGATCTCTTGATTGTCACGCGAGCGCACCCAACCGGTCACTTGCGCCTGCCATTGGGTCAGCGTTTTGCGCCAAAGCGAGTTTGTCGCCATGACGTTCCCGGCGCACAAGGGAAAACCCGCTTGTTCAAGGCCGCGCGTGAACCGCCGTGCCAGCTCGATGAAAAACCGGTCGACGCTTTCGTTCTCGGAGTCGGCGTGATCGGCGAGGATGAAGCCGTTGTCCTGATCCGGATTGAGCAGGCTCTCACCGCGGCCGGCCGAGCCCATCACCAGTACGGCAAATGGGACCGGCGGCCCGCCCCAGCCCGATTCAGCCATGGTCACAACGGCCTGACGCAGGACCGCTGCCGTAATGTCATCGTTGAGCGCATTGATGAGTGTGATGACGTCCATCGTGGGCTCGCCCGCCGCCAATAGCACGGCGGCGAGGTTGGCCTGGGCCATTTTGACATCCCGCGACGGCGGTGCGCTCTCACTTGGTACCGCGGAATTAAGTTGCCCAAGCAGGCCGGCGAGTGCTGCGTCGAGCAGCCCCTCGAAACGAATCAGTCCTACGGGGCGGCCCGCCGCATCGGCTACCGGCAGGCAATTGCGCCGCTGCCTCCGCATCTCGACGAGCGCCTGATAGATCCGATTCTGGTCGTGCAGCGCCGGAACGCGGCGACGCAACGCTGCGGCCACCGGCTGGTCCGGCTCGAGCGTGAACAATGCCCGCTCGACGAGGTCCTCTGCAGTGAGCACCCCGGTAACCCGCCCGTCCGTGTCCGTGATGAGGGCCGCTGTCTCGCCCGCCTCACGCATGCGCGCCACGAGACCGAGCAGCGGTTCGGCCTCGGATCCAGTGACCCCTCGCCGATCGACCAGATCGCCGATGGGACGACTCAAGCGTCGCAGCCACTCGCTCATGCATCACAGCCGCGATGCTATCGGGCGCACCGGCTCGAGCGCCTATGCGGCGCCATATCGGTAGCACGCTCGAGGTGTGCTTCAAGGCGCTGCTGCTCGGGCCAACTTGGCCCGAGCAGAATGGCAACGTCCATTTACTCTGCCGGAGCAGATTTGGTCGCCGGCGGTCCAAGTTCAGCCAATGCCCCCAAGATGGCGCGGCGCTCCACCTCGGCGAAGCCGGCCTCGGCAGCCGGTTCCGGCGTGAGCAGCGAGACCACGATTCCCGACAGAAATGACAGAGTCATCGTGATGAGGCAGGGATTCTTGAGCGGGAAGTACCACCACTGCTTGGAAACCTCGGCGATGTCATTCTTGAGGATGTCGACTTGGATGGTCGGACCGCAATAGAGCAACACCAGCGTCGAGATGGTGCCGAGAACGATGGCGGTCACCGCGCCCCAAGTCGTGAAGCGACGCCAGAAGATGGCCAGTATCAAGGCGGGAAAGTTCGCCGATGCGGCGATGGAGAACGTGAGGCCGACCATGTAGGCGATATTTTGACCCTGGAAGATGATTCCCAGCACGATCGCGCAAACCCCAAGGATGACGGCCGCGACACGAGCGACCAGAAGCTGCTCGCGTTCCGGCGCTTGGCCGCCCTTGACCACGTTGACCCAGATGTCATGCGAGAGCGCAGCCGCGCCCGACAAAGTGAGTCCGGCGACAACCGCGAGGATGGTGGCAAAGGCGACCGCGCAGATGAAGCCGAAGAAGGCCGAACCGCCGACCGCATTGGCGAGCAGAGGGGCCGCCATGTTGCCGCCGCCCCCGGCGCCAACGACCTCCTTCATCCCGACCAGCACCATGGCGCCGAAGCCGAGAACGAAGGTGATCAGGTAGAACCCGCCGATCCAGATCGTTGCCCACACCACGGAAATCCGGGCCTGCTTGGCATCCGGGACCGTGTAGAAGCGCATCAATATGTGCGGCAGGCCGGCGGTCCCGAACATGAGGGCCAACCCCAGGGAGACCGCATCCCAGGCACCGGTAACCACCTTGGTGCCCGGCTCGAGCACCTGCTTGCCATTGAGCTCAGCCGCTTTGGCGAACAGCGCCCTAGGATCGAACCCGAACTGAGCGAGCACGAGAGCCGCGAGCACCACGGCCCCGCCCAGCAGCAGGCAGGCCTTGATGATCTGCACCCAAGTTGTCGCGAGCATTCCACCGAACAGCACATAGGTCATCATGACGATGCCGACGATGATGACGGCGAGCGTGTAGTCCAGGCTGAACAGAAGCTTGATCAGGGTGCCGGCGCCGACCATCTGGGCGATCAAGTAGGTAAGCACGACCGCCATCGTGCCGATCACCGCCGCAATCCGGACCGGCCGCTGCTGCAGCCGGTAGGCGACCACGTCGCTGAACGTGTATTTGCCGAGATTGCGCAGCGGCTCGGCGATCAGGAACAGGATGATCGGCCAGCCGACGAGCCATCCCGTGGAATAGATCAACCCGTCGAAGCCGTTGAGCGCGACCAGACCGGCAATGCCCAGAAAGCTCGCGGCGCTCATATAGTCGCCAGCGAGCGCGAGGCCGTTCTGAAATCCGGTGACCCCATGCCCGGCGGCATAGAAATGCTCGGTGGTCTTGGTTCGCTTCGCCGCCCAATAGGTGACCACGAGGGTCAGCGCGATGAAGACGAAAAAGAACAGGATGGCGAGAGGGTTCGATCCGCTCATGGTTTCCTCCCCGCAGGCGTCGTTGTCCGCGCGATGGCTTGTGCGACGGCCTTGTCATAGCTCCTGTTGGCCCAGATCACATAGATCAAGGAAAGGATCCAACAGGAGACGATCGTAAGCGCGCCCAGCAGAATGCCCAGACTGAGTCCTTGTGTCAGCAGGATCGAAAGCAAGCCTTTGCCAAATGCGACGAGCAGGATGAAGCCTAAATAGATGACGAGCATCAGCACCGAAAGTATAAGAGCGATTGTCCAACGCTTGGTGGCAATGGCGTGAATCGGGTCCGTGGTGCTCATGGCTTCGGCGCTCCCTAGCGCAACATTTTTCAATTGACGACCGCGAACAAAACCACGTTATTTTTGCACCAACTCTGATCTAGATCAATTCAACGGCCGCCCCCTCACCCGCTCAGGATACCGATGCCCGCTTGCAAAAACGTCCGCCCGTGGCGCCCATTGCCATGGGCGCTGACGAACCCCTCCTGTACTCCCGCCCAAACGATAGCATACACGGGCGCCGGGAGCCCGCTGCACTGCGGGATTTCGATCCCGTCAATGTCCGAAGTGGGTCAAACTCGGTCGTGCCGGTGATGTCCGCTGCACGACCGCTCTTCCCCCGAAAGCGGACGTCCATCTGCGATCTTGCGATGTCGCATTCGTGCCAAGAGCGACACAAAGAGCTGAGACAGCCGACACGGCCGCTTCCGCCAATCGCATGATTAGCGTACCGTAATGCCA
>WNGK01005346.1_pt1 | contig 13635 bp, 13 predicted proteins | sample 5400601 | NCBI WGS metagenome assembly WNGK01 (sample SAMN13153376, study PRJNA577476) | soil metagenome | isolation source: 60 cm soil or saprolite under Garry oak tree replicate 1 | place: USA:California | collected 2016-06-15 | reverse complement strand
GCAGCCCGGCCACGGTCGGAGCCGGGCCGGCCGCCACCTGGGTGTAGCCGCCCGCGTAGCTGGCCAGGTAGCCTTCGGACGCGAGCTGCTGGTAGGCCTCCACCACCACCCCGCGGGACACGCCCAGATCCGCGGCGAGCACCCGGGAGGGCGGCAGGGGCGAGCCGCGCGGCAGCCGCCCGGCCCGGATCGCGTCCCGGATCGAGGTCTCGATCTGCCGGTGCAGGGGGATCCGCGTGTCGTGCCGCAGGACGACCAGCACGCTGAAATTGGTCCTGGTTTTGTCCACCGAACTGGATCTTATCGTCAGGACCGATTCCTGTCAGGCTCCTCCTATGCGACACATCATCAACTCCACCTACATCTCCCTCGACGGAGTCATCCAGGACCCGCAGGACTGGCCGGACAACGGCATCGAGGGGGACGGCACCGGCCTGAAGGTGCAGACCGAGCTGCTGTTCGGCTGCGACGCGATGCTGATGGGCGGGCGCACCTACCCGCCGTTCTCCGCGGCGTGGATGGCCAGGTCCGGCGACCCGTTCAGCGACCGGATGAACAGCATGGCCAAGTACGTCGTCTCCAGCACGCTGACCGATCCTGAGTGGAACAACACCACGGTGATCGGCGGCGACCCGATCGCCGCGATCCGCCGCCTGAAGGAGCAGGCGGGCCAGGACATCGTGCAGTACGGCTTCGGCCAGCTGTCCTACGCCCTGCTCGAGCACGGGCTGCTCGACGAGCTGCGGCTGTGGGTCCACCCGCTGTTCGTCGGCCGCGCCACAACGGACGACCTGATGTTCCGCCCGACCGGGACCGCCCAGATGGAGCTGGCCGGCACCCTCGCCCTCAACACCGGCATCGTCATCCTCACCTACCGCGTCCCCGCCGGCCGGTAATGGAAACGGGACTTCAGCAGCGGTGAAGCGATCAGCAGGGCCGTTCGGCCCCTATTGGCCAGCTGAGTTCTCCGCCAGCTCGGCCACGTACGGCCGGTCCTCCCGCCACGCGGCGACCTGATCCGGCCGGCCGTATTCGGCCAGGTAGTCCGCCACCCGGTCCTTGACGTGATCCCATACCCGCACGCCGTCGATCACGGTCTCCAGCGCCGGGTAGACGAAGACCGCCATCGACCGCCGGGTCACGGTGCCGCCCGCCACCACCCGGTGCCGGCCCGGCCGCAGCCGTCCGCCGGTCCACCGGGCGAGCAGCTGCCCGGAGAACACCTGCAGCGCGCCGGGGATGACAGGCACCGGAATCCACCTGCCGCCGGGGCCCTGCACCTGCAGCCCCTCGTAGTCGCCCTGCTGGGCCAGCACGGTCACCGCCGAGTCGTCCGCGTGCTCGAGCAGCAGCAGCTTGTCCTCGTCGGCGGCGGTCTCCGGGTAGGTCCAGGTGGGGTAGTCGTTCACGGTCAGCCGCAGGTGCGGCAGGGTACCGAGGCCGAACGAGCCGGCGGGCAGCCCCTGCGCCGCGGCATACAGCCCGAGCATCCTGTTCGCCAGCTCGCGGGACGCCTCGATGTACGCCAGCGCCGCGTCGCGCAGCCCGGGATCATCGGCCGGCCACAGGTTGGCGTGCGCGAATAGGCCCAGGTGCTCTTCTGCCACGCCCGCCGCCCGGGCCGCGTCGATGTCGTCGAACTGGGCCACGTTGAAGCGCTCGAGCTCGAGCCGCCCGAAGTCGTCCGGCCACTGCCGCCAGCCCCGGTACGGGTGCGGGCTGGCCAGCATCGCCTTCTCCGCCCGCGGCCGGCTGAGCAGCCGTCCCGCCCGGGCGCCCAGGTCCGCCACCAGGTCCTGCGGCACGCGGTGGTTGACCACCTGGACGGCGCCGAACTCCTCGGTGGCGGTCCGCACCGCGTCCAGCTGGGCGCGGTCCCCGGCCTCGGCGGCCGCCACGTCGATCACGGGAACGGGAGGCGTCATCAGTTGGTTCCCTTCCAGGTCAGTCCGTGCACGTCAGTCTTTGCGGGCCACGCCGCAGATCGCGTCGACCTCCCGGGGCTCCGCGCTGGCGTCGGCCAGGCCGGGCCGCCACCGGGAGGTGGTGACCACGCCCGGCGGGACCAGCGTCAGGCCGTCGAAGAAGCGGGCGATCTCCTCCGGGCTGCGCAGGTGGTACGAGCTGGCCGAGTTCTGGTTGTACGCGGCGATCGCCTGGTTCAGCGCGGGGCTGGTGTCGGTGCCGTCGGACAGGGCCAGGTAGCTGCCCGGCGGCAGCGCGTCCAGCAGCGTGGTCACGATCGACCGGGGCCCGGCCGAGTCGGGCAGCTGGCCCATGATGCCCAGCATCATCAGCGCGATCGGCTGGCCGAAGTCCAGCGTGCGGGCGGCTTCGCCGAGGATCTTCTCCGTGTCGCGCACGTCGGCCTCGATGTAGCTGGTCATGCCGCCGGGGGCGCTGGTCAGCAGCGCGCGCGCGTGCAGCAGCACGAGCGGGTCGTTGTCGACGTAGACGATCCGCGACTCCGGCGCCACCTGCTGGGCGATTTGGTGGGTGTTGTCGGCCGTGGGCAGGCCGGTGCCGATGTCGAGGAACTGCCGGATCCCGGCCTCGTCGGCCAGGTAGCGCACGGCGCGGCCGAGGAACTTGCGCTGCAGCCGGGCGATACGGGCGATGCCCGGGAACATCTGCAGGATCATGTCGCCGACCTCGCGGTCGGCCGCGAAGTTGTCCTTGCCGCCCAGCAGGTAATTCCACACCCGGGCCGAGTGCGCGGCGCTGGTGTCGAGCCGCGGCGGGAGCGAAGCGCCCCCGCTCTCCGAGGGACTGGTTCCCACTGCGTGCGCCTCCCGTTCGCGGCGCCGACGACCCGGACCGCCCGAAATTGCCCTTTTATGGTGCCGCCGCCAGCTTATCAACGCCCCGAGAGCAGTTACTGCCGTCACGGGAGAGGCATGAGTGACGGGTGAGATCACGGGCGAGGCGAGCCATCCGGGGGATAACCCCCGATGACTTTCGGGGGAGCGCACCGTCGTATTTATTGCCGCCTGATTCCTACCGTGGAGGTACGGGGAACAGGGTTGACCAGGAAACGGGTAACGGAGATGACGGCCGTGATAAGCCGGGAGCGGGCCAGGACGACGGGCCTGACCGCCGCCGCCGGGGTGCTGATGCTCGCGGTCGCCTCCGTGATGATGATCGTGGCCGCACCCGGCCACGGGCCCGTCCGGGCGCACCTGGCCAGATCCTCCGCCGTGCGGCTCACGACGGACGTGTGCCATCAGCTCACGTCGAGGAGCGATTCGGCCAGGGCGCGCGCGTGCCTGGCCGGGCCGTCGGCCGACAGCGCCTGGGCCGACGCGTACGTGCCCTCCATGACCAGCGAAAGCTGGTCGGCAAGCAGTTCGGGCCGGGCGGCGCGGCCGCCGCTGGCCAGCGCGGCGGTAAGCTGACCGAACCGGTCCCTGAGCCACACCTTCATGGCAACCGCGGCGCGGTGCGCCGGATGCGCCCGGTCGGGGAACTCCGCCAGCGCCATCAGGAACGGGCAGCCCCGGCAGCGCTGCGGCTGGACCTGCTCGCCCAGCGCGTCGAATACGGCCAGGATCTGCTCGCGCGGATCGGGCCCGCCGGCCGCGGCGGCCGCGTCGAACCACTCGCGGTAGAGTCGGTCGGCCCGCTCGATGTACGCGGCGACCAGATCGTCCTTGGATGCGAACAGCCGGTACAGGGTGGTCGGGGCCACCCCGGCTGCGGCCGCGACCCGGTCGACGCCGGTGGCCCTGATCCCGTGCCAGTAGAACAGCTCGTGTGCGACACCGAGGACATGCTCTCGCGTCTCCGCCGAACTTCGTGGCATGTGCTCCTCTCCCGGCAAATCCCTTGCGCCGTCCCTGCTCGCCATCGTAGCGTTCTAAGTTAGGGAACGATCCCTAACATCGATCAAGACGCGACGGCGGAGGAGGCCTGATGATCCTGGTGACGGGGGCCACCGGCAACGTCGGTGGTGAATTGGTCCGCGCGCTGGCCGGGGCCGGTCAGCCGGTACGGGCACTGACCAGGGACGATAGACCGAGAGAGTGGCCGCCGGGCGTGCAGCAGGTCGCCGGTGACCTGAACAAGCCGGAGAGCATGTCGGCCGCCCTGGCCGGGGCGACCGCGATGTTCCTCTACCCGGGGTACCAGGACATGGCCGGCACGCTGGCCGCGGCCAGGCAGGCGGGCCTCCGCCGGGTGGTGATGCTGTCGGGCAGCTCCGCGGCCAGCGGCGACACGAGCAACGCCGTCTCCAGGTACATGATCGAGTCCGAAGCGACGGTCCGCGCCTGCGGCCTGGAGTGGACGATGGTCCGGTCGTTCGGCTTCATGTCCAACACCTTGCAGTGGGTGCCGCAGCTCGCGGCCGGCGACCTGGTCCGTGCCCCGTTCGCGGGGGTGGCGGTGGCCATGATCGACCCGTACGACATCGCGGCGGTGGCCGCGGCCGCCCTCACCTCGGACGGGCACGAGGGCCGCGTCTACACCGTCTCGGGTCCGGAGCCGCTGCGGCCCGCCGACCGGGCCCGCATCCTGGGCGAGGCGCTCGGCCGCGACCTGCGGTTCGAGGGCCAGCCGGACGACGAGGCCAGGGCGGAGATGAACGCCGCCATGCCGGCCGAGTACGTGGACGCGTTTTTCGACTTCTACGTGACCGGCACGCTGGACGAGTCGCAGCCCCAGCCGGACGTCCGCGACGTCACCGGCCGGGAGCCGCGCACGTTCGCCCAGTGGGCCCAGGCCCACGCGGGCGCCTTCAGGCCCAGCTGAAGGCGCGGGCCGGGTTCGCGGCGAAGAACTTCGCCGCGACCTGCTCGCCGAGTTCGGCCGCCAGCCGCGGTCTCAGCGGCTGGCACGTCGCCCAGCACGGTCCGGATCAACGTCAGCCCTGGTACTCGTCGTCGGTGACGTGCTCACCCCAGTAGGTGGTATGGCCGTCCTCGCCCTCCTCCTGCACCGCCAGGTGGGTCATGAACGTGCCGGGCCCGGCCCCGTGCCAGTGCCACTCGTCCGCCCCGGCCTGCACGGTGTCACCGGCCCGGATCGGTTCCCGTCCGCCGCCCCGGCTCTGCACCAGCCCCTCGCCCTCGGTCACGTGCAGGATCTGGCCGAACGGGTGATAATGCCACGCCGTGCGCCCGCCGGGAGCGAAGTGCACGCTGAGCATCCGGACCCGGGACGGCGGGCCCGGCGTCGCGATCTCGTCCATCCACACCTGGCCGGTGAACCAGTCCCGCGGCCCCGGCCTGGTGTCCGCGCGCTTCCTGCGTATCTCCATCGGGTCTGCCGGCTCCCTTGGTCTCGCTCCTTGGTTGCCCGTCCATTCTCCCGGCTCACCGGCCTCACGCGTCGCCAGATCCGTGCTTCGCCCCCACCGGCGCAGTGCTACCCGCGAGCGCAGTGCATCCGTGAGCGCAGTGCATCCGTGAGCGCAGTGATACGCCAGCGCACCGTGGTGCGCGTGATCGGGGAAGAAAGGGGCTTTGGGGAAGATTCGGTGCACTATAGACCCCTGAATCCTCCCCAAAGCCCGAATCCTCCCCGAAAAAAATCACGATCTATCGTACTAACTAGCGATTTTTGGACATTGATGATGTGGATGAGGCGCTCGAGGAATCCGTGAGGAAACCTCGACGCGGCTGCGCCTTCAGGCTGATTACGGCACGGGTGAAACCCGCGGGCCGCGCAGCACCAGGACTGACCGGGGCCCGACCGTGACCCGGGCGCCGGCTAGGCGCACCGGCGCCGCCGCCACCGCGGCCGGGTCGCAGGTATCGATCTCTGCCCGCCAGGCCAGGCCCGGGCGGCAGTCGGGGATGGTGAACTCCAGCGGCTCCCACCACCCGTTCACCAGGACCAGGAAGTCGTCGTCGAGCAGCGGCTGCCCGTCGGCCCCGGTGTCGGGCGCGTCCGAGCCGTCCAGGTAGGCGCCGAGCGCGAGCGCCTCCGGGCCGTTCCAGCAGTCCTCGTTCATCGGCGTCCCGGCCGGGGTGAACCAGCCGAGCTCGGCGTTCAGCGAGTTGCCGGTGCCGGTGGTGTCGTAGTACTGGTCCGGATGTCCCGGGCTCAGCCGGTAGTACGCGGTGTCGTCCAGGCCGCGGAAGCTCAGCGACGGGCCGCCCTCGCCGCCCTCGGCGGTGTGGTTGAACACCACGTCCAGGATGACCTCGAGCCCGGCCTGGTGCATCGCGCGCACCATGGCCTTGAACTCGTTCACCTGGCCGCCGGCCCGGTCCCCGGCGCGCACCGCGGCCGAGTAGGCGGCGTGCGGCGCGAAGTAGCCGATGGTGTTATAGCCCAGTAGTTGGTCAGCCCGCGCTGCAGCAGGAACTCGTCCGGCACGTACTGATGCACCGGCAAAAGCTCGACGGCCGTGACCCCCAGGTCAGACAGATAGGACCGAACGGAGTCATGTGCCAGCCCCGCGTACGTTCCACGCAGTTCCTCGGGGACGCCCGGGTGGCGCATGGTGAAGCCCTTGACGTGCACCTCGTAGATCACGGTGTCCGCGAAGTCCCGCCGGAGCGAGGCGTCAGAGCCCCAGTCGAAGGCCGCGCCCGCGACCAGGCTGAGCGGCACGTGCCCGGCGGAGTCGAGCGCGCTGGGCGCGTCGTGGTCGTCCCAGGAATAGTCGTACACCTCGGGGCCGAACGAGACCTCGCCGCGGATCGCCCGCGCGTACGGGTCGAGCAGCAGCTTGGCCGGGTTGCAGCGCAGCCCGCGGGCGGTGTCGTACGGCCCGCGCACGCGGAACCCGTAGGCCTGTTACCGAGCCCGGCCGGCAACGGTTGACCTGGACCGGGCGCCGGGGCTAGCTTGAAGTGCTTTTGCCGGATTGTTCCCCTGATCGCAGGCCTGGAGAGGATCGTGCGGACGCAGGACCTGGTCCGCCGGCACCAGCCACCCGCGCCGGACGTGGCCGGTCCCCGTGACCAGCCGTCGGACGGCATCGCGTCGCGTGGCGGCCTGCGGCGGCTCCGCCCGGTGGTGCCGGACATCGCCTGGGCGGTTTTCGCTGGCCTCAACCTGGCCGCGATGCGGCTGTTCCCGGCCTGGCAGACGGTGCCGTTCCTGGCCATCTGGGTCAGCCTGACCGTGATCTACGGATTCCGGCTGTGGCGCCTGCAACCGACGATCCTGACCTGGGCGGCGGTGACGCTGGCCACCGGCGGGATCATCGGCGTGCAGGTGCTCAAGGGTCAGCAGGACGCCGACTACCTGGCCGAAGTCCCGCTGATCGCGCTGATGTTCCTGGTCATGGTCTGGCACGGCCGCCGGCGGCTGGCGGCCACCCAGGAACGGCTGACTGCCATGGAGGAGTTGCACCGGGTTTCCCAGGAGAACCTGCGCCTGCTGGAGCAGCAGCGCCAGTTCCTCGTGGACGCCTCGCACGAGCTGGGCACCCCGATCACGGTCGCGCTCGGCCATGCCGAACTGATCGAGCAGACGGTCGCCGACCAGGGCGTGGCCGCGGACGCCCGGGTGGTCACCGGCGAACTGGCCCGGCTGCGCCGCCTGACGAACCGGCTGCTGCTGCTGGCCTCGGCCGGGACCCCGGGCTTCCTGCAGGTTGCGCCGGTGGCCACCGATTCCCTGATCCTCGACGCGCTGGAACGCTGGGGGCACGTACCACGGCACTGGCGGCTCGGCGAGGCCGCCGAGGCCACCGTGTCCGGCGACGCCGACCGCCTCGTCGTGGCGCTGGACGCGCTGCTGGAGAACGCTGTCGCGCACACCGAGCCGGGCGACCGCATCGAGGTCAGCGTCCGCCTAGAGGGCAACAACGCGGTCATCGCCGTGGCCGACTCCGGCTGCGGCATCCCGCCGGACGACCTGGACCACATCTTCGGCCGCTTCACCCGCGCCGAGCCGTACCTCAGCCGCGAGGCCGGCGGGTTCGGCCTCGGCCTGCCCATCGTGCAGGCCATCGCAGAGGCCCACCACGGTTCGGTCCGGGCCCGCAGCACCAGCGGCCAGGGCGCCACCTTCGAGATGGTCATCCCCGCCGTCTCCGCGTTACCCGGCCCGGTGCGATACTGGTCAGATGTCGCGCCGAGTAGTGAGCACGATCCTGATCGCGGCCGGCGTCGCCGCGGGAGGCACCCTGATCGCGCGGCGCCTGGGCTACAACCTGGGCGTCAACACGGTGGTGCGGTGCCGCAAGGGGCACATGTTCAGCACCATCTGGATCCCCGGCATCAAGCTGAAGGAACTGGACCTGGTGGTGGCGCGGGTGCAGCGCTGCCCGGTCGGCAAGCACTGGAGCCTGGTCGTCCCGGTCCGGGAATCCGATCTCACCGCGGCCGAACTCCAGTCCGCCCGCGAGCACCACGACATCCGCATCCCCTGATGCGGGCCGTCGCGGCCCAACCCGGGCGCTCGCCTCACACGTCGAGGTCCAGGGACGCCTCGTCCAGGCCGGGCAGCGTGTAGGGGACGGTAATGCCCAGCCGTTCGGCCAGGGTACGGGCCCGGGTCAGCAGCGGGTGAGCGTCGCCGAGGGCGGGCCGGCCGTGCACCAGCAGGGTCCGGTCCAGCACCGGCGCCAGCAGCCTGGCCGCCTGCCTGGTGTCGCCGACGGCGGTGCGCCGGTCGGCCTCGTCGCAGCGGGCCGTGAGGATCACCGGGTGACAGGGGTCGACCCCGGCGGCGGCGAGGTCGGTGACCGAGCGGAAGCACTGCGCGGCGCGCTGGGTGTCACCCAGCCGCGCCGCCGCCCGGGCCAGCAGGACGAGGGTCCAGCCGTGCGCGGGCCGCGGCGGCCCGCCCCCGCCCCCGCCCCCGCCCCCGGACTCGGACTCGGTCCCGGCCTCGGCCTCGGCCAGCCGGGCCAGCGCGTCTGCCGCGGCCGCGGCGTCGTCGCGCAGCAGCGCGAGCTCGGCGAGGGACCGGTCGACGTCCGCGGCCAGCGGGTCGAGCCCCTCGTCCAGCGGCCGGCCGGCTAGTTCCGCCCGGGCGGCGAGCAGCCCTTCGGTCGCCTCCCCGGGCTGGCCGAGCTCGCCGCGGGCCATCGCGGCCAGCCGCCGGGCGGTGCAGCCGAGCCGGAACGAGACCTGGTCGCGGAACCAGTCGGTCTGCGCCGCCTGGCCGTCGAGCAGGTCGAGCACGGTCCGGGGATTGCCCAGCACGAGCGCCGCCTTGGCCAGCCAGATGAGATCTTCCTGAACCCGGTAGGAGGTGAGCAGGAACCGGCTGCGCCGGGTGTCGGCGGCCTCCTCCAGGTGACGCCGGGCGGCGGCCGGGTGGCCGGCCGCGAGCAGGGTCTGGCCCAAGATGATCTGCGCCTCGGCGGTATCGGCGTGCGCCGGGTCGCTCAGCCGGTCCCGCCGGTCCGCCAGCAGCGCCATGGCGAGCCGAACGCTCTCGGTCGCCTCGCCGGCCAGCCGCGCCACGTCCGTCCGGGTGCGCTCGGTCACGGTCAGCCGCCGCCACGCCGCCGCGTCCTGCGGCCCGCGGTCCAGCAGGGCCAGCCGGGTCCGGTGCACGTCGGCCATGACGGTCCCGGCCTGCTCGCCGTGTCCGGTCTCGGCGGCCAGCGCGGCCAGGTTGGTGTCGGCCCGGGCGATCCGGGACTGGTCGCGCCCCAGCCCCTGGTCGGCGACCCGCCGGGACAGCTGCCACGCGTCCGCCGCCGTCCGCCGGTCCCCGAACCTGGCCGCGGCCAGACCCAGATGGCTGGCGGCGTCACTGAGCCGCTGCAGGTCGTGCCCTCTGGCCCCGGACGTCGCCGGGCCGTCCGGGTCGGCGGCGAGACTCTGCCAGAGCGCGACCGTCCGCTGTGCCTCGCCGACACAGCGCCGGTGCAGGGTGCCGGCCTCGAGCAGGATCCGGACCACGACGGCGTTGGCGTTCGCCTCGGCCCTGGGGTCGGTCCGCCGCCTGGCCACCGCGGCCAGCGCCGTCTCGGCGCTTTCCAGGTCCCGCGGCAGCGCTCCGGCCAGCCTGGTCAGGTCGCGCTCGAACCACAGCGCCGCCAGCCCGCGCGCGAGCAGGTCGACCGGACCCTCCCGGTCGGCCAGGCAGGTCCGGAAGGTGACGTCGGACAGCCGGGAGGCGCTCTCCGTGATGTTCGGCTCGGCCAGGTGGGTGACGGACTCGGCGCACACCCGGAGCACCGGGCGGAGGAAATCGGTGAAGACGTCGCACCGGCCGTTCCAGGCCGCCGCCGCGACCCGGCCCCACGGGCTGTCCGGCCAGCTCGGCGCGGTGACCCCGGTGCCCGCGGCGAGCTTGCGTTTCTCCGCCGTGGAGATGTCGCCGATCCCGTAGCCGACCTGGGTCATCAGCGGGTGTTCGGCGCGGTGGAAGGCGACGATCACGCCCAGCGCGGCGACAGCGGCGGACCTGGCCGCCGTCACCGAGCCGATCGGGCCGGGTGGTGACCAGCTCACCTGCCCGGCGAACTCCTGCCAGGCGTGAGCCGCCGCCAGCGCCACCAGAACCCGCCGGTTGTGCACCTCGTTGTACAGCCAGACGGCGGACCGCCCGGCCTGGCCGGGCAGCCGGACCGCGGCCGCGACGTCCCCGGCCCGGACCACGTGATAGGGCGTCTGGCGCAGCACGGCCGCCGCGGCGGCGGCGATAGCCGCGAGGCGGTCATCCTGTGCTGGCACCCGCGCCCTCCTCCCTTCGCTCTCATCTGGCCGCTCACCTGCGCCAAGACCGTCATCATAGGCACAAACCCGGAGGTGGGAGTGCCCGGATTTTTCATAACTAAAGACAGAATCTATTTTTCTCTTGTTTCAGGTATTAGGCTCCGGCTGCCGGGTGATACCCCTCCCGGCTTACCACAGTCGAATTAACGTCACCCCAGCTAGCTTCGGAGCCGTGTCAATACCGGATGGGTAGTGAGGTGCGCGGCCCGGGGACGCAAGGTTCCGGGCTGTCGCATGTCGCGGCACCTGTTGCGCGCGCGTGGGCGGTCGCCGCGGCAACCGCCGCGGTGAGGGTACCGGCGGGGAACGCGGAGGCTGACGCCTGGACGGTCCGGGGCTGGGCGGACGTGGCCATCGGCTGCGTCGCCCTGGACGGCCCCGGGTTCATCGACCCGGCCCGGCACCCGGTCCGGCGGGACGAGCCGGGCGCGTTCAGCGGCCTGGACGAGGTGATCAGGTCGCTGCGCGTCGCCTCCGGCGGCCAGCACGCCGCCCGGCTGCGCCAGCTGCGGCGGTTCGCCGGACCGGTGCCGCCGTGGTACCCGGGCACCCGGCCGGTGGCCGACCCGATCCGGGACGTCAGGGAGATCGTCTGGCGTGCCGCCAGGCTGGTCACCGGCTTCGGCGAGCTGCTCATGGCGACCGCCGCCACCCTCCGGCACGACCCGGCCTTGCCGCTGGTCAGCGCGGCGCAGCTGGCCTGGGGCGCCCGCTACCGGCCGTCGCCGAGCACGGACCACGTCACGATGCGCCTGCCGCTGAACCGGCGGCTGGCCCGGCGGACCTGGATGTGCCTGCCCGGGCTGCCGGGCCCGGGTACCGCGATCGCCGAGGTGCCGTCGACCGCGACCGCGATGGAGCAGCAGATCTGGCGCGGCATCCACGAGGGGGCGCACCTGGACCACCTCAGCTCGGTGGCCAGGCTGCGGCGTCCGATGGCGCCGAGCCCGGGGGAGTTCGGGGTCGGGCTGCTCGTGGCCGAGTCCTACGCGATGGCCGTAGAACTGCTCGCCGGGGTGGAGTGCATCCTGGCCGGCGAGGGGCATGCGGTGTGGCAGCTCGGCGCCGGCCTAATCGAACGGGCGACCAGGCTGCCCGGCGGCGCCAACCCGGCGGCTGAGTTCGCCGACTTGCCGACCCTGGCCGAGGTGTACCTGACCGGGCCGCTCGACGTGCTGTCCGGCGGCCACGCCTCCGCCGTCCTGCCGGCCGAACTCACCAGGTCCCTGCACGACCGCTGGCGGGCCGCCTGCGCGGCCTACCCGCCCGCCGCCGCGTTCGCGGACGGCGCCGCCGAACTCGTGGCCCGGACCGATCCGCTCGTGTAAGCGCGCTCCGTCCTGGGTAGGTGACCTTACGCCGTGTGAGCGCCGGTCCTTTCCGGCCGCCGTCCCGGCTTCCGTCGCAGGTCGGCGCCCCCGCCCAGGTTTGCGGGCAAGAAAACTTTATTCACGTAAATCCTGCATAGATAGACATGGTTTATCTAGCTACACTAGGCTCATCGATGGTGCTCACGGATCCGGGACGGACAACGCCCTGGGGTGGGCCGTAAGGGGCGGATGAGGGGAGGACCGCACACGTCTGGGTGGCCGCGCCGCATAGCGGTCAGCCGGGCTGGCGGAAAGGGTCGTGAGGGATGAATACAACTTAAAACAGGGTCATGTGATGCTTGATCGCATCGTCGTCCCATGAACGCTCGCGTGGCCGCCGGGCGGGCCTCCCGGCTCCGGGCGCCTGGCATTTATTTCGCTAGTCAAGGGTCGCATTCAATTTCGCTCGCAGCGTTCTAGCGGGATACCTGCCAGCTGTTGCCGATCACCGGCAATCTCCTGCCAGGCAGGAAACCTGCCGGTGGATCAACTGCCTTTGGGGGGCAAATGATTCAGCCGGTCGGATCTGGTTTTTCCCGTTGCGACTCGCGGCTGAGACGGCGCCGCCGTCCAGCAGCATTCTCTCCAGCCGGTCACGGTTCCGCCCGTGACACACAGGACCCCAGGTGACGGCCGCCACAGCCCTGACGGAGCTGGCCGTCACCTGGCAAAACTTGTGGAGGGGATCTGTTATGTATGACTCTGCGATTAACCACAGGACCAGCCGCCCGGTACTCGACGGGGCCGCCCTGGACAGCGCGATCGACGAGGCGCGGGCAGAACTGGCCGCGCTGCTCCGCGCTCCTGGCGGCGGCGAGCCGAGCCGGCTCACCGAGGCCCGCGCCCTGCTCGGGAGCCTGCTCGACCGGAGGGTGGCCCTGGCGGCGGCGCGGCTGGACGACCGGGACGCTCACGCGGTCGCGGCCGCCCGGGCCGACCGCAACGAGGCCATCGGGGTGACCGGCGCGCTGCTGTACTGGCTCCCGGCCGGTGACGCGGCCTGGCCGGAGGTGGCGCTGACCCTCGGCCGGCTCAGCTACGACCGGTACACCGACCCCTGGCCGGACGCCGAGCCCCCGGACCCCGACGACCTCGACGCAGCGTGCGACCTGCTGCTGCGCGGGGCGCGCTACGACGACGCCGACGAGCGCACCACCCTGTACCTGTTTCTCGCGCTCCGCGACCGGCAGCACCTGATGGCCTGCCCAGGCGACGCGAGGGCGCTGATGACCTGGGGCGAGCGGCTGATGGCGTTCCCGGAGGCCGGCGGGCTCGGCCGGTCCGGCCTGCACGACATGCTGCAGCTGGAACTGCTCAACCGCACCGGTGTCCCAGGCGGCTCGTGGGGCTCCTGGGGCGTCCGGCCCACCGGGTTAGCGGCCGCCTTCGTCTGACGCGCCTTCCCAGCTGGCCGCCGCGTTCCGCCTCGGCAACCCGGCGATCCGGCGGTCAGCTCCGGTCGCGGCCCGCCCGCAGGGCTGGCTTTGTCAGAGGGTTCGAACTGTTGCCGAAATAGTGATCACCAGTGAGTGATACCGCCTCATAGTGATCATGGAGTGCGCTGCTGTCGCGGAGCAGAGGAAAGACTTTTCTGTCCAGGCTGGCGCGCTGGCCTTGGTGGCGGTGGAATG
>WNGK01012978.1_pt1 | contig 13640 bp, 13 predicted proteins | sample 5400601 | NCBI WGS metagenome assembly WNGK01 (sample SAMN13153376, study PRJNA577476) | soil metagenome | isolation source: 60 cm soil or saprolite under Garry oak tree replicate 1 | place: USA:California | collected 2016-06-15 | reverse complement strand
TTAGGCTCCATGAAAACGGTCCATCCGCGCGCCCCGAGCTCGGGGATTCGGGCTCACCTGCTGCAAACACCGCCCGCCCCGGCGCTGCTGAGTGGGGCGCGTGCCGAACGGCGGGAGTGCCGCAGATGGCGCGGCCGAAGCGACTTTGTTGGATCTTAATTCGGAAGTATGGCCAAAGGTAGGAAGCGCGAATCAGCTGCCTTCGCGGAGGCAACAGGCGCTTTTACGTCCGAGCGATGATCCAATCAAGAAATCGAAATGCGCTTGCCCGCCGAGAGATCCGCTTGCTGGCGTCGCACCTGGCTAATCCACGACCCGACGAAAAATCAACGATGCATTGGTTCCACCGAACCCGAAAGAATTGGACAAAACCACGTCGATGGTGCGCCGTTTGGAGTGATGCGGTACGAGATCAATTGCGGTTTGGACGGAGGGATTGTCGAGATTGATGGTCGGCGGCGCGACACCGTCGCGCATGGCGAGGATCGAGAAGATTGCCTCGACAGCGCCGGCGGCGCCCAACAAATGCCCGATCGACGATTTGGTGGACGACATGCAAATGCGGGCCGCGACGTTCCCGACCAGCCGATGCACCGCACCGAGCTCGATCTCGTCGCCGACCGGCGTTGAGGTGCCGTGGGCATTGATGTAGTCGATCTCCGCCACGGAAATGCCGGCGCGTTTGATTGCCGCGTCCATACAGCGCAGCGCCCCCGCGCCATTCTCGGCTGGCGCAGTGATGTGATAAGCGTCTCCCGAGAGTCCATAGCCGATGACCTCGGCATAAATTTTCGCGCCCCGGCTTTTGGCGTGCTCATACGTTTCGAGCACAACAATTCCGGCACCTTCGCCCATCACGAAGCCGTCACGATCGCGATCGTAGGGACGAGAAGCGCGTTCAGGCGCATCATTGAAGGACGTGGAAAGCGCGCGACAGGCCACAAATCCCGCCATCCCGATCCGCGAGATCGGCGATTCCGCGCCGCCCGCGACCATGACCTCTGCGTCACCGAGGGCCACCAGTCGCGCGGCATCTCCGATGGCATGTGCGCCGGTCGAACATGCGGTGACGACTGCATGGTTGGGTCCTTTGAGGCCATGCGCAATCGATACATAGCCTGATGCGAGATTGATCAGGCGTCCCGGAATGAAGAACGGCGACACGCGGCGTGGCCCTTTTTCCTTCAGCACGATCGCCGTTTCGGCGATACCGGTGAGGCCGCCGATACCCGAACCGATCATCACTCCCGTTTTGATCTGATCGTCATTGCTGAGGGGCTTCCAACCCGCATCATCCAAGGCTTGACGCGCGGCGCACATCGCGAAGACGATGAAGTCGTCGACTTTGCGCTGCTCTTTCGGTTCCATCCATTGGTCCGCGTTGAAGCTTCCATTCGAGCCGTCGCCACGAGGAACCTGGCAAGCGATCTTTGCCGGTAAATCGGAGACATCGAAACTGTCGATGCGCCTTGCTCCACTGTCGCCATTGATGAGGCGCTGCCAGGTCGGTTCTACACCGCAAGCGAGCGGCGTCACCATGCCGAGTCCCGTGACGACAACGCGTCTCATGTTTCGCGCCCCTGCGCACCAGCCGATATCATACTCTCCCGACGCGGAGACGCGCCAAGGGGAAGTTCGATCGCAGGAATCGCGGGGGTGCTGGAGCTAGCTTTTTGCGTTTTTTTCTAAGAATTTGATGGCGTCGCCGACGGTCAAGATGGTCTCGGCAGCGTCGTCGGGGATCTCGCAACCGAATTCTTCCTCGAAAGCCATGACGAGTTCGACGGTATCCAAGCTGTCGGCACCGAGGTCATCGATGAAACTTGCGTTCTCGGTCACCTTTTCGGCTTCGACGCCCAAATGTTCCACCACGATCTTTTTCACCCGCTCGCCAATATCACTCATCGCTGCGACCTCGTGTCCTTTGGAATTAGGCTCGATCGGTCAGCGCCCCCGAGCCACTGTGGTATGGGCTTTTTCCGGCGTCGCATCATCGGGTCGCGAGCGGACCCCTGGTGATGATTGGAACCGTTATGCCGCCCCAGCTAAACCGAAGTCCGGTTACCATACTTCAAATGCCTTGACCAGCACGGCCGCGCCGCATCGGGCGCCGGCGATCATGCTCAAATCATCGCCATCCCGCCATTCACGTGCAGCGTTTGCCCGGTGATGTAAGCGGCTTCTTCCGAAGCGAGGAAGACCGCGGCGGCCGCCACATCTAACCCGCCGCCGAGCCTCCCCGCCGGAACGCGGGCAAGGATGGCCTCCCGCTGCTTATCGTTAAGTCTGTCGGTCATGGCTGTGGCAATGAATCCCGGCGCGATGCAGTTCGCCGTCACACCGCGCCGGGCGTACTCGGCGGCGATCGATTTGATCATGCCGATCATGCCGGCCTTGGTCGCGGCGTAATTGCCTTGACCTGGATTGCCGGTCACACCGACGACCGATCCGATGCCAATGATGCGCCCATAGCGGCGCCGCATCATCGTGCGCACCGCCGCCCGGGCGAGGCGGAAGGTCGCCGTCAAGTTGATCGCGACGACCTCGTCCCAGTCTTCATCTCGGAGCTGAACCAGGAGATTGTCCTTGGTGATTCCAGCATTGGCCACCAGTATATCGAGCTTGCCCATGACTTCCTCGCACTTGGGCACCAGCGCCTCAACCTCGTCCTTGTCCGCGAGGTTGCACGGCAGCACATGGGTGCGCTCCTTGAGCTCCCCGGAGAGCCGCTCGAGCACGTCTTGCCGCGTGCCGGAGAGCGCGACAGTCGCGCCTTGTTGATGAAAAGCGCGCGCGATCGCCCCGCCGATCCCCCCGCTCGCGCCGGTGACGAGCGCGGTCTTGCCCGTCAGGTCGAACATTGATCCCTCCTCGCAATCACGCTTTGCCGAACCTGAACATCGCGACGTCATCCGGCGTGCCAATCGAAACGCCGCTCGCACTATCGACGATGCGCCTGACAAGCCCGCTTAAGACTTTTCCGGCGCCGATCTCATAAAACATAGTCACGCCCGCGGCAGCCATGAACGCGATCGACTCGCGCCAGCGCACGGTCCCTGTGACTTGCGCAACGAGCGCGCGCACAATGTCGGCCGGATCCCGAATGGGGCGCACGAAAGCGTTGGCAATGACCGGCACTACTGGTGGCTTCACCACGACGCCAGCTAGCGCGCCCGCCATCGCATCGGCTGCAGGTTGCATGAGCGCGCAGTGGAACGGAGCCGAGACGGGCAGCATCATGGCGCGCCGCGCACCCCTCGCTTTGGCAATTTCGACCGCGCGCTCGACGGCTGCTTTGTCCCCAGAAACGACGACTTGCCCGCCACCATTATCGTTCGCGGCCTCGCAGACCTGACCCTGTGCGGCTTCGGCCGCGACCTCCGCCGCTTGCTCGAAGTCGAGCCCTAGCAGTGCCGCCATCGCACCCGTGCCTACTGGAACCGCTTTTTGCATGGCACGACCACGCAGGCGCAGCAGCCGTGCGGTATCCGCGATGCTGAGAGCGCCGGCCGCCGCGAGCGCCGAATATTCGCCGAGTGAGTGACCGGCAACGAAGCGCGCGTCGCGTGCAAGCTCAACTCCTGCGTCGGCCTGCAATACGCGCATAGCCGCGAGCGACACCGCCATCAGCGCGGGCTGTGCGTTCTCGGTCAGCATCAGCTTCTCGGGCGGCCCTTCCCAGATGATGCGTGTGAGCTTCTCGCCGAGTGCCGCATCGACCTCCTCGAATACCGCGCGCGCCGGCGCAAAGGTATCGGCGAGGGCCTTGCCCATACCCACTGTTTGGCTGCCTTGACCCGGAAATACGAATGCGAACGACATTCACTCGCCTTGATGAGATCTGCCCTAAGACACCGCGGCATCTTGCCCTGTCAAGCGGCGGTGGCGCTAACAAGCGTGGTGGCACTCTCGTTAGCCGCCTTGCGTTTTCGTCCGAACTCCGTATAACGCCGGCTTCCGCTCGATCCCGGCTGGGAACTGAACGGACGGCTGCTTGGCTCATTGCCCGGCGGCGGGGCCCCATGGTCCGGCGTCCTGTGTTTCCACCTTCTGAGCATTCGAGCCTTTCCCGGAAAGTCTCGAAGGGCTTTGCGCCAGGGCAAGAGCGCCAAAGCAAGGAAAGGCACCAATGCCGCTCTATGAACACGTCTTCCTCACGCGCCAAGATGCGAGCGCGCAGCAGGTCGAAGACCTGACTTCCCAGTTCACAGGCATCATCGAGCAGATGGGAGGCAAGGTCGCCAAGAGCGAGCAATGGGGTCTAAAATCGCTAGCCTACCGTTTGCGCAAGAACCGCAAGGCGCATTTCACGTTGCTCAATATCGACGCGCCGCCGGCCGCGCTCAACGAGATCGAGCGGCAGGAGCGTTTGAGCGAGGACGTGTTGCGTTACCTTAGCATTCGGGTGCGCGAGCACGAGGAAGGCCCCTCGGCAATGATGCGCAAGGTCGAGCGCGACCGCGAGCGCGACGAGCGGGGCTTCGGCTTTCGCGACCGCGATCGCGGCAGCTTCCGTGATCGCGACCGCGGTGAGTACCGTCGCGACCGCGAGGGGGGCCGTACGGCTCGCGAGGGTTATTCCGAAGATGCCGTACCCGGCGTGACAACGCAGGAATGACAGTCATGGCGACCTCCCCAGCACAGACTCGCCGGCCCTTCTTTCGTCGACGTAAGACCTGTCCATTTTCCGGGGCCAATGCGCCGAAGATCGATTACAAGGACGTGAAGCTCCTGCAGCGGTACGTGTCCGAGCGCGGCAAGATCGTGCCGAGTCGGATCACGGCTGTTTCCGCCAAGAAGCAGCGGGAGCTGGCGCGCGCCGTCAAACGCGCGCGGTTTCTCGGATTGTTGCCTTACGTGATCCGCTAGCACGACCCAGCGCACGCACGACGGAGGACGAGCGGAGCAGAGCGGACAAGCAAGGCTGGCGCGGCGATCGTCGGCCCTCCATTCTCGGTCCTCCGATGGTTGGGACGGAGCTCATTCCGTCTCTAACCGCTGATCAAGCGGGACAGCTGAAGATGATACAAGTTGTGCTGGTCGGATTGGGAGCGGGCGCGGCAGCAGCGCTCATGTTTGCGTCCGTTGTATCGGGATCGATCGCCGCTACCTTTCTGTTTTACCTCGCGCCGTTGCCGATCTTCATTGCCGCGCTTGGTTGGAGTCACCTGGCTGGGCTGATTTCATGGCGGTCGCCGTCGTTGCGTTCGGGGCCTGGTGGCTTGGCTATTCGGCACTACTTGCTCGACCGGCATCGAACGGGGGCGCGGGCGCGCTCGAATGGTATCCGGCCGGGCGGCTCGTGCTGTGGGCCGCGGTGATCGGTACTCTTGTCGTAGTCGCCGCCATTCCTAATTTCGGCCTGGATCAACAAAGTGCTCAAACCGCTCTCCGCAAGTCGTACGAACGCATTCTGCGCGACCAGTCGCTGATCGACATACTGGTAGTGGCCGTGCCGCCGGCGGCGGCCGTATTCTCCACCGTCACGAACCTACTCAACCTCTGGCTCGCTGCCCGTATCGTGAAAATTTCTGGTCGGCTCAGGCGGCCATGGCCGGAGTTGGCTGCTTTAACCCTGCCGACGTCGAGCTCCGGCCTGCTTGCGGCCGCCATCGCCGGCTCCTTCTTGCCGGACCTCTTCGGTGTGCTTTCAGGCGCGTTTGCCGCAAGCCTCCTCATGGCGTTCGCAATCCTCGGCTTTGCCGTCTTGCACGCGATCACGCGTGGTAGGAGCAGTCGCGCGGTTGTGCTGGGGGCCGTGTACGCCGCCGCCGGTATCCTGGGCTGGCCGGTGTTGGCCATTTCCATTCTGGGGCTCGCGGAAGCCGCGTTCAATATTCGCAGTCGCTTTGCGCGCAAGCGCGGCCCCCCTGGTTTGCGGACCTGATCAAATGCTCGACAGACGGAGGTATAGTCCATGGAAGTGATCCTACTTGAGCGTGTCGCCAAACTTGGTCAAATCGGCGATGTCGTGCGTGTCAAGGACGGCTTTGCCCGCAACTATCTCTTGCGCAAAGGCAAAGCGCTGCGCGCCACAAAAGAGAACCGCTCCCGGTTCGAGAACATGAGAGTCGAGCTCGAAGCGCGCAACCTTGAGCAAAAGAAGGACGCGGAAAAGATCGCTCGGAAGCTCGACGGCCAAAGCTTCACGGTGCTGCGTCAAGCGGCTGAAGGCGGGCAGCTTTACGGTTCAGTGTCGCCCCGCGACATCGCCGTGTTGGTCACCGAGTCCGGTTTTGTGGTCAGCCGGGCTCAGGTCGCGCTCCAGGCCCCGATTAAGGCGATCGGGTTGCATCGGGTGCCGATCTCGCTACATCCCGAAGTCGAGGCGACGATCAGCGTCACTGTCGCGCGCAATGCGGACGAGGCGCAACGGCTTGCTCGCGGCGAGGACATCACCGTCGCGCGCGAGGAGAAGGAGGAGCAAGCGGCCGCGGCGGAGGCCTTTTTTGAGCCGGAGGCGATCGCGGCACGCACCCGCGAGGCCCCTGTCGAAGGGTCGGACGCAGAAACTCAAGAAGAGAAGACAAAATAGAGTCGAATGCGTAGCTGGGGCGCTGGCGCCTCGGCACTATTCCTCAAAGTCGTCAACAGCGGGGTGCCGGGCCGGCGTCCCTGCCGCAGCTTCCGGCGGGCCGGCCACCGCGCCGCCTCCCTGCGCAGGAGCGACTGGGAGATTGCCCACTTCCACGCTCTCAGACGGTCGCCGAGGGCTGGCCGCGCCAGCCGTGGGGCCGCTCCCTGGAAGGGCGGCCTGATTGTCTCCACCCTTCGAGTCATCGACCCCTGGCGAGGGGGCTTGGCCCGCGCCCAAAGTCGGCGGGCGTCGCTGCTGAACTGCCCGCGGATCGCTGCCTATCGAGGCAAGATATGCAGCCATGGTCGCCGCTTGCTGCGGCCCAGTGGTATAATGCTCCCGCAAAAATGCCGCGCTGCTAGGCCTGATTTCCCGCGGACTGCGATGGCATGCATTGCAGGTGTCCGCGAAGATTTGTGCGGCCGACTTTCCGCGGTCGAGGTTCGCTTGGGCTCGCGCCGACGAAACCGTCGCGCCGACGGCGGCTGCCACGATAACGCATGACATCAATCGAGGAATCCGCGACACGAGGAATCTCCGCTAAAGCCGATCTTACCCGATCCCTTGCCTGCCATTTTTGGCCAAAAGAGGGATGCCGCCCGGCTGGGGGGCAGCCCTTCCTGGCGTGCCTGCGACGGTGCAAGCGCGTTGCGGCATTCGGCAGAGTTTGTTCTAATTCTCCCATCGGGAGAACGAGCGAGCGGCAAGCCCACGATTCGCAGCGGCGCCGCCAAGTGCCAAGTGCGTCGCGGGCGCGGCTAACGATGTTGAGGGGATGGAGCAGGCCGATGGATCGGTTGCTTCGGGCGGTATGCCATAGGCTGATCCGCACAGGCACTCTCCAGGTCACGACCGCGACAGGATCGACGTTCAGCTGCGGCGACGGCACAGGCACGCCCGTTGCCATTCGGTTCGCGAGCCGAGCAGCCGAGTGGCGCATCTTCTTGGACCCCGAGCTCCGGTTGGGTGAAGCTTATATGGATGGCGGCATCGTCGTCGACCAAGGCTCTATCGCTGAATTTCTGGACCTTGCGATCAAAAATCTCAGCCGAACCGGTGCTCGCGTGGCGAGGGGGATACTGCGGACATTGCGGTCTTTCGCTCGCCGGCTCGTTGAGAGCAATACCATCCGCAGGGCACGGCGCAACGCGACCCATCACTACAACATCGACGATCGGATCTATCGCCTATTTCTCGACTCGGACTTGCAATATTCGTGTGCCTATTTCGAAAGTAGCGGCGTTTCCCTCGATCAAGCGCAAGTCGCGAAGAAAAACCACATTGCCGCCAAGCTCCTACTCAAACCGGGGCTGAAAGTTCTCGACATCGGCAGCGGCTGGGGAGGACTCGGTCTCGATCTCGCGCGCAAGTTCAAGGTTTCCGTCGTCGGCATCAATCTGTCGGACGAGCAGGTACATACCGCGCGCCAACGGGCGGCTGCCGAAGCGCTGCCGTGCGAGTTTCGTATTGCTGATTATCGCACGATCTCCGACAAATTCGATCGCATCGTGTCAGTCGGAATGTTCGAACACGTTGGCAAGCAGCATTACCACACGTTCTTTGCCAAGTGCCGCGAAGTGCTCACGGACGACGGCGTCATGTTGTTGCATACTATCGGACGCTGGCATGGGCCGTACGATACGAATGCCTGGGTACGGCGTTATATCTTTCCGGGCGGTTACACGCCCGCATTGTCCGAGCTTGCCCCTGCGATCGAGCGCTCGGGTCTAATTATCAGCGATATCGAAGTCCTGCGCCTCCACTACGCGGATACATTGCGCGCCTGGCGGACCAATTTCCTTGCCAATCGCGATAAGGTCATCGCGCTATTCGAAGCAGCTTCGCATTTGAAGGAGCGGTTCGGGACCGCCGAGCGATTCATTCGGATGTGGGAATACTACCTTGCCGGATTCGAAGCCTCGTTCAGGTACTATGGACTCGTAGTTTTTCAAATTCAGCTTCTCAAAACCGTTGAAGCTGCCCCGCTCACGCGAGATTACATTTATCGCAGAAAACCCGATCTCGGCTCGAGCGCCGGCCTCGCCGAGGCAGCCGAATAAAAACTGCAGTTTGTGTAGCGATGGTGTTATTGAAAAATACGAATGGAGTGACTGCGTAAGCGGCGACCCAACCTCTTTCGCTCCGCTGATGTAGACTGCGTAACGCACCCCGCGAAGACAGCTGATGCGGTAAGGAGGCGGACCGTTGGATCGGTTGCGTCGGGCAGTATTCGGAAGGTTGGGTCCGCGCTGGAAATCTCAGGATCACCACCGCGGCAGGATCGATCTTTACCTTCGGGACGGGACCGGATCGCCCGCAGCGATCCGCTTCACCACGCGAGCAGCCGAGTACGGCGTTGCGAGGAAGGAACTACCATAGGCTTGGTGACGAGCGTTTCGAGTTCCCATTTTGCGGCTTATTCATTGGAGACCTACGGAATCGCAACGTCGTAGGACGCTGGTCAAGCGTCTCTTGAGCGGGTTTCGACAGTTATTTCCCCGCGGTGGGTACTGGGGAAACTTCTGAGCGGGCGTCGCCTCGAGTCGAGCGCGGGTGTAATGCGCTACTCTTTCGATTCGCAGGCGATTCGCTAGCAAACCATGGCTCCACTTGATTCAGCCCTACGTAAACCACCGGCGGAGACCGCGCCGGCGTATCGCGCCGCGCCGCACAATATCGAGGCAGAGCAGGCCCTCCTGGGCGCGATCTTAGTCAATAACGAGGCGCTCTATCGCGTCAGCGACTTCCTCGAACCGCAGCATTTCTTCGAGCCGATTCATCGGCAGATCTACGATATCTCGCGCAGTCTCATTCGCACCGGGAAACTGGCGTCTCCGGTAACACTGAAGACTTTTCTTCCCGCCGAAATCGACATTGCCGGATTGACGTTGACGCAGTATCTCGCCCGCCTGGCCGCGGAAGCGACAACCATCATCAACGCAGTGGATTACGGGCGTACGACTTACGATCTCGCAATCCGTCGCGAACTCATCAACATCGGCGAGGACATGGTCAACGTTGCCTTCGACGCGCCCGTCGATTTTGCGCCGGGTGATCAGATCGAAGATGCCGAGCGTCGGCTGTACGAGCTCGCGGAGATTGGGCGTTACGGCGGCGGCTTTCAGAAATTTGAGACTGCCCTGACCACCGCAGTCGACATGGCGGCGCGCGCGTATCAACGCGAGGGAAAGCTCTCCGGCCTGGCAACCGGCCTCAGAGACCTCGATACCAAGATGGGTGGCCTCCAGCCATCCGATCTGATCATCGTGGCTGGCCGCCCCGGCATGGGCAAAACGGCGCTGGCCACGAATATCGCTTACAACGTCGCACGTACTTGGCGCGGCGAGGTGCGCGCGGACGGACATATCGACACCGTGAATGGCGGCATCGTCGGCTTTTTCTCTCTCGAAATGTCCGCCGAGCAGCTGGCCACACGCATCATTGCAGAACAGAGCGGCATTCCCTCCAGCACGATCAGGCGGGGCGGCATCAACGAACGTGATTTCGAGAAGATCAAGGATGTGGCGATTGAGCTGCAACACCTGCCTTTCTTCATCGACGAGACCGGCGGGTTGACGGTCGCGCAACTCGCCGCCCGGGCGCGGCGTCTCAAGCGGCAAAAGGGCCTGGATCTCCTCGTGATCGATTACATCCAACTGCTCCAGGGCTCGACTCGGCGAGCAATGGAAGGGCGCGTACAGGAGGTGACCGAGATCACGACCAGCCTCAAAGCGCTCGCTAAGGAACTCAACGTGCCGGTTGTGGCGCTTTCGCAATTGTCGCGACAGGTCGAGAACCGCGACGACAAGCGCCCGCAACTCTCGGATCTACGCGAGTCCGGCTCAATCGAACAGGACGCCGACGTTGTGCTGTTTGTTTTCCGCGAGGAATACTATCTGAGCAACAAGGAACCGCGGCCCGGTACCGACGACCATACCCGATGGCAGGTGGAGATGGCGGACGTGCACGGCAAGGCAGAGATCATCATCGGCAAGCAGCGCCATGGCCCGACCGGCACCGTCAATGTCCAATTCGACGCGGCGGTTACTCGCTTCGACAACCTGGCACAAGACGATCGGATGCCTGAGAGGGTGTAATCGGACGCCGGCGCATGTGAAAGGGGCGCTGCAAGCTGTCGGTCGACGCCGAGTCAGACCGCGAGCTAGAGCGCTCCTGGTCTTCGCCCGCTAGACGGCGGCGTTCCGGCTAGCCATAAATTTTGCCCATGACGGTGCACGAACCCGAGTTGCGGCCAGCCGAAATACCGAGCGCCGCTGCCGATCCGACAGAGGCCAGTGGCATCCTCACGATTGATCTCGGTGCCGTCGCGGCCAATTGGAAGACACTCGCGAGCATGACCGTGCCCGTCGAGTGCGCTGCGGTGGTCAAAGGCGATGGCTATGGCTGTGGCCTCGAGCCGGTCACGCGCACGTTGGCCCGCGCGGGCTGTAGCACCTTCTTCGTTGCCGATGTCGCTGAAGGCCGGCGCGTGCGCGCGATTGCCCCCGATGCCGTCATCTATGTTCTCAATGGAGTGATGCCGGGCTCGGCGCAGGCATTCGCAGCCGATTATTTACGACCGGTCATCAACAGCACCACCGAACTTGCGGAATGGGATGCGTTCGTCGCCACCCGAAACTGGCGTGGCGGCGCGGCCCTCCACGTCGATACCGGCATGAACCGGCTCGGCATCACGCTCGAAGAGGCGGTCGCCATCGCTCCGCGCCTGCAATCGGAAAATCATGGGTTTACGCTGGTGATGAGCCACCTCGCCTGCGCTGAGATTTCCGACCACCCGATGAATGATCGGCAGGTTCGGCTGTTTCGCGAAATTCGCATCCTCTATCGTGGCGTCCCGTCCTCGCTTGCAAATTCTTCCGGCATATTCCTGGGTGGTGGCGCCCATTGCGACTTGGTTCGGCCCGGCGTCGCGCTCTACGGCGTCAATCCGACGCCGGGCAAGAGGAATCCCATGCGTCCGGTGGTGGAACTTAAAGGGCGCATCATCCAGGTGCGTGCCGTCGATAAGGGCGACAGCGTCGGCTATGGCGCAGCTTTCACGGCCGCGCGCCCAAGCCGCGTCGCAATCATTGCTGTCGGCTATGCGGATGGCTTTCTGCGTTCGGCCAGCGCCGCCAAAGGCAAGCCGGCCGCACAGGTGATCATCGCCGGCAAGCGGTGTCCGATCGCCGGCCGTGTCTCCATGGACGTGATGGCAGTGGACGTGACCGATCTTCCGGACGGCACGGTGCGCCGCGGCGATTTTGCCACCCTGATCGGCGAGGGAATGAGCGTCGACGATGTTGCCGCGGCGATGGGCACCATCGGCTACGAGGTCCTCACTCACCTCGGATGGCGCTACCATCGCGCTTACAAGGGGGCGTGAGCCTCGGCACATTTGCCGGACTGGGCAAAGCGTCATAAGGACAGGTGTTCAACCACGCGCAAGCCGTGGAAACAGTGGTAGCGCAATCATGGCCCGTCGCGAGACGAGCTTCGTCTGCCAGAACTGTGGTGCCGCCTACAGCCGGTGGCAGGGAAAGTGCGACGCCTGCGGCGAGTGGAACACGATCGCCGAGGAGAGTTCCGCTTCTCCACAGCGCCGTATGCCGCGCAAGGGGCGGCTCTTTGCGCTTGAGCCGCTGGCCGGGACCGACCACGAGGCGCCACGGCTCGCCTCGGGATTGGCAGAATTCGATCGCGTCACCGGCGGCGGATTTGTGCGCGGCTCCGTGCTCCTCCTCGGCGGTGACCCCGGCATCGGCAAGTCGACGCTGCTGATCCAGGTTGCGGCCGCGCTCGCCCGCAGGGGCCACCGCGCAGTTTACATTTCCGGCGAGGAGGCGGTGGCGCAGGTGAGGCTGCGCGCCGAACGGCTCGGCCTCACGGCCGCCAAGGTCGAATTGGCGGCCGAGACCTCGGTCGAGGATATCGTGGCGGCGGTTGGCGAGCGCGCGACCCCGCATCTGGTTATCGCCGATTCGATCCAGACAATGTGGACCGATTTGGTCGAGGCGGCTCCCGGTACGGTTACTCAGGTGCGCGCGAGCGCGCAGGCGCTGATCCGGTTCGCGAAGCGATCGGGCACGGCCGTGATCCTGGTCGGCCACGTCACCAAGGACGGCCAGATCGCCGGACCGCGCGTGGTCGAGCACATGGTCGATGCCGTACTGTCATTTGAGGGTGAAGGCTCACACCAATTCCGGATCCTGCGCGCGATCAAGAACCGCTTCGGCCCGACAGACGAGATCGGCGTGTTCGAGATGACCGGAGGCGGGCTGCGCGAGATTGCCAACCCCTCCGAGTTGTTTCTTTCCGAGCGCGATCTCGGCTCGCCCGGCACCGCGGTCTTCGCCGGTATCGAAGGAAGCCGGCCATTGCTGGTCGAAGTCCAGGCCTTGGTCGCTTCCACCTCACTTGGTACACCGCGCCGCGCGGTGAACGGCTGGGATCAGAACCGCCTGTCGATGGTGCTTGCGGTCCTGGAATCTCATTGCAGCGTGCGGCTCTCCGGCCACGATGTTTACCTCAATGTCGCTGGCGGGTTGCGCATCCAAGAGCCAGCGGCCGATCTTGCCGCCGCGGCGGCGCTGGTCTCCTCGTTCGCCAATGCGCCCTTGCCGGCGGATGCCGTCTATTTCGGCGAAATCTCGCTCTCGGGCGCCGTGCGGCCCGTCGCGCAAACAGCGGCGCGGCTTAAGGAGGCGCAGAAGCTGGGCTTTGCCCGCGCCATTCTTCCCGAGGCCGCGCGCGCGGAGCCGCCGGACGAACCGGGGCTCTCCCTCAAAAGCGTGAGCAGCCTGGCGAGCCTCGTGGCTGACATTGTTGCGCGGCCAACGGGCGAGCAACGCCGAGCGAACAGATACGCCAGCCAAGAAGACGGGTGACGGGACCGCCTCCTCCAGCTATACAGCGCGCGAACCCCCGACCTGCGGGCGGGCCTGCGGCTGCGGCGTAGCGGGATACTGCTGGAATCTCAGGTACTTAGACTCATCATTCCGCGGGTCTTGCGGACCGAGCAGGAGGTGGCGACGTTGCGTATGATTGCAATCGCCGATTCGAC
>WNGK01016025.1_pt1 | contig 13643 bp, 7 predicted proteins | sample 5400601 | NCBI WGS metagenome assembly WNGK01 (sample SAMN13153376, study PRJNA577476) | soil metagenome | isolation source: 60 cm soil or saprolite under Garry oak tree replicate 1 | place: USA:California | collected 2016-06-15 | reverse complement strand
ACCTCCAGCAGTGGCTCGTAGGCACTCACCACGGGGTTAGCCGCGCCCAACTGCAGGTCTATCTGGACGAGTTCGTCTTTCGGCACAATCGCCGTAGGCAGCCCATGGCAGCCTTCCAGACGCTGCTCGGTCTCGGAACAGTGCACCCATCGACGCCCTACGACAGCATACGTAACGCCAGAGACCTTGCGAAACCGCCTAACCCCAACCCATAGCGTTTGCCTGAAACAACCGGATAAGCAGAAGGCGACTAGGCAGGAGTAATCCTGCTAAGGCGCGGGCCAACTGGCCAACTTCCGAGTAGCCGACGACACGGCCGGAACGGGTCCGAAAACAGCGCGCGCAATCACTCCAATGTCAAGAAGGCCAGACGAGCACACAATTCGATTGTTGTGGGCACTGGCGGCACGAGCATTGCGCTGACCAAGCGAAGCGTGAGTCCCGCGTAGGGACGCGGGGCACTCACGCTTTTTCCCGGGACCAAGGGCCAAATACACGGACGCAAAGGAGGGTGCATGTCAAGGACCTTTGATTTCATTGTGGTTGGGGGCGGATCCGCCGGGGCAGTCATCGCGGCTCGACTCTCGGAAGACCCGGCCTGCCGTGTGGCGCTGCTCGAGGCGGGGGAGCGCCCGCCCGAAGTGGAGTTAATCCCGGTTTTGTGCGGATCTATGCAGCTTAACCCGGCCACGGACTGGATGTATACGGCGGACCCCGGGAAGGGCGCCTGGGCCTTGCCGCGGGGCAAAATGCTTGGAGGCTCTTCCGGGCTCAATTACATGGCTTACGTGCGAGGGCATCCGGGCGACTTCGATTCCTGGGCGAAGAATGGCGCCGCCGGATGGAGCTACGCGGATGTGCTGCCCTATTTCAGCTATAATTACCAGGTTCGCAGCTACAGTCCCGGCAAATCCTTTTGGCGAAAACATTGGCGGTCGCACCTCCTTTCGGCTCAGACAGTTCCGCAATGTGTCGATGGTGACCACCACCACGTCCAGCAGCCGCAATACGGAGCGACCCTTGCTCTTGATCTTCTCAGTAGAATTGCAGGAGGCGAGGAGGCCTAGACTTAATAGGCGCACCCGGACATCTGGGCTGCCATCCTGCGGGACTTCATAAATAGCCGGCCGTTTCCCGCTTTAACACTCGAAAGGGACACCGGAAGCGGCATTGTGTGACTCGACGTGGTCAGGATGCATTCTCGTAAGAACAGCCCGAACAGGTTTCCCGCGCTCGATCAGGGCGACACTTCCACCGCTCTTGGCGAGACAGGACGTGGACCAGACCCCGATAATAACGCCTTCCCCAGCCACAATGACATCGGCTGTCCAATGCCACCTCCTGGCCGTGTTCACTACAGCTTACCGGCGCAGACCATAAGGCGAAGGTATCGGGTGCGCTTTGAGCTCTCGGAATTTCCCAAGCGCTTCGTCGGCGAGTTGGGTCTCGCCTGATTTCCTGTAGTAACGCGCCAGCAAATAATACGCATTGGCGTAGCCCGCATCGAGACGTATCGCTTCAGTCAAAGCCTGTTTCACCTGTGGCTCCGCTCCTTTCTCAAACAGGGCCCGGGCATACTCATAATATGCTTTGGGACAGGAAGGATCATTCTGGATGCCGCGAGTAAGCCACGTAATCGCCCGGTCTGACTCTCCCGCATCATTCAATTCTCTTCCTAGGTCCGCAAACGGCCAGGCATAATGAATTTTTCCGCTTTCTATGATTTTAATCGAAGCGAGGAACTCTTCCCGCGCACGCTGTTTCTCGTCAGTGGAAGCGTAGATAAGCCCGGCGTAGTAATGTGCCTTGTAATGCTCGGGCTCAATCTGTAGAACTTTCTGAAACGTGCTCAGGGCTTCAGCGAACCTACCCATCTCATAAAGATAGCGCGCCAGGAAGAATTGGGCCTCGGCATCTAACGGGTTCTTTTGCAGGATGGCCCGAACATGATTCTCGAACTGCTCCGTCTGCCCCAGCAGATACTCGGAAAGCGCCAAGATTTTGTAAACTTCCGGCCGCACATCCCCACGCGAGATGCAGCGCGAGGCAAGCTCGCTGGCCTTGTGCGGATCACCGCGCCGGAATGCAATTAGAGCCGATAGAAAGACCGGTTTCTCGTCCTCCGGCGATTGCTTGCTCATGATCTCGACTTGCTGTTCGGCATCCGCCCACCGCGCCAGCCGAATCAGCACCTCGACCAACTGGATCCGCGCTCGCTTGTTGGCTTGATCCCGGAGCAGTTTTTGTTCGAGGCTGGCGCGAATGCTCTCGAGCTCGCCGCGCCCCAGATTCGCTTGAACGCCCTCGGGAGATTGGCCGCGGGTGCAGACCAAATCGGCAGCTAGAAGCGCCGTACAAATCCAGACGCCGGTTCTCAAACAGCGCAACGCAGTTACTCCTCAGAATCTGATCCGGCCAGAGAACTGGAACTTCCGCTGTCCGTAGGTATCTATGATCTTCCCAAATGCCGGGCTGCTCAGGTCCGTGACCGGATCAGAGCGGCTGGTGCGGTTGAAAATATTCGTCGCGTCCGCCCGCACCTCGAACGTAAAGTTCTCGCGGATGGGGAATACTTTAAGCAGTCCGGCCAGTTCGCTGGCTTGGTAAGGCCCATACACATCCAGTACCCGCGGCGCGTTCCCCAGCCGCAAGGGCACACCGCCGGGCGATGACGGCACGCTCACAAAGGCCTTGGGATTGATCCAGGTTGTTCCGTTGGCCAGATCGTAACCGCTCGACTTCTGATAAACCGGCGCCCCCGAAACCCGATCCGGACGAATCGCGTCGGTGAAGATCACGCTGGGATCAAAGTCAAAGTCCACGAATTGCAACGGGTCTCCGGATCGATAGCGTTGGATCGCGGTCAGTGTCCATCCACCGATGATCTTATCCAGAATGCCGCCACGATTGAGAAAATGCCGGCCCTTTCCGACCGGAATCTCCCAAATCCAGGTGAGCTTCAGGTCATGCGGGTAGCTGAATGTGGTCACGGATTTCTCGATCTTGCGATTGTTGAAATCCTGATAGTTATAGTTATACCCTGCACCGTCGCCGACGTCGCTTAACGTTTTGCTGAAGGTGTAAGCGGCGATGAATCCGAGCCCGCCCTTAGCCGGCCGTTTGCGTAACTGTACCTGCAGTGCGTTATAGGTGGAGTTACCAACGTTGAATCCGGTGAGTCCGATGGTCGTGTATTGGGGATATGGACGTAAGGCCTGGTTGACGGTTCCTTGAAAGTCCGGATACGCCTTAGGAATCTCGGGGTGGTTGTTGAGGTCATCCCGGAGCGTATCGCCTAAACTCAGATACCGCGCCGGGGTCATGTTGAACAGACAGGGCAAGTGACAATTACCGGCCGGCGACCCGGTCGGCAGGTGAGTCCCTTTGACGCCGACGTAATCCACCTGGATCATAGTCTGCTTCCACAATTCCCGTTGGATGCCAAAATTCCAGTGTTGCAGGTAACCCTGGCGAATGCTGTCCGGCAGGGTATAACTGATGCCACTGCCGTTCACCTGAGTTGGGTCCTTATCGGGCAATTGGACGGGAGGCGCTGCGGGCATGCCGTTGTCCCAAAAAAGCACCGGATCGTATCCGTTGCTGACGCGGCTGCGGTTCAGATCCAGGAAAGACACCAGGCCGTAAGACTCAGCAAATCCATACCCGTTCGCGATAGGCGGGTTGTAGGTGATGCTGTAACTGGTGCGGACCACGGTCCCAGGAGTAACTGAATATGCGATTCCCAGATTAGGCGCAAACTCTCTATAGTAGGTGTCTTGGAAGGAGCGCCGGTGCTTGTCCGCCAGAAAAACGAGTGCTCCTTTAAAACCATCGGCACCCGGGTTTGGCTCATTGGGATCGAATCCGGCCGTGTAGTTGTGCGCTTCATACCGCGGTCTTGGAATTTCCCACCGTAGGCCGGTCGTTATGGTCAACTTCCTGGTGGCTTTAATTTCATCCTGAAAATACAGGCTGGGATAGTTGGTCAGGAACTTCGCGCTCTTTTGAGCTACGTTCCGGTTAGCCGTGTGTACCGCGCCGAGCAGGAAGCTCGCAAACTGATTGCCGGTGTCACCGAAGCCCGGCAACTGGGTGGATACCTGATCGAAATTGAAATTTCCAGATTGGTTTGAGAGGGGTGCCGACCCGTAAAAGTAGTGATGAAACTCGAACCCCGCTTGATATGTGTGCTTCCCGCGGATCTTGGTGAAATCGTCTTTCACGATCCAACTGCCGCTGGTGGGGCCGCCATAGCTGCCATCGCCGAAGGGCTGCAAGTCGATCCCATTGGTGCCGTTGAAGTTAATATAAGGGAAATGGGCTTTGGGATCCACACCCGTCAACCCGATCTTCTGCGGCCAGCCCTGCCCGTTCGCGAGGGGAAATTGCGGCGTTGCAATGCTGTTCCAGCCGAAACCCACGTGATTCAGAGTCGTGAGCGTAATCGTCCAGTCTTCTGACCAGCGTACAAGATTTTCCGTGTCTACCTCAGTGTGGTCCCGGTTGAGGGGATTATTGAGATCCTTAAAGAACCCGCCCGCGTACGCGATATCGTACGGCCGCCTCCCCCAGAGATAATAGCCGCTCATACGGTGTTTCTCGTTGAAGAGGTGATCTACCTTTCCCGAAAACTGGTTCATGTGGGAACGTTCGGCACCGCTGATAAGGATGTAGTTATTGATCACACTGGGAAGCAGCGGGGTCGGAATCAAAGGCAAAATATTCTTGCTCACGGTACTAAAGCGGGACGGATCGATCACATTGAGCTTCCCCCCAAACGTGAAAGGGTCCCGAACCACCTGTCCGCTAACACTGCGCGTAGTATCGGGGTCGAACAGCTCACCGGAGTAGACCGGGCGGCCGAGCGCATCCGTACCCTCCTGTGCCCCCAATTGATCGGAGAAATCTCCCTGCCTCCAGACCATCTCAGGGAGTGTGGTATAGTTGCCGGGACTAAAATCTCTGGTCCGAGCTCCCTCGTAGGTGGCAAAAAAGAAAGTTTTGTTTTTGCGGATCGGGCCGGACAGCGCGCCACCGAAGTTATTCTGGTTGTACCGCCCCTTCCCGTAACCGAAGGCATTAGCCGCGGCGCCGTTCGATTTGAACAGGCTGTTCCCGTTGAATTCGTAGGCGGTGCCGTGAACAGTGTTGCCGCCGGATTTCACCGAAAAGTTAAGAACAGCGCTGCCCGCCCCCGCATAATTGGCGCCGATGTTGCCCGTGACCAGGCTGAATTCACTGACCGACTCAGCGCTGGGCGTCAGCTCGACGGGCGCGCCAGCGAGGTAATTGCGCTCGATCGCGATACCGTCCACCTGAACCTCGAAACCGAACGTCTGGCCGCCGTTGATGGCGCCCGTGAACGTGCCTCCCGTTGTGCCCGGCAGGCTGTTAAACACAAATGACGACGGCTGCCGCTGATCAGTGTCGATGATCACCGGCCACGTCTCGAATTCCTTGGGAGAGACGTCGGTGTTGATCTCGGCCCGCGTCTGCAGTTCCTCAACGTGAGCAGCAACCGTAACAGATTGAGTGGCCGTGCCGACCTCCAACGCCACATCGACGTTCACCGTGCCGCTCACCGGAACGCGCACGTTGTCGATCAGCGCCTGCTTGAATCCCTCCTTTGTGGAAGCAATATTGTAGATTCCAGGCGGCAAATTGGTCACGCGATACGTGCCCGTCCCGGTGCTGGTCGTGGACGTACGGATGTTGGTGGCAATGTTCGTGACTGTGATTTCCGCACCCGGCACGGCCGCACCGGAGGCATCACTCACCGTTCCAGTGATGGCTCCACGCTCGGTCTGGCCCTGCATGCTCACGAGCGGTAGAAAAACGCCAAGCAGCAGTACGACCCAACCGCGGCCCAAAGTTGCGTTAGAATTCATTGGAAATACCTCTCTTTCTTCGACCCAGACCAAACGCTGGATGTTCGACTGCCAGAAACCCGACACTATTCGCCCCTCATTAAAGGGTGAAACGTTTGCTGACAATTGCAAAACATAGTGACAACGTTTTCTGTAGCGGCGGTCTGCGACCGCCGTTTTTCGGCGCTCATAGAGCGCCGCTACAGCGAATGAGTGTCACTATATTTCGCAATTCTCAATAGTCCGGAATTTCCATGATTGGCCTTCCCGCCCTACCGGTAAGATATAGCTGACCGCATCGGAATGCAATGATCAGTCGGGTTTGCAGTGCAGTGGGCTTCGCCAGCCTCGGAAAGGGTTATTTCGGCCGCTCTAAGCTGGCTGACTGGAGACGGGGAATAAAATCCCGTCCTCGAGCCGATTAAATGACAGGCTGCAATTAGCCATCCGAGTTCGCTATGCCTTCACCCCCAGCCCCGTATTGGTGATCCGGTTGAGCGCCGCGGGCGCGACACGGAGATACCCATCTTCGAACTTCGCTGCTCGCGGGCTCGCTATTGCCCTGTGGGTTGCTGGACTCGGTTGTGATCGCTGCGGGACTCGTTCACGATGGCCTGTTGCGTGCTGCCCTCGAACAGGTTCTGTTCGCAGATGACGAAGTCCGCTTTGGGTCCGATGTAGATGCCGACCGTCTGCGTGGCCTGCGGGCCTTGGCGGGTGTCGCGGATGGTATTTGCGGCAAAAGTGAGGTTCTTGGTCTCTCCCTCGATGCGCACTCCGTAGCCGGGCGCGCCCGGGCGGCCATTGTCCGCGATTTTGTTCGCGCGGAAGACGTTGCGGCTCGCGGCGTTGCGCTCCCGCTCATCGCGGAAGTAAACCCCTGCCCGCGCATTACCCGTGACGACGTTCCTGAGAAATGTATTATCAGTGTCCTTGTGACCCAATGAGATTCCATCCTGGCCATTGTTCCACGACTGGTTATCTTCGTACCTGGCGTGCTGGACGCGCCAGCAGAGAAACAAACCATCCTGGCCGTTGTCGTGAACCCGGTTAGACCGCACGAGGCCGTACAGCGCGCCCGTTCCGAGATGAATTCCGAGGAAGGCATTTCCGTAAGGCTCGCAGTTTTCAACCTCCGGGTGCTCGACGAACTGCGTGCTGATCCCGTCGCCGGGATAATTGCGCGCCACCGAGTTCCGGATGGTCATCCGCTTGGAGTGGAAGAAGTAGATGGCGGCGGCCTGGCAACCGTCCAGGGTTTCACTCGAGTCGCGGCTGCCATCCGCCGTGAGGTCTTCGACGCGGACGTCCTCAACTTGGTAGCCCGCGATGAGAGGAAAGGTGTTAAAGACTTCGCCGTCGTTGGCCACGGAGTAGTCCATGTGGAGAAAACGATCGAAGCGAAGCGTGTTGCCCTGGACGCTGACGACGGTGCGGATGCTGGGTGTCCAGCCGGAGCGCTGTTCCTTATCGACGATGGTGACGCCCATGCCGGGCGCGAAGCCGCTCGTGTCCTCAACCGTGGCGATGGACTCGCCATAGTCGGCATCAACGCTCAGTTTGCTGCGCACTCCCGGCGCTTTCTTGAGGATGGTTTTCTCGGGACCTTCGCCGCGCAAGGTCAGATGACTCACCAGTCGCACCGAATTGCGCAAGGTGTAGGTCGCAGCCTTTATGACCACGATTCCGCCGCCCGCTTTCGCGACGCGGCCAATGGCTTTTTGGATGGCGACGTTATCCGTGCCGATGATGTCGGCGTTGGCCGGGCCCACCGTAACCGTCGTGCGCGGCTGCTGGGCCGGGAGATGCCCCGGGAGGGCCAGGCCTGGGATGACCCAGAGAAGGAATGCAGGAAGCCGAAGCGATGATTTGCGGAATGATTTACGAAGTGGCATTCGCATGGCAGGTTGGTCCAAAAGGAATTTATCCCGTCAGAACTCTTCAATACCCCGAAAAGGGTACAGAACTCAGCTTGACAAATCAAGCGGCGAGCCTAAAAAATGCAACTTCCCAAAGAAAGACGCTCTTCCGGCTATTTAGGTTGCAAAATCATTATTCAGAAAAAGCGAGGGGCTCACACCGAGCGGCGAGATCGTGATCGACGCGGAGGCTCACAACGCGGCGGGGCCGCTTGGGGTCTCGGTGAGGTCACCGGTGCTTCCCGGCACGCGTGAATTTGTGGAGGCGGCCGAAGCTGCCGGCATCCCGAGGGGCGACTACAACGGACGCGACCGCGGACAGACGCTCCCCCCAGCCTCATCCCGGGCGATTATACCGACTCCCAATGGACTCCTCGCGCTTCTCGGCAATCTTGCCCAGGGCAACCGAAACGTGCGTCTTGTGCCGGGCTAGTGCCGATGGCGATATCGAAACGTATGCCGATATGTCCCGTAACGGCTCGCCGGTAGCAATGGCCCCGTCGATTGCGGCCCGATTCGGGTGTGAGCAAGCAAGGCAGGTTCTCGGCGCCCTCAAACCTCAACAAACTCCGTCCGAATCGTAAAGCCCACCACGCTCAATCACGCCGGGCACCGGCTGCCCGTTTTGGTCGGCCCGCCAGGATTGCCACTCACACCGCTTAGTCTCGGCTTCAAGTTTTGAACACGTCCGGGCCACTGTTTCCCCACTGTTCTGAGCGGGATTGTACCTCCACCAGCACCTTGACCGGCCACGGAAGAACAAACGTGGGCGGTGCATCCGTCACTGGTGCAGACTGGGACTGGATTCGAATAGCGGCGCGTCCGGCACATTTTAAGATTCTGCTCCGGTGCTATGATTGAGTGGCTGCCTAGCAAGCCGGGGACCCCTATGAATGGACTTGGTGGCGCTCAGCGTTTTCAGCAGCTTCCGGCCGATGCGCAAGCGCGACACATCGGAATTAGTCAGCACCTGACCAGGCTCGCCAGAGATCATGCCGTGCCGATTGTGTTTGCTCCTCCGCCGAGTATTGGAGGCAAAATCAACAGCGCAAGCTGTGTGCTGCAACTCGACGCGGGCACATTTGTTGTCACGGCGTCTCACGTTCTGATTGGATATGAAGAACGCATTCGGTCAGGTGAAGTGCTGCACTGGCTAGTCGGCAACCTTCCTCCGTTCGATCCACTTCAGCGCGTCGCGTGGAGGGGGGGTGGACCGCCTACGCCTACGGGGTGTGCGTCGAAGGACCTATGAAGGGAACCCGGTTGAAGCCGTTGATTCTCGAGCCGGAATTCTGGTTCGCCTGGTCCGAGTTTCAACCGTACAGAAGGGTCTGGGGGCGCGATTTGCGTGCCGCCATTTGAGCGCGCGAAGTAAACGGCGCAGTTGGTGGCGACCTTGCGAAAGGAGGATTTCAACGTGATCACTCGACGCGAAATGAACAGCGCACTGACCGGCATGCTGGCCGCCCTTTTGTCGGAAACCTCCGGCTCGCTCGTCCGGGCGGAAGCGCCGTCGGCTCAATCGAACCCCCAAGGTCCCGCGCCGAACACGTCATCCGTCGCGGTCGAGACGTTGATGCAGGAACCCCTGGCAGAAATGCCCAATCCGGAAGTGAGGGTGATCACGCTCACTGTCGCTCCGGGCGCCGCCTCCTCGCCGCATAGACATACGGGCCCGGTTTTTGCGTATCTGCTGGAAGGCGAGATTGAGAATCAAGTGGACCCGAACCCGCCCCGGAGATACGAAGCCGGCGAGTTTTTCTACGAGCCTCTGATGCACGTTCACCGCTCCCTCCGTAACCTCAGCGGCACGAAGGCCGCGAAGCTGCTAATTTTTGAGGTTGGCGAAAAGGGAAAACAGTTCACCATCGGCGCGCAATAACGGCGCCCGGCCCCACATCCTCGCCGCCAAGGGCTGGAGCCTGCTGGGCTGGTGGTCGTCCGGCGGCAATGGCGGGCTTCAGTGGCAGGGCGTCAACCGATCGAAGGTCAGGTCATGTGCTACCGATCGTTGATAATCGCTGGGCGTCAAGGCGGGACCGAAATCAGGATCAGACGCTGGCTGGCATCAGAGCAGAGCTCTCGATCTCGCGTCCTTCGGAAACACTGCAGCTCTTCCTCAAAGCGGCTTTCAGATGTTCAAGCTCCTACGGAGGTCGCTCACCGCTCTCCTTTCAAGTGGACTGGCTGAGTGAAGGCCCCATTGCCCGCCGAGTCCCATACTGCAAAACGCACCCACTTGACGTCGTCTCGACCAAAGGCAATGCCGAACTGATGATGGCCGAAAGGTGGCAGTCCAGTGGCAGGAATTATTTGCCGGTCCGTGGTCTTTCCGTCGCTCCAAACGACTTCCACAAATTCGAGCGGAAACGTCCATTCCACGTCCGCAGTATAGACGCGGTGTGGGCCCGATACTTCGACACCCCATTTTCGGAAGAGGACCTCGCCTGTTGTCACAAAGAAGTCGCCCGCCTGCATGGCGCGGCTAATCGGACTTGCATCTTCGTCGAACTTCGGCACGCGGTCGAGTCTTACGTAATTAACGGCAAGTTGCGGATACGTCTCATCGTCCGGATATTTCTGGTAAGTGTCTCCCTCAGCGATCAAGTACTTCGGGGTGGGAGCCCAATTGTTCATGTCGTCCAACGTCCCGAAGCACCGAGACTCACAGAGCCTTTCTTCGGATAAATCGACTGGCAAGGATTCGTAAGACGCGCCAATGAATCGGTCACTCAGGAAATAGTCTTTGTCGCGCACAGCATCCGGGTAACCGGCCGAGCTCTTGGTCCGCGGGTGGGCCTGCCACACGACGCCCTGCTCCCGGCGCAACATCTCCATGACATCGGCGACCGAAGTTGCGTGATAAACCTTGCCGTAATGCGGATTGTTCTCCGTCAGGAGTTGTCCCGGCGGCGCCTTTGGAGCACGGATCCAAAAAACCGGCTGGGGTAGGAACATCATATAGTGGCCGCCCAGAAAAACATTCGGCTCCTCACCGGGAATCAGAAGGAAGTCCCGATCGGACAGGCGGCGGCAAGCTTCGAAATAGACTTCCTGTTCCTTGAGGCGCAACGGGCCTGGATCGTCCGGATGCGAGTCGGAGTGGAAATCAGCCAAGATGACGATGTTCACGCCTAAAGCTCGGAAGACCTCGAGCCACTCCGGGCGATAGTCGAGCGTGCCCTGGTCGGTGATCATTTCACCGAGATGCATATGAAAGTGGCTGACGAGGACTTTGCAGTCGGGTATCGCTTTATAAGCGTCCTCATGTGTGTAAGCCAGAACGGATTGTTGAGTAGCTCGGCCGGGGCCGGGGCTCAGATAAAAATAGACCGCCATGCGCTGCCAGGTTCCCGGCGGTGCATTGTACAGAGCGTAGTTGTATGTCTCCGCCCTCGATTCGGCGACCCGCCGATGCCAAACTTCGTCCGAGAGGCCGTAGGGGTTGTAACCCTCTCCATGATCCGGCTGCCGCACACCGATGGCAAAAGAGTTTTCGCTATCCTTGCGATAGTACACGTAACCCAAGTTCACTTCATTTTCCCGGGCAAAAAAGAACTTGTGCGGCGGCGGGAAAAATCCGAGAGATCCGCCTCCGGCCTCGACAATGCCCAAACGATTGCGCGCGCGCAACCCCACGAGATCGGCGTTCGAAGCGCCGCCGAAGTCGTACTCCTGCCACGCCCGCGCCGCGTCACGCCAAGTGAGGCGGGTGCCCGGACCAATCGAAAAGCCCTTTAGTCCGGCCGCGTATTTGTATGCCACCGAAGGTTGGTCCGTCCTGGCAATTGCTTCCTGCCTGAGCAGATTCGAGCCGCGGTAAACTGTGAATTGCAGTCGCCCCGAGAAAATGCCCATCTCAAGTCCGGGGAAGGTGACTTCCAGACGTGCTCCCTCAGTCTTCACCTGACAAGATGGGGTGTGAAAACGGGCCCAGGCGCGCCGGATTTCTTCGGACCTGCGCGGCAGATCAATGGAACTATCGCCGGCGCGGGGATTCCCTGGGACGCTCAGCGGCGCATCCCAAAATGCATTCCATTTCTCCCTTTCGATAAGACCGGGCGTCAGCGCGCCGTGGATGTGTCGCAGCGCCTCGGCCTGCGCCGTGGCCAGGCGGCGCACTCCGCTGGTCACCTGGAACTCCGGCGCGAGATCCCGGCCCAATACAATCCAATTGGCGCCACTGATCCTGGAAGCTAATTCGCGCACGATGGGTTGATCATTTTGAATTGCAAATTCCGCACGAAGTTGCTGAGCACGCTCCCCGCGCCATTTCACTTCTAAGACTCCTTCGCGAACTGTGGCCGTCAATCCCTCAACCGGTTTGTATCCATCGAGGTTGCAATTCAATACCTGTGCTGCCGCAGAGTGGGGGATCAACATGGCGCACAGTATCGGTCCGTGAATTTTCAAGAGGCGACCTCCTCAGCGAGTCTTCTCCATCTCCGGGCATGCGGCATGGGAATAAAAGCCATACAAGAAGGGGAAGTCCGCCGTGTCAAAGCAACTCCCGCCGGTCTGTTCGGCGCCCCGACAAATTCCGAAGGCAGTCGTATGTTACCCCAAGACTGACGCTGCCGTAGTCCGAGACCCGTGCTTTCTGAACTTTCCATACTCTGTGGCGCGTGCTATAAAGAGCACGCACTCAAGGAGGCACAATGGCAGAGATTCGGCGTCGGCGATTTCTAAGCTCGGCAGCTCTGGCGCTCCCGGCCAGCATGCTCGTGAACACCACGCAGGCTGATAGCGCCGATTATTCCGTGCACCAACTGAAAGTAACCCGAGTTGAGGCTCTCCTCCTTGAAAGACCGCTGACGGACCGTTTCTGGATGTCGATTTCCCCGATTGGGGGCATGAAACCGGTCGCCACGCGGTTGATTTTGAAGGTCCATACGGATGCCGACGTGGTCGGTCTTGGAGAGGGCACAGGTGGCGGGGCGGAGTTGTTTCGGCAGGGCCTGGCCGATCTCGTGATTGGCGAAGATCCGTTCATGGTGGGGAGAGTTTGGGAAAAGCTCTTCGCCCTCACTTACAGTCGAGAACTGGTGAAGCGGGGTTGGTCAAGAACCGGGCTCATTGAGGCGATGGCGGCGATCGACGCGGCTCTTTACGACATCATGTCCAAGTCCGCGGGCCAGCCACTTTACAAATTTCTAGGCGGCTATCGAGCGGGCGTTCCGGCCTATGTGACGGGCGGCTACTACCGCGAAGGCCAGGGAATCCCGGAGCTCGTGAAGGAGGTGGAAGGCTACCTTAAGCAAGGTTACAACGCCATCAAACTGAAGGTCGGCGGTATCAGCGGCGGCTACACGATTGAGGCCGACTATCAGCGGGTCAAAGCCGTGCGCGACGCCGTCGGTCCTAAGGTCAAGCTGATGCTCGACGCCAACCAGGGATGGGACGTGAGCACGGCGATTCAGGCTTCCAATAAAATGTACGATCTGGACATCACCTGGCTGGAGGAGCCGCTGCACTGGTACGACGACGTGGAGCCGTTGAAGCGGCTAAAGGAGAGTACCCGCATCCCGTTGGCCTCCGGCGAGAGTGAAATAACGCGCTGGGGGGCGCGCCGCTTGATGGAGACGGAGGCAATTGACTTTTTGCAGTTTGACGCTCACGCTCACGGAGGCATCACCGAATGGCGAAAGTTGGCGAGTATGGCCTCGATGATGCACATCTGGATGGCGCCGCACCACGAACCCCACATTCACGGCCACCTGCTGGCCTCGGTCCCGAACGGGTACATCCTGGAATCGTTCGCCAACCCGGAGCGCGATCCCTTGTGGTTCGAGCTTTACACGCGCAGGCCCAGGATCGAGAAGAGCGTGCTTTACCTGGACAACATCCCAGGCTTGGG
>WNGK01009297.1_pt1 | contig 13646 bp, 10 predicted proteins | sample 5400601 | NCBI WGS metagenome assembly WNGK01 (sample SAMN13153376, study PRJNA577476) | soil metagenome | isolation source: 60 cm soil or saprolite under Garry oak tree replicate 1 | place: USA:California | collected 2016-06-15 | reverse complement strand
AACTGTTCAAGCGTGTAATCACCGAAAAGCACGGGGTCTGTTTTGCGCAGGCAGAGGAAGGCGCGCACGGCCAGTTCACGTATCTCGATCTCGGCGTGGGCGCTGGCGCGCATCTCAATAAAATGCCGCCAGGAACGCCCATTGCCCGTCACGACGATGGGAGCCTCGGTTTCATTGGGGAGGACGGAACGTGCGCACTGCTGCACCTTTTTGCGTAAATCGGTTTTAGCCTCGGCGCTCAAAATCTTAGTGCCGGCCTGCTGCATTTCTAACAGGCGGTTGCTCAAGGCCGCGTATTCGCTGGATGCGCGCTCGATTCGCTCTAAAAATTGGGTATGGAACTGTTCGTCGTCACAATATTCGGGGCGTTCAACGAAGCGCAGCATGCGGCCCGATACGAAGCGCTGGCTCAGCTGCGAATAACTGAAGCCTGCGCGATGACGCACAACTTCATGGGTCACACTGCGTGAGATGCCGTAGAGCAGGAGGCTAAAATTCGCATGTTCAAACACAGAACCGTGCCCTGAGGACTTGAGATTATCGAAATAGCGAGTGGCCTGGGCATTAAGGGTGCGTTTGGGACCAAAACTCATGTAGCAGACCTGCCCGGCAATTTTGCAGAGCTGCGCGCCGTCAGGCAACCGGGTAGGATCGTCCAGGTACTCCGAAAAATGCAGTGTTTCATCGAACCCATCCAGAAAACCTGCTATGCCTTGCAGGTTGACCGTTGGGCATGCAAGTACAACGACTCCAGGCTTTACCAGGTAAGATGTGCCGCCGGGAGAAGCATACACGGGAGAATCAATCACCGCAAATCCAGAGCTATCATGGCCCTGTAATTCCTGGAACAGTATCTCAGGCGAGATCGCAGACATTATTGCCTCCTTACTACTAGCTCAAACATTTATTCAACTAGTCTAGCAGGTTGGAAGCGCTGCGGTCAACCTAATGATTATTCGCGACTTGTTCGGATGGAGCAAGCAAGGCGTCCAATGTCGCGCGCCGAATACGATAGGCTTGACGCGCGCCTCGATGAGGCAAGGTGATCGCCTCCAAAACGCCGTTCTTGATCCAGCGCCGGACAGTGGTATCATCCACCCGTAATCGATTGGCAACTTCGCGGACTGTTAGTAGGTCCGCCTCTTCATGTGCCACGCTGCCCTCTTTCTGCTCGTAAGCTACAACGACGGACAGTCCCCAAACAGAGGTTGGACTGCACAGATTATCTATTTGACTATAACGACGAATGTTCAGCTTTTTGGTAACGCTGTTCATAAAAGTCGCTTTCAGCGCTAATGCACGTAGAATCTGTGCAATAAGAAACACTGCTCTTGAAGAATTATTCTGGTAATGTAGCTTTCGCCCCTGTCATCCGCCGATCATCGACATGCTGCGGTTTGCGCGTTTGAAGCGCTTGTCTCCGATGTAGTGCTTGAGTTCTTTGTGCCATATTGCCTGGCGAATGGTCTGTGCTAAGGTCTCGTCGGAGGCATGGGAGCGGACAACTGCGCGTAGATCCGTCTCCTCGGTGGCAAAGAGGCAGGTGCGCAATTGACCATCGGCGGTCAGGCGAATACGGTCACAGGTTGCGCAGAAGGGCTCGCTCACGGGGTTAATGAAGCCAATCTCGCCTATGCCGTCGCTGAAGGTGTAGCGGCGCGCCGTTTCGGAGGGATCGCCGGTGGTAATGGGGACCAGTGGGCCATATTCGGCCTCGATAATAGCCTTGAGTTCCGCGCCTGTGAGGATGTCTTCTTTGCGCCAGATCTGATCAGCATCCAGCGGCATAAATTCGATCCAGCGCATCACATAGGCTTTGCGCCGCGCCAGGCGCACGAATTCCAGCGCTTCCTCTTCGCTGTAGCCTTTAATGGCCACCGCATTCACCTTGATGGGATGGATCGATGGATATTTTTCAAGCTCTTCCAACCCTTCCAGCACGCGGGCAAGCTGATCCCGGCGCGTGAGCTGCGCGAACTTCTCGCGTATCAGCGAATCGAGGCTCACGTTGATGCGAGTAAGTCCTGCCTCGGCGAGCGCGCCCGCCAGTTGTTTCAAGAGGATGCCATTGGTCGTCAGGCTGAGACTGCGCAGCCCTTCGATCTTGCGCAACTGGCGCACAAGTTCAGGGACATCGCGCCGCACAAGCGGTTCTCCACCCGTCAGGCGAATTTGCTCGATGCCGATGCTCACCGCAACGCGCGAGATGCGTTCGATTTCTTCGTAGGAGAGTATCTCCGCCTTCTTCAGCCAGGGCAAGCCCTCGGCTGGCATGCAGTAGGTGCAGCGAAAGTTGCACTTATCGGTAATCGAAATGCGCATGCTTTTAATGCGGCGTCCGTAGCTGTCAACGAGCAGTTCCATAGGTCAGTCTCACTATCTCCAGGTTAATACAACTCAATGTGTGAATGCTTCATAGTTAACTATAACACATTTCAGCACTCGATGGCTGCTTCACCTTATCCCAGGAGGCGAAAATTCTTCGCAGTACTTAGCCTTCTCGTCGTTCCAATATTATCACCGGAATCTGACGAGTCGTCTTCGCCTGGTGTTCAGTGAAAAAGGGGTATAGCTCCACTATCCTGCTCCACAGTCGATGCCGCTCTTCACCGTTCGTGACGATGGCGGTGGCGTCGAAAGTCGCGGTACCCACCTCGACGGTGACTTGCGGGTGAGCCACCAGGTTGTGATACCAGGCAGGATGGGTCGGCGCGCCAACGTTGGAAGCGATCACCATCAAGCTGTCGCCATCGCGTACGTACATCATTGGTGTCGTGCGGCGTTGGCCACTTTTGGCACCTGTGGTCGTGAGCAGGAGCAAGGGTCTACCTTCAAATGGCCCACCGCTCTTGCCCCGGTTTGCTCGAAACTCCTCGATCAGCTGGCGGTTGTAGTCATTTTGATCTGTCATGGTTCCTCCTCATTGGGGACGCCGACCACGTCGGCAGTTGCATGGCGATGTTTTTATTGTTCAGCCCTATGTTAGCACCTACGTTCGACACCGTCAACGTGATTTGACGCCCGAATAGGCCGCTTTACAAATGCCGCATCTAAGTGTAAAATGCATATAGAAGATGATTCTCTTTTCTAATAAACTACATGTAAGTGTGCATATGAATAAAGAAGATGCAAATCAGGGCAAAGAGCAGCAGAATACGGCGACAGACGCCTGGTCGAAGAACTGGGTCGTGCCGGTCGTGCTCTTGATGCTTCGAGAGTGGAATTCCTACGGCTATGAGTTGATGGAGAAGATGGCGACCTTTGGATTGAACGCCGTAAACCCTGGCACTTTCTACCGCACCTTACGGCAGATGGAGAAGGACGGCATGGTAAGTTCTACCTGGGATACCTCCGAGGGAGGACCGGCTAAGCGCGTCTATTCAATCACAGAGGCGGGTGAAGCTTACCTGAAGTTCTGGGCGCAGTCTCTGGATCAATATCAAAAAATGATGAACACTTTCTTCCGCCTCTACACGAATCCATTCAAACCTTCGGACAAAAAGGATGGTAAGTAGGCGAACATATAAGTGTAAAATGCATATAGATGCTAATAAACATTTTGATAATGTGCATTTAGCTGCGGTTAGATAAACTGCTGAACGATAACAAATGGTACATCGCGGGCAGCTGCGATGTAAGGAAAGGAACAGACCATCATGACAGACAGCAAGATGAACGAAACCACCAGGGAACTGATCGACTCGCTTCGCGAGACCAGCAAGACCATTGCAGACAGCGCCATTGCAGCGCAGGAGCACAATGTGGCGTTTGCCCAGAATATTCTGGAGAATGGCGTTGAAGTTCTCAAAAGCCACGCGGAAAGCACACGGAGCCTCATGCAAGAGCTGAGCGAGCAGGCGAGGAAGCAGTCCAACTGGCAAGAGGGCTTCCAGGCGGTAGTGGATAGCACAGTGGCGGCGCAGGAGCGCAACACCAGGTTTGCGCAAAGCGTTTTTGAGAACGGTATCGAAGTTCTCAAAAGCCAGGTCGGCCTCACACGAGGTCTGATGCAAGAGTTGGAGCAGCAGGCACACAAGCAGCAGGATGCATTCCAGGCATTGGCGCGCGAGTCGTGGGATGCCTATCTTGGATTTATGCGTGCGCCGTTCTCTTACTACCAGCGAGCGTTTGATACGGCTCAGACAACCATGCGCGAGGGGGTAGAGGACTTTAAGAAAGCCGCCGATCAGGGAGTTGAGAATCTCCAGAAGGAGACGCGCTCTACCGAGAAAGCGGCGCAGAAGGCGTCCAGGTAATTCGCCGATGAGGAAAAGGGCCGGGTTTGTAATCCGACCCTTTTCTTTTTCAAGCGGACACCATGGATTTACGCGTCGTAGTACAATGCGAATTCTAGCGGTGTAGGCCGCAGGCGAACTTCGTCTGCTTGCGCGCGTTTCAGTTCGACGAAGTGTTCAAGCACATCGGTGGTGAAAACGCCGCCTTCTAAGAGGAAGGAGTGATCGTCTTCGAGCGCGTCCAGTGCGGCGTCCAGTGATCCCGGGACGGAGCGAATTTCGCTCAGTTCTTCTTTCGACATGTGGTACAGATCGCGATCGACTGGGCCGTAGCCGTGTTCGCTCGGCTCGATGCCGCGGCGGATGCCGTCGAGACCGGCCATCAACAACGCAGAGAAAGCCAGGTAGGGATTCGCCGACGGGTCGGGTGGGCGGAACTCGACACGCTTGGCCGAAGGACAATCGGTGAGTGGGATGCGCACGGCAGCGCTGCGGTTGCCTTGCGAGAAGACCAGGTTCACGGGCGCTTCATAGCCAGGCACCAGGCGTTTGTAACTGTTCGTCGTGGATGCTACGATGCCCAGGAGCGCCGGGGCATGGGTCAGCAGTCCACCGATGTAGTAGCGAGCTAATTGAGAGAGGCCAGAGTAGCCCTCGCCGTCATAGAACAGCGGCTTCTCACCTTTCCACAGGCTTTGATGCACGTGCATACCGGAGCCGTTGTCGCCAAAGATCGGCTTTGGCATAAAGGTGACGGTCTTGCCATGCTTGCGCGCCGTGTTCTTCACGATATATTTATACAGCATCATACTGTCTGCCGTTTTAAGCAGCGAGTTGAAACGGATATCGATTTCTGCTTGCCCTGGGCCGCCAACTTCGTGATGTTGCGCCTCAACCAGCACGCCGTTTTCTTCGAGCAGCAGCACCATCTCGGAACGCAGGTCTTGCAGGGTATCATTGGGCGCGACCGGGAAGTAGCCCTCTTTCACGCGCATACGATGGCCGAGGTTGGAGGTACCGTTGCGGGAGGTGTTCCAGGGCGCTTCGTCGGAGTCGATCTCAGCGTATTGAATGTTGGAGGTGCTGTTGAAGCGCACATTATCAAAAATGAAAAATTCGGCTTCTGGACCGAAATAGCTGGTATCTGCAATGCCGCTCGAGCGCAGGTATTCTTCTGCTTTGCGAGCGATGAAGCGCGGGTCGCGGCTATATGGCTTCTTGCGGCCCACCGGGCCTGGGTGGGCGACGTTACAGACCAGGCTCAATGTCGGAACCGCCGTGAAGGGGTCCATAATCGCGGTTGTGGCATCGGGGATAATCAGCATATCGCTTTCATTGATGGTCTGAAATCCACGCACGCTAGAGCCGTCAAACGCTTTCCCCTCTACAAATGTTTCCAGCTCAAGTTCGCGCATCGGCACGCTGAAGTGCTGCCAGGTACCTGGTATGTCCACGAACTTGAAATCTACCATCTTCGCGCCCTGCATTTTAGCGAATTGCAGTACCTCTTCAGGGGTCATATCCTCTCGTCTCCTTCTCCTGCAAACCCGGCTCCATTGCTGGAATAAGGGTTTCCTTAGCTGTATCGATACATTTAGGTATTTTGCACAAAGACGATCAATAATCAGTTTTGTTTCTGATCAGACCTATCTCTGCTACAATCATAGAACGTTGGTACCATTGATGCTATAGGTAGATTACCAGAAAGCTATCGTATAAATTTTGTGCAAAGTATACAAACAAAAGCAAAAAACCAGACATGTTGGTAAAAGCTTGCTTTAGATCGTAGAAATGGATAATATAGACTGAACAGTTCCAGAGGAGAAAACGTTTATGAATAACCCAACCGGACAACCATTATTCCCGTTACCATCACATCCGCTTCTACCTCCTCCTCGCAAACCGCGTTTTGATAGAGTGCGCTTCTGGCTGAGAGGCCGAACAGGGCGTATTATTGTGCCACTGGTCGCCCTGGTGTTCGGGATAGCGATTGGCATCGCATCATTGCTCTTCTATGGACTCTCTGGCGAAGGGACGGTTTTAATTGTGCCTGCCCCCGGTAAAGGTGATCTCATCATCGAGGCAGATAAGGCCTTTCTTACGCATATTATTGACATGAATTTACGCAGTGCGGGTATGCCTGGGAATATTAGCAATGTTGCGGTTGACCTGGCGCTTGGAGACCAGATGACCATTAACGGCGACGATGGATTTAGCCTGCTGGGCATTGGCGTAACCAAGCATTTCACCCTCGTGGTGCAGCCCTATGTGAGAAGCTGCGTGCTTCAGATCCATGTGGTGCACGCGGATGTCAGTAGTATTCCCGTGACGGGCTTTGTGCAATCGTTTGAGTCGCGTATCAATCAGCAGCTGCAACAGAAACCGAGCGGCTTGCCCAAAGGTTTTCAGTATTGCACCACCGGTGTGCGTACCACACCTGCTGGTATGTTTATCACCTATTCGGCTACAGTTCTAGAAAGTAAGGTGTTTTATGGACACCGCACTTTTGTTTGATTTATACGGTCATCGCTAACCGTGCAGGCTGAACTGCATAGGCCGCTATTCCCTTTGCACCTGCCTCAGCAAATGCATCAGGTCTACTTTTGCGCAAGATGTTGTATGCGCCGTTGACGTCAGCGCAGATCTTGCGTCCATCTTTGGTGCGGTACAGGCGGTTTCTCTTGCCAATCCGCTTTCCGCTAAAGATGTGCTCTTCCTCATCGTTGGGTGTGTAGGTGGGTATCGGGTCAAGGTCCAGAAAGCTGGCCTTACTGGTGTAGCTCTCTTCGGTGACTTCTACCTGGATGCCGACGAGCGCCGCCTTGTACGTGAGCATATCAATAAATCGGGCGTGCGGGATGTTCACAAAGTTCTGGTTGTTGCGCTTGCCCATGCCGGTCTCTTGCTTCCACAAGGGGTTCTTCCCGATAATGACCGTCCCAACCCCTTCCTTCACCAGAAAGTCAATGATGCGCTTACTGGCTGTATGCAGGTAGTGGTCGATGCGCCGGTTGCGCGTGTTGGTGATGCGTTCCATTTGCCTGGTCACACGCTCGCGGTCCTCTTTGGGAAGCAACGTCTTCAACTCTTTCACGCGCTTGTTGTACCACTGGTTCCACGCTTTGACCGGACGACCGTTAACCAGGCGAGGGACGAAGCCCTCTCGGTTTGAAGCTATCGCCGCTAAATTCGTGACTCCGAGATCGATGCCGACGCAGAAAGAGGGGTCTACACTGGCTTGAACCGGTTCTTTGCTGTAAATCACCTCAATCACATAGTAGCCGTTGCGAGGAACGATGCGCATCTGGTCGATGTCCTTGTGTTTTGTTTGTACCTCGATAGGGAGCATCGAGGGTTGAATGAGGCCACGCTTCAATCCTTTCTTACTGATTGCCTGGACGGTGTACACGAGGATGTTCCTCCCCTCAGTTTTGTGCTTGTACTTGGGGAGTCGTGGGCGTCCAGTGAACTGGGACGGATCTTCCTCGTAGGCTTCACGCGCCTCGAAAAACGATGCCCAATTCTTATCGAGCAGCATCAAGATTTGTTGACTCACTTTGGCTGGCAGTGCTTTGTACGCCTCATGCGACTGCATGCGCTTGTCCATCTCGTGGTAGTTGAGGTACTTGTCCTCGTGAATGAAGGCATGACGTATCTCGTACAAGGCAGCGTTGTACAGGTTCTTGGACTTGAATGCTGCTTCATCGATGATGGCATAGCGCGGGTCGCGGCGATCAATCACATGTTGCTCGACTAACTGCATGCTCTTCACCTCATCGTGGGGACTGGCAAGATCGCCTGTCCCACATATCTGCAAACCTCTGCTTCTACACTCCTTACAAAACGGTTGGGCGTTGCTGTAGGCGGGTCTACTCCGCTTGGCTCCGGCTCGCCCCTTGCTGCTCTTGCAGAAACGTCGTAATCGCGTGGTAGCCGATGTGGGCCTCGCGCGCCAGCCACTCATAGGTGACGGGGAGGCCCTGCTCGATCAGGCGGCCCTGCGCCTCTTCTAAGCGCCTGCGTGCCTCCTGACCCAGGGGAGGTCGCGGCGCTTGGTGGATGACGGTCGGGCGCGGCTTTTCCGTCGGATGGGCTTGCTGCTCAGGGTGGGCCGCAAAGTAGGCGAGGCGCACCCTAGAGGCGGTGTTCTTGCCGCACCCCACCAGTTTCCCTAGATCGACCGCCCGCAAGGTCGGGTTCTCTGCCAGCAGGTCGGAGATGCGCTCGGTCGCTGTTTTGTGGTGGACGGGTGCTAGGTGCGGGTGCCTCTCAAAGTAGACGCGGTGTGCTCTGGAGGCAAGCCCTGAACTACAGCCTGTTAACCGTGTCAGATCCGCTGCTCGCAGGGTTGGGTCGACTGCGAGCAGATCATAGAGGTGCTCAGTCACCGTCCTGGCGGTGGGTGCCTGCTGCCTCCTCTGGCCTGGGCGCGCGGCCTGCTCGGCTGGTGCAGAGGCCTGGGCGGCCATCTCGCGCATGGGCAGCGCGCTGACATCGATGTGCAGGGCGGCAAACTTGACCAGGGCGGACTGGGCCTGGGGCGTGTGGCCCTTGTGCTCACTCTCGCGCTGGTGGAACTGCACGCGGTGCTGGCTGCCGTCGGGTAAGATCACGACCGCCTTGCCGCTTGGGTAGGCCTGGATGGCCTGCTTGGTGCGGGCGGTGGCTCCCGCCAGGTACTGGCAGTAGCGGGTGAGGTCCACGTCGAGCGTCTGACGCATCAGCACCTTGACGCCCGCCTGCCTGATAGCGCTCTTGGCGACCTCGCTGATGCTCTGAGTATACAAAAACGGCGTGAGCCCCTGCTTGCGGCCCCGTGACGCCAGCTTGTGAAAGGCATCGGCCAGCGCCTTGCGGGTCTCCTTGGACAGGTAGCTCACCGCTTCCTGGGGCAGCCAGTAGCCGGCCTCGTCCAGGTGAATGACGCAGGGGACGCGCTCGTGGGGGGCCTGGGCTGTGGTCGTGGTGAACAGCTCGCCAATGAGTTGGCACATGGCCAGCGCCGCCGCCTCGTCCGTCTCCCAGCTTTGCAAGTCGAGGATCACTTGCAGGCCCTTGTGGATGATGTCGTAGCCACTGGGACAGCGGCTGGCGCTGGCAATCACCCCATGCGGGAGCAGGTTGACCAGGCCCTGGTGTTCTCTCTCGGTGTCCAGGATGATCTGTGGCAGCAGGAAGCGGCGTAACTGTTCCACCAGCAAGGCCAGCAGGTTCGATTTGCCTGAGCCTTTCACGCCGAAAGCGATCAAGCCCTCTGCGGTCAGCAGGTCCACATCGGGTTGCAAGCTCGGGGCCAGCCGCAGCGCCTTGCCTGGATCGCTGGCTATGGCCAGGGAAGCACGCGGCTCGTGTAGAAGGGTCTGTGTGGGGGTGGCCTGTTTCGTGGCTGTAGCCATTAGTGAGAACTCCTATTTGTATGCTGATACTACTGATCTCGGCATAATCAGCTAAATTTTCATAGTACCGTCGTTATCCCTCGCATTTGTTCATCTCTATCCGCAAGAAAGCAAGAAGTAGCTCACCAGACGACTGACGGGAACAAAAAAATACTGCACGTTTGTTGCATTAACTGTGTTTTTCGGGTATACTTATGCAAGTATTTCTACTCTCCGCACGTTTCCGTTGCTTTCCTACTACCGTTATCGTCTCTTGCATTGTGTGCCTCTGCACACTCGATGAAAAAAGCATTCTAGCAGAAAGGATCCCACTATGGCTAGTGTACAAGACAATGCAGCTATCGCCCAGCAAGGTTATGATGCATACAACCGCCACGCTTCGGACCCGCGATGGCTCGACTATACCGCTGAGACGGTGAGCGAGGACTGTGAAGTCGTCGACGTTCCCAACGGGGCCGTCTTTCGTGGCCCCGAGGGTCTCAAGCAACTCCTCTTGGGGTTTAGTACGGCCTTCCCTGAGAGCAGCGTCGAAGTGACGAACCTCTTTGCCACAGAAGATCAAGCGGTCGTCGAGTTCATTGGTCGTGGCACGCACACGGGGCCATTGCATGGCCCCGCTGGTGATATTCCACCGACCGGTCGGTCGTGGACATTGCAATTCTGTGATGTGTACAAATTCCGGGATGGAAAGATGGTTAGTCATCGAACGTACTACGATGCTCTGGGCCTGCTTCATCAACTCGGTCTGGTTCCCTGATCGGGAAGACCTGGGTGTCACTTTCAGAGTACTTTTGGCAGACGGAGCCTGGTTGCACCAAGCGGCCAGGCTCCTTTGGACTCGCTGACTTCTCTTTCTGTTTGCCCTTGTTGGAACCGACTCGCTCAAAGCTACTTTGCTTCCGGCTCAGACAATGGTGCCGTCTTTTTGTTTCCTGACTTTTTTTCAGGTCCTTGGTACGTTTGTTTTATCCTTCTTGCCAATCGGTTATTTTTGGCGTTCCCCTCTCTCGGAGCTCTTTACTTGTCTCTGCCGAGATCAGTAACTCACACCAAACGTTGTAGATGTCTCATGAGCATTGCATACTGAGCTATTGACACCTGACTTATCATGTATACAACTGCTTCACGTAATCACATGGAAATACAAAAAAAGGTATTTCCATGTATTTAATTATGCAGCTTTGAGAGCAAAAAGTCAAGCATCCACGCATTAAAATGCATGTGCATTGATCTCCCGTTGCTTGTGTGTTACTATAGTCATGCGAAAGCAACTTAATGAATGGAGTTGTAGTTATGACAGAGTTTGAAAGGCTACGAATTAGAGCAGGTTTAACAGTTGCTCAAATGTCTTCAGAGGCACAGATCTCCCGTTCTACTATTGAGAAAATAGAAAGAGACATTCCAGTACGGGCACCATTGGCTTCTCGTGCCTGCAATGTTTTGAGCCGTCATCTTGGATATGAAATTACCATTGAGAACATTGGCATTAAAACTGTCTAGTTGAGTTTGTAGGGTGCAGTACATGGTAATATAGTAGAAAAGCCGGGTTGGGACTAGATTCAGTTCTTTCTGGTTGCTTATCGTTACCTACCAATCGATTTGGCATCTTAACCGTTGCTAAGGGAGAAATACATGATGCCATCCAGAAAAAACGAGAGAAGAGATAATAAGTGATCTGAAAGGTGTAACTCCAAAATCACCTGAGCTTGTTGAAGTTCGTGGGAAACAATATAGAAGAGATAATAGAACCATTGTTCAATTAAAAATTTTGCGAAACTATGAGTGTCAGATTTGCCATCAATTTATCCTCAAAAAGGACGGCAAACGATATATTGAAGCCGCTCATATCATTCCCAAAAGGCATCAAGGGCCTGAGTTACCAAACAACTTACTTATTTTATGCCCCAATCACCATAAGGAATTTGATTTAGGCGATATAAAGATTTCTTTACATGATACGGAGAAAATTATCTTTGAGCTAAATGGAATAACCCGCACCGTTAACCTATCATTACAATAAAATTCTGCCGAAGGTAGGAAAAAGTATTAGTCCTTGTCAAAAATCCGCAGCTTCTTTCCGAAAGACCTTAATCCAACTGGCATGTCGCAGGAATGAAATGTTGAGTCTCGGTATGTCGTACCCCTATTCTCAGTGAAAGTCTTAGAAAGTCGTACCGGTCAAGACGTGAGTATACTCAAGCTGGCGGCACGCCTCAAAAGGTATGCCGAGTTGCGGTGGAGTTCAGATACAAGCCTCTCCCTTTAGAGATGAGGTCACTGACTTTTCAATGAACATGAGGAACTGTGCATGCCTGGATAAAGGCCTACCAGGCATACTCCCGCCAGATCGGCCTCGTCAAACACGTTGGACCACCCTCAGCCTTGAGCGAAATCTCATTGCCGCTATAAGTCATGACCTCGCAACCTGCATCTTCCAGCAGCCGCTTGGTGATGGGGTTCCCCTCGATCATCAGGCATTTTCGAGGGGCCAGCGCTAGCACATTGGTAGCCATCGTTGCGTATTCTGATTCAGGAATCTCGATCAGGGAGAAGTTTCGCCTCTGCAGCTCTTGCCAGAACGGAACGGACATCAGAGGCGGGTAGACGACTGCTGTATGGTAATCGATGATGCTGATCATCGAAAGCAGGTGCAGGCATGCCTCCGGGCCAGTATAGTAAGGTAACTCTACAGGAAGCACCGTCACTCCAATGCCCGTCAGCGCCTCACGCAGCTGGCGCAGCCCCTCGGCATTTGTGCGGAACCCCAATCCTACGGCCAGCGTATCGTGATCTATCCATAACAGGTCGCCGCCCTCGGCACGCGCTTCGCCATGCAGTGTGTAAAGAATGGGGATATCCATCTTCTCATAAGTTCGCGCCATGGCTGCCTCTTCACCGCGCCGTTTGTCCTTGCCCATGCTTAAAATAATGGCGCCGGAATCGGTCACAAGCGATGGGTCAAAGGCGTAAATAGCATCAGCGTAATCGGGCAGGTACTCGTCATGATAGATAACCTCGGCTCCACCCTCGCGCAATAGTTCCACCAGCGCATCATGTTCTTGCTGGGCAACCGCCAGGTCGGGGCGGCTGGTATAGTGCCAAACCTGCGGATCAGCAGCGCCGAAAGCCTGGTCTGGACGTTTCACAAGGACGGTGCGCAGTGGCGAGACCATATCCTGGCAACCGTAGTGGCTGTTCATGGAAACTACTCCTTCTTTAAGGTTATCACTCTGTCTGGTACAATATTACAACAGGAGCTTCAAGACCTCCTTTCCTCCAAAAATGTACATAGTCGAACATGGATAGTTGTCACAAATCCTTCTGTCATGCATCTTCATTAGTAGAACCGGGTTCCTCCATGCAGGACGCCCGGCAAACACGAGAGAGAAGAGCAATGCTGAGCGAGACGATGCCTGCGACCCAGGCGGTCGAGGCACTCATTCACAACTATGGCAGACTGGTGTTCCAGGTGATTTATGGACTCACTGGCAACTGGCAGGAGAGCCAGGACCTCACCCAGGACACCTTTGTGCAGGCGTTCCGTGCGATTGACGCTGCGCGCCTGGCAAGTGGCGCACACTTTCAAGCCAAAGCCTGGCTCTTGCGGATTGCCGTGAACACAGTGCGGATGCAACGCAGGCGATGCAGCGTCATCAGTTTCATCCCGTTGTCGCAGTTGCGCGAGGAGTCTCAGGAAGAAACAGATACCGATTTCGTGTGTGAGCGCGCAGCCCCTCTGCAACCTGCAGGCTGCGGCATGGGGGCTGCAAGGGACCCGGCAGACATCGTAGCGGAACGGGATGCTGTCCAGCGTACGATGGCACAACTTCCAGAAGCGCTACGCCTCTGCTTACTCCTATCGGTCATCGGTGGACTTTCCTCACGAGAGATTGCCACATTGCTCGCTCTCTCCGAGGCAGCCACACGCCAACGGCTCTCGCGTGCCAGAAAACTCTTCCAGCGGCTCTACCTGCAGGAGAGCGGGGAAGCTATCGCCGGTGGTTCATCACCTGCG
>WNGK01006887.1_pt1 | contig 13650 bp, 14 predicted proteins | sample 5400601 | NCBI WGS metagenome assembly WNGK01 (sample SAMN13153376, study PRJNA577476) | soil metagenome | isolation source: 60 cm soil or saprolite under Garry oak tree replicate 1 | place: USA:California | collected 2016-06-15 | reverse complement strand
CGGAGCCCGTAGACCATCTCGCCGAGCTCCGGCTCGGCGGCCACGACCTGCACCGCCGGGTTGTGCTCCTTGAGCCGCCGCCCCGCGCCGGTGAGGGTCCCGCCGGTTCCCAGTCCCGCGACGAGATGGGTCACTTCGGGGAGGTCCCGCACGATCTCCGCCCCGGTGCCCTCGTAGTGCGCGCGTGGGTTCGCCGGGTTCCCGTACTGGAACAGCATCACGTAGCGGTCGTCGCGGGCCATGCGTTCGGCCACCTCGATGGCCCCGTTCGTTCCCTTCTCGGCTGGCGTGAACACGACCTGCGCACCGAACATCTCCAGGACCGCCACCCGCTCCTGGCTGGCGTTCTCGGGGATCACGCAGACGAGCCCGTACCCCTTCCGGGCGGCCACCATGGCGAGCGAGATACCGGTGTTCCCCGAGGTCGGTTCCAGGATCACGGAGTCGGGGGTGAGCCGGCCTTCGCGTTCGGCGTCCTCGACCATGGCCTTCGCGATGCGGTCCTTCAGCGAACCCGTCGGGTTCTGGCCTTCGAGCTTGGCCCACAGCCGAACGGTCGGCTTGGGGGACAGGCGCTGGATGCCGACGAGCGGCGTGTTCCCGACCGCCTCGAGGATGTCGTCGGCCTTCACGCGCTCGATTATCCCAGCGCCTGCCGACATGCCCGTTCGGGCGATGACCGATCTTCTACGCGCCTCGAGGGACGCGGTCGTCTCCGGCGTTCTCGGCGCCGGTCGAGGGATCCGCGAAGCCGTCCGGTTCGGTGCCACCGGTGATCCCGCGCTCCTTCTGCCGTTGGTTCCGGGCGACCCGTCGCTCGTCTCGCGCGGCCGCCTTCCTCGCCTTGACCATGTCGCGGTTCCGCTTCCCGTAGCTGTCAGGCATGGTTCGCCTCCCTGCTTCCCGACCCTCGGCCGGTTCGGCACGCGCGGCGGCGTCGAACGATCCACCGGCTGCCGGACCAAGGAGATGCGGTGCCCCGGCCACGAACGTCCACCGACGCAGGACCAGCGTAACAGGCGCCGGAGATGCGCTCCGGTGAGCCGGTCAGCGAACCCTTGCGCTCAGCGCGGCGAGATCGTCTGGGGCGAGGAACCCGGCGGTCGCCCACGGCGCCACGTCTGCTTCGTCGCCGCATGGACGGCCAGCGGAGCACCGCTGACGGGATGGACGGTCTCCCGCTCGAGCGTCATCTCCAGTCTCTCCATCACCCGCCGCGATGCCTCGTTGTCCCGGTGCCGCACGCTGACGATCCGGTCCAGCCCCAGGTCATCGAACCCGAACCGGAGCGCCTCGCCGCCGCCCTCGGTGGCGTAGCCATTCCCCCAGTGCCGCCGTTTCAGCCGCCACCCCACCTCCACCGCCGGCAGCACCTCGGGGAGGAAGGTCGGCACGGCCAGCCCGACGAACCCGATCACCTCGGCGGTGTCGGGGAGCACGGCTGCCCACAGGCCGAACCCGTGCTCCTCCCAGTGACGCATGAACCCGGCGAGCTGTTCGGCGCTCTCCTCGCGGGTCCTCGGGGTGCCGTCACGCAGATAGCGCACGACCTCAGGGTCGGAGTTCATCTCGGCGAAGTCGTCGAGGTCGTCGTCCCGCCATCTGCGAAGCACCAGCCGCTCGGTCCGGACTTCGTCCACGGGTGGCAACGGAGAAGCCTCAGCGGTGCGTGAGATCGGCCAGGATCTCGCGCGCGGCGTTCCCTTCGGTCAGGCCGAAGCCTCGCTCCAGGTCGAGCGGGGTGATGACCTGCCGGGCCGTCACCAGGTCCGAGAGGCCCGGGGCGTACGCGTCCAGCGTCTTCAGCACCAGGTCTCCCAGCGGCTCCCGCTCCTCGTCCCATCCGCCTTCGCGCAGCCGATACGGTGCCCACTGCATCAGCACGCTCATGACATGCATGCCCTCGGGCGCCAAGGAGTCGTCGGAGAGCGTCGGGATCGTGGCCTCCAGGTACGGCTCGTCGGACACCCGCCCGTACTTCGAGGCGTCGAACGCCCGCTCCACGTGGTCGACGGAGGGCGCGATCACGATCCGGCCCCGCAGGCGAGGGTCATCTCGTTCGACGCCGGCGAACCGCGGCACGCCCGACAGCGCCAGGTTCACCTTCGCCACCACCCCGGGCGTGCGGATGTTCCCCGCCCGCCACACCAGGCTCGGACCGAGCGACACGGGGTCGACGAACCGGGTCAGCGTGCGCTTCGGATCCACACCCGACACCACCGCGCGCGCCGCGATCTCCTCCCCCGTCGACAGCGCCACGCCGACCACCCGGTCGTCCCGTTCGATCATGCGCGAGACCGCGGCCCCGGTCCGGACCTCGCCGCCGAAGGCCTTCAGCGAGGAGACCAGCGCCGCGGCCAGCGCCCCCGGACCGCCCTTCGCGTACACCGTCTGCCCGGACGCCCCGCCGTCGTTCCCCGCCGAGTCCGACAGCAGAACGTTCACCGTCCCCGCCGACCACGGACCGAGCGCCGAGTACTGCACCCCCCGCGTCGACAGCACGCCTCGCAGGGCCGGTGACTCGAACGCCTCGGCCACGAAGTCGGCCACGGCCATCGGCATCACCCGCAGCACCTCCCGCCGCGCGTGCGCGCTCATCCCCCGGAACGCGCGCCCGAGCTTCAGCCCGCCAAGCGCGTCGTGGAACGTCGGGCTCTTCAGGTGCGGCGGCGTGGTCACGTGCAGGTATGCCACCAGGCTCGCCAGCGCCCGGACCTTCCGGTCGAACGCCGGGTACGCGGCGGCGTCGGCCTCCGACCACTCCCGGAGGCCCTCGGCCGTCCTCGACGCCCCGCTCCAGAGGGTGAGCGCTCGGCCGTCGGGCTGCGGCGCGAACACGCGCGCCTCGGGCCGAAGCAGCGTCAGGCCGTGCCGGTGCAGCGACAGATCCTGGATCACCGACCGTCGCAGCCGCCCGACCGTGTGGGCCAGCGCCGGCGCGCGGACGCCCTTCGCCAGGTCGGACGTGACCAGCAGCCCACCGGGTTCGTCGCGTTGCTCCACCACCAGCACGGCGAGCCCTGCGCGCGCCAGGTACGCCGCCGTCACCATACCGTTGTGCCCGGCCCCGACCACGACGGCGTCGTACGACCGAGCGCTCATGCCACGCCCGTCCGGACCCGCCGGGCGTCCTTCAGGACCTCCATCGCGGCGAGCCGGCCGTTCGCCCCCATGATCCCGCCGCCCGGGTGCGTCGCCGAGCCGTTCAGCCACAGGTCCTTGATCGGCGTCCGGTACCGCGCGAACCCCGGCACCGGCCGGTTGAAGAACAGCTGCTCGAGCGAGAGCTCGCCCTGGAAGATGTTGCCCTCCGACAGCCCGAAGGTCCGTTCGATGTCGAGCGGGGTCAGGACCTGCTGGTGCAGGATCAGGTTGCGGATGTTGGGGGCGCGCTCCTCGATCGTGTCGATGACGGTCTCGCCGAAGGCCTCCCGCTGCTCGTCCCACGTCCCCAGCGAGGGGTCCAGGTGGTACGGCGCGTACTGCACGAAGCACGACATCACGTGCTTGCCCGGCGGGGCCATGCTGGGGTCCACCAGCGTGGGGATGATCATGTCGATGTACGGCCGGCGGCTGAACCGGTCGTATTTCGCGTCGTCGTACGCGCGCTCCATGTAGTCCACGCTCGGGCTGAACGAGATCGCCCCGCGCAGGTGCTCACCCGTCCCCGGCAGGCAGGTGAACTCCGGCAGGCCGTCCAGCGCCAGGTTCACCTTCCCGGAGGACCCACGGAACTTGTACCGGCGGAGCTCGGCTTCGAACCCGGCGTCGAGCGTCCCCGGTTCGATCATGCTGAGGAACGTGCCCCACACGTCGACGCTCGACAGGACGGCGTTCGCGCGGATCTCCTCGCCCGACTCCAGGACCACGCCGACCGCGCGGCCGTGCGCGACCTGGATCCGATGGACCGGGGCTTCGGTTCGGATCTCGGCGCCCTCCGCGCGCGCCGCGGAAGCGATGGCGCTCGACACCCCGCCGGTCCCGCCGCGCGGGATGCCCCACGCGCGGAATGCGCCGTCGATCTCGCCCATGTAGTGGTGGAGGAGGACGTACGCCGTCCCCGGCGAACGCACCCCCTGATACGTCCCGATGATGCCGCTCGCGCTCATCGTGGCCTTCAGCGGGTCGGTCTCGAACCACTGGTCCAGGAAGTCGGCCGCGCTCATCGTCATCAGTTGCACGAACACGGCCTGGTGCCGCTCGGGGAGCTCGCGGAAGCGCTTCGCCAGGCCGACCAGCGGCAGCCATTCGCGGGGGTCGATCCGGCCCGGATCCGGCGGCACGATGGAGAGGATCGGCTTGATGAATCGGGCCATGTCGACCATCAGCCGGCCGTATTCCTCGTACGCCTCCGCGTCGGCGGCCGACCACCGGCGCAGCTCGCGCATCGTCCGGCCGTGGTCGTTCACCCGCCACAGGTGGTCGCCGTCGAGCGGGGTGAACGTGCCGTCGAGCGGGAGGATCTCCAGGCCGTGCTTCGGGAGCTGGAGGTCGCGGATGATCTCTGGGCGGAGGAGGGAGACGACGTAGGAGGCCACGCTGAACCGGAACCCCGGGAAGATCTCCTCGGTGACGGCGGCGCCGCCCAGGACGTGCCGGCGCTCCAGGACCAGCGTGCGGAGGCCGCCACGCGCCAGGTAGGCCGCGCTCACCAGCCCGTTGTGCCCGCCCCCGATGATGACCGCGTCGTAGCGCTGCGCCCCCACCTGAGATCCCCCTGAGCGTCGTCCTGAGCCGCCGTTCAAACTTCGCCGCAGCAGTCTACAGGGGGGAATCGTGCATACTGGGCGCCGATCCAGGGCTGGCCAGGAGGGGTTCCGTGAGCGTCGGCACGGCGTTCCACAAGCGAACGGCACCGCTGAACCGGAAGATGGTGTGGCGGGAGTGGGCCGGCTACTTCGCCGCGGGCACGTTCGCCGACGCACCGGACATCGAATACAACGCGATCCGCGAGGTCGCCGCGTTGATCGACGTCTCGCCGCTCTTCAAGTACGAGGTCACCGGGCCCGACGCCCTGCGGCTGATCGACCGGATCATCACCCGCGACGCGACGAAGCTCGCCGTCGGGCACGTCTACTACACGCCCTGGTGCGACGAGCAGGGGAAGGTCCTGGACGACGGCACCATCACCCGGCTGGAGGAGGACCGGTTCCGGTGGACCGCCGCGGACCCGTCGCTCCGTTGGTTCCGGATGAACGCCGCCGGCCTGGACGTCGAGGTCCGCGAGACCACCGAGGCCACGGCGGCGCTCGCCCTGCAGGGACCCGCGTCACGCGACGTGCTGGAGGCCGCGACCGGTGAGTCCTTCGCCGACCTCCGATACTTCCGTGCCCGATCCGCGAAGGTCGGCAGGGTGCCGGTCGACGTGACCCGGACCGGCTACACCGGCGACCTCGGCTACGAGGTGTGGGTCGGCGAAGGACAGGCCGTCCCGCTGTGGGACGCGCTGATGAAAGCCGGCGCGGCGTTCGGCATCCGGCCGGCCGGGATCCTCGCCCTGGACGTCGCCCGCGTCGAAGCCGGCCTAATCATGATCGAGGCCGACTACACGAGTTCCCGCCACGCCATGATCCCCGAGCAGAGCTACTCGCCGTTCGAGATCGGCCTGGGACGGCTGACCAGCTTCGACAAGGGAGGGTTCGTCGGCAAGCGGGCGCTCGTGGCGGAGCAGCGCGCGGGCGGGCCGCCCCGGCGGCTGGTCGGCCTGGAGATCGGGTGGGAGGGCATCGAGCGGATGTTCGCGTCGCAGGGACTGCCGCCCGCGGTGTCGCCGATCGCCTCGCGCGAGCCGTTCCCGCTGTTCGCCGGGCGCAAGCGGGTCGGCCGGGTCACCAGCAGCACGTGGAGCCCCACGCTCAAGCAGATGATCGCGCTGGCCTCGGTCCCGGCCGCGCACGCCGAGCCGGGGACCGAGCTGGACGCCGAATGGACGGTCGAGGCTCGGCGCGGCACGGTCCCGGCGACGGTCGTCTCGCTGCCGTTCTTCGACCCACCGCGCAAGCGGGCTTGAGCCTACATCTAGCCCGGGGCCAGCCGATAGACCGGGCCGGTCAGGCTCAACGCGTACAGCTCGCCGCGCGAGTCCTGGCCGAAGCTGCTCAGGTTGTCCACGTGCACGCCGAGCTGGCGAAGGCCCTCCGGGCGGCCCTTCGCCAGCCGGAAGGCCATGACGTCGCCCTTGCAGAAGTCGCCGTAGACGTAGGCGCCGGCGAGTCCGGGGATCAGCGTGCCCCGATAGACGTATCCACCGGTGACGGCGCAGCCCCCCGTGGCATGGCTGTACTCGAACAGCGGGGGGACCGCGTTCGGCGGCCGCGAACCCTGGTATGGATGCGCGCCCTCCAGCCGGTTCCAGCCGTAGTTCTGGCCACCGGGCGAACCAGCCCGCTGGAGGTCCACCTCCTCCCACGTGTTCTGCCCGACGTCGCCGATCCACAGGTCCCCGGTGGCGCGGTCGAAGGAGTACCGCCAGGGGTTCCGGAGCCCGTACGCCCAGATCTCGGGGCGGACGCCGCTCCGCCCGACGAACGCGTTGTCCGGCGGGATCGCGTAGCCCTTCCCGCCGGGTGGCACGCTGCCGCCGGGCCGAGGGTCGATCCGAAGCATCTTGCCGAGGAGCGTCGTGAGCGACTGCCCGTTCCCCAGCGGGTCGCCCTCGCTCCCCCCGTCCCCGAGCCCGACGTACAGGAACCCGTCCGGGCCGAACACCAGGTTCCCGCCGTTGTGGTTGGCGAACGGCTGCCGGACGAACAGGACCTCGCGCCGGGTTTCGACCTCCGCGCGGCCGCCAGCGCCCATGGCGAACTCGACCACGTTCGTGTTCCCCTGCAGGTCGGTGTAGTCCACGTACAGGAACCGGCCGTCCGGCGAGAACGCCAGACCCAGGAGGCCCTGTTCGCCGCCGCTGGTGACCTGCGTGGTGAGATCGAGCACCGGGGTGGGGTCCACGCGCCCCCCTCGGATCGCCACGACGTTGCCCACCTGCTCCGCGATGTACAGGGCGTCGTCGCCGGTCCGAACCGCCATCGCGAGCGGCGAGGCCAGCGTCGCCACCTTCCTCAGCCGAACGCGCACGTCGGACAGACCGATGGATGGGGACGCGGACGGCGACGCGACCGACCCGGTCGGGCCCGGCGTCGACGGGGCTGTCGACACCGGAGGCGACGGGCCGCCGCACGCCGCTCCGGCCACCAGCGCGACACTCAGTACAGCAGCCTTACCACCACCACGTCGCCGGCCGCGGCCGTTCACATCTTGTAGCCGAACCGCCGGAGCAGGATCTTCCGTTCGGCGATGTCGTCGTCGGTCTCGACGCCCAGCGGGCTGCCCCCGTCCACCACGCCCAGGATCGCTCGGCCCAGGTCGGTCTCGCCGATCACGACCTCCACGGGGTTGGCCGTGGCGCAGTAGATCCGGCAGACCTCCTGGACCATCTTCACGGCGTTCAGCACGTTGATGGGGAAGCCCTCTCGCAGGAAGACGATGAACGAATGCCCGGCCCCGATGGCCTGCGCGTTGTCGACGGCGAGCTTCGTCAGCTCGTCGTCGTTCCCGGCCCACCGGACCAGGCGCGGTCCGGACGACTCACAGAAGGCGAGCCCGAACCTCAGGCCGGGCGAGGACCCCACGAGCGTCTCGTAGAGGTCTTCGACCGTCTTGATGAAGTGCGACTGACCCAGGATGAGGTTGACGTCCTCGGGCTTGTCGACGACAACGGTGCGGATGTCCATGTCCCCTCCCGGTGGCTCGAGGTCACGAGGGCAACCCTAGCGCGGCTCGGGAGGGCGGGCATGGTTGAGGGACCGGAAGGGGGCGACCAGGCGTCCGCAGTCTGTCATCCCGAAGGATTTCGGTCTCCCGCGACCGACCGGGCGTGGGTACCGCCTTCCGATCCCTCGTGGGCGCGAGACTACCGCACCCGGAGGGAGCGTGCACGCCGGATCCGGCGACGTCGGCGGCGCGCGACGTGCCTTCGAACGGCGTCCGTCGGACTACCGGTAGCCGCGAGCGATCTCGGCTTCGGCCACCCGCTCCACGCCGATCATGTACGCGGCGTCCCGGAGCGAGAACCCCTCCGCGTCGGCCCGCGCCAGCACCTGGTCGGTGGCCGCGCCCATCAGCTCGCCCAGACGGGAGTTCACCCGCTCCTCGGTCCACTGCTCGCGCTGGAGGTCCTGGACCCACTCCAGGTACGAGACGGCCACGCCGCCGCCCGACGCGAGGATGTCCGGGACCACCGTGATCCCCCGATCCTGCAGGATCGGGTCCGCTTCCGCGGTCACCGGGTAGTTCGCGGTCTCCAGGATGACCGACGCCTTCACCTGGTCGGCGTTGCCCGTGTGCACGCTCTCCTCGAGGGCCGCCACGGTCAGCACCGTGCAGTCCAACCCGAAGATGTCCTCGCCCGACAGCGTCTCGGTTCCGGTCGTGCCGGTCACGCTCCCGGTGTCGTGCTTGTGCTGCAGCGCGGCCCGCGGCGAGAGGCCTCTCGCGTTGAACGCGACGCCCCGGCTGTCCGACACGGCCATCACCGGATAACCCATCTCCTCCAGGATCAGCCCGAGCCACGAGCCCGCGTTCCCGTAGCCCTGGATCGCCACGGTGGTGTCTTCGCGGAGCCAGTGGCGCGCCCGCACCAGCCGGTCCAGGCAGATGAACGAACCCCGACCGGTGGCGGCGTCGCGGCCCAGCGAGCCGCCCAGCACGACCGGCTTGCCGGTGATGACGGCGGGGTTCGGCCCGTACCGGCGGGAGTACTCGTCGGCCATCCACGCCATGATCTGCGGCGTGGTGTTGACGTCGGGCGCGGGGACGTCGACGGTGGGGCCGATGGCGTCGGCGATCGCCCGCATGAACCCGCGCGACAGGCGTTCCAGCTCGGCCTCGGAGAGGATCTTCGGGTCGACCTGCACGCCGCCCTTCCCGCCGCCGAACGGGATATTCATCAGCGCCGTCTTCCACGTCATGAGGGCGGAGAAGCAGCGGATCTCGTCGAGCGAGACGTCGGGGTGGAACCGCAGGCCGCCCTTGAACGGCCCCCGCGCGTTGTTGTACTGGATCCGGTATCCCTTGAACACCTTGAATCCGCCGAAGTCCATGGGCACTCGGACCTGGACGGTGATCTCCCGGGCCGGCGTGGCGAGCGCCTCTCGCAGCGAGAGCTCGAGCTGGAGCCGCTCCGCGGCTCGTTCGTAGAAGCTTCGTACCGCTTCGAACGCAGACGACACGGCCCCTCCTTCGATCCGGATCCGCGAGCAGCGGATGGCAAGCCTAGCGACTCAGCCCCTCCAATGAAAGGGCGCCGGCACCGGAGTGACAACGGCCATTCGGACCAAATCGGCGTCGGTCGCCACGCCCCGCGGGCACCAGCGGGCCGCGACCGACCCGCCGAGGTCAGGAGCCGCCGGCGACGGCAGGGAGGATGCTGACGGTGTCGCCCGCGGCGACCTCCGTCTCGAGCGACGCGAGGTATCGGACGTCCTCGCCGTTGACGTACACGTTGACGAACCGGTGGAGGTCGCCGCCCTGGTCGACGATGGTCGCCGTCGAGCCCGGGTACCGTCGCTCGAGGTCCCCCAGCACCTCGCGGAGCGTGCGGCCGGAGCCTTCGACCACGGCCTCGCCGCCCACGCGGGCGCGCAACATCGTGGGCACCTTCACTTTCACCGCGCCGTTCGCCCGCATGTCGGTCACGCCTCCACCGTGGTCCTGACGCCGTGCTCGGCCTCGGGCGGTGACTGCGCGGGCGCCAGGCCGCAGAACAGGTCGTAGTCGATCAGCTCGGTCACGGTCGGGTCCTCCCCGCACACGGGGCACGCGGGATCCCACCGGAGCTTCACCGATGTGAACTCCATGTCGAGGGCGTCGAACAGCAGCAGCCGGCCGACCAGGGGCGTGCCGATCCCGGTGATGACCTTGATGGCCTCGACGGCCTGGATCGACCCGACGATCCCCGGGAGCACGCCGAACACCCCGGCCTCGCTGCACGACGGAACGGCTCCTGGCGGCGGCGGCTGCGGGAACAGGCACCGGTAGCACGGGGTGCCCTGACCTGGCAGGAACACGCTGGCTTGCCCTTCGAACTGGTAGATCGAGCCGTACACGAGCGGTGTGCCGAGCATCTGCGTGGCGTCGTTCACCAGGTACCGAACCGGGAAGTTGTCGCTCCCGTCGACGACCACGTCGTACCCGGACAGGATGTCCATGGCATTGTCCGAGGTCAGCACCGTGTCGTGGGGGACGTAGTCGATCGTCGGGTTGATGCCCTCGAGGCGTTCGATCGCGGACGCCACCTTCGGCCGGCCGACGTCGTCGGTGTCGTGGAGCAGCTGGCGCTGGAGATTCGTCAGATCCACGCGGTCGAAGTCGACGATCCCGAGCGTCCCGACGCCGGCCGCCGCCAGGTACATCGCCACCGGCGAGCCGAGCCCGCCGGCGCCCACGCACAGCACCTTCGCGTCGAGGAGCTTGCGCTGCCCGGCTCCGCCGATCTTCGGGAGGATGATGTGGCGCGAGTACCGCAGGACCTCGTCCTCGGTGAACGTGGGGAACCCGTTGCTGCTCATACGACCTTCACTTCCTGTTCCTCGATCTCGCCGTCTCGGATGGTGAACGCCTTCAGGTCGGGGTTATTCCTGTCGGCCAGCGAGACCAGAACGTAGTGGGCCTCCGGGTAGAAGGCCTGCCGCCGGTCCGTCGGTGACGGGTAGGCCCGGGTGTGGGTGTGGGAGTGGAAGATCCCCACCAGGTCCCAGCCTCTCTCCTCGATCTCGTCGAACACCCTCAGCTGCTCCTTCGGGTCCAACCGGTAGTTCATGGGGCTGCGGTCGGCGTTCGTCATGGGGTAGAAGCGCTCGACCGCCGGAACTCTGCTCCCGTTCCGGCCCGCCAGCAGCCCGCAGGCCTCGTTGGGGAGCTCGGCGAACGCCTGCTCCACCATCTGGCTTCGGATGTCGGCCGTGATCTCGATCATCGTCGTTCCGCGGATAATCCTATCGGACCCATCGGATTCACCGCCAGATGACGGGACGGCTCAAGCGGGGACGACGTCGACGCCCAGCGTCGAACGAACGGCCCGGGCGAGCCGACCATCCGCGGTCAAGAGCGACACGTCCAGCCGTTCCGCCAGGGCAACGTAGATGGCGTCGTACGCCGAGAAGCGGTCGCGCAGCCCGAGGGCTCGCCCGAGCAGGGCCTGATGCCCGTGGCGGGTGAGCGGAAGTGCGAGGTAGTCCTCGAGCGCTTCGGCGGCTCGGGCCGCCGCGAGTGACTTCGCCAGGAGGGCCCGGCGCAACGCGGCCGTCACCTCCACCTCGCACAGCGCCGGCACATGCAGGTCGGTGTCCGTCGCCGTCACGATGTCCTCGAACGGCCGCGACCGCTCGGTTCGCAGCACGAACTCGACGAGCGCGGAGGCATCGGCGACGATGGACCTCAGGAGGCTTCCCTCCGCGTCCGCTCCTCACGGATGAGGGCCGCGGCCGGCCGCCCCAGGTCAACGGGCGTCCGGCGCGCGATCCGCTCGAACACCTCCTCGGCGGGGGGTCGCGCCATCTCGCGCTCCAAGATCGACTCGACGTAGGCCGTGAGGGTCTCCCCGCGCGCCTTCGCCCGCCGGGTGAGCTCGCGGTGCAGGCGGTCGGGCACGTCCCGAACCTGGATCATCTTCGACATGCGATGAGCATGTCACATGTGATTCACATGTGCAAGTCTGGGACACCATCGCCGCCAACCCCTCAGCCGCGGATGCGGCCCTCGATCGTGATCCGGCCGGCGGGCCCTCCCTCCACCGAGCCGACGTCCGCGGACGGGGCCCCACGCCGCTCCAGCGCGTCCGCGAGCGCCGCGGCTCGGTCCTCCGGCACCGAGATCAGCAAACCGCCGGACGTCTGGGCGTCCGCGAGGGCGAGCTGGTCGGCGTCGGCGAGGTCGCCCCACCCGACGTGCGGCGCGACGAACGCTCGGTTCGCCACCGTGCCCGAGGGGACGAAGCCCCGCCGGCCCAGCTCGAGCGCTCCGGCGAGGAAGGGGACGGCCGCGGCGTCGATGCGGGCCGCGGCGCCCGAGCCCTCCAGCGCGATGTGCAGATGGCCCAGCAGGCCGAAGCCGGTCACGTCGGTGGCCGCCGAGACCCCGACCTCGACCATGGCCTCGGCCGCTGCGGCGTTCAGCGTGGTCATGACGTCGACCGCGGCCCGGACCTGCTCCACGGACGCCTTCCCGGCCTTAAGCGCCGTCGACACGATGCCGAGCCCGAGCGGCTTCGTCAGGACCAGCCGGTCCCCGGGACGCATCGTCGAGTTCCGGACGATGCGATCGGGATCCACCAGGCCGGTCACGGCCATGCCGTACTTCGGTTCCGGATCGTGGATGGAATGGCCCCCGACGATCGTCACGCCGGCCTGGGTCGCCACCGTGGCTCCGCCCTCCAGGACCCGCGAGAGGAGGTCGAGGGGCAGCTCCTCGACCGGCCACGCCACCAGGTTCATGGCCAGGAGCGGCCGGCCGCCCATCGCGTAGACGTCGGAGAAGGCGTTCGCCGCGGCGATCCGCCCCCAGTCGAAGGGGTCGTCGACGATCGGCGTGAAGAAGTCCACGGTCTGGACGATGGCCTGGCCGCCGGGCAGCACGACCACCGCAGCGTCATCGCCTGTCTCCGGCGACACGAGCACCTCGGGTGGATATGCGGTTGGGGTCAGGCGGCCCAGGACCTGGGCCAGATCGCTCGGAGCGAGCTTGCACGCTCAACCGGCGCCGTGGCTGAACCGGGTGAGCCGCACCTCCTCCCGCATCGTCTCGGCCATGCGAGAAGGATAGGCTTCGCTCCCGTCACGACGGTGCGGCTTGCACGCGCTTAGTCGAATCTGGGCGATCGGGGGGAGCCCGGCGGCTCGTCGGTCGCGGGTTCGTCGGTGGCCGGGAGCTCCATGACGGCGGTCAGTCCGCCGCCCGGCGTCTCCTCGAGCCACAGGCTCCCGCGCTGCGCGGCCAGGAGGTCTCGGGCCAGCGCCAGGCCCAACCCCACACCCCCCTCGTCGCGCCCCCGGACCGGGTCGGCGCGGAAGAACCGTTCGAACGCCCGCGCCCGCTGCGCAGGAGGAAGGCCCGGACCATGGTCGGCCACGCTCACCCGTACCCGGCCGTTCACCCGCCTGCACGACACCGTAGCCTCGCCGCCACCGTGTCGAGCGACGTTCTCGAGCAGGGCGTCCAGGGCCGCTTCGAGCGCCACCGGATCCCCCAGGGCCACGGGTCCGGGAGCCTCGCCCGCGGCGGGCGTCGGGGCTCCGTCCTCCTCGATCCCCACATCGACCTTTAGGGCGTGCACCGCGCGGTTCCGGGAGGCCGCCTCCGCGCAGAGCGGGAGCACCTCGACGGGTCGGACCCGGAGCGGCAGCGTCCCGGAGTCCGCCCGGGCCAGCGTGAGCAGCCGGTCGGTGAGGGCGGCCAGGTAGTCGACCTCCTCGAGGACCTCGTTCCCCAGGTCGGGCTCGCGCTCGACCATCAGCTCGACGGCCGAGCGGATGAACGCCAGCGGGGTGCGGAACTCGTGCGAAGCGTCCGCGGCGAACCCCGCCTGGGCCTCGTAGGCTCGTCGAACCGGCCGCACCGCGCGACCGGCCAGGAACCACCCCGTCGCCATGCTGAGGG
>WNGK01016409.1_pt1 | contig 13654 bp, 9 predicted proteins | sample 5400601 | NCBI WGS metagenome assembly WNGK01 (sample SAMN13153376, study PRJNA577476) | soil metagenome | isolation source: 60 cm soil or saprolite under Garry oak tree replicate 1 | place: USA:California | collected 2016-06-15 | reverse complement strand
GCGCGCGAGCTCGCCGGGATCGTGCGAGGCCTCGACCCCACGCGGCCCATCACGTCGGCGAACAACAACGGCAGTTCCGGGAATCCGGTGCTGCAATCGGGCGCCCTCGACCTGCTGGGCCACAACTACCATCACGAGGCGTGGGCGAGTTTTCCGACGCAGTTCCCGGGAAAGAAATTCATCATCACCGAGGCGATGTCGGCGCTCAACAGCCGCGGCGTCTACGAGCAGCCCTCCGACTCGGTCGCCAGCTACGCGACGCCGTACGTGAAGGACAGCGGACCGCAGCCGAACAAGGACTACCGGCTGTCGTCGTACGACGACCGCAAGGCGTTCTGGGGCTCCCTGCACGAAGAGTCGCTGCGGCTGTTCGAGCGCTACCCATTCCTGTCGGGAATGTTCATCTGGCAGGGGATCGACTACCTGGGCGAGCCCACGCCCTACGAGTGGCCGGCGCGCAGCTCCTACTTCGGCGTCGTCGATCTGGCGGGGTTCCCGAAGGATCCCTACTACCTGTACCAGAGCGTATGGACGACCCGACCCATGCTGCACGTCTTCCCGCACTGGAACTGGGCGCCCGGCCAAACCATCGACGTCTGGGCCTACACCAACGCCGACGAGGTCGAGCTGTTCCTGAACGACGCTTCGCTCGGGGTGAAGCAGAAGCCGGAGCAGGTCTCACATCTGATGTGGCGGGTCGCGTACTCACCGGGCACGGTGCGCGCCGTCGCGCGCACCGGCGGGCGGGTGGTGGCGACGCAGCAGGTGAAGACCGCGGGGCCGGCCGCTCGGGTGGCGCTCACCCCGGACCGGGCGGTGATCCACGCCGATGGCAGCGACCTATCGTTCGTCACGGTGACCGTGGAAGACTCAGCGGGCGTTCCCGTACCGACGGCGGAGCCACTGGTGCGCTTCCGTGTCGCGGGAGATGCTCGCATCGTGGGAGTGGACAACGGGGACCAGATCAGCCATGCGCCGTTCCACAGCGACCGCGTGCTGTTGTTCAACGGCAAGGCGCTGGTCATCGTGCGCGCGGGCGACCGAGCGGGGACGGCTACGCTGACGGCGCAAGCCGACGGGCTCGAACCCGCCACGCTGCGGCTACGGCTCGAGCAGCAAGACGCCCGTCTCGGCCGCTCCCGGCCCTGAGGTGGTGAAGACGGTCGTGTCCCGGCCGGTCTCCGCGCCGTAGCGGGCCGCCACGTCGCGCACCCGCGCTTCCGCCCCGCTCGTGGCCAGCACCGCCACGGTGCCGCCGCTCCCCCCACCTGTGATCTTCGCGCCGAACAGTCCGCGCTCCGGGCCAAGGGCAGCGACCAGCGCCACCAGGCGATCGGTGCCGTCGCTGCCGAGCCCACAGGCGCTGTAGCTCCGGTGGGACTCATACATGAGGCGCCCCAGCTCGAGCGCCGCGCGCGGCTCCGCCGCCAGCGCGCCGAGCAGCTCGGCGAAGCGCAGCACGCGCTCGTGCTCGCGGATGGGGTGTTCCGTGGCCTGGCGGACAGGGTAGCGCCGCTCGTGGCGTACCTGCGTGGCCGTGTCGGTCAGCCCGTCGTAGCGCTCGAGGAAATCCGCCCCGGACATTTCCTCCGGTAGCAGGCCGCTGACTGCCGAGAGCTCGGGGCCCGTGAGATTCGCGAGATAGCCTCCCCAGCGCGGATCGTCCACGCGCACTCGCGACCCGTCTCGCACCGCGCGCAACCCCGCCGCGGCGGCGATCATGCGGTAGCCCATGAATGCCGCCGTGCGCACGGTGCCGTAGTCCGCCCCGGCGACCGCGTGGCTGATGCCCGAATCGATGCCATAGAAGCGATACCCACGGGGAATGTCCACGTACCCCTCGATCGTGCCCGGCTGGCAGCGCAGGCGCAGCAGCCGATCGCGCCGCCCGCACGCGCTGGTCATCTGATCCATGATGCCACACGGGGCCCCGACGACCTCGTTCTCCACCGCCTGACAGACCGTCGCCAGCGCCGCTGCGGTCATAGACGCACCGCAGCCGGCGGCGACGGCCGCGCCGGCGGCGACCTCGAGCGCCGCCGACGAAGCGACTCCCCGGCCTTCGGGCACGGTCGAATCGATGAGCAGGCGGAGACCGGTGGCGGAGCCCAGACACCGCTGCACGATGCCCACGACGTAGCCTGCCCACCGCTCGGCGGCCCGGCCTGCGAACCACGCCGCGAGCTCCGCCGGTGTACCGAGCGGCAGCTCGACGCTGCAGAACTGCCACCCCCCGCTGCGGCGCGTTGCGATGTCGCAGCGGGGCGAGGGTTGGACCTGCAGCAGCGCCACGGTCGAGCATTCAAGGGGTAGCTCGAGCACGCACGCGCCGCTGTAGTCCGCGATCCCGCCCATGACATCCAGTCGTCCCGGCGCCCGGGCGACGTAGATGGGGGAGTCAGCCGAGAAGAACGCGCGCAGGCGGGGGTCCGCCTCCTGAGACAAGGCGCGCAGGCGGTCGAGGGCGCGCTGGAACCAGACGAGGTCGCCCGAGGCGCTGACTTCCGGGAGGCGACGCAGTGGGATCACGAGGGGCTCCATCATTCCTTCTTCCTTACCTACTACCGAAGCCGCGCGGCGCTGTCATCCTGAGCGCCGAAGGCGCGAAGGACCTGCTTTCGCCCCGCGCCCGACGTGCGTCCGGACAGCGGATCCCTCGCTCGCGCGCGCCGCGCGACGACACAATCTCCCGAGCACTCTGCGTGACAGCAGGTCCTTCGCTCGCGCGCTGCGCGCGCTCGCTCAGGATGACAGCGCTGGGTGGCTTCGGTAGAAAAGAGAGAGTGGAAGGTCCGGGACCCGAGTCTTCCGTCTCCTTTTCTTTTATCGCTGAGCGAGCACGCCTGATTACCCTGAGCGCCGCAGGCGCGAAGGACATGCTGTTTCAGCGCCGAAAGCGGGAAGGATCTGCCGTTGGTCATACGGAGGGCAGCAACCCCCGCCGCCGCAGCGCCCCTTGCAACACGGGCTCGACCAGGCCACGGAGACGTTCGTTCGCGTACCCGACCCACGCCACGTCGGCCGTGATATCGAACGGGGCGTCGACCGGCGTTCCGCTTGGGTCCCGCACGATCACGCCCGCCTCCTCGGCGATGAGTGCCGTGCAAAGATCATAGGGGTGGCAGCACAGGCCCGGCGGCAGACCGCTGGCGGCGCGGACCGGCTGCATCAGGGGGCGCAGGTCGGCGACCAAGCGGTCGTGACCGGCGATCAGCTCGTACAGCTCACCGCCGGTGGACGCGTACTGGTCCTCGAAGCAGGCGGCCCTTCCCGGAGCCGGCTGCACCAGCGTCTGCACGACCTCGTCGTCGATGGCGGCCAGCGTGTCGCGGGCTCCCGGGAAGAACCGCACGACGGTCGCGAACCCGTGCTCAATGGTATCCGCGCGCGACGGCCGGAGCGTGAGACGCTCCCGCGCGCCGGACAATCGATTGAGCCGCTGCGCTTCCATCCCCCGCCCGCGCAGCGCCCAGAGCTGGTCCGAAAGATGCTGCTTGACGAGGGGAATCTCCGTCTGCACCGCCAGGACGATGTCACGCAAGCGGGTGGCGGCGCCGCGGTTCGGCGCTAGCCCCGAGAGAATCCAACCGCTGCGCTTCTGATACATGAGCCCACGCGTGCCGTCGATCGGGTCCACCAGCAGGCGCCAGCGGCAATCCTGCTCGCGGGCCTCGCGGGGCAAGACCAACACGCCGCCGGGGAGTCCTTCGGCCACGAGGCACAGCGGCTCGGTGCGCGCGAGGTCGCCGAGCCCCTGGACGAGCGTTTCCTCGCCCACGCGGTCGATGGCGTAAATCGTGTCGCCCCCCACTTCAGAGGCTACGCTGGCAAGCAGCTCCGAGGCCTGGCGCGTGCACGCCTCGACCACCGCGCCCCGGATGCGCTCGTGCAGGGCGAGGATGGGCTCGAGTAGGCGCCCGGCGTCCGTCATCTCAGGTGCTCTGCGTGTAGTGCACGCGCGCGACCGCTTGCAGTTCGGCCGCCGTCTCCTCGGGCGCGGCGTCGTTCAGGAAGTTCCCGCCGCCGATCTCGGGGCCGGCGAGGTACTTGAGGAGACCGGGCTTGCGCAGCGGGGGATGGATCTGAATGTGAAAATGGAACCCCGCGTGGGGCGATCCGTCCGTCGGCGCCTGATGCAGCACCATCACGTACGGGAACGACACCCGCCACAGGTTGTCGAGGCGGATCAGCGTCTCCCGCAACACGGCGGCGAAATCGACCAGCTCGGATGCCGAGAGGTGCGCCAGGCTGGGGTGGGTCGCTCGCGGCGCCACGAACGTCTCGTACGGATACCGGGCGAAGTACGGGATGAACGAGAGCGCCTGATCGCGGCGCACCAGGAGCCGCCGGCCATCCGCTTCCTCGGCGCCCAGGATCTCCTGGAACAAGGGCCGCCCGTGCGCGGCCAGGTGCGCGGCCTGCGCCTCGGCTTCGACCGCGATGGTCTGGAACACGAAGTTGGTCGCGTAGATCTGGCAATGCGGATGGGGGTTGCTCACGCCGACCACCTCGCCCTTGTTCTCGAACACGAGCACGTGGCGGACCCCGTCGCGCGAGCCTAGCTCACGGTATTGCGCCTGCAGCTCCTCCAGGAGACCGACCAGCTCCGCCTCCGGCAGCTGGGCCAGGGTGAGATCGTGTCGCGGCGTGAAGCAGACGACGCGGGCGCATCCCACGGCCGGCGCGTTGCGATAGATTCCCGGTGGCGCGGCGAGCTCGGTGGGGGCTTCGGGGCCGACGCACGGGTGGTCGTTGTCGAACACGAAGACGCCGGTGTAGCGGTCGTTCCGCAGGCCGGAGCTTCGTACGTTGCCGGGGCAGAGATAGCAGTCCTGGACGTACGGCGGCAGCGCACCGGGGGCAGCACCCCCACCCCCCCTCCCCACGCGCTCGCCCTGCCAGGGCCGCTCGCCGCGGTGGGACGAGACGATCACCCACTCACGCCGCAGCGGATGCCAACGCTGTTCCCAGATCATGCCCGGTTTCTCGGTTTGACACCGCGCGGAAGGGAGTCCAGTATCGCCCTGACGCCGCGGCTAATCTAACCGGCCATTCGGGGAACCCACCACATGAGTGCGCGAGTCACACAGGACGCCTATACGCCCCGGCCCGAGCACCATTTCACGTTCGGGCTCTGGACCGTCGGCAACCCGGGACGCGACCCGTTCGGAGACCCGGTACGGGCCGCGCTGTCCCCCGTTCGCATCGTTCGGAAGCTGGCGGAGCTCGGCGCCTATGGGGTCAACCTGCACGACAACGACCTGGTGCCCCGGGACGCCACGCCCTCGGAGCGGGATCGCATCGTGCGCGAGTTCAAGCAGGCGCTCGCCGACACGGCGATGCGCGTGCCGATGGCGACCACCAACCTCTTCTCCGACCCCGTCTTCCGCGACGGCGCCTTCACCAGCAACGACGCGCGAGTCCGGGCCTACGCGCTGCAGAAGACCATGGGGGCCATGGACCTGGCGGTGGAGCTGGGGGCCACCATGTACGTCTGCTGGGGCGGGCGAGAAGGGGTGGAGACGAACGCCGCCAAGGATCCCCGCGCGGCGCTCGGCTGGTATCGCGACGCCATCAACTTCTTGTGCGAGTACGCGCGGTCGCAGCGTTACGATCTCCGGTTCGCGCTCGAGGCAAAGCCCAACGAGCCGCGCGGCGACATCTTCCTCCCGACGACAGGCCACATGCTGGCGTTCATCTATACGCTCGATCATCCCGAGATGGTCGGCGTGAATCCGGAGCTGGCGCACGAGCGCATGGCCGGACTCGACTTCTCCCACGGCGTGGCCCAGGCGCTGGAAGCCGGCAAGCTGTTCCACATCGATCTCAACGGCCAGCAGCCGGGGCGGTTCGACCAGGATCTGCGGTTTGGGAGCGACGATCCCAAGGCGGCGTTTTTCCTCGTCAAGCTGCTCGAGGACGCGCGCTGGCCCGGCATGCGGCACTTCGACAGCCACGCCTACCGCACCGAGGACGAAGACGGCGTGTGGGCCTTCGCATCCGGCAGCATGCGCACCTACCTGATCCTGAAAGAGCGGGTCGAGCGCTTCAACCACGACGCCGAGATCCAGCAGCTGTTGGGGGAGCTGCGCGACCGCGGACGTAGCGGCGGCGCCGCCGGGCGCGTGCAGTTCAGCTCCCAAGGCGCGAGCGCCCTCAAGGCCCAGGCGTTCGACCTGGCCGCGCTGCGTACCCACGGCTACGCCTACGAACGGCTCGACCAGCTCACGATGGAGCTGCTGCTGGGTGTGCGCTGAGATGGACGAGGCGCTGTTGCTCGGGCTGGACGTGGGCACGAGCGCTGTAAAAGCCGTGCTCGTGCGCCCGGCGGGAGCCGTTGCGGGCGCCGCGACTGCTCCGCTCTCGCTCGACACCCCACAGCCCGGCTGGGCGGAGCAGGATCCCGACGCGTGGTGGGAGGCGAGCGCGACGGCGATCCGGCGCGTTCTGGAGCAGCACGCCGATGTGCGCGTCGCCGCCGTGGGAATCTCCGGTCAGATGCACTCCTCTGTCTTTCTCGACAAGAGCGGCGCCGTGATCCGCCCCGCGCTGCTCTGGTGTGACGGGAGAACCACGGCCGAATGTCGGGAGATCGTCGAGCGTGCGGGCGGCGAGGCCCAGTTGCGCGAGTGGGTGTGCAATCCCGCGCTGGAGGGGTTCACGCTGCCGAAGGTGCTGTGGCTGCGCAATCACGAGCCCGCCGCCTTCGCCCGCCTCGCCACCGTGCTCCTCGCCAAAGATTTCGTTCGGCTGCGGCTCACCGGCGCACTCGCCACGGAGCCGTCCGATGCGTCCGGGACCCTCATGTTCGACCCGGCCGGTTTGCGCTGGTCTCGTCCGATGCTCGAGGCCGTCGGCCTGCCGCTTTCGCTGTTGCCCGAGGTGGGGGGATCGTCGGAAATCCTTGGTCACGTCACCGACCAGGCCGGAGCGCTCACGGGTCTCGCCACGGGCACGCCGGTGGTGGGTGGCGGAGCGGACAACGCGTGCGGGGCGGCCGGCGTCGGGGCAATCACGCCGGGGGAGGCGGTGTCCAGCTGGGGGACGTCGGGGACGGTCCTCGCCCCGACGGCCGAGCCGCGCGTCGACCCCGGCTTGCGGGCCCACACCTTCTGCCACGTGGCGCCCGGCGTCTGGTACGTGATGGGTGTCGTGCTGTCGGCGGGGGGCGCGTTCGCCTGGTATCGCGACCGGGTGGCGCGCGAGCTCGCGCAGAGCGATCAACCCGAGGCCCGGCTGGTCGAACGCCTCGCTCCGCGCGGCCTTCGTCGGCCTGAGCTTGGCCCATTCCCGCGCCCACATGACGCGCGCCGTGCTTGAAGGCGTGTGTTTTGCACTGCGCGACTGCCTGGCGGTGCTCCAGGAGATCGACCTGGCTCCCACGCGCCTGCTGCTAACCGGCGGCGGGGCTCGCAGCGCGTTCATCCGTCGGCTGCAGGCGGACATCTTCGGCTTGCCCGTGACCACGGTGAATCGCGAGGAAGGACCCGCCTACGGCGCCGCGCTGCTCGCGGGCGTCGGGGCAGGTGCGTTTCCCGATCTCGCATCCGCCGCCCGATGCACGCTGACCCGGGAGCCGCTGGCGTCCCCGGATCCGGAGGCGCATCGGGCGTATCAGCAGGTCTACGAGCGCTACCGCGCGCGGCTGGGCGCCGCGCGCCTCTAGTCGTACTCACTCTTCGAGGGAGCCACTGTGGCCGCACTGGACTGGGTGGTGATCGCCGCATACTTCGCGCTGCTCTTGGGACTCGCCTGGTGGGTCGCGCGGCGCAACAAGGACACCGCCGACGACTACTTCCTCGCGGGCCGCAACCTCGGCTGGTTCCTCGTGGGCGCGACCATCTTCGCGTCCAACATCGGGTCGGAGCACGTCGTGGGGCTCGCGGGCGCGGGCGCGACGAGCGGCGTCGCCCTGGCCCATTACGAGCTGCACGCCTGGTGCCTGCTCGTGCTGGGGTGGGTCTTCGTCCCGTTCTATGCGCGCGCGCTGGTGTACACCATGCCGGAGTTTCTGGGGCGGCGCTTCTCACCCACCGCTCGCTGGGTGCTGTCGGTGATCACGCTGGCGGCGCACGTGCTCACGAAGTTCGCGGTCGCGATCTTCGCAGGGGGGGTCGTCTTCGCGACACTCTTGCCCGAGGTGGGGCTGCACGTCGGAGGCGCTACGTTCAACAGCTTCTGGATCGGCACGGTGGCGGTCGTGCTGCTCACCGGGCTCTACACGGTGCTCGGCGGGATGCGGGCGGTCGCGTACACCGACGCCCTGCAGACGTTCATCCTCGTCGTGGGATCGGGTCTCCTCACGGCGTACGGGCTCGCGCGGCTCGGCGGCTGGCACGAGCTGCGCCGCGTGCTCGACCCGGACCTGTTCAACCTGTGGAAGCCCATCATCCCCGCCGGGATGGAGGGCACGTGGGCCCCGGTGAAGGAATCCGGCCGCATCGCCTGGTACTTCAACGGCAACTACCCGTGGCCGGGCATGCTGCTGTGCGCGCCGATCATCGGCTTGTGGTACTGGTGTACGGACCAGTACATCGTGCAGCGCGCCCTGAGCGCCAAGGACGAGCGCACGGCGCGCCGCGGCAGCATTTTCGCCGCGTACCTGAAGCTGTTCCCGGTGTTCATCTTCATCATACCCGGCCTGATCGCACTCGCGCTCGCGAAGACCGGCAAGGTCCCGGGGCTCGGCGTCATAGTGGATGCGCAGGGGAACGTGATCGCCCAGGCCGCTCAGGCGGCGTTTCCCCTCATGGTGAAGGATCTGCTGCCCGAGGGCATTCGCGGCGTCGTAGTGGCGGGACTGCTCGCGGCGCTCATGAGCTCGATGGCCGGCGCATTCAACGCCTCGTCCACCCTGTTCACCATGGATCTGTACCAGAAATTCCGGCCGCAGGCGTCACAACACCGGCTGGTGTGGGTGGGGCGGGCGGCCACCGCCGCCATGGTGGTGATCAGCCTGCTGTGGATCCCCGTGATTCAGGGGGCCCGCGGGTTGTACGACTACCTCCAGGGCGTCCAGGGCTACCTGGCACCGCCGATCTTCACGGTGTTCGTGTTCGGCATCTTCAACCGGCGGCTCAACACCAAGGGGTGTCTCGCCGCCCTGCTCGTCGGCTTCGTGCTCGGGGTGTTCCGCCTGGCGGTGGATACGCCGGTGAGCCTGCGCCTGGCGGGCTTCGCCGACGGCTACGCGCCGGGCTCGTTCCTGTGGATCGTCAACAATCTCTACTTCCAGTATTACAGCGTGTTCATCTTCGTCGTGTCGGTCGTGGTGATGCTCGTCGTGAGCTATGCGACGGCGCCGCCGGCACCCGAGCAGCTGGCGGGGCTCACGTACGCGACGGTCGGCGCCGAGGATCGCGCTCAGTCCCGCAGCAGCTGGAACCGGCGTGACGTGATCGCGTCGGGCGTCGTGTTGCTGCTGATTCTCGCGGCGTACCTGTATTTCCGTGGATGACGCGTGATCACTGCTCTGCACGGAGCACCACTCGGTAGCCACCCTCGAGCGCGCTTCCCTGCGTGGTGAGCACAAGTCGCCCGAGACGTTCGCCCCACACTGAGCGAAGCTGCGCGTCGGAGATCTCGATGTCCTCCGCAGCGACGCGCAGCAGCCGTGCATCGTACGCGAGCAGATAGCGGCCGCCGCCCTGCTCTTGCGACGCGCGCAGGTGCACTTCGCCGGGCCGGGTGATGTCCACGCGCAGCGGTGTCATCAGGCTGAGGCGCAGCGGCTCCTTCCACTGGGTCAGCTGGTAACGGTCCTCCACCTCCACGGCGGGCGCCCGGCGCTCGAGCGTCACGCGACGCTGCCACCGCTGGATCGCCGCCGCGGCCGGATAGGCGGCGGCGATGTCGGCGGAGAAGGTGACCCGATTCGCGGTCTCGATGAACGACACGTTTCTAGCAGCAAACTCGCGTCCCGCCCCCTGCATCATGCCGTTGATGGTCGGCAGGTTGTGATAGGCGGATTGCATGGTCCAGATCTCGTAGCGCTGCGGGCTGAAGGTCTTCGCCGAGTAGGTCTCCACCCCAACGTCGATCAGCACGGGCCTGCCGTCCCCATAGACGATGAAGTTGCCGACATCGTTGTGGTTATGGCTCTGCCCGTTGTGACCGCCCCACGCGGCCACGTACAGGCCCTTCGGCGCGTTGGGTATGGACCGCGCGGCCATGAGCTGGAGATCCGCCAGCCAGACGGAGCCCAGCAGCGGCTCGGAAACCGGGGCCGCGGCGATCTCCCGCGCCACGAGCAGCGCCGGCAGGATGCGCCCGGGCGAGCCGGAGCCGGGCCGGTACGGGCCGCGGTGCCGCGCCAGCAGGGCTCCGAACCCCTGCATGACCGAATCGCCGATCCGCCTCCCGTACGCATACACCAGCTCGGCATCGGGCCGGATTTTCGCCGAGGCGTCACCCATCGGGACGAAGTACTCGTCCTTGATGTAGACGCGATAGATGTACTGCCCCATGCTGCGCACCAGCGGCGAACCGTAGATGTCGACCGCGCCGTTGGTGGCGCCGCGGAGCAGCTCCAGGTTGTCGAACAGCGACGCCGCGGCCCGCCCCCAATACCCCGGGCCTTCGTCCGAGGCGCCATCGGGCGGGTAGCGATTGATGAAGTTGTCGAGGCTGCGCATGATCTTGTAGACGGCGGCGCTGCGTCGCTGCGGGTCGGCCTCGAGCAGCAGGGCGGCGGCGAGCCAGTTGGAGTTGATCCACGGATTCCAATTGTTGACATCCTTGCGTTCTCCGAAGCCCATCCACCAGAAGTCGTCGCGCTCGAACGCCGGCGTGAGCGCGCGACGGTCGACCTCCACGCGGATGCGCTTGCGGACGAGCGGTGACACCTTGTCGAGTTTGTCCCCGAGCAGATAGTCGGTCCACGCGAGCAACGCCGCCGTTTCCGCGGCGAACAGGTCGACGATCGGCTCGGTGACGTCGGGAAGTCCGTTTCCGGCTCGCTGCATACCGAGGTGCGCTGTCGACCCCCAGAAGGTCTGCTCACAGATCGCCCAGATCCCGTCGGCGATCTCGTCCAGAAACCGCCCCTCGTTCTCGAATACTTCCGCGAGCACCAGGGTCGCGAGCTTCTCGCGCTGCCGGGTATTCATCGCGTCGTAGTGCGACCGGTTGCCGTTGCGCAGGTACTCGAGCGTCACCGTGGCCGGGATGCGCTCCCAGGTCGTGCCGAGGTACTGTTGCGCTTCCCGGACGTACGCGACGCGAATCTCCTGGGGGACCGCCTCCCAGGCGGCTCTATCCTGGATGGTGGGATACGGATGCCACTGACCGGCTGGGACCAGGACGGCGGCGAGGGCCGGCTGGCTTAGTGCGCCGGTGAGCAGATTGCTCGGCCCCTGGCCCGCGGCCGGAGCCGCTCCCGCCGCGAGGAGCAGCCATGCTGCCAGCATCGCGTTCACGCCGTCCGACCGCCCGACCGCGCGCGCGGCTACAGGTTGCCGCGCTTGATTTCTCCCACGGCGTAGTCGCAGGCGCGCGCGGTGAGCGCCATGTAGGTGATCGACGGATTCACGCACGCCGTGCTGGCCATGCACGCCCCGTCGGTCACGAACAGGTTGGGCACGTCGTGCGCCTGGTTGTAGCTGTTCAGCACCGAGGTCTTGGGGTCTCGCCCCATGCGGGCCGTGCCCATCTCGTGGATGGCGAACCCGGGCTCGGCGCCGAGCTGCCCGCCGCCCCGGTAGGCATCGTGGGTCCGCACGTTCTTGCAGCCCGCCGCCTCGAGCATTTCCGCGGCCGACGCGGCCATGTCCTTGCGCATCGCCAGCTCGTTGTCGCCCCAGGTGCAGTGGATCTTGAGAAGCGGGATGCCGAAGTCGTCAGTCTTGTCGGCGAGCTCTACGTAATTGTCCGCGCGCGGCAGGCACTCCCCGAACCCGGTCATGCCCATCGACCACGTGCCGGGATCGTGCAGCTTGCGTTTCAGCTCCACGCCGAACCCGCGCTCGCCGCCGCCGCGCCCCCACCCCTGCCGACTCGCGCCGCCCTGGTAGCCGAAGCCCCGCACGTAGTCGCGCCGCGAGGCGTCGTCGCCCAGGTTGCGGAACCGGGGGATGTAAATACCATTGGGCCGATTGCCCTCGTAGTAGTGGTCGAGCAGTCCCTCGATGCTCCCGCTCGCACCCGCCAGGAAGTGATGGTCCATCAGATAGTGGCCCAGCGCCCCGCTCGAGTTGGCGAGGCCGCTGGGGAAGCGCGGCGAGGTGGAGTTGAGCAGCAGGCGCGTAGTGCCGAGCGTGGAGGCGCAGAGAAACACGATGCGCGCCTGGTATTCTCGTGTCTGCTTCGTCTCGGCGTCCACGACGCGCACGCCCGTCACGCGATTCTTGCCCGCGTCGTAGATGACCGAGTGGACGACGCTGTTCGGCAGCACCGTGAGCTTTCCGGTGGCGCGCGCCGCCGGCAGCGTGGACGCCTGGGTCGAGAAGTACGAGCCGGTCGAGCAGCCGCGCTCGCACGGGCCGCAGAAGTGACACGGCAGCCGCCCGTTCAACGGCTGCGTGAGAATCGCCACCCGCCCGATGGTCACGTGCCGACCGGGAAACGCCTTCTCGACGCCCGCCTTCACGAGCTTCTCGCCGGCGTTCATCTCCATGGGCGGCTGGAACTCGCCGTCGGGGAGCTGGGGCAGGCCCAGCTTCTCGCCGCTCACCCCGATGAAGCGCTCCACGTAGCTGTACCAGGGCGCGATGTCGGCGTAGCGGATCGGCCAGTCGACGCCGTGTCCGTCACGCAGGTTGGCCTCGAAATCGAGGTCGCTCCAGCGGTACACCTGACGTCCCCAGATCAGCGACTTGCCGCCCACCTGGTCGCCCTGGATCCAGGTGAACGGCTGGTCCTCGATGTAGGGGTTCTTCTTGTCCTTGATGAAGAAGTGGCTATTCGATTCGCGGAACTGTCCCGTGCGCGCCTGGATCGGATACTCCCCGGCGCCCTTGGTCCCCACGGAGAGCCGCGCGTCGCGCAGCGGCAGCTCCCAGCTCGGCTTGTGCTCCGTGATGTAGTCCTTGCGGTGCACCACCTCGCGCCCGCGCTCGATCATCAGCGTGCGCAGACCTTTCTCGGTGAGCTCCTTCGCCGCCCAGCCGCCGGTGATCCCGGACCCGACCACGATGGCATCGTAGGTGATCATGACCAGGCCCTCCCGACGGATGCGTAGGGGATGTCGCCGCGATACGCGCCGAACGGGCTGGGATGCAACTCCTGCGTGGCGCCGATTTGCGACGTGTAGTAGCCGACCAGGGTCAGCTCCTTCATCCGGTGGAAGAACCAGGCTTCGGGCGATCGCGGGGCATCGCTGGCGACTGGATACGCCGCCTCGTCCAGCTCGGTGAGCAGGGCCAACTGTTGCTCTGCCGTGCAGTCGACGAACGCTTTGCCGTGCCGGGACCGGGTCCGCGCGTCGACGTCCGCCAGGCCCGCCAGGAAGCGATCGCGCTCGGGCCCCGGGTAGTGATCGCTGAGCAGCGTGTCCACGAAGCGCTGCACGCCCGCCGCGCGGGCTCCGGGCGTGTCGGTCTGGGGGATGATGTGGTCGGCCATCACGGCGACGAGCTCGAGCTGGCCGGCGGTGAGCGTGCGCGGCGCCCAATCCTGCGGCGCCGCGGTCCAGGCGCGCCGGGTCGCGGCGTCGAGC
>WNGK01005331.1_pt1 | contig 13654 bp, 27 predicted proteins | sample 5400601 | NCBI WGS metagenome assembly WNGK01 (sample SAMN13153376, study PRJNA577476) | soil metagenome | isolation source: 60 cm soil or saprolite under Garry oak tree replicate 1 | place: USA:California | collected 2016-06-15 | reverse complement strand
CGGGCTACCTCACGAGTCCCGCGCAGTCACAGCCAGGATTCCAGCCCATGCTCCTCACCACACTCACGGCCACCGACCAGCACTACCTGGCGGATAAGCGCGTGGTGTCGGCGCTGTACCGCAATCAGACCTGCGGCTACATCGTGGATGACCTGTGGACGAACATCCTGATCTATGAAGGCGTCACCATTGGTCAGGTCGCAGCGGGGCCGATTGTGCCGGTCGCCAACTTCGGCTACTGTACGGTGGCGGCAGCCCTCGATGCGCTGGTCGCGGCGGCGTCCTCAAGCGGCGTGCCCTGGTACTGGATGATCGATCAACTCAAGCGCCTGTGGTTCGTGCCCTACACATCCGTGGTAGGGCCTGCCGTGGATGGCAGCCTGATTGACGATGGCAGGCTATCGGGCGTCGTGCCGACCGTGACCAACGCCAATCCGAAGTACCGCAATACGCAGTACGCGGTCGGCGGCGTGCAGCAGACGGGCACCAACGATGAGACGCAGGCGGGCGACGGGCAGAAGCGCGCCTTCACCTTCTCCTACGCGCTCTCAGGCGTGCCCAGCATCTTCACCTTGAACGGGGCGGCCGTCACGCTGGGTATCAAAGGACAGACGGGCTACCAATACTACTGGGCGGCAGGCGATCCGGTGATCGCCCAGGACAGCAGCCAGGCGCTGCTCACGAGTACCGACCGTTTGCGCATGGTCTACATCGGGCAAGTACCGGCGGTCTTCACAGCCAACAACTTGACCGCCATTGCAGCGCAGGCGGCGCTCGATGGCACCAGCGGCATTGTGGAGGCGGTGCTGGTGGACAACACGCTGGCGACCGCCTCCGATGGGCTGGCCAAAGTCAACCAGCAGTTGACGCAGTACTGCGCGCAGGGCTCGCTCTTTACGTTCGCCACGCGCGATGCTAGCTACAGTCCAGGGCAGTTGAGGAGTTTTACCTACGCGCCGCTTGGCTTGTCCGGCGCGCAAATGCTCATCTCAGAAGTCGATGCCAGCGATCAACAAGACGGTATCAACCTGTGGTTCACGGTGAACGCCGTGCAGGGTCCGTATGATGTCAACTGGACGGACTTTTTCGGCAACCTGTTCCGACCGAACACGATTGCCAACTCGATCAATTTAGGCGTCTCGCTCAATGTGCCGCTGGCGCCGTCAACCACGCTGGCGCCGTCAACCACGCTCGCACCAGGATAAGGAGGTGTACTATCGCCTGGGTCAATTACGCGAACACCGGGCCGTTTACCAACAATGTCACGCCGCCCGGCATCAACGCCACGTTCCTGAACAATATCGAGAGTTTTCTCGACCAGTTCGCTACATCGGTGGATGCCGATAACAACATCACGACCGACCTGTCCGGCAATATGGTGGTGACCTCGGTCAAGGCGCGGCTGTGGAGCAAATCCGGCCATTCGCTGGTCGATTTTAACTTCGGCAGCGTGAACGCCACCGCGGCCGGGGTCGCCGTCACGCATGGGCTGAAAAATGTCGCTGGGGTCGCAACGGCCCCAGGCACGATCCTGGTGACGGCCAATTCCGGTACAGCGAACGTGACGGTGGTCGCCGGTGGGGTCACCACCACGACGTTCACCGTCTTCAGTTCGGTCAACATCAATGTGTGGTGGCTGGCGCTAGCGGCGAGTTAGAGGGAGGGAAATAGCGATGGATATTATCCTCGTACTGCGTGTGCTCATTACGCTCACCTTCCTGATCCTGGCCGTGGGCGGTCCGGTGGCCATTGTGCAGTTGCGACGCTTTATACGGCTGCATTATCGCAAACACGCTGAGTTGGAGGCGCGCGTCACGAGACTAGAAGCGGGGCGCGACGATGGAAAACGTTAATCCGTCCAGCATCCTCGTCATACTCAACCTGGTGGTACTCGTAGGCGGCATTATCGGCGGCTACCTCGTCTTGCGCACGAGCCTGGCGCACGGCTCGCAGGAAATACAAGAAAGGGTGAGAGTTGCGCTCAAAGATGAAAACGAGGGGTTGCAGCGGCGCCTTGACGCGCTAGAAGACGATTACGCCATGTGCAAACGCCAATTGGAGCTGGTGGTAGAGATTATGCGGAGGCAGGGCATTATCCTAGAAATTAACGGGGAAATGGTGAAGGTGCGAGACGCGCAAGGGGCGACGTTTGGACGCAGCGGCACGCCTGCACCAAAGCGACCGCGGCCACCTCCCAACAAACCGAAGGGCAATGCTTGACACATGTTACGACAGATGTTGTGACAAAGTTAGTACATTATAAAGGAGGAAGTCATGAGTCTTGGATTACTTATCGCGATCATTTTGTTGATCATTGTGTTGGCGGGCATCTTTGCTTATCGCTACCGCGCGACGTATGCCGGTGTAGGGAGCTTCGTAGCAGCGATCGCTGCATTGCTGCTGTTCCTGATGGCCGTGGGACTCATCCACGTCTAGGAGGCGCTATGGCGACATTGCCAGGATTTCCGCTCGTATCGCAGCGTACAACCGTTACGAGCGATGGCAGACCCTCTGAAGATGCGCTCTATGACTGTGTGCCCGCTTCGATTGGCGCCGTGATGCTGTGGCTAGAGGGTAAGCAGCAGTGGGACGCGACGATCAATCCTGACCTCTTAAAAGATAAGGCGAAAGCCTATGGTGAGGGCTACATCGGTACCACCAGCGCGGCAGAGTATGTCCAGGTTGCGCATGATATGGGCTTTTCGCTGTCCAGTATCGATATGCCCGATAGCGCGTCAACCGTGGCGACGGCTCGCATGTTGCTCAAGCAGAACGAACCGGCCATCTTTACCGAGCTTGACCCGTATGTCGATACGAGCCTGGACGCCTATAAGGACTGGACGCACGTGTCGGTATTTGTGGGAGCCGACGCGGGCGGACTCACGGCCATGGACCCGTTTATCGCGCAGTTGGTGTACAAGTCCGATGTGACGTGGGCATCCCTGTTACGCGCGAATCAAGTCTGGACAGTGGAGAAATTACCGATGAATACAATACCGCAAGGATGGACGGACGATGGGCACACGCTCAGAAGCCCCAACGGCGTCCCGATTGTGCTGGGCATGCGTGATTTTGTGCTGTCGCATAGTTGGCACAAGGACAACTGGGCACTCGCACCTGAGAGCAGCATGGCGCAATTAGAGGCGTCTAACAAGGAACTGGGCGCAGGCTCGCAGCAGGTGTTTCGTTGGACCATGCTCGCCTATACGCCAGAGCGCGGCGTGTTCGTGGAGTGGATTGGCGTAGAACTGAGCTACCTTCGCGCACAATACGCCTCACTCTGGAATGCCTATCAGAAGCTGCAAGCTGCACCGGCGCCACAGCCGGTCGCTACACCCGCGGATCCGCGTATCGCGCAGTACGCGGCAAAGCTGGCGGCGGTCACTCTGCTGCTGACTCAGGCGCAACAGGCGGCAGCGTTGTGAGATCGGGAATGTCATTCTCTTCCGCGATGACCGCAAAGCTGCTAAACGCCGTCATCGCCTCGGTGGTGTGGTTGTACACGTGCTCAGCCAGGTCAAAGGCGCGTTGGGCAAGGTGTTCTATGAGAATGCGTTCAGCCGCTTCAATCTCCTCTTCTCTCCTTGAGAGAGGGCTACCTAATGCCACAAACAGGAGAGTAAGATCGGGCTTCAGGTCTTCAAGCTCCTGCCTGGCAAAGCCGAGAAAATGCGTATCGCGGTCACCCATCGGAATGTGTCCTTTCGCTGCTATTTTATAAGGAGTATACCATGCCACCACAAAACAACAATAATCTCTTCACGGAGGTCGGGATTATCCTGGTGTCTATCGGGCTTATCGGCGGCGGCGTGCTGCTGCTCGTGCTGGGCAAGATCGCCTTTGCCGACGGCGCGCTGATGTTCACGCTGGCTATCGGCCTGTACGGCGTCAATACCGCTTTGCGCGCGCCATCAGCCACGCAGCAGGCGCAAATCGGCGCGCTCAGTTCGCAGGTGCTCTCCGTGTTGCCCCAGGTTGTGCAGGCTGCAGCAAGTACGCCAGTACCGACAGCGCCACCCATGCCGGTACAACCACAAGCACCGCCAGTGTACCAACCCGCGCCGTCCGTGTCGTCGCTGGAAACCGCGCCGGTGCTGCCAGCAATGCCGCAATTCAGCGCGCCATTACAGGCGGTGCCGCGCTAATCTTTTACAGAGGAACTACTGTCGTGATGACAGAAGGAGCAAACCAATGGCAGGCAAAAGCGTCTATCTGGAAGACAAATGGCTCAACATGTGGAAGGGCACGGCGTTCACCTTCCCTGCGACCACCTACGTCGCACTGTTAACCACCAATCCGACCGACGATACGGGCACGGCACTGGTGGAGGTGTCCGGCGGCGCCTATGCAAGGCAGGCGATTACCGGCAGTACCGGCTGGTCAACCATCGCTCCGGTGAGTGGCGGATCAGGCACCACGCCGGAGCAAATGAGCAATGCGGCCGTGATCACGTTCCCCACGCCGACTGCGAGCTGGGGGACGGTGATTGGCTTTGCGCTGTATGACGCGGTGACTGCTGGCAACCTGCTGTACTGGACAGCGATTTCCAGCCAGGCGATCGGCGTGGGCGTGGTAGCCACCTTTGCGATTGCGGCGTTGAAGGTGACAGACGACTAGTTGCTATACTATTGCTACAGTACGTGACTGGATGAGTAAGCGATGGTAACGGCGCTCAAAGTCTATGGCCTGACGGCGGCATCGACGACACTCACAACGGCGGCCAAGTTTTCGAATGCGACTGGCGGAACCGCCAGTTCAACGACCACGAAGATTGGCACGTCTACCGGTTGGGGCGAGATCTTCGGGCTAGGCTCTGCCGCCACCTGGCCAGGCAGCGGTGCCATCGGTTCTCCTTCGGGAAACGGTCTGTTGTGGGATGTAACGACCCTGGAAGCGCAGCAGATCGTCGCGGGCACCTGGGGGCCGATCTGGTCATTCAAGACCTCGATAGGCACCGTCACGGCTGATGTGTGGGTGCGTATCTATCAGCGGTCAGCGGCTTCCGTCTATACGCTCATCGGCGCGTTTCATACCACCGGCTCTTCCATTACCACGTCGCTCGCAGTTATCACGTTTACGACGGCCTCACTTGGAGACGCCTTTTTTACGACAGGCGATAAACTCTACGCCGATTGCTGGATGAACATTACCACGAATAGCAGTGGTTCAGCGACGGCAACGATGGCGCTCTCCCTGAGTTCTGCCGCGACGGGGATGATCCAGAAGGCGGAAATTGATACACCTGGCTATCAACCCTACGTAGCGCTCGCAGTCACACTTGCAGGTGTGGGCACGCTCAGCGGCACACTTTCAGCCAATACAGCACTCGCAGTCACATTCGCGGGTGTGGGCACACTGTCGGGGACGCTCTCGACATCAGGCGGCGTAGCGCTTGCCGGAACAATGGCCGGTGTGGGGACGCTCGCTGGAACGATTGCGCTCTCAACGGCGCTTGGAGCGTCCCTTGCCGGTGTCGGCACGCTCGCTGGAACTCTCCAGCTTTCGACTGCGCTCGCAGGGACGGCTTCCGGTGTCGGCACGCTGAGCGGGGCGCTCTCTGCCAGGACCGCGCTTTCCAGCACACTGACAGGAGCCGGGACGCTTGCGGGCACGCTTGCGCTTTCCACGGCGCTCTCAGCCACGTGTACGGGGGCAGGCACGCTTACCGGCGTCTTCTCGCTACGGGCAGCGCTGTCGTGCGCGTTCATGGGCGTGGGCACGCTTGCAGGCGCGCTCAGCATTCCAGGGGCAGCGCGCTACCTCACGGCGACATGGGTGACGCGCGATATGCTGGTCACCTGGAAGACACGCGACGAGGTGGGAGCATGGAAAGGGCGAGACGCGCAAGCAGTGTGGGCGAGCCGTGACGAAAAAGACACCTGGAACACGCGCGACGAACAAGATAGCTGGACAACAAGGGGGTAACACATGAGTTGGGGACCTATCGCGGCCTTCGATGGCAGGCCGTCACATCACACCTTTACCACCGATAGCGGCGTTTTTGTCCTCACCGGACTACAAAATAGTAACATTGCGATGCATTTGGAGGACATTAATAATAACAATGCGCTCTATGTATGTACCGGCGCGTGGAACATTACCAATGCGGCGGCAGGATTGGCCGATTTTACCCCGTCGCCAACTGATCTGCTTGCCACCAACCCGCTTGGCAAGCCTGGACTGTATAAGGCGTACCCCGTCGTGACGCTCTCGACCGGGCCGGTGGCGATGGACGCGCAGATTTTGCAGGTGGTCTCTCTGCCGTGATGCGCAATGAAAAGAGCCCGCCGAGCCGCGGAACTAGCGGGCTGTGTAGGGGATTGGCTACTTGTGGGCTAGCCGTGGATCATCAGGCTTCACATCCTCGAAGTGAAAGCCCGCGACATAGGTATCACGGCTATGCACCTCGCGATCGGCCTGAGCGCGTTCGTGCTGCTCATCCTCAATGGTCTTCAGGGGAAACACTTCCTCTGTGCCATCTTTCATCTCGTAAACAATTGCTCTCATCTCGCTTTTCCTTTCTAAATCATCGCCCCACACTGGGAGCAATACCCTGTAAACCTGGCGACCGCCTGGAATGTGCCGTTTGGTCGCCAGCGCGTGCCGCTCTGCTACCTCACCGAGGGGTCAAGGGCCTTTCGATACAAAAGTATTTCCGATGGGTCGGCATCTATCGGGGGATACACTACCACCTGGATAGACGCATCATTTGGGGGATAATAATACGTTTTGGTCCCGTGATTACGCCATATAATCACGGACTTGCTTTCCGATTTCCAATCAGCGGGGATTGTCGCTACATACCCGTTCTCATTGTGTACGACTTCTCCCCCACTCTGGGAGATAAAATCGCACGCTTCCTGTGAAATCTTTTTTGCTGAAATGGTTCTCATTGTCTCACCTTTCCGCTCCTCTCGGAGCACTGCCACCCACACGCGCGGTGGCTACTCAATTCCTGCTAGCGGGAGCATGTTCCCACCGTGCTTCATACGCTTGCCAAAGATCAAAGCCCTTTTCGTCCGTTGCATGTTGCGCCGCTTTCGCAGTGTGCACCCAATCCGTGAGTTGGGCTTGTGAGTAGACGCGCACGATATCTCGCTCGTGCGGATACTCCGCATTCGGATGGATATGATAGGCGGGCTTGCTACCAAATGGGTCATTGGGGCTAATAAACTTTGCCGTACTTGTGGCAAAGATCGCCCCAACGCTTTTCAGAGCTGCCACCATCTGATCTGTCGTCATGGTATCCTCCTGTACTCTTCAAGCATCACCTCAATGCTTACATGCTAATTATGTCATAATGCTAATGAGTTGTCAAGGGGTTTTGGCAGCAAAATAGCCCAACTTGGAAAATTCATGGAAACTCGCAGGACTGAGTCGGGGGAATCGGCTAGCCCTGCCTGCGTTCTGCTCGCTTGATGGCTGCCAATCGCACAATCGGCGTGTCGTGGCTCGTGTCGAGCAGGGCACCATACGCCTGATTGCGTCGCGTGAACTCGTCATTTTTCGCCTGAAGCTCATTGAGTGTGGGTGCCTGTTGCGGAAAGGGCGCCTGCCGCGCAAGGTCAACCCACACGCTTGTGGAGGCTTCACGGTCGGACTGGTGATAATGCCCTAGCTTGTACAGGCTCTCGTTCATATCGGCCAGCATGTGCTTGATGGGACGCGCCAGGCGCAGGCCGCGCTCTTGCTCCTCTGCTGTCACGCCGCCCAGGGCATGGATGACCCAGGCTCTCAGGTCATCGATCATGGCTCTTGCTCCTGGTCATTCAGGACATGCACCTCCATGACCGCGTGACAGGGGTCACAGGCCATGCCCAGTATTGTGATGGAGTTCGGTGGCATCGTCGCCAGATACGCCTGTATCGTGACGATGCGCTCCATGAAACGGCGGTCGGTATAGCAGGTATCGCCGCACTCTGGACAAACGAACAGGTGGGTAGAGTCCGGCATGCGCTCCTTCGTCGCTTCTACTCCGACCTCCAGCTTGTCAAAGCAGTCATTGCCAGGCGGGGACGTGTAGCGCCCCTTTGGTTTCTTCATGCATCTTGCTCCTTTTGCGGGTGCGTTGGCTTGGTCGCGTCTATGCGCTTGCTGGGCACGGTACGCGACTTCGAGAGTGCTTCCGCGAGTCTCAGGCGTAGCATCTGCCGCTCGTGCCGGCACTCGTCCAGTTCACGCTCACTCTCGTCAAGCGCGTCGGCTCCCCTATAGGCGAGCGCCACTTCCTCAACAAGCTCCGCGTTGCGCGTATTGAGGCGATCACGCTGGCCACGCGCATCGTTGCGCTCTCGCAGGTGGCGCTCATCCAGGAAGTGCAATCGGAGCGCAACCGCGACCGATAGCCCCGTGATAGCGGCCATCGCTGCCATGACAAGGCCGATAATCCATCCGATCATGCTAGCCCTCCTTCTCGCCCAGCTGGGCGTCGCCTAACAACGCTTTAGCGTGCTTTTGCCACGCTTCGATATCAGCGAGGACGGGCGCTCGCAGTGTGCGCGGCTTGCCGTAGAGCGATTCCATTGTGCCGTGATACTTTTCCATCAAGGCTTGTGCGAAGACGAGCAACTGCTTCAATTCCGCGATAAGGAGTGCGTCTTGCTCGCCTCGTTCCCTGAGGAATTGCCGGTTCTCTTTGCATTGGTCAAGCTCCTGGTACAGTTCATCAATCAGCTTGTTCGCACGTTGCGCCATAGTCATCTCTTCACCTGGTTGGACGGCCTCTACCGCGTCTGTAGTTGGTTCCATGCCGTCATCGCCTGCCTGTCCGTTCATTCGTCATCTCCTCCGTCTGTGTCCATTGGTTTCTCCTGTGCTTTTGCTGCTTCATTGGCGCGGTCTCGCAGCGCGACTTCGTTGTCGAGGCCCCACCGTACGAGCCGAATCATCTCTTGCGCCGACAGCAGTATGGCCGCGCCGGTCGCGCTTTGGACGTGGACGCGGCTCCCGATAAAGTGCGCTCTCATTTAGGTCTCCTGTTCTACGTCGGCGGCTGTGACCGTTTTCATGAAGCGCACCGGCAAATGGAATTCTGGATACAATTCAACCTCAAGCGTATCGCCTTCTATGCGCTCTACCAGCACCCGAACAATGACCGGTTTTCCCATGCGTCCAGGCACTTTCACAAAAATGGTGTCACCTGGCTTTACGCTTGCGTTCGATGGGGATGATTTTATTGGATGTTCCGATACTTTTTCGGGTTGCCCCACGTGCGTGTCCCTTTCGTTTCTTCGGATTTGGTACCCACCCGCCTTCTGGACTGAAGACCAGTTTCGGCGGATGGCGCTTCACATACGATTTGAACTTCACCGCGTCACGCCAGCTGCCTTCAAGCAGATCGCCATGCGCCTGAAACAACCAGACATTATAGGCGTGATCTTTGTCCGATTTGTTGCGTCCAGGCGGCGCTGGAATATCGGAACTTCCGATACTTTCTCCAATACTTTTTATTGGATGTACTTCCTCCTCAGTCGGCTTCTCAGGCTCCGCTACTCCTTCGATTTCGCCCCGTTCGTCGGGGCTGTCGGTAAAGGGCGTGTTGCGCTGCCTCGAATCATGTCCCGCAGTGGTTGCGCGTCCTCTTTGCTGATTTGCCCGTAGCGCTCAGCTTTGTCGAGCAAGTCCAGGTATTTGCCAGGATTGGCCAATGGAACGGGTGTACTAGATGGCCGCGATAAGGGCGGAAGGTTCATGCCTCTTGTGTCGAGTAACTCATCATTTGCAATCGCCGCGTCTATTTCAGCATTGTGTGCGTACTGTACTGGTTGTCGGGTGGGTGGTTCAGGCGTAACAGGAAGAGGGCGCGGACGATACTTCCAGGCCATGTGCGCCGTGTACTCGCCTTTAATCAGATAGGTGATTGCCACGATATCACCAGAGAATACGAGCGTCACCACGGCGTAGCAGGCAATCAGCACGGTCGAATCGACGATCTGATGTAAGAGATGATCTGATGAGAGGTTCATGTAGGCGATGGTGCAGAGCAGCGAACCGAAGAAGGTGGCTCCCCACATAATCCCGACCAGGGTCTTGGCCTTGCGCCATTTGAACGGATAGAACAATTCCAGCCCCGCGTAAATCACACAGCAGCCATCGAATGAGAACACGGTGACCCACTTCATGAACACGTTGTCATTCGGGAAGAGCGTGTTCACCAGCAGGTACGTCTGGAACGCAAACACGATGATAAGCACACAGAATGCCGCGATAAGCAGGGCCATGAAGATATAGCCTGCCTTGCCCGTCTCTTGTTGTTGCATAGAAGCCTTTTCCTTTCATCCCATCCATCCGTTAGAATGGACAGGGGTGTTTGCTCGCGCATTCGACACGGAGCCGCGAGCAGGCTCCTTCGTTCCGCGACTCACAAAACTATGCCGCTTGCCAGTTATCCCGTACCTGTCGCGGCTCTATCGTCTCATGCACGCGTACCTGGTGGCCCGCTGCGTCTGTGAGGATGTGCGTCACGATCAACAGGTCACGTCTCGCATTCCTGACCTTCCCTGTGCGGATGACCCCTTGCCAATCTTCGAAGGTGATCCAGTTCCCAGGTTGCCACATGGTCATGACCATGCTCCTTTCGTTGCGTATGCCGCGTCAGGACAATCGCAGAGGTGCAAGATATGCTCAAGTTCGATGAGGGTAGCAATGCCGTGCTCAAGATTCGCGATAATCACCTCGTTGGTCAGTCGGTTGAGCGCTGACAACTCCGCTTTGTTCAAGGTGCGTAACTCACCGATCCGCACATCCTTGCGTTCAATGAGTGTCTGGATTTCTTTTCGTACTGTTTGTTCGTTCATAGCGGAATACCTCCATGCTTCCAGGGCGGTGTCTCATCGCCCTCTAAGCGGTACTCATCCCACTCTTTCTTGATCTGGTATTGCTCTTTCATCTCCGATTCCCAGAAGCGCCGTTCCCTGATTTCATCGATTTCGTCTTCGATCTCCTTTGGCACACCGAACAGCCCTGGCTGGCCTCGTAACGGGATGAGATCAACGGGATGACGTTGCGTCAACACAAAGCCGTATTTGCCGCAAAACCAGGGGCTAGTATGGTTCGTAACGACTTTTTGCAGCGTGGCATAGCCGACGAGCCCGTCCAACTCATAATCCTTTGTCAGCGGCATAGCCAACTCAGCGTACTTTCCCCAGGGGAAACGTCTATCCATCTGTTTTCCCGCGTGGATAAGCAGGATACCGCGATAGTCCGTAGTCCAGTCTCGATTCTCAATATCTTTCAGGGCATTGACTATCAACCAGGCCCACGGCTGTTGGATTGATAAGGCTTTCACAATAATTGCTCCTTTCCGCGCTGCATCGCCACATCGGCATGCAGGCGCAATCGTCCGTAGAGGCGCTCGTACTCTTCCTGCTCCTTTGCGTCCACGATGAGGTCTGCTTCCAGGTGGATATCGTAGTGCGTCATTGGCTCCCTCGCGGCTTCCGTCGCCACATCAGGCGTGTACAGCGTGCGCAGGTACAGACGCCATCCGATAGCGGGAATGAGCAGGACTACCAGCCCCAGCACCAGAGCGGTCATCCATTGCCAGTAGGTGTCGATCATGACTTCTCCTCCTCCTGTATTGGCTCGAATCGCGCACAGGCGGGCCACTTGCGCCGGTGATCGGTTCCTGGTCCATTCGTGTCCTTGCGCAAATCGCACTTCCAGAACACGGCGCTATAGCGTTTCTGGTACATGTGGGAGCAGTCTTTACACTGCGTATCCGCGGGTCCTGGTCCGTACAGCGTGACGCATGGATTCGCATTCGCGCAATGCAAGCAATCCCACTCCCGGCTGTGTTCGTTCCAGTGCCATTTGGGCTGCTTGCAGGTCAGGCATCGTTTCGGCAGTGGCGGCGTTGCGCCAAAGATGATAGCGGTCATACGTCCTCCTAACAGCCGCAGTCGGCCATCTCTTGCTTCTCTTCGTCGGTGAGCGGCTCAGGCTCGTTGTAGAATGCGGCAAGTTTCGCCTGCTCGCCGGATGGTTTCTTTGTCCAGAAATCGGCGATGTTGGTCGTGACTTCGCGTTTGCCGGTGTACGGATTGCGACCGCGCGCCTTGCGGCCTTTACATCGCTCGCATATGAGTTGCTTGCCATCTATAGGCTGTATGCAATAGGAACAAAGGTTCATCTCACGCTGTCCTTTCTGCGTTGGTTGTCGCCACTAACGGGAACGGAGAGGCAGTATTCTCCGAGCCTATCCACGATGCGGCGCGCATCGTCAGCGCCCGCGTGCCAGTAGCGCAGCAGGTCAAGCCGGTCTTTGTTGCTCGTGAAGAACGTGTACAGGCCCTGGCTACGGCGCGCTTCCAGGATGCGGTACAATTCCCTGATTTCGTACTTGCTCCCAGCTTCAACGCCCAGGTCGTCCAGTACGAGCCATTCCACCTCGTGAACGAGCCGCATGAGTCGCGCGCCTTTGCTCGCTTCAAAGCGTGTCACCGCGTCGGTATCGCCCCGATGGAGCCGCTGAGACGCCCCTATCGACTCTCGCAGGATGTCGAACAGCTCTACCAGCGTCATGAACATGCCCGCATGCCCCTTGCGAATGACGAATTGCAGCGCGCTAATCGCTAAGCTCGTCTTGCCCTTGCCTACATCGCCTGTGAGATACAGCCCACGCTTTACCGTGTATCCATCCAGCGCCTGGGTAAGAAAACCCTGCACCGCGCGTTTCGCCGCCTTGTCACCTGGGAAGCTCGTAAACGTCCAGTCACGCGCGTAGAACGGGATGTGGGCATCACCAAACAGGTCGTTAATCATCTGCGCTTGCCGCTTTGCTGTAACACCTCCGCTACACATCGGGCAGGGCACGCAGCAGTAGCCAAATTTGCGGTCGCATCGCTCGTTATGCTCGTGCTCGCGGTATTCCTTGACCCAGCCATGCGCCGTATCAGCGAGTGGAAACTTGCACGTTGGACACGTCTCCCCCTGGACAATCACCGGTGGCATTGCTGGCACATCACGCCGTTTTGTGCGTTCCCATCCTAGATCAATGGCGCCCTCTTCCCAGTCGCCAACAGGCAATTCCCGCGAACCGCGCTCTCGTCCCAGGACAATCATGTCATCCATGTCACACCCCTCATTGATCGAAGTAGCTATCAGGCAGCGAGGCGCCGATAGCAGCGTAGTACGCGCGCTCCTCCGGCCCATTGCCCTTGTACACATCGAAGCCGGTATAATCCTTTTCTGGCGCGGGTGGTGCATGTCCATTGAGATCCGCCAGTATCTTTGGCGTTTCCACGGCCAGCGTATTGCCGGTGATCCTATAGCGGTTCTCTGGTTTTTTCCAATAGGGGTCATGACCCTGAAGCTGGGTCATGACCACCTCAAACTCGTCGAGTGTGTGCAGCGTGCACCACGTCTTGATTGCGGTACGCTCCCGGATGATGGCTACCCTCTCTTCCAGGGCGTACCCGCGCCGCTCGTTGAGGCGCTGCTGCACCTCGGCGGGATCGCATTTGAGTACCGGCGCGTCTCGTGTTTTGCCGTTGCGCTTACCCTTTTGCGCTTTGTCAATGTCAGAGCTAGGGACCAAAACGCCCTGTTTTCGCGTTGACGTGGCTTGCGAAGCCTGTTCAGAGCGTGGACCATCCGACGCGCGCGGCTCGCTGCTGGCATTTGCAGCACCAACAGATACGGTAGCCGCGCCGTC
>WNGK01049055.1_pt1 | contig 13659 bp, 10 predicted proteins | sample 5400601 | NCBI WGS metagenome assembly WNGK01 (sample SAMN13153376, study PRJNA577476) | soil metagenome | isolation source: 60 cm soil or saprolite under Garry oak tree replicate 1 | place: USA:California | collected 2016-06-15 | reverse complement strand
TGGAAAGAAGTGGGTCGCGCAACTGGGGCTGCGTTTCCGTCGATGCAGGACTCCGGACCAAGCTTTACGGAGTCGATTGTGTTCACCGCACCGGCTAGCTTTCATTCGTATCGCATTGCTCTCTCCGCTGGCGGAGTTCGCACCTGGGGTGTTGGCGAAGTCACTCTCAGCGACAAGGGGAAAGAGGTGCGCGTTGCAGGCCCTGACATTTTCTTCAGCGCATGGATGAGCGCGGGCAGCGGCGAAGAATGGGTCTCAGTCGATCTGGGCGCGGTTTGCACCTTCGACCGGGTCGTGTTTGCGTGGATTCGCCGTGCTGCCGAAGGAACGATCCAAGTCTCGAACGATAACGCGCAGTGGCAGACCGTTCAGCCGCTGCCGCCGAACGGAGTTGGAACGAGCGATGACCTTCGCCTGGCCCAGCCCGCGCGCGGCCGATACGTTCGCGTGCTGATGACGAAGCCTGCCGAGGTCGGCAGCCGGTATATCTTGAGCGAACTTGAAGTTTACGGGCGCGGTGGTCCGATCGCTGTTCCCAAACCAGCTGTTGCCGCCACGGTGGATGGCTCCCTTCAACTCGCAGCAGGGAACTGGCGTCTGCAGAGAGCCTCACTCGTGCCCGGGAATGGCGAGCAGATCTCTGCGTCGGTATTTGCGGACAAGGACTGGATGATCGCGACTGTTCCGGGCACTGTGCTCACCAGCTATCTGAATGACGGGGCGATTGCCAATCCTGATTTTGGCGACAACCAGTATGCAATCTCCGATTCTTTCTTCTGTGCGGACTTCTGGTATCGCGACGAATTCATTGCACCCGCTGCTCGACAAATAGGGCAGCACTTCTGGCTCAACTTCGACGGCATCAACTGGAAGGCCGAGATCTATCTAAACGGGCAGCTTGTAGGCCGCATCGAGGGCGGCTACATGCGCGGGCGATTCGACGTTACGTCGTTGCTTCATCCCGGCGCCGCGAACGTCCTTGCCGTGCGTATCATTCGCACCGCCAATCCCGGCAGCACCAAGGACAAGGCGGGCAGAACAGTAAATGGCGGTGCTCTGGGCCGCGACAATCCCACGTATCACGCTTCGGCTGGATGGGACTGGATCTCCACCATCCGCGGCCGCAACACCGGAATCTGGAGCAATGTTTCGCTGACTACGAGTGCCGCCGTCACAATTGAAGATCCGCTGGTGACGAGCAAGCTGCCGCTGCCCGATATGTCGCACGCGGATGTCACGATTCAGGCGACGGTTCACAACCTCGAGTCGCATCCTGTCTCCGGCACATTGCGCGCGAGTTTTGGCAGCGTGATGGTTGAGGTGCAGGTGACACTCGATCCCTCTTCGACGAAGACGGTTGAGTTTGCGCCCTCTTCGCAGCCAGCGCTTCGCATCGCGAATCCGAAGCTGTGGTGGCCAAATGGGTATGGTGAACCTAATCTCTATCCCGTTGCATTGAGTTTTGTCGTTGATGGCAAGGTGTCTGACAGCATGCGGTTCCAGGCGGGCATCCGCCAGTTCACGTATTCAGAAGATGGCGGCGTGCTCAAGATCTGGATCAACGGGCGCCGGTTCATCGCGCGCGGAGGCAACTGGGGGTTCCCTGAATCGATGCTGCGCTATCGCGGGCGGGAGTATGAGGCGGCGCTGCGTTACCACCGCGACCAGCACTTCAACATGATTCGCAATTGGGTCGGGCAGACAGGCGATGAGGCATTCTACGATGCTGCCGATCGCAATGGCGTGGTGGTGTGGCAGGACTTCTGGCTTGCGAATCCATGGGATGGGCCCGATCCGGACAACAACGATTTTTTCCTCACCGTTGCGCGAGACTACCTGCTTCGCATTCGCAACCACGCTTCGCTGGGCATTTTCTGTGGACGCAACGAGGGCTTTCCGCCGCAGGTGATAGATGATGGTCTGCGCAAGATGGTGGCGACACTCGAGCCCGGTTCATTTCCAGTTCTGCCGACGGCCCGGTGAGCGGCCATGGCCCGTATCGCGTTGAACCACTGAAGGCGTACTTCGCGAATGCGCCATCGAAGTTGCACAGCGAGATGGGATCGCCCAACGTTGTCGATATGGACAGCATGAGCCGCACCATGCCAGCCTCTGCCATGTGGCCGCAGGGCAGCCAGTGGCCCTTGCATGACTTCCACGATCACAATCCGTTTAGAGATGCGATCGACGAGGAATACGGCGGCGCCAACAACCTGGGCGACTGGATAAGCCTCGCTCAGTTCGTCGATTACAACGCCTACCGCGGCATGTTTGAGGGCCAGAGCAAGAATCGCCTTGGCCTGCTGATCTGGATGAGCCATCCTGCGTGGCCCTCGTTGCTGTGGCAGACCTACGACTACTTTTTCGCGACCGATGCCGGATACTATGCGGCGAAGCATGCTGCCGAGCCGCTGCACATTCAGTGGAACGCCGCCACAGACACGGTGGAAGTGGTGAACTATAACGCGGGTGACCAAGCCGGACTGACCGCGCACGCTGAGGTGCTGAACATCGATGGTGCTGTGAAGTGGGAGAAATCTGCCAGGCTCGACAGCAAAGAAGACAGCACCGGTTCGCCGATCACGATGGAATTTCCCACAGGTCTTGCGCGGACTCACTTCATCCGCCTGACACTTGCGCAAGGCAGCACGGTGGTCTCCTCCAACTTTTACCTGCACGGCAATGCTGAGGAGGACTACAAAGGCATCCGCAGCATGCCCCGCGCAAAGATGGACGCAAAGTCCCGCATTACGCGCCACGGCTCGCAATGGCAAGTCGTCACCGAGTTGCACAACGTTTCCGCAAATCCCGCGTTGATGGTTCGGGTGAAGGCGGTGCGGACAAAGTCGGGGGATCCGATTCTTCCTGCGCTGTATGACGACAACTACGTTGCGCTGATGCCGGGTGAGCGCAAAACCATACACACAGAGCTTGAAGACGCGGACACGCGGGGCGAGCGTCCGCGCATAGTGGTGGAGGGATATAACCTCTAGAGCGGAACCAGAGTAACTGTGTCCTGTTGAGTTTTGTTCAGGGTCGCCGCTCCCTGATGGTCGCGTCGACTTGAATGCTTTGGTTTCGGGATACATCGACTCTGGTTCCGCTATAGGCGAACGGCGAGCGCCGCGGCTGGAGTTGCTGTGCTCGATCCACTCGATCTGCGATCAACGTATTACAGCGCGATGTCTGGAGTCGACGGCAAGGTGAAAAGGAATCTGCTGCCTTTGCCTGGAGTGCTCTCGGCCCAGATGCGGCCGCCGTGTTGCTCGATGATGCTGCGGCAGAGAGCAAGTCCAAGGCCAGTGCCGCCCAGCGCACGAGAGTCCGACGCATCCCCCTGCTGGAAGCGGTCGAAGATGTGCTCGAGTTTTTCCGGCGCGATGCCATGGCCCTGATCTTCAATAATGAAGCGGGCATGGGATTCGCCGGCGGGTTCTGCGCCGAGACGAATCATCGTCTCAGGCGGCGAAAACTTGATGGCATTCGATACGAGTTCGTTGAGCACCTGAAGGATGCGATCTTCGTCGGCGACAACCGGCGCCGGGATAGCCTCGATGCGAAAACTGATATGCACCTGGCTGGCCGAAGTGTGAGCCACGTCTGCCGCACGGCGCAACAGGTCCACTGCTTCCACTTGCACGCGGTGCAGAGGAAGACGGCCCTTTTCCACCTTGTCGAAGTCGAGAATGTCATTGACCAGGCGCACCAGGCGGTCGCAGTTGCCTATGGCCATTTCGATCATTTGCCGCTTCTTCTCAGGTCTCTTCTCAAGCGAACCCGACGAGATGAGTCCAAGCGACGCGCGTAACGACGTCAGCGGCGTGCGCAGTTCATGGCTCACGGTCGAGATGAATTCATCTTTCATCTTTTCGAGGCGCCGCCGTTCCGAGATGTCCTGGAATGCGACGACCATGCCCGAGATTTGTCCATCTTCAATCAAGGGGTTGGCGCTGTACTCGACCGGGATCGATGTGCCGTCACGGCGCCAGAAAACCTCGTCGCGCATGCGAACGGTTTCGCGCCGACGCATACCTTGAAGAATCGGGCTTGTCATCCGGGAATAAGGGGTTCCGTCGGAGTGGCTATGGTGGATGAGTTCGTGCAGATCGCGGCCGGTCAACTCATCGGGCTTGTATCCCAGCATGCGCGCCGCGGCTTCGTTGATAAAGGTGAGGTGTCCCTCGAGGTCGATGCCGTAGATGCCGTCGCCCACCGACTCGAGAATCAGTTCTCGCTGCCTCGTCGCGAGATGCAGAGCCTCTTCGGCCTCGTGCTGCTCGGTCACATCCACACCGTGGTTCAGAATGAACGGGCGTTCGCCGTGCAGTTCCATGCGACGGCTTCGAAACGCGATGCGCCGGTAAACACCATCGCTGCGACGCACCGGCAATGCGCCTTGCCACTCATCTTTTGTTTCGAGCGTGCGGAGGCAGTCCTGAAATGTGGTCGCACCGCCCGCGTCGAGCAGTTCCGTCACAGAACGCCCGGCCAGGTCTTCCACTCGATAGCCCAGTGTCTCGGCGGTGAATGCGTTAAGCGAGGTAAGCCGACCTTCCATGGTGCAGGTAAACACAAACCCGAGGCTGCTCTCGACCACCTGGCGGTAGCGCGCTTCGCTGGAGAGCAGCGCCATCTCGGTCTCGCGCTGATCGGTCACGTCCTGGCCGCTGACGATGAGATATTGGATTTCTCCATTCGGTCCTTTGAGTGGACGCAGGGTCCAACTCACCCGTCTCGTGGCGTCGCCTGTGATCCGCCAATTCGTTTCGTGCGGACCGGAGACCTGCCCCCCTGCCGCTTCGCGCAATTTTCCCGAGGCCCACTGCCTGTCGTCGCCTTCGAGCACTGCTTCAACAAAGGGCCGGCCCGGAGCATCGGTCAGGCTCAGCCCAGTCAATTGCGCACAGGGTTGGTTGAAGCGCACAATGCGTCCGGCCGTATCCATCACAACAACCAGCGCGGGAATCGAATCAAGCGTCGCCGCGACAAAGCAGCGCTCCATGGCGAGCGCGCGTTCAGTCCGCTGGCGTGCGCGCTGCGCCTGCTCCTGCGCTTTCATGCGGTTGTAGAGCTCAAGCCGCGAAATCATCTGCCGGCCCAACACCTCCAGCAAGGTAAGGTGTTCCTGGCTGAACTGGTTTGGCTTGCGCGCGAGTACCGCAAGGGTGGCCATGTGGTGATCGCCCGGAATCAGGGGAACAGCCGCGAACGAGCGACAGGCTTTGCCGCCAGGTATCGCGATTCCGGCGGGCGGAAATCGCGTGTCGGAGGCCGCATCACGAATGAGGAGGGGCTTTCCGGTTTCGACAACCCATCGGCAGGCAGCGGAAGATCGGTCCTGATCGGGAGCCGTGAATCCAAATCTTGACTTGAACCACAGGCGATTTGCGTCCATCCACCCCATGTAGGCGTAATCGGCAAGGCTCAATACCGCGGTCAGTTCCGTCAACTCATCCAGCGCAGGGTCCGGATTGCGGTCAAAGACGTCGAATTCTGACCGCGAAAGCATTTTCGGGTTCTCCGCGTGCAGATAGCTCTGAATCGCGTCCATGAGTTCTGGCGCACCTGCCGCCCCTACCAGTATGGGAGAACGATGCGCAATTGGCTGTGCCACTAAGGGGGAAAATAGGAGAGAGCGTATCTACAACCTAAGTAACCACCTTATCCACTTTGAAATCTATCGGTAGATTACGAAAGACGCCAAATCTGGGGATGTTTCCGGCCGAGAGTTCGACGCTTGCGCAGCTCGAATAGATGCAACCAGTTTCAGCTTTCAAATCACGCCCTTTTGTGGCCTGTCAGCTAAACATCAATTTCCCGGAGGAAGCTTGCAGCAATCTCCGGCTCCTGCAGGCTCGTTGCTGCCCGAATCCAGCACCACCTTCCAGTTTCCATCCGGCTGCTTGCGCCAGATGGTCATATACCGACCGCTGGTGGTTACCGGATTGCCGTTCGCGTCTTTGCTGTGTCCCTCAAAGTGACCCCAGGTGTAGCCCATGTCCCCGGAAGGACCCTTGGGGGACCAGTTGGCCGATTTTGCAATGGCGATCTTGCCGATCTGCGGAGCCGCCCCGTTGCCCAGCACCACGCCGTCATCGGCAAACCAGTCGGCAAACGCGGCCCCGCCGCGCGTGGCCACGTCTTTGGCGAACCTCGCTTCGAGGTCAAAGAGCAGCATCTTGCCCGGCTTCACGGTCGGGTCGGCGAAAGGATTGGGCGCAGTCGACGGCGCGGCCGGCTCAAACGCCTGCCCCAGCATAGCCTGCGGCGAGTTGCAGAACGCCATTCCAGCCGAGGCCATTGCCACCGCTAAAAACACTCGACTACCCGACAGATTCATGTTTCATCCCCCATTGAGGGTTCCCCAGTCATCGTACAACGCTCGAGCACCGAGGGGGCACCCGAGTCACGGCAGCGGAGATCCACTCAAAGCCTGTAAATGAACACAATCGCTAGCAGCGCTAATATGCCTCCCAGCACAGCGGCGAGATTCAAATCAACCAGCAGAAACCGGCGCAAAACTCTGAGTTTTGCAGGGGGAATCCCGTTGGGGTCGGACAGAGTGGCTCGATACGTGGCACGGCCGGTGAGCGCAGCAAAAAAGCCGAGCATGGGCACACTCGCCAGCGTAGCCGTCAGGTAGAATCGCTGCTCAGGAAAGGGACCGGGGGATAGAATCAGCGCCAATTCGAGAAGTGCGAGTAGCGCAGTATTTGCAGTTTGCCAGACGACGTGGAACCTGGCGTGCCCCGGCCATAGGGGATTCGTTGCATGGGTGCGGTTGAGGTCGATGGCCAACGTCGCAAGGCCTTGCAGTCCGCAGAGAAGCGCCAATGAAACGCGTGCGACTGCAAGATGCGTCAAATCTCCTCCTCTTGCTTCGATCGGCGATTGAAAAGAGCGCTTCGGTCAGTTTGGTCCGGTGATCACTGCCAAGGACGAATGAGCCCGAAGATTTGACGCTAAAGGAATGCTCACGGCCACCTGTGCCCCGCCTCCCTTGCGATTGGATGCCGCAACTGTGCCTCCGTGTGCCCTGACCACTGCTTCGACGAAAGCCAGGCCAAGCCCGTGGCCGTTGGATTCCTTACTCTTCACTCGCCGTTCAAAGACGCGCTGCCCGATCTCTGGAGAGAATCCTGGTCCGTTGTCCTGCACGATGAGGATTGCCGAAGAGCCCGCAGCCTGCAGGCTTATCGAAACATTGAAGCCCGGCGCCAAATGCTTCAGTTCATTGTCCAGCAGATTCGCTATCATTCTACGAATCAGCCCGTTGTCGGCCATGATGTGCAGCGGGCCTGTGCTACTGAGCGTGATGCTGTGCTCTCTTTCTAACATGGAGGGCTCGTACAAATCGATCATCGCCCGCAGCATCTGATCGAGGTCGACATCACTCAAGGTCAGTCGAAGTGCATCAGCGCTGGCCTCGGCCACATCCAGCGATTTGTTGAGGAAATCCGTGAGCCGATCGAGCTCATCGATCGCAAACACGATTGCCTCGGCCTGCTCGTTTTCCTGCGACATTGACAAGGATGTTTCCAGCTTGACGCGAATGGCGGTGAGAGGGCTGCGCAGATCGTGCGCCAGGGCGTCGGTAATGGTGTGCAACTGGTGCACGGCATGTTCAATGCGATCGAGCATGCGGTTGATCGTCAGAGCAAGTTGCGCCACTTCATCGCCGCGCGATGAGGTAGGCACGCGCGTACTCAGGTCGGATCGACCGATTCTTGACGCTGCCTCTGTGATCTTGCGTATGTGGCTCAGTATCCTTCGCGTGGTCATGAAGACAATCACAAAGCCGAAGAGCACAAGGAGCAGCCACAAAAACAAAAATCTGAGGCGGAGATTCCTGAGCACCCGCAACTCGTATCGCTCTGATAGTCCGAGATAGATGCGGGTACCATCGGCAATCTGCATCGATACGACGCGAAAAGGTATGCTGAACCCCCTTATGCGCAAATCAGAGGTGCCGTTTGACCAGAAACCAGCCGCCTGAATTGCGTTCAGGTTGGATCTACCATCTCCTGCTCCGACCCATTGCTTGAGCGATCCATTGAGATCAGTCTGAAGGAAGAACACTGAGTCTGCGGAATTAGCCTCTGAGACCGTCTTGTCGGGAACTTCATTGCCGGCCATCTCGGCCACTTCGCCGGCTAGGCGGGCATCGAGAACCTCTTTTGGAGTGTGCTCAATGACATGCCGCAGCACCGTCACCTCGCCGCTAAGCCAGGAGTCACTGCGCCTCTGGATATCCGCGGCGACGAAGTGGTGGAGCAGGATCGATACCTGCAGGGTTCCGCAAGCAAAGGCAAGGGTGGCCCACAGCGAGATGCGCCAGGCCGCGCTTTGCATAACCGGCTTAATTCTCCTTGAGGACATAGCCTACGCCCCGCAAGGTTCGAATCAGCGGCCGCTTTCCATCGCCATCCACTTTTCCTCGCAAGCGGTAGATATGCACATCGACAACATTGGTTTCAGGTTGGATTCGCATGCCCCATACCTGGTCCAGAATCATTGAACGGGTGACGACGCGCCCGGCATTCCGGCAAAGGAATTCGAGCAGCACAAACTCCTGAGTAGTGAGTTGCAAGCCCTGTCCCGAGCGGGAAGCCTCGCGTTTCAGCAGATCCAGTTCGAGATCGAGTACGCGCAGCCGGGTTTCTTCGCCGGTCTTAGAGGCGTTCCTTCGCAGCAGGTTACGAAGCCGGGCAAGCAACTCCGCGATCGCGAATGGCTTGGTTAAATAGTCGCCGCCCCCCTGCTCAAGCCCGAGTACGCGCTCGTCGATCGATCGGCGCGCCGACAAAATGAGTACCGGCGTGCGCATTCCGAGTTGCCGCAGCCGCAAGATCAAACTGAGACCGTCGCCGTCAGGAAGCCCAAGATCGACTATCAGAATGTCGTACTCTCTTTGAATAGCCAGTCGCTCGGCAGTCTCTGCGTCCCCCGCGGCCTCAACCTGGTACCCGGCCCCTTCCAGAGAAGATTGAAGGAACTTCTGAATATCCAATTCGTCTTCGATCAACAACAGCCGCATGAGGGGATACTAAGTGGCTTTTGCGGATGGCTTCTTGCGCATGAGCAATCCCGGTGCACTAAATGGAAGCTCTTTGCTCAACGGTGGTGGCGATGAGGTTCCTTTTACGAAGGTAACTATATTGAATGCTGGGCATCTCAAGCACAGGATGGCAAAAGCGCTCCTAACTCGAGCCTGCCATCGAATCTTGAGGCTCTTAATATCAGTTGGCAATTCAACAGCTAAAACGTAAACAAATTGTCAAATCGGCGCCGACCGGCCTTCCAGAAGCCCAGTGATTTCCGTCCTATTGACTGAGCGAACGCATCAGAATGGCAGCTAACGGCAAGAGTGAGAACAGCTTCAAAGCTGTTATCGTAAAGATTCCCACAGACTGACGAAAAGAGGAGACCTCGTGCAAGCGGCGGATGAACAGGCCGAAGATCCTGCTTGGCCGACGAGCCAACTGGTTTCCTTGATGAACACACCAGCGCGATTGTGTTTGAATTGTTGTTCGAAGTGGCGGCGAAGGAAGGGGTGACACCGCGCACGATCTTTCTATTTGTGGCATGCAAGCGTCGCCGCGTATGTTGTCGTGATCACGATGGCGGGCTGGCGCGTGGGCTTTGACCCAGCGTTCACTATTATTCCCGGAACAGCGCGCAATGTGCTCTACATTCTGCGACTGCTGACGGGCGTATTGATGTTGCTCGCTTCGCTCGACTGGTTCGTCGATACCACGATGGTGATCGGCGAAAACTACGCGGCCGCGATTCCCGCTGCCCAGGAGCAGACCGTATGAATCGTCGCATTCTCTTCGCTTATCAGCTGTTGATCGGCTTTTTCGACACCGCTACTGGCGCGCTGCTCATCGTTGCGCCCGAGTTTACGCTGCGACTGATGCGTCTGCACGCGCCCTCCGATGCGCTGCCGTATCTTTCATTTATCGGAGCATTCGTCTTCTCAGTTGGGCTGGCCTGCCTTTACGGCGCATTCCTCATGCGCTGCCAAGGAGAGAAGGCACGGCTTGAGATGGTATGGCTGCTTACGGCGTTCACCCGCAGCGCGGTGGCCATCTTCGTTTTACAACAGGTGATTTCCGGCGCGCTCGAAGCGGGATGGCTAACAGTCTGATCTTTGCGCAGTTCGCGTTCATACAGCGCCTCGCAGCAGTCGGAATCGGTGGAACGCAGTTGAAAACCGTAATGGCCGCGATGGCCTCCGGCGGAATTCTCTTCAGCCTGCTCACACCCCGAGTGAAGGTCTACAGTTCGCCAAATTCGCGTCTTCGCATTGGGCTGGGCGCATCAGCGGCGGCTGCCTTTTGCACGCTCCTCCCGCTCAGCTTTGTGGCAGCTGCATCAGTGTCGTTTCTGATTGGCGCGGCCGTGGGGTTGCTCACAGTGACGCTGGTGACACACCTGGGCCAATGTCGCAGCCTGCGCAGAATCGATAGCGATCCAAAACCTACAGGAGAAGATCCATGCAAATTGTCGCAAAAGCTCTCTTCCTCACATCATTATTTGCGCTCGTGCCCGCAGCATTGGCCCAGCATGAGACCTTCACTGTCAATCCCGATGCTAGCCACGTCGCCTTTGCTCTTACCGGCGGCCATCACGTTGAAGGCACGTTTCACGTGCAGAGTGGATCGATCATCTTCGATCGCGCGGCGCCTGCGGTGTCGGGTAGCGTCGTGGTGGCGGCGGGCAGCGGGAAGAGCGGCGAGGCGAGCCGCGACAAGAAGATGTCCAGCGAGGTGCTGGAAGCGCCTAGGTTTGCCGAGATCACTTTCGCTCCCATGAGCTACCTGGGCACGATTGCGCCCGCGGGTGACTCAAGCGTTCAAGTCACAGGAGTCTTCACGCTCCACGGCACGCCGCACGATCTTACCGTTCCCATGCAGATCCACATCGACGGCGCAAGCCTCACCGCCAAAGGGCAGTTTACGGTTCCTTATGTAAAGTGGGGTCTGAAAGATCCGAGCATCTTCATTCTCAAAGTAGCCAAAGAGGTAGGCATCGATATTACCCTGGTGGGCACGGTGGCGAAGTCGAACTGATCCTGGGATAACGCGCAAACGCCCGTAAGATTTCACGGCACGATTTGATTTTGCAGACGCCGACGCATAAACGAGGGGGCCGGGTTCCTCGTTGCTCCTACCCTTCCGCGGCTGGAAATCGTCTAATGTCCATACGCACCCCAGCGTATTGGTATACTGAGAGTTGGCAAACCGGTATGAAAGTCCCCGGCACTCCGGGGCTTTTTTCTTGGATTTCCCGGCATGGGGCCCGGGAGAAGGAAATACATGGGAGCACTGCTCGAAGGTATCCATTCCCCCGCCGACCTTTTACTAACGGCATCTCCTTTGAGGCGCTCAACAACATCGCCGAACAAACCAAGCGATTGATCATCGTACTCAATGACAACGAGTGGTCGATCGATCGTAACGTTGGCGCGATTGCGCGGTATTTTCACCGTATCGTTACCAACGAGCACTACCAGCATCTGCACGACTCGGCAAAGAAGATCGTGCAAAAGATCGGCGGCAAGACCGCGGTGAACGTCATGCGCCGCGCTGAAGAAGCGGCCAAAGGCATGCTTTGGCCCTCCATGCTGTTCGAAGAGTTTGGTCTGGAGTATTTTGGCCCGATCGACGGGCATAACCTGCCGCAGCTCATCGAGACATTCAAGTTCCTCAAATCCGCCGATCGCCCCGTCCTGCTTCACGTGCTCACGCAAAAGGGCAGGGGATTTCAACCCGCGCTCGATCTGCAGAAGAAGTTCCATGGGCTTGGGCCCTACGATCCTGAGACGGGCAAGACCCGCCCCAGCGGCGAGGCGACTTATTCCGAAGTGTTTGCCAACATTCTCGTTGAGCTTGCGAATCAAGACGAGCGCGTCGTAGCCATCACCGCCGCAATGCCCAACGGCACCGGCCTTGACCTTTTCCGTCCTCATCACCCCAAGCGCTATTTCGATGTGGGCATTGCTGAGGAGCACGCGGTGATCTTTGCCGCCGGTATGGCGACGCGCGGATTGCGCCCGGTGTGCGCAATCTATTCGACCTTCCTGCAGCGCGCGTTCGATCCAATCGTGCACGATGTGGCATTGCAGAAGCTGCCCGTACTCTTCTGCATGGATCGCGCGGGGCTCTCAGGCGACGACGGACCGACGCACCATGGCCTTTTCGACATCAGTTATCTGCGTGGCATTCCCGAGATGGTGCTGATGGCCCCCAAGGATGAAGACGAATTGGCCGACATGATGAAGACAGGCCTTGAGCTTCCGGGTCCAAGCGCGATTCGGTATCCGCGCGGCGCAGTTGCAGGTGTGGCGCGCAAAGCCGAACCGCAAGTGCTGCCCCTCGGCAAGGCTGAAATATTGGCTGACGGCTCCGATGTTGCGATCCTCGGACTCGGGCCGATGCTGTCGATGGCGCTGGAACTTGCTGCGAGACTGGAGAGCGAAGGCTACTCCGCCGCAGTGATCAATCCGCGATTCGTCAAGCCGCTGGATCGCGACATGCTGCAGGCTTATGCTCGCCGTGTCACCGCATTCGTGACGTTTGAAGATCATGTGAAGATGGGCGGCTTCGGTTCCGCAGTGGTGGAAGCTCTCGACGATCTGGGAATCTCTTTGCCGGTGGTGCGCATCGGTTGGCCCGATCAATTTATCGAACATGGCAAGATCGATGCGTTGCGCGCCAAGTACGGCTTGACGGTTGAAGAGGCACAGGCGCAGGTTTTGCCGTTTCTCGCGCTGCGCAAACGTCGCACGCTGGTGGCGAGCTAAGCACGATGAATGCGAAGTACCCTCCGATAGGGTTTCGAGATACAAATTGTCTGCGCAGCGAATGTTTGCGCGTCATGCATAAATCGTTGTGAGCTGCGGATGGCGCTCGAGAGTTCCATGGCCGGGCCACAGGGTCAAATTTTGGTCGGGCATAAAGTCACCTGCACATCTCACGCACGATGCAGTCGATTGCTGATTCCCACTCCCACCGCTGTGCGACAATCCACATCAGACTATTCTGCTATGCGATTTGATCGAGTCTTCCTGGTGTGGATTGTCGGATTGGTTCTGGGTGGGGTCCTCGCCTGGTCGCAGGCATCCGTTCCGTTGGTGCTTGCCGGCGGCACGATTGTCGATGTCACCGACTGGGGACACTCCGCAAAGGACTCGCCGGACTCGATCGTCATCATTCGCGACGGGCATATTACAGATGCCGGCCCGCGCGCCTCGATTCCTATCCCGAAGGGGGCACGGGTCATTGACTGCACAGGAAAATTCATCATCCCCGGCCTGGTGGATGGCTTCGCGGGAATGAATAGCCAGGGCGAGGCCAACGCCGATCTTTACATGGGCGTGACGACGGTCGTGGCCAGCTCTGACAATCGCCGCGGGCATGTCGATTTCACCGCCAACCCCAGTCCCCACCTCTACATGCTTGACTCCGTCGGCACGACCGACGACTGGAGCTTGCTCATCGGCCGTCCGGGTTGGACCACCAAGCTTCGCGAAGGCAAAAATCCGGTGGAGCTGAGTCCTGACGATACTCTGAAGCAGATGGTTGAAACCGTAAGCCTGGGCACGAAGGTGCTCTGGCTGGGTCACAATATCACCGCCGCCAACACGCAGTGGAT
>WNGK01027324.1_pt1 | contig 13660 bp, 16 predicted proteins | sample 5400601 | NCBI WGS metagenome assembly WNGK01 (sample SAMN13153376, study PRJNA577476) | soil metagenome | isolation source: 60 cm soil or saprolite under Garry oak tree replicate 1 | place: USA:California | collected 2016-06-15 | reverse complement strand
GGGATTGTTCCACGACGGTCTCGTCAGGAGGACTAATGATCGGTATCTCCGATTCATCTGTCGCTATCCAAGTCTCTTTACAATTTGTTCCCTCAACGCCCGCCTGGTTTGGAGAGATGGCTCTGATCGCCCACTACCTCAAACGCCAGGGCGTGCTTGCTGCTCTTGAAGAGCAGGTACATTTTGCCCGTCGCCGCTTCGGACATTACGAGATGATCGATTTTGTCGCGGTGTTGCTCAGCTATGCGATCAGTGGTGAGCGCACCCACGAAGCGTTCTATGAACGCTTGCAGCGGTTCAGTCCTCCTCAGTTCGACTGCTTTCCCGCACGGAGCGAGCCCATTGGCGTCTCTCCTGGAAAGATCGTCTGGCACGCAATGCCCTGTGCTGGCTACTTAGGATATCCGTTCCATAAAATGCGTCGCCGAGGACGCTCTCAGATCCTTTACCGCTCCATCTCTACATCAGGCAGATGGCGGTACAGTTGCTCACGTTGTTGTATACTTCTCTGTTTTAGAACGGATACCCTCAGTAGCTAGTACAAGCCAGCACACCAAGCAAGAGGGGGATTGAGCTTATCGGCCAATCTCGAAGTATTGCTCGATTAACTCAAAATGCTCCGCGTCGTGCTCGCAGATGGAGGCGATCATCGTACAGAGGGGCTCGGTAGTATTTCCATCCCAGGGAGGGCGCACCTCATCTTGCAGCTTCTCATCATCGAGTTCGTCGGCGACCAGGTGCGTCAAGTGCAGGTGCGTCTCTTCCCAGTAGTTGCGCACCTGCGGCAGCGAAAGCTCTTTGTCCATTTCGCATGCCTCCTCATTGGCTTGGTCACCTGATGGCGTCACGGGTGGGAGTGGCTGGTCATGCGTATAGGCGACGATGAGCTTCAGTGTCGCCGCCTTCCAATGGCTCATGTGCGACAGGAAATCCTTGCACGACCATCCCTCGGGAGTAATCGCTATCTGCTGCTCCTCATCATTCAGATGATTGATCAATTTCTGAAAACGTGTGTGATCCTCCTGGAGCCAATCCAGAAGACCTTGCTGTGTCGGTCGTTCTATTGCCAAGGGCTTGCTCCTCTCTGTGGCTTCCTGTGTTGTTATATATACTGTGCTAGCCTACTTCTATACGTGGACCCAGGCCAGGGCCTCGTGTGGGTGAGAGGCGAAGCGCCGACGCTGGCGAGCGAGCGCTCGGGACATGATGCAAATCCATCAAGGCGAGCACCAGGTTGCCCGGCACAGCGAGCATGTGAGCCACGGGCGGGAAGCGCACCTCGCAACGATCCTCTCCCAAGGTGGCATCGCGACCCCAGTGGAGCCGGCACAGGTAAGAGGCTCTTTCGTTAGACGTTTTCACAAGCCATCAACAAACAGGATTTGGGGAAAGGAATTCCACCATGCGTCTCGCGGTTATTTCCGATATTCACGGCGAATGTTTCGCTCTCGATCAAGTGCTTCAAGATATCCGGCGACAGGGCATTGAGCAGATGGTGTGTCTAGGCGATGCGCTGCAAGGCGGATCACAGCCGGCCGAGACTCTTGCACGGCTGCGCGAATTGAACTGCCCGGTCGTGATGGGCAACGCCGATGCCTGGCTGATCACGGGCCAGCAAACGTCTGCAGGTGAAGAGCCGAGCCGGAATCAGCGAGAGGTCAGGGCCTGGTCGCTCGCGCAACTCTCGGAAAGCGATGTCGCCTTTGTCCAGCAATTTCGCTCTACTCTCGAGATCCCGTTGGAAGCCGGGAAGAACCTGCTCTGTTTTCATGGATCGCCTCGTTCTTTCGACGAGATCATTCTCCCCGAAACGCCAGATGACGTGGTACGGCAGTTCCTGGGTGGCTACGATGCAACGCTGCTCACCGGTGGGCATACCCACACGCAGCAGATGCGACGCCTGGGCACCTCCTGGTATGTCAATCCGGGAAGCGTCAGCCTGGCCTATAACTGGGAGCTTTCCGACCCGGCGCATGGGCGCATGCGAGTAGACCCCTGGGCAGATTATGCTATCGTCACCTCCGAAGGAGCATGCCTGGGCATCACCTTTCGTCATGTTCCCTTTGATGTCAACGAACTCGCCCGCATTGTCCGCGCCAGCGGCAGGCCATATGTCGAAGAGGCCCTCTCCATCTATCGACGGGAGAAGTGAGAGAGCCATCTCGTTGCCCAACCCGTGGGATACTTGACAGGGCAACTCATACTTAATGAAAGGTTTTCGACCCAAGAGGGATGAGACGGTTGCTCGAAAGAAAGAAGGAGAATCACTCATGAGTGTACACTCGTTTCGACCGCAAGACGCGCCATCTTCCGATGAGATGGAGATCCATACGCTCTATCGACAGATGTTGGATGGCTGGAACCAGCGCAACGCTGATGCTTTCGCTGCTCCGTTTGCGGAAGACGGTGAGGTCATCGGATTCGATGGGAGCCAGATGACCGGGCGCGTGGAGATCGCTGCGGCGCTTGGGCAGATCTTTGCCGACCATGTCACTGCCCCCTACGTGAGCAAAGTCAGAAGCGTGCGTCTGTTGAGTCCAGAAGTGGCCATCCTACGCGCCATCGTCGGGATGGTGCCACCAGGACAGTTGGACCTCAATCCCGCCGTTAACGCGCATCAGACCCTTGTCGCCGCCAAGCGCGATGGCACATGGCGAATCGAACTCTTGCAGAATACTCCGGCTCAGTTTCACGGAAGACCGGACCTGGTCCAGCACATGACGGAAGAGCTGCGGCAGGTGCTCGAATAAGTTTCGAAGACTTGAGATGACCGCATGCTCTCACCAAGAAGGAATGCTGTGCATGGTGACAGAGAACGGCATTGATGAGCATCCTTACACTTCCTGTCGAACCATCCTGGCTCCTGCGACCAACGCACAGAGCTTGCCAAAGGCTACTTCCCGTGGCAGGTATTTCATGCCGCAATCCGGCGCCAGGATCAGGCGCTCCGGCTCTACATACTGCAAGGCTGAGCGTATTCTCCCAGCCACTGTCTCCGGCGTCTCCACCTCCATAGCGCCCAGATTCAAGACGCCTACAATGATGGTTTTATTGGCTAATTGACTTAGGATCGAGAGATCGAGGTGCGGTTGAGCCGCTTCGATCGAAATCTGTTTGACGACGCACTCACGCAGTTCCGTGAGGAATGCATACTTACGAGGTCGAGTATGAACTATAGCGGCATACCCAAAGCAAAGGTGCAATGCTGTTGTTCCTTCAACTCCCTCCAGAGCGCGGTTGATGACCTCTACCCCGTACGCCCTGGCTTGCTCCGGCCTCTCGCGTACTTCAACCGGGTGTAAGCGGCGGATCGGGCCGACGACCCGCGGGACAGGGTTGGGGTGGCCGGTGCGATCTAGGGCCACTCCTGGGTGATCGAGGTCCATCCCATCTAACGCTGTAGCGAAGCGGTTGGAGTAACTCTCCCTGCGTATCTCCCCGTCAGAAATAATATCTATGCCTGCACGCTCCATGTCACGAATGGCGAGTACAGTTGCATCGTCCTGGGCGTGTTGCAGCAGAGGCTCTGGGATGCGCCAGATTTCCTGTGCCCGGATGCGAGGAGGTAATCGGCTCTGTAAGTTCTTGCGATCAACCAACCACTCAGGTTGAGGATAGCTGCCTACAACTGTCGTCAAAAGCTTCTCAGTCACACTCTTTCCTCCTTGGTCATCGTTTTGCAAGGCCGCTCTCAGGTCAGCTCGCTCACCAGCGCTCGTCACGTGGTGATGTCCGGGTAGGGAAGCGACCAGTGCTGGAGCTTCCGCGCGTACTCGCGCTGGAATCCGAGAGGCTCCGCATAGTCACGCTCGAACAGGGCAATATAAAGCGTGAGTGTCAGGAAGTTGTGCGCTCCAAGCTCGAAAAGCCTGACATAGTCATGCGTCGCCAGCGCCTCGCGCTCTTCGTCGGTGAAATGCTGCCACGTGCTGCGTTCGCCCTCGGGCAGGTTCAAGATGACGTTGGCCCGCTCGGCTTCCCACCAGGTGACTGTACCGCGAGGGTCTTCGCGGTAGCGCTCAACCAGCTCTGGGTCACGGTCGATTGCGAAGAGGAACTTGTTGAGGAGATACTTGCTCATGCGTCCACTCCCTTCGGATACCAGGTGATGTAAGCTTCCATCGTGTGGAACAGGTCGAGTGTATCGACATAATCGGCTCTAACTTCTCCGGCGATGCCCATCATCAGCATGAAGTCGAGGAAGCCGTGTGTGGCATTGCCCGGCGTCCAGAGGCTATCGAGCGTGACTTCTCGTAATGCGCCTTCAATGTCGCCGTTGGCGATCCACGCGACGGCTTTGCGGTCGAACTCGGGGTCGGGTCCATGCGGGCCGAACTGGCGCGGCCCGCCAAGTTCGAGGGACAGGTGACCGGTTCCGATGACGGCGACCCGCTGATTACTGGGCCAGACCTCGATGAGACGGCGCAGGGTGCGGCCCAGCTCGACGAACCGCCAGGGCTGCGGAAGTGGCGGGGCGAAGATGTTCGTATAGATTGGCACAATGGGCAGATCTGCTTGTGGGCGTGTCGTGATGATGGGGCACGTAATACTATGGTCGACGCGCAGTTCATTGCTGAAGGCGAAGTCGAAACCGGCATCAAGCCCGGCACGTAGAAGATACGCCGAAAACTCCTCGTGTCCCTTGAGCAACATGCGGGGCAGTCCAAATTCGCGCTCCTCATTGTAGTAGTTCGCGTCGTAGAACGGCGCTTTGCCGATGAGGAACTGCGGCATATTATCGTAGAAGAGCTGGTGGAAGTGGTCAGAACCGACCATGACCAGGACGTCTGGCCTGGCCCGTGTCAGTGTTTCGCGGTAGGCCTCCACCTTGCGTACCCACTCATCCGCAAAGTCGGGCCTGCTCTCTGGTGGCGCGGTGCTGGCGCGGTAGAAGAATGGATGGTGGGTGGTAGCAAGGATAGCAACAATCTTTGCCATAACTTCCTCCTTCGAGCATAATCTGTGCACATAGCAGGTTTTGGGTGAGTTGGAACTAGCGTTGTTCTGTGATATCGTTGCTGGCGGCTGGCCGATACACGGCGTTCCGGTCGATCGCAGAGTAGATGTCGGGTGCGATGGGGTGGCGTAGCTCTTCGGCGAGGTGGCCGAGTAGCCCCGCCGCGCGCGCGAGCAGGGCCACACCGCGCAGCAACTCAGGCGGCAGCCCGATATCAGCAAGTGCTGCGCCAGCGACCCCGGCGCCGTTGAGTGGTAACGTGCGGCCAAGTACCTCGGCATGGACACGACCAATGGCCTCAAACAAGCGCAGGTGAGGTCCCCGCAGACCCTCGTGGTCGGCAAGTGCAATAATGACGGCGGTACGAGGATCAACGGTCTTATGCACCGGGTGGCCCAGCCCTGGGACAAAGCGGCCAGCGGCGCGCTGCTCCGCGACAGCCCGGCGGGCAAGCTCGTCCCATTGCTCATCGGTCGTCGGGAACGGGTCCGCGACAGTTGCCAGCACACCAGCGAGAAATCGGCCTGTGTCTTCTGTGACGCCGAGGAACCGCGAGCCGCCACCCAGCAGACCCGCTGCCATCGCACCCTGGAGCGCATCTGGGGCGCTGTACAGGGTCAGGCGGGCCGCGATCGCGGTCGGGGTAAAGCCGTGATCAGCCAGCGAGACGAGCACAGCCTCGAACACACGCACCTGCTGCGGCGTCGGTCGCTGCTGTGTGGCGAGCCAGAGAGCCAGCTCGCCAAACCCGATGTTCCCAATCAGCTCGCCCGCGAGATCGTGACCAAGCAGGTGAATGCTGGTGACATCAGACGTACCGATCCCGGTGGGATATTCCATTTATTCTCCTTATATGTGAAAAGTCTTGTGCCCCTCGGGGTCGATGTGTGGCGTCTGGCTGAGCCAGGCGCGAATCTGTTCGTTATCCTGGCCGAGCGCCGGAGGTGGCAGCTCGTGGCGCGGAGGCGTCCGGGAGAACGAAATCGGGTGACGAATCATTGGCACGATATCATCCCCCGCGCCAACCTTGACAATTGGATCGAGTCCGATTTCGTGGGCGAACGTAACCCCCCCTTCAATATTGTTGATCGGGCCGCACGGCACACCTGCTGCGCTCAATCTGCGAAACCACTCATCTGCTGTTCTGGTGCGCAGCCGTTCAACCAGCAGCGGGCGCAAAGCCTCGCGATTGCGGGTGCGATCCCGGGTGTTCGCAAACCTGGGATCATGCGGCAGCTCAGGAAGGTCGAGAACCTCGCAGAGTTTGCTGAACTGCCCATTATTCCCGGCAGCGACAATAAGTTCTCGATCCGCTGCCGGCAGCGACTCGTAGGGAAACAGGCTGGGATGGGCGTTCCCCATGCGACCAGGAATGACACCACCAGCCACATAAGCGGACGTTTGGTTGACCATTCCTGAGAGTGCCGAGGCGTACAAGCTGACTTCCACATGCTGGCCTTCACCAGTGTGATTGCGATGATTGAGGGCAGCCAGGATGCCGATGGCCGCGTGCAGCCCGGCTATCACATCGAACACCGAGATGCCGGAGCGATAGGCAGGGCCATCGGGGCTACCCGTCAGGCTCATCAACCCGGACATCGCTTGCACAATGAGGTCGTAGCCGGGAAGAGATGCTCCCTGCGCCGTCCCAAAACCACTGATGGAGGCGTAGATGATTCCGGCATTTCGCTGCTGGACCGCGTCATAATCCAGGCCGAAGCGCTTGAGGCCGCCGGGCTTGAAATTTTCGATGAAGACATCGGCGCGGGCAGCCAGTTCGTGGGCCAGTCGCAGATCTGAGGGGTCATTGAAATCGAGAACGACTGAGCGCTTGTTGCGGTTGATAGCCAGGTAGTAAGTCGCCACACCGTCGCGGTCCGGGGGCATCCAGGTACGAGTATCATCCCCTGCAGGGCCCTCGACCTTAATCACCGTTGCGCCGAGGTCACCAAGCAGCATAGTGCAATACGGGCCGGCGAGCACGCGTGAGAAGTCGGCGATCAGCAGGCCGTCGAGCGGGCCAGGTCGGCGTTCGGCACCCTGCGTGTTCTTCTCGTTGTTCTGCTCCTGCATGGGATTCACGCCTTCCGGTAAAGTGATGGCGAGCGATCGGCACGAACTGTGCATGTGCGCTCTTTCACTGTGACCAATCGCCATTACGCGCCGATGTTTGTCCGTATGACGGACCATTGTCCGACAAAACCAGTATAGACGATAGCGAGTGATCGTGTCAAGGGACACCGCGGGTAATGTCTAACGTCAGAGCTTTTAGACAGGTATATGTGATGAATTGGTGCCAACGATCACCTGTGGACGGCTCTGCCACCGCGCCCAGTCTGCGCTGATCGCCGCAGTGGTCTGCAAGAGCAGGGGAAGATACTTCCCGGTCAGGGTCTCGATGCTTGTTTCTGCCGCGTGAACAGTGACATTAAGCGCAGCGACCACGTGGTTGGTGCCATCGCGCAGGGGAGCAGCAATCGAGCGAATGCCATAGGCCAGGTGTTCATCGGCAAGTGCCCACCCTCTTGTACGTACCTCGCACAGCACACGGTCGCGCTCCTCCGCGTCTGGCCTCCAGAGGGGTGCGATACCAGAGCGACTCGGCTCGGCAAGCACTTGTTCCAGTTCGTCTGGCGGCAGTTCGGCGAGCAACACTTTTCCAAGCGAGGTCTGAAGGGCAGGAAAGCGTGTACCGATGGTTACAGCAATGGTAATGATTTTCGGCACAGCAACACGCGCGATGTAGACAATGTCTGATCCGTCGAGTTGTGCAATGGACGATGACTCATTCGTACGTCCCACGAGTTGTTGCATGTGAGGTCGTGCGATATCCCAGATGCTGGTCGATCCGATATAGGCCATGCCGAGATCCAGAACTCGTGGGGTGAGGGCAAACCCACCCTGCGCCGCGCGGACATACCCCAGTTCCTCAAGCGTGAGCAGCATCCGGCGTGCCGTTGGTCGAGCAAGGCCGGTGGCCGCAGCCACCTCGCTCAGAGTCATTGTTGACCGGTTGGGTCCGAACGCCCGGATGACATCCAGGCCACGTGCCAGTGCCTCGATGAAGTCTGGTCCTGTTTCGCCGCGCATCATTTCTCCCGCTAGCACATCAACGCCACCTGCGCACATGGTGCAAGTGAATACGCCAGTTTTTTCTCTACGCCCATCGTAGCAGAAACGGTGCCCGATGTCCAGATCAGCCTGCACCTCCGCACCTCCGCCGCTCTGAAAGGGTATCGGACCAGGCCTTCACCGGTGAGTCTCTTCAGGAAAACGTTGCACCTCAATCTCGACGTCTTCCTTGACATGGACTCGTCAATTGTGTAATATCTTATCAATGGACGACTGTCCGTCATACGGACAACATTGATCGCCAGCGTCAACCCTTTCTTTGTAAGGTAGGTATCGCAATACGGCTACCAGGACGCAGGCAGAGGCGTCCGGCGGCCAAGAACAATGAGGTGAGTACAATGAGCCAGATCTCAACAGCAGACAGTAATCGCTTTGCGCCAGGCCGCCCGGTGGTGTTCCGCAACGCCACCGTGCTGACCATTGACCCGTCGCTTGGGATAATCGAGGGCGGCGATGTCCTCGTCGCGGCTAACCGCATCGCAGATGTCGGACGACAGCTCGTCGTGCCAGAGGGCACGGTGGAGATCGATGCGACCGACGGCATCCTCATGCCAGGGATGGTTGACACCCACCGCCACATGTGGCAGACGGCGCTTCGTGGGTTCGGCGCCGACTGGACGCTCACGAACTATTTCCAATTCTATTGATATTTATGCCGGGAATCTCCTTGCCGCGATCGAAGCCATCGACGCCGGTGTTACAACGACGGTCGACTGGTCTCACGGTTTGCAGACAGTCGCACATGCGGATGCAGCGGTTGATGCGCTTGAAGCGATTCCGGGCCGCTTCGTCCTTGCGTATGGCAACCTGCTCGGCGCTCCCTGGCAATGGACAAAGGCTCCTGAGTTCGCAGATTTCATTCGGCGCCGTATTGACGGACGTGGAGATATGCTGCGCATGCAGCTTGCCTTCCGAACATGGATTCATGACCCCTTCCACCATCTATGTGCATGCCGCAACACTGTCCGAGGACTCGTACCATCGCATCGCGGCCACAGGTGGCCACACATCGATCTCCGCCGAGAGCGAGCAAAACGCTGGTCAAGGCTACCCGCCCACGTGGCTGCTCCGGCGCCATAACATCCCAGTTTCTCTTTCGATGGACACAAGCGTATGGTGGAGCGCAGACCTGTTCTCCGCGATGCGCGCGACACTCAACGCGGACCGGACCCGCGAGCATCTAGAGGCGCACAAGCTCAACGAAACCGTCACGCTCAGCCATCTACGCGCAGAGCAGGTCGTGACCTGGGCGACGCTCGGCGGTGCTCAAGCGTTGGGGATGGATAGCCTCATCGGCAGTGTCATCCCCGGCAAGCAGGCCGATCTCGTTCTGATTAAGAATGATCAATCTCCGGTGATGTTTCCATTGCTCAATCCCCACGGGCACGTCGTGTTTCAAGCAGGGCGCGGAGACGTGCATACGGTAATGGTCGATGGCAACGTCGTCAAGTACGACCATCATCTCCTTGGTGTTGATCTCACCAGAGCCAGGCAGGCCGTCGCGAAGACGGTTGACTATGCGCGGGCGCAGATGGGCGAGCAAGCCTGGAACGAGGCCATGAATCCTGAGAAGGCCGTGGTCGAGCTGAGAGATAACCCGTACACCTACACCGACCAGGCGCGTGCGCAGGCAGCACAGAAACAGGGGAATGGGGCATAGTTGCCTCCATCTCCATAGGAGTAACATTCATACAGGAACAGCCGCACACGGCGATACTGGCCGTTGAGGAGAGGAGATGATGAGCAACACCGAGATGCCCGCAGCAGTAATCCGTACACACGCTGCTTCACCTGAATATCTCTTTTGGCCTCTTCCTCGCCGCACGAGAGGACAGGCGCTGGTAAGGGTCATGGCAGCTCCCATCAGCCCGTTAGATTTGCTGTGTGCATCTGGCAAGTCCTACTTCGGTGCGCCACAGCTCCCCTATATTCCAGGGGTGCAGGGCGTCGGCATCGTGATGGAGGCAGATGCGTTCGTGCCCGGACAACGGGTGTGGTTCTCCTGCGATGCCGGCATGAAGCCGGGAGATGGCAGCATGGCGCTCTACTGCGTTATCGATGAGTCGTCAGCGCTCGTGCTCCCTGACCAGATCGATAACGATCTTGCTGCAGCACTCGGACTGTCTGCGATTGCCGCGTGGATGGCGCTCACCTGGCGTGGTAAGCTCCAGCCTGGAGAGCAGGTGCTTGTCCTCGGCGCCAGTGGCGCGGTCGGACAGGTGGCAGTGCAGGCGGCCAGACTGCTTGGAGCAGGCCGGGTGATCGCAGCTTCACGGGATGATGGCGGGCGTAGCCGTGCGCTCTCCTTCGGCGCCGATGCGGTCGTCGACCTCACCGGCGACGATGTGGATGAGATCAGCAGGCGCATCGCAGCAGCCTGTGACGGTCCTTTGCATCTGGTCATTGATCCTGTATGGGGGCTCCCGGCGGAAGCTGCCGTTCGAGCGCTGGCTGCCGAGGGAAGGCTTGTCAACATCGGCTCTGCCGCCGGGCCAACCGCGCGTTTTGAGTCGGCCACTGTGCGTAGCCGGCTGCATACCATCCTCGGCTATACGAACAATGCGCTGACCCACAAGCAGAAAGCGGAAGCACTCACCGAAATCATCACCCACGCAGCCGCCGGTCGCTGCACGGTCGAGAGAGAAACGGTGCCACTTGCGAAAGTCGCTGAGGCCTGGGAGCGCCAGGCGGTATTTGCTCGCCGCAAGCTCATACTCGTTCCTTGATGAAGAGAGCCAGAGGAGTATGATCCCTATGAATGGGCGGCCTTTGACCAGGTTAACAATGCCACGCGGACTGAGCCCGGCCTCATCAGCCAGTTCTTCCTGGGTCAGTCCGGAGGCGAGCCGTCGGTGTTCTGATGCGGCCAGTACGCCGCGAACGTTTCATACGTCTTTCAACCAAACACTAAGTCAATAAGTTTTCTCATGGGTTCACCACCTCCTCGGGAATGTCGCGTGACTTCTGGGGCAGGAAGTCAGAACTGGTGACGGGTGTGGCTGAAGTGGCCCTTGGCGAACGCGAAGACCTTGGTGGGCGTGACCGAGAACACGAGAATCGCATCTGGGAGGACCTCGTGTTCATCATGGTGGTAAAAGTAGCCGTCGCGCACCAGGTATTGCCATCGCCCGTCCCACTTGGTAGCCCACACCGAGGCTAAGCGTTCGAGCATGTCCTGGTTGGTGATCCGGACGGCGTCGCCCTCGACCACGACGTCGAGCCCTTCCTCCCAGTGGTTGCAGCCAGTCGTCAGAATCACGTGTGGGTTCCCAAGCAGGTTGACGGCCTTCTGTTCGGTGTCGGCAGTGCTGAAGTGGATGGCCTCGTCGTGCCACACCGCAACGACCGGCGTGACATGAGGGCGACCACCGGCCCGCACCGTCGAGAGCCAAAACAGCTCGGCTGTTTCGAGCACGCGACGCGTCTGCTCCCATGGCGTGACCACTCCATCCGGTTCGCTGTAGCGCGTGTCCATGGTCGTGACTGGTTCGTTCATCACAAGAACTCCTTTCGATTGTGAAGTAGATGGTGGAACGGTGGGACCGCCAGGTCTTTCAGGCTGAGCCGACTCCACCAGCATCGATCGTTTTCCCCTTGATCATCCTGCTATATCTGTTTGATGCCGAGAGAGAAGCATCAGGGATATGGCTCTGGTCATCTGGTTTTTGACCGGTGAGCAATACCTCTTGAGAAGCATAGCATGCAAACCCCAAAAAATCTTCTTCGATCTTGCTCATCCTGCCACGCAGGGTGGAAATTTGGGAACTCCGTAAGCGAACTGTGGATAAATCGGGAGTGGCTCTCCATCAGAAAGAGAGCAGGTCACTCACCGATTTATCCTAATTCCACTCATGGAAAGGCTCGCGGAAGTTCCTTCCCCAGTTCGACCACGTCGTCTTGCTGAGTGCGCCTGCTGATGTCATCGTTGAACGATCGCGAACACCTGCGTCTTGCTCAATTTCACGGAAGACCGGACCTGGTCCAGCACATGACGGAAGAAACGGCGCATTATTCCCTTGTAGGTTCAGATACTCGAAGCAATGTGTGGTATTCTCTGTAGACAAAGAAACTGTTCTGCGTGCAGAGCATCGACGAAACCTTCCTCAACAATCGCGTCTCTGTCAAATTGCCACTTCAATCAACAGAGAAGTGGAGCGAAGCAATCTCAGTTCCTTGGATTTCAGAAAGGATGACGCCTTGATCCAACGTATCAATCCCCCCGGTCTCCATCAGACGCCTGGGTATCACCATGTGACTGTTACTGATGCCACCACGATGGTGTTTCTCGCCGGTCAGTGTCCACTCGACGAAGGGGGACAGCTTGTCGGCACCGACGACCTGCGTCGGCAAGTCGAACAGGTGATCCGCAACATCGTCACTGCCCTCTCCAGTGTTGGCTCGACTCCCGACGACGTGGTCCGCACGGTCATCTACGTCGTCTCGACCAGCCGTGATGACCTCTCATTGGTATGGACCATGCTGAGGAACTCGTCCATCGCTCCCGCTTTGAGCACCGCAAGCACACTGCTGGGAGTCTCCCAACTCGGCTACCCAGGACAGCTTGTGGAAATCGACGTGACAGCGATTCTGACATGTACACATTGACCCGCTTTGGGGTTAGGGTCTATCATATACATGTGCCCTTGGTGAGGAAAGAAGGGACCATGAAGGGAACACCTTCAACGATGACTACACATCTTGTAACGTCACATTTGCTACCTCGTACGAAAGAAAGAGGAGACAAAGCATGAGCCAACAACCTTCAGATGAATCAACGCTGAGCAGCCAGATGGAAGACTGTATTCAGGACTGCTTAAATAGCCACGCTGTCTGCCTGGATACAGCCATGAGCCTGCTCCAAAAAGGCACCAACTATGCCAACACGGTTCGCATTTTGCTCGATTGCTCCGAAATATGTGCAACAAATGCCCATTTCATGATGCGCAACTCGCCTGTGTACGGCTCTGTCTGGCAGGCATGTGCGCAGGTGTGCAACCATTGTGCTGAGGTGTGCGACGAGATAGGCGAAAACGACTGTGCCAATGCCTGTCGTGCCAGCGCGGCATCCTGCGAGCAAATGGCCAAGTTGATACCCTAAAAGGTTATCCGCTATGAACGCGGAGCCGGGTTCAATGACCGCAGGTCCACCCGGTCGTCCGCCAGGGCGGATTCCGAGAGTCGGATGCGGCCGCGAATCAGATCCTGACACACACGCAGCTCGGCATCAGCCTCCAGCTCGGGATCGCCGCCACGGTTCAGCCCGAACGCCGCCTGCAAGATGCCCTGCGTCAGGTAGAAGGCCAGGAACTGTCTGCTGTCGGAGCTGCCGCGCAGAACAATCCGCTCCCAGTTCCTGGCAAACCCCACGTACTCCAGCTTGTGCTCGTACTGATCAGACCAGAAGCTGTAGATATACTCATACGCCTGCAGGTTGCCGAGCACGGCGCGGGCCACCGCACGGCCTTGCTTTTCGGCGTTGTTGAAATGCTCCACCCGCACCCTCCCGAAGACCGGGTGCAGCAGGTTGGCCACATCCCCTGCGGCGAAGACATCGGGCACGCTCGTTTGGCA
>WNGK01045778.1_pt1 | contig 13661 bp, 14 predicted proteins | sample 5400601 | NCBI WGS metagenome assembly WNGK01 (sample SAMN13153376, study PRJNA577476) | soil metagenome | isolation source: 60 cm soil or saprolite under Garry oak tree replicate 1 | place: USA:California | collected 2016-06-15 | reverse complement strand
ATCTGCGCGCGGAAGCTTTTGCAGAGGCAGAGCGATCAGGTTGCCAAGCCCTCCCTTTGGCATGGTGTCTTGGTTGGGGAAAAAACGGTCGTAGGAATCCAGTCCAAGTTGGTGACGGGACTCCATGGCACGAGTCAGGATCGCACAGCCGAGTTTTCGCGCGGTGGTTGCGGGGATCGCTCGGTCGAAGAAGATCCACACGTGGCCACCGTTTCCTGAGCGTGAACGCTCTAGTGCCGCTGGCACGTTCAGTTCGCAGCATACGGCCAGAAACGCAGTAGCATCCTTTTGCCATGTTTTCTTGTCGAAATCGACCGCGAGAAACCAGCAGGTCTCATCCTGCAGCAGCGGATAAATGCCGATTGTGTGATTTCCGATAAGGTGCCCACGCACTACCTCGTCCGTCAGCGGCCTGAACTTCCGAGTCTGGCGGTCAACCTTCTTGCGGTCCTCGTCTTTGGCGCGAAGATATGCCTTCCAGTCACGATCTGCCTTGGGCATGTACCCAGATCGCCCGTCGGTGTTCTCCCAGCGAACTGCATAAACATCGTCCCGCCCATGGAAGAGGCTCCGGAACAATGCGAGTCGTTCTTCAGCTTTCAGGACAGGAATATGAGCACTTGGCACTGCGTTCGTTGTGACGGGAATCCCGGTAGTGGACTGCGCCGCTGGAATCTGTATGCCGCGCTCCTGCAAAAGACCCCGGAGACGAACATTTTCTTCACGCAAGCGCTGCATCTCAGCAAGAGCAGGCTGCAGGTCCAGGAGCTTGGGATTAGATTCGTTCACGTGAAGCCATTGTCGCCGTCTACACCTGTGACTCGATCAGGAATAATCTCACAGTTCGGCGGACCCGTTAGTTGTCGCGCCCGAAGGCTCCGTCTTTGGTGCGGTCGTCTGGCACAGCAGCGAGTGGCTGGCTGCCGGGGCGCTTGGTAGCGGACAACTTCTCTAGTCATCCAACGAGCCAATTCTATATTTATGACTATTATATTAGGCATACTATGGACATACCGATAATATACCTTGTATAGTAGGCATATTTATGCTGAAGCTGCACTCCATCGGCTCTCAGATCGCGTCTAGGCGGAAGGCCCTCGGGTTTAGCCAATCTGACTTGGCCCAGAAGGCCGGTGTGAGTCGGGCAACGCTCGAAGCGCTGGAGAATGGCCGATCCGGCGAACTTGGCTTTTCCAAGGTCGCCAACATTCTGTCGGTGCTCGGCCTCGAGTTGAAACTACAAGAGGCAAACCTGCAACGGCCCACTTTGGACGAGCTCTTAGAAGAGGATCGTGATGATAAAGGTCTGGACAGACGCCGCTGAGGCAGGCCTGCTGGACAGGCAGCGGGATCGCGGAAGTGCTTTTGCGTACTTGCCAGAGACAGTCCCACAGCGCGCCGTCTCTGTTACCATGCCCGTGCGGCTTCCCTCCTGGGACGTGCCCTTTGGTCTACCTCCAATCTTCGAGATGAACCTCCCGGAGGGGGCGTTGCGGGAACGGCTGCGCCTCGCCTTTGCCAAGGCGACTGGAACATTCGATGATTTTGATCTGCTCGCCATTGTTGGGCGCTCACAAGTTGGCCGCATCCGATACACCGGCGACAAGGAGCGGCTCAACGAGGATGTTCCTTTTCAATCGGTAGACGAAATTTTGGCAAGTCGGCGCGACGGTGATTTGTTTCGCTACCTCATTGAAAAGTTCGCGGCCTTTTCCGGCATCAGCGGCGTTCAGCCGAAGGTTCTTGTGCGCGACGAGAAGGCGTCCCAGACACTGACAAACGGGCAACCTCGAATCTCACCGAGCTGTAGGGGCGCAACTCACATCGTGAAGTTTTGGGAGCCGAACGAATTTCCTCAGCTCGCGGCGAACGAGCACTTCTGCTTGAAGGCCGCTGAGCGTTGCGGGCTGGACGTACCGCGGTATCGGCTGGCAGAAGACGGAATGGCACTTGTCGTTGACCGTTTCGACTTGCGCCCAGATGGTACGTACCGGGGCTTTGAAGATTTCTGCGTCCTGAATGCGAGAAGAACGGATGAGAAGTATCGCGGCAGCTATGAAACGTCAGTCATGAAGCGATTTCAGCAGTTCGCAAACTCATCCATCGTTCTCGCAGATGTTGAAAAACTGTTCACGCTGATCGTGCTGAATTGCGCGTTGCGCAACGGCGATGCTCACCTCAAGAATTTCGGCATCGTCTATGACGACGTGCTCGGTGAAGCTCGACTCGCACCGGTGTACGATCTCGTAACCACTTCCATCTACCTGCCGAAGGACAGTCTGGCGCTTACGCTCAACGGAACAACCCAGTGGCCCGACAGCAAAGTTCTCCGTCGGCTCGGCGAAACTCGGATGACGGGCACACCCGCAAAAATCCGTGCGATCCTTGAGCGTATCTCGGACGCTCTTTCGCAAACCGAAATCAATCTTCGGTCATACGTCAAGGAGCATCCCGACTTCAAGGAAGCTACGGCCGAGGTAACGGAAGCGATCGAAAAAACTGGCGGCTGCGTGGTGGGGTCATATAAGGAACCACTCGGCGCCATCCTGTTTGCATTTCGTCTGGCAACACCCCGTTTGCCCGCCTGATGCAAGCGCGACGAATCGGAAAGCCGCTTGAGAGCGAGTCCGAGGCATAGGCGATTTCGCTTCGCCGCCACGCTGTGCAACAGTCCGGCATCTACTATTCGAGTTCGCTAATGAGGTTTCTCTATGGCTGACGCTCCGCGAATCACGGTCGAAGAGCTGAAAAGGCGAATGGACGCCGGAGAAAATTTCACGGTAATTGACGTATGAAACCCCGGAGCTTGGGCGGAAACGGACACGGTGATACCAGAAGCGATTCGGGTGCCGTTGGACAAAATCGAAGAGAACCTGCCCAGAATTCCCAAGGCGAGACCCGTCGTGGCGTACTGCACGTGACCGAGCGAAGGGTTTAGCGCCAGTTTGGTGCAGAAACTTCAGCAGCGCGGGTACGAAAATGTGTGGGCGCTTCAGGGTGGATTCCATGCATGGCCGAGTGCTGGATTGCCAGTTGAGTCAAAACCACAGGCGGCCTAGCGGACGTTCTCCGTTTTGTTTTATCTTGCGACGAATCGTAAAGCGCTTGAACAAACCCCGGATGAAAAACCGACGCCTTCTTAGGGAACTGACGAAACCGACTCCCCTATCGCTATCACGCGGCGGTCCCCCTCTGTGAGCGGGCTGGTTTTAGGTCTTTCGCAATAAGAGGTCTCAGCCGTGGCTTTGCAAACTGGCGCGCATCATGATCGCGAGACGGATGTGCCACGCGGGATAGATGGCCCACGCCAAGCAAGTGTTCGTACGCCGCCGGCCACGTCGGGACAGAGGCATCTGTTGGCGTCCAGTGAGCGTAGGAAGCTTCATCACACCATTCCACAAGCCGTGGCATGACTTGTGCATGTGGAGCGGAGCCGCGAAAAGCTTTCATAGCCCGTTCGCTCTCCCAGACGGTCAAGGTCCAGAACGTGCGATGAGCGTCTATGAGGAGGCTCCCACCGAGAAACCCAGGTGCGCGCACGACTTGGCGCTGACTGAGGAAGGTCTTCCACACGAATGCCGGAATGTACTTCACAGATCGAACGCGAAGGCGAGTGACTGATGCGAGCATACAAGCGTACCAATTTCCCTATTTTATGCCCCGCTGAACCGTGGCCAAGTGTTGGACTGCAGTCGCCCTATCCAGCTAATCGCAAAAAGGCACTATCAACAGCTTCAATCGATTTCAACAGTTTGGCCTAGAGCCGCATTTCGGATTCGGCGAAGTATCCAATAGCAGCTCTGGAGCGTCTGTTTAAGCGCAGCAAATACGCTGCAAAGAAAGAGATGGGTGAATCCGAATGCGGGGAATCATGGCTGCATACGCAGTCCCGGGTAATTGCCAACCCCTAATCGGATAATCTCTGGGTAGCCGGCCAATCGGAAGCTGGATTTCGTACTGATTACTTCTGTGTAGCGTGATACGCCAGCAATCTGATGCAAACAGTGGCGAATTCTGACAGCGATCCGAGTCTATTCTGATGCGCTATCAGCGACTTTGATCGTCGTGATGTCGTGATGCGCGCTACTGCACTCCCTCCCATACCATCCGATGGAAGAGTTCGTCCATAGACTGTGGTGATTCTTTCGCACCACGATCCAGCCACCATTTCAGAAGTGCCAGCAGGCTTGCCGCCAATGCATAGGCGCGAGCACCCAATTCATGATGGAGCAGATGCGAGCATCGTCGTGATTCGCGGAGGCGCCGCTCGATCCCGCGGGCAAAGTAGCCTTGCGCGAGATCAAAGAAATCGTTGAGACGGCCAGATTCGGCCAGGGCGCGATAAATCTTCTTCTGGTTGCCGATGTGCGCAAACAACTCCACCACTGGGACAACTCGATGCGACTCCTCCTTTCGGATGCTGAGGACCGTGCTCATCATTTCCAGGAACTTCTCCAGTTGGCTGAGGAGGAGGTCATTCTTGTCGCGGAAGTGAAGATAAAAGGTGGAACGACCGACCGACGCGCGATCCAGCACCTCCTGCACCGTCACGTCATCGATCGGCTTCTCCTGGATCAACTGCACCAGAGCACTGCCAAGCCGCTCGTGCGTACGCCGGATGCGCTCATCGGGCTTTCGCCGCTGCTTTACTTGTTTCTTTTGCCCAGCGTGTTCCTGCAATCTGGGGCGCTCATTCCTGGACATCGACCGCCTCTTTGTTCAACAATTCGAAGTCGCCCTCGACTTGGCGACCTCTGACCGCTACATTGCGAATCATATGACAAACCGCCGATACAAAGGAGAAGGTCGATGAATCGCTTCCGTTTACTTGCTATCGGTACGATGTTGATCGTCGCACTGACAGCGCCCGCGCAACAGACCGCTACCGGACCTGGTGGTACTGACAAAAACGAGCACGGCCAGCGCGCCGCGCAAGGCGACGTGCCGACAGTCGGACAGCAGCCGCAGGGGCCGCACTCTGAGATGCATGGCAACCTGAGAGGGGCGACATCATCGCCGCCGCAACCACCGCAGATTTGAAGAAATCGCCGTCGCTGACCTTTCCCGCCGGTGGAGAGCGTTCGCGACTCAGCACGAGAGGATGCCGATAATCCGTCCATACGCCGACAGCGATTGGGAAACCGTTCTTGAGATCTGCCTTCTCTCGTTCACGCCGGTTCACGAGTCTTTCGAGCGTTTGCTTGGAACCGAGTTGTTTGCGCTTGTCTACCCGGACTGGAAAACGTCCAACAAAGACTATCTGCACTCGCTGACCAGGTCAGGCGAAAGGCGGCTTCTTGTAGCAGAAGAAAACGGATCGGTTGTAGGTTTTATCCATTACGAGGTTGATAGCCAGAAGCAGCGCGGCAACTTTGGCCTCAATGCCGTTCATCCTACCCATCAGAGCAAAGGCATCGGGTCGCTGATGTATGGTCATGTACTCGATATGATGCGGGCTCAAGGATTGAAGTACGTAAAGACCGATACCGGGGGTGACCAATCCCATGCACCAGCGCGACGTGCTTACGGGAAAGTGGGATTTCGGCCCATACCAGTGGTTCATTACTTCAAGAGCCTAGTGATTCCGGAGCCAATCGGGGCGAAGGCGACTTCCATCGGCGAACTCCAAACCCGTCCGATACTCATCATCGTTTGTGGCCTGCCCGGCTCCGGCAAGACGTCTCACGCCAAGAAGGTTGAGCAGAACTTGCGTGGCGTTCGCTTTTGTGCAGACGAGTGGATGAACGCCATGGCGATCAACCTTTGGGACAGCGAAGCTCGGCAGCGAATCGAGAAGCTTCAATGGAATATCGCGCAAGAGATGCTGCGTCTCGGTCGCAGTGTCGTTATTGAGTGGGGAACCTGGGCGAGGTCCGAGCGGGATGTCCTTCGAACCGGAGCACGCAAGCTGGGAGCTGCAGTCGAACTTCACTTGCTCGATGCCCCGGTTGACGTTCTGTTCGATAGAATTCGCCGGCGGAACGCGGAGACGCCAGCTATATCCTTTGACGACATACAGAGATGGGCCCACATGTTTGAGAGGCCTTCATCGGAGGAGATGGCGCTGTTCGACCCCCCGTCCTTGCAAGAGCCATCAGGCGGATCGACTCGAGATCTTGATCGCCCACTACACAACCTACGGATGCTCCTCAGCGTACTGAAACCGCTGCGCTCCTGATGTGTGCGAAACATCGCCCCTCGGAAAGGTGGGCGAAGACGGTCAAGTTTACGAAAAGCGCCCCACGCGAACACGTGCCAGGTGGTTCCGTCCGGATTGTCAGCCAACCTTACCTAATCGGTAAGGTAAGGTTGGCCCGTAAGAACCGACCAACAGTGCCCAACTGGGTAACCTGCACTGGCAGGACTTTCACCTGTAGACCATCAATTAGCTTCACTGCACTATCCCGTCGCACTGATATCGCGATTTTTACGCCAGCTGAGAAAAGCCCCCATTCTTTTCCGGGCATTTTCTGGTGAGTGAGGTTTTCAACATCTCTAACGACGTCGGTCGTGTCAAGGAACTTTTGACTTCTTGATCTTGCAGTATCGCGCACACCTTTCCCGTCAGCGCGGACGCACTGGTTTCCCCCGTGGGAGTAATGATCTTGCTTCGGATGATTTGTGTCCAACCGCATGGCTCGGCCCGTTTCTTCATCATTGTGGTGGCGCAGCCCACCAGACATCTCTCGGTCACCTTCGATCATGATGTGTTATGCAAACTCCCCTCCCTTTGGGGAGGCGGGTAGCCTATTCAGTTGACCCGGTCACTGCGGTGCAGGACCACCGTTGAAATCAGGCATCCCCGCATGGGCTTCCCCACTCTGCCGCAACTTTCCGCGGCGGCAGAACTCTTGGTAATCAATCTGGTCGCGCATCATGATCCACAGCCGGATACCCAGTTTGCGTGCGGCCGCGATCCTTGCCTTTCCCATTCCTTTCTGGATGAGCTTGCGCCGATAGAAGCGTTTTAGCTCCGGATCTTTCCGTACGGCATGCAGGGTTGCTTCCGTCCACAAATAGCGCAGCAGCGAGTTGCCTTCCTTGGTCAGTTTTCCCAGTCGTTGTCGCTTTCCGCTGGTGTGCTCACACGGAATCATCCCGATATAGCTGGCTACCTGGTTGCCGGTGGTAAAGCGTTTCGGGTCACCCAGAAACACCTCGGTCGCCAAGGCCGTCACCGGACCCACGCCCGGATGCGTCAGCAGCCGGCGCGCCTGTGGCCTTTGTCGGGCCTGGGCTTCCACTTCTTGGTCTAGCTCTTGGATCCGCTTTTGCAATTGCGTGTACAGACCCAATAGCTCATTTCGTCTTTGACCGGTGTAGGGTGGCAGAGGCAACGCTCGCAGTGCGCTCTGCCCCGCTGCACTCCACAGTGCATGGCCCTGGCGCAGGGCGTGATTGAGGGCGATCGCCTGCAAAGTATGCTGCAATCGCGCTCGCATCTTTACCCACTGGTGTCGGTCGCGCAGCAAGGTTCGCAAATCCCGCTGCTCGGTCGACGGCATCCAAATCTGGGGAAACCGGTCCTCCATGACCAGCAGATCCAACACCAAGCGGGCATCCCGCCGATCATGTTTTTGTTTCCGCGTCTCGGCGGCACGGATCTTGGCCGGATGTCCCACCCGACATTCGATACTCAACTCTTCCAGCAATTCCAAGAACCACTGCATTGCGCCGGTAGCTTCGATGCCCACCACCACCGGGCCTTCCAGGGCACCGTAAAACTCTCGTACTGCATTCCCTTCGTGGCTCAATGTTTTCTCGGTGAACTCGCCGGTTTCCGTGTCCACCGTCGTTATGACATCAGCCACAGGCGTTAGCGCTCACTGAGAATTGTCCGACCCTGGTCAATGAGCGGAATCGGGATTCTTAGCCAACAACCAACGTGGTTTCCGGATCGCCGACCACATCTCCACGTTCGCACTCCCCACCCGTTTATGGATAGCTTCAGTGCTACCGTGAACGCGAAATTCCAGGGCTGGCACTCTTGCACCTCCGCAGTCCATTCGGAGTAGAATCCTCCTGCCTTAGCAGCGGTAAGCCGACCCCGAAATGAGCTATCCCATGAAGGGAACGATGATGCAGTTTCCCCTCACCCTCAGGCCGCTCCTGGAGCGGGCGGAAAAGCTTTTCCCAAACGTCGAAATTGTCTCCAGCCGCCCCGACAACTCAATTCACCGCTATACCTACGGAGAAATGTCCCGGCGTGCGCGATCTCTTGCCGCAGTTCTGCAGGCGGCGGGCCTCGAGCGCGGAGACCGAATCGCCAGCCTGATGTGGAACCATTACGTTCACTTGGAAGCCTACTTCGGAGTTCCGTGCGCAGGGGGCGTGCTGCACACCCTGAACCTTCGGCTCCATCCTGACGAACTGGCGTACATCATCAACCATGCCCAAGACCGCTTCTTGATCGTGGACGATGCGCTGATGCATCTCTTTGAACAACTCCAGAATAAGGTAAAGTTCGAGCGCGTCTTCGTCGTCCCGTTCAGTGGGGAACCCGTGCCCGCAGCTTTCGAAAATTACGAAACGCTGCTGCGGGACAATCGCAGTATTCCGGTCTATCCGGATCTCCACGAAGACGATGCCGCCGCCATGTGCTACACCTCGGGCACGACGGGAAAACCTAAAGGGGTGGTTTATTCGCACCGTGCTATCGCTCTCCATTCTTATTCCATCTCGCTGCCGGACAATTTTTCCCTCTCCCGATTCGATTGCATCTTGCCGGCAATGTCCATGTTTCATGCCAATGCCTGGGGACTGCCTCATGCAGCTGTCATGAATGGCAGCAGACTGGTGTTGCCCGGACCCAATCTCCAGCCGGAAAGATTGTTAGATCTTTTATCCGCTGAACGCGTGACGCTGACCGGAGGTGTGCCCACCATCTGGCTCAGTGTTATCGACACTCTGGAACACCAACCCGAGCGCTGGAGACTCCCTCCCGGCATGCGGGTAGTGGTTGCAGGTTCGGCAGCTCCAGAAAGCTTGTTCCGGCGCTTCGAGAAGTTCGGGGTGCGAGTGATTCAGCCTTGGGGAATGACCGAGACCACGCCCATTGCTACGGTGTGCACTCTCAAGCCAGGCATGGAGGACTGGCCGGAGAACCAAAAATTCGAGATCCGCGCGAAGCAAGGGCTGGCTTCCCCGTTCGTGGAAATCCGAGGCGTCGGGGATGACGGCGAAATACCCTGGGACGGCAAAACGCCCGGCGAACTGGAAATCCGCGGCCCCTTCATCGCCGCCAGCTATTACAACCTGCCCGATGAACTCAGCCGCTGGACAAGCGACGGCTGGTTTCGCACCGGCGATGTCGTCACCATCGATGCCGAGGGCTACATGAAAATAACCGACCGCACCAAAGATCTGATCAAGTCCGGAGGGGAATGGATCAGCTCGGTGGACGTGGAGAATGCTCTTGTCATCTGAATTGCGGAACATATTCCAGAATTGGGTGTGGTCTTCAGGAGCGGTCGATTGAGTAATTCCTGCTGGTCTTTGCTGTAGGGTAGTTGGCGAAAATCAGGCGTCAGCGGTCACGACACCGGTCAACGAGTGCAATGGCGATATTACGTCAACCACGGGCTATTAGGGGTAGTGCTGCTGCAAGCAGGAACAACAGCGCTTCCATTGAGCCAATCGCTCTCAATGTCTTGTTTGCTGCGCGGGCTGCTCTATAGTAAGCGTTAGATGAATTACGCGGTTGACGAATGGTCCTGATTGCTTATGCGAAAAGTACTCTGACTCGTTGGGAATGAAAACTGGCTCTTAGGAATTGTACGACTAACGATTCCAAGGAGGCGAGAACCGAATTGAAAAGCCGAGCGGGCAGGAGCAATGGCGTTACCCATGCCCGCTCAGATGACTGATTAGTCTCCGTGATCGTGAGGAACGGTCACCGCACTCGCCTGCGATCCGCTATTGCCAGCGTTGTCGCTGGCACGAACGGTAATCGTGTAATGACGCCCATCCAGATCACTGCCAAGACGTGAGGCCTGCAGCAATACAGTGAAAGAGTAACTGCCCCCGGCACCCAAGGTTACGGCTCCGGTTGGCTGCACCTTGCCGTATTCGTCGGTGACGGAATAGGCTGCGCTACTTAAGTTCACTCCCGAACCGGTATCGGTAACTATCCCGGAAACGGTTATTGGCACCGTTTTCCCATTCGGCGGCCACAGCCTCGCTCGGCTAACGGCTACGGTTATGGTGGGTGGAGTCGTGTCGAGAACAGGCTGGAGAAAGACCGAAATTGAGGGAACGAATTGATCAGCGGCAGCCAGATCAAGCCTGCCATCCCCGTTGAAATCTGCCGCTACCAGTCCGCGTGCTCCCGAAGCTGCAGGATAGTTAACATGGGCTCCAAAGGTGCCATCTCCGTTGCCCAGTAGGATCGCGACATTAGCCGAATAGTAATTGCCGGTGGCAAGGTCGAGAATACCGTCTCCGTTGAAATCCGCGGCGATCACCGTCGCGGAAAAGCCGCCGGTAGCATAGGTCGCGGGGTCTTGGAAACTGCCGTCGCCATTTCCGAGCAGAATGGAAACCGACCCCGCGGTGTTCGCGACCGCCAAGTCGAGCTTGCCATCTCCATTCAGGTCTGCGATTACGAGGTACGGATTGTCGGTTGTCGCGAGCGGATACAAGGTTTGCGATTGGAAGGTGCCGTCGCCGTTGCCCAACAGAATGGAAACTCCTTCGCTTGACGACACAGCCAGATCCAGCCGGCCATCCCCGTTGAAGTCGCCTGTCGCGACTTGTCTCGAATCCCCGCCAGTGCCGCAGTCAACATGACTCTGGAAAGTGCCGTCTCCGTTACCGAGCAGCACGGAAGCCGTGTTGCCGAATTCGTTTGCAGTCGCTAAGTCGAGCTTGCCATCGGAGTTGAAATCGCCCACTGCTACTGAGTATGGAGCTAACCCGGCGATCCCAGTGCCGAAGCTCCCACCATCTGAGAACGTGCCATCACCATTGCCAAGCAGAATAGAAACCTGTCCACATCCGGCGTCGGCAACCGCCAAATCCAGAATGCCGTCTCCATTAAGATCGCCGCTCGCCAATCCGTGTGCAAAACAGGCGGGATACGTTTGGAAGGACTGAAAAGCACCGGCGCCGTTCCCAAGGAGAATGCGAACTGAACTGGTGGCAAACTCGGTCACAGCCAAGTCGAGTTTGCCATCTCTGTTGAAATCCGCCGTAACAACCTAGATATTTTCGCTAGGCGCGTCAAAGTCGGTTCGCGCGAGGGAGACCGCCCCCTCTGGCGTACTAATCGGGAAGAAGACAGCTCCTGACGTACCACCTCCCGGTCCGGGATTGACCACAGTGACCGCAGCAGTGCCTGCCTGGGCGATGTCCGTGCTCGGGACGCTCGTTGTCAGCCTGCCGGCGTTGACAAAGTGCGGGCTGCGTGCTGCGCCGTTCCAATAAACGACTGAGCCGGAGACGAAACCCGTTCCATTCACCGTAAGCGTAAATCCCGCTCCTCCGGGCACCGCCGCTTCCGGCACCAACGGCTGGTTGATCAGCGGCACGGGATTTTGAGCCCGAGCCACCGAGGTGAATGCCGGAACAAAAAGGGTTGCTATAAACAGACTAAGAGCAATGAGAACGTGAGAGTGGTGGGCGCGCTTGCAGGTCATGGCGATGACCTCCTTACGTCAACGGCGGGGCCCAGCGATACAACCGCTTAATTAGGTGCCGACCTTATCATTGAATGCCAGAGGTGTAAATGAGACTTTCGTGCCACTTAGCGCGCCTGTACTGTTACCGCTAGGTGAACGGTTCGCGCCGCTGCTTCCACTTTCGCAAAATGTTTGGACGGCAGATTGAGGCGAGCACGGAATGGGGCCAAACACATCATTAAGCCGCGTCTGGGGGTTTGATCGGAAAGGCGTAAACAGGGCACGCGTAGGGGCAGCGAAAACGCAACGTCCCCTTACCCCAAGGTGGAGTGGTTACGAAACGGGACAGGAACAACGGACGACAAACGTAGCTTAGGCTACTGCATCCACCGTTGACCTTGCTTAGGGAAGCTGTAGATCAAATTCCGATACTTGGGCTTTTCCTTCGCCGCAACTTTCACCGCGAACGTCATTGACAGCGCATCACCGTCGTCTGGGCTGGCTTCGCCGCGCGCCCGCAAATCGTCTTTGCTTTCCAGAATGATGCTGCCGTGGAAGCGCTTGCCGTGCGCAGTGTCATAGCCCGGTGTTGTCAGATCGACAGCAAGTTCGGGGTCGTCGGGTATTTCGCCGCCAGCCTTGAGCCAATCTCGCATGAGTCCCCAACACTCTGCCCGCTTGTTAAAGTATTGCGCGCCATCATTGGCATTCATGCCGCCGTTAAACTCATGCAGGGTTCGGCCATAGTTGCGGTGTCGAATATGATCCACGACGCCAGCACCTAAGCCGGTCCCATCTACCACGGTCGCGTCCGGTTGCTCTGATTCTGTCTATCTGTGTGGAACGCACCTTGAGCGCGGCGTCGGTCGCGTCGGCGTTCGTCTTTTTCAGGGTGGCAGAGTGAAGTTGTAACGCCTGCAACGTCTCCGGTGAAACAACCGGATTTTGCGAGACATCCGCGATTGTCTTGTCAATGTCACCGTTGTTCTTCACGAAGCTCTGGCGAATGACTTCACCCTCTTGCTGCTTTCGCTGCTGGGCTTGTTGCTGCTGAACCATACTTTTGAGTTGTAAAATCCGCGCAAAATTCTGAAGTGGATTTTCCTCTTGCGGGTTGTAGGCGATTGTTGGCTGTGGAAGTACGCGGTGAGACCCCCTGCTACCATTGCCGCATGTTCAATTTTGGGAAACCGAAAACAGCTGGCGACTGGATAGTTCACATAGCGGGGGCCATCCTCGCGATATTCCTTGTCTGGTGGATGCTTCGGATGTACGTACTGTGAATGCACTCAAAACCCTTCCGGCGTGGATGAGTGTAATGGGGATTTATGTGCGCCGGGATAAACCGGTATGAAGTAGAGAATGCAAAATTCTCACGAGAAAGGACTAGCGATCCGCTCGGCCCCGAGTCTTGCGCTGCTACCGCGAGGAACTCAGTGAAGCGTAGACAGGGGCATAGGCGGGGTGGGCGATTGAGCTGCGAAAACTTACAACCCGGACGCCGACGCAGTATAAATGTGCGGAAGGCAACATGAGCAGGGGCGATAACGCGAGTCCCGGTTCAGTCCGGCGTAGTCGAAGACCCCAGGCACGCTTAGAAGCTTCATACACGAGAACCGGGAGACCTCGGAGATGCCTGCGGCGAACGTCTGCCGCAGGACGGCGGGCGAAGGCTCAGGCCACACGGCCCGCGTGTCCGTCTCCGAGGAGTCACACCGCGGCATAGTACCGATGAATCATTCGAACAAAGACGGAACATCGTCAGCGGAGAGTGAGGAGGGAAGGCTGCGGATCAAGGAGAACACTCTCCTACTCGACACGTACCCGACATAGAGCGGGACTGCGCGTGTCCCACGGCTGGGCGAGTGTGTGGCCAACCGATATGGTGGGCCGCTATTCATCCGAGATAAGAACCGGATGCGCTAATAAGCGCCCGTCCGGGTCTGTACGGGGGGCAACCAGTAATGGTTGTCCCTACCGTGATCAAACACGCAGGCATTCCGTCCGTTGCTTAACAGCCTAGCTCTTGAGCCGGCAACAGAG
>WNGK01005326.1_pt1 | contig 13661 bp, 10 predicted proteins | sample 5400601 | NCBI WGS metagenome assembly WNGK01 (sample SAMN13153376, study PRJNA577476) | soil metagenome | isolation source: 60 cm soil or saprolite under Garry oak tree replicate 1 | place: USA:California | collected 2016-06-15 | reverse complement strand
TACGACAGCGCCCTGGGGTTGCTCGCGCATGCGCTCCACTCGCAGGTCGCCATGCACGACGCCTACGGCGGAGTGGTCCCCGAGCTCGCGTCGCGCGATCATATCCGCCGCGTCCTGCCGCTGACCGAACGGGTGATCTCCGATGCCGGCTGCAAGCTCGCGGACCTCGACGGGATCGCGTTCACGCAAGGGCCGGGCCTCGCGGGCGCGTTGTTGGTCGGCGCGAGCATCGCCAACGCGCTCGGTTTCGCGCTGGGCAAGCCCGCCATCGGCGTTCACCACATGGAAGGTCATCTGCTTTCGCCGCTGCTCTCCGATCCGCGTCCCGCCTTTCCGTTTGTCGCACTGCTGGTCTCCGGCGGGCACAGCGAGTTCTACGGCGTTCGCGCGGTCGGCGACTACGCGCTCCTGGGCCAGACGCTCGACGACGCCGCGGGCGAAGCCTTCGACAAGACCGCCAAGCTTCTCGGCCTGCCGTATCCGGGCGGCCCGGCGCTGGAGAAGCTCGCAGTCCAGGGACACCGCGGGGCTGCGACCCTGCCGCGGCCGATGCAGGATAGCGGCGATCTCGATCTGAGTTTCAGCGGTCTGAAAACGGCCGTGTCGATCCTGGCGCGCAAGGAGCCGCTTTCGCAGCAGCGCAAGGCGGACCTCGCGCGAGCCTTCGAAGAGGCCATCGTCGACGTGCTCGTTAGCAAGGCGATGGCGGCGCTCGACGAAACCGGGCTTTCCCGGTTGGTCGTCGCGGGCGGCGTCGGTGCCAACGCCTCGCTGCGCCGGCGCCTTCACGCTGCCGCGGCGGGGCGGGGCGCCAAGGTGTTTTTCCCGGACCTGCAGTTTTGCACCGACAACGGCGCGATGATCGCGCTGGTCGGCGCGCTGCGCCTGGAGCGAGGAACGACAACCGGCTACGCCTTCAGCGTGCAGCCCCGCTGGGCGCTGGGTTCGGTTGCCGCACGCTCCGGCGCCGACGCGCTCTCGTAACGGAGATCGATACGCGGCGGTCGACGTGTTGGCGATCACGTCCGCTTGCCGCCGATCTTCGGTTCCTCACCCGCCAAGAGGCGCTTGACGTTTGCTCGATGGCGCCAGATCAGCAGCAACGCGATCGGGAAGAGCGCCCACGCCTCGGGCCAGTTACCGATGAAGTAAAGGCCGAGCGGGGGCGCCGCCGCGGCGGCTGCGAGCGAGGCCAGCGAGGACATGCGAAACAGCAGCGCGAAGGCGAGCCAGACGCCCAGCAGCCAGAGTCCGAGCGGCCACGACAGGGCGAATGCAACCCCCGCCGCGGTGGACACGCCCTTGCCGCCGGAGAAATGGTGGAACACCGGATAGATATGCCCGAGGAACACGGCAAGCGCCGCGCCTGCGGTGGCGAGCGAAGCGTCGCCCCAGCTCACGCCGAGTCGGTACGCGAGCCAGACCGCCAGTGCGCCTTTGCCCGCGTCGCCGGCAAGCGTCAGTATGGCGGCGAGCTTGTTGCCGGTGCGAAGCACGTTGGTCGCGCCGGGATTGCCCGAACCATAGCTGTGCGGGTCGGGTAATCCGAACCATCTGCTCACGACGACGGCGAACGAGACGGATCCGACGAGATACGCGCCGGCGATGACGGCGAGAGTGGCGAGCGATGGATTCATCTACAATGCGCTCGGTTTGAGATCGAGCCGCAAAGTCTAGCAAACCGCCGCCCAGCCCGCCGATGAATACGATCTTCGTCCAGGAATTGCGAATCGAGACGCGCATCGGCGTGTACGCATGGGAGCAGCATCTCACGCAGCCGTTGCTCATCGATCTCGAGCTCGCGCTGCCGTCTGCCAGGGCTTTCACCACCGACGACTTCGCCGATACGGTCGACTACGCCGCGGTCGTCAAGCGCGTCCAGGCGTTCGCCGCGGACCATCCGCACAAGCTGCTCGAGCGCTTCGCCGAGGCGCTGGCCGATCTGCTGCGTGCGGAATTCGGCTCGCCATGGGTTCGCGTCAGGGTTGCCAAGGTCGCGCCCGTCGCCGGAGTCAAGCGGCTCGGTGTGGTGATCGAGCGCGGCGAGCGAAAGTAGGGTCAGCCGCGCGGGTGATGGCGGGCGTGGAGCCGCTTCAGGCGCTCGCGCGCGACGTGTGTATAGATCGTCGTGGTCGTGATGTCGGAGTGACCGAGCAGAAGCTGCACGACACGCAGATCGGCGCCGTGATTGATGAGATGGGTCGCGAAGGCATGCCGCAGCGTGTGCGGCGACAGGCTCGCGGACGCGATCCCCGCCTTGACGGCGTAGCGCTTGATAAGTTGCCAGAAGGCCTGTCGCGTCAGCGGCCCGCGACGGGCGGTCACAAACACCGCGTCGCTCTTGCCGTCGCCGACGAGCGCGCTCCGGCCCGACGCGAGATAACGCTTCAGCCAATCGATCGCTTCCTCGCCGAGGGGCACGATCCGCTCCTTGCTGCCCTTGCCGAGCACGCGCACCACGCCCATGTCGAAGCTCACCTGCCCGAGTTTGAGCCCTACCAGCTCGGACACCCGCAGCCCGGTGGCGTAGAGCGTCTCGAGCATTGCACGATCGCGCAGGCCCAGCGTCGTCTCGACCGCGGGAGCGCCCAGCAACGCCTCGACCTGCGCTTCGGAAAGGCTCTTCGGCAGCCGCCGCGGCAGCTTCGGCGCGCGCACTCGCAGCGTCGGATCGGTCTTCATCGTGCCTTGCGTCGCCTGCATGCGGTAGAAGCGTCGCAGTGACGACAGGCGACGGCCGATCGACGTCGCCTTGGCATGCGCGCGAAATTGCGCTGCGAGGAAGGCTTCGACGTCGCCGCGCTCCGCAGCGAGCAACGCCTTGTGCGCGTTATGCTCGAGCCACGCAGACCAGAGCGTGAGATCTCGGCGGTAGCTCGTGAGACTCGTCGCGGCCAGCCCGTCCTGCAACCAGACCTGATCGCAGAAGGCGTCGATCAGCGTCGTCACTTCGTTGGGGTGTGGGACTTTGGGCATGCGCACAACACAGCTGTCGGCACGCGCAGCAGCATTACGTCGTGCTACCGACCAAAACGATATCCTTCGTGAGTGAGAAGCCAGCGCTTGATCGCGATCGGATCGCCGTCGGTCACGCCCATGAAACCGCCAAGCGAGCCATGCGTCCCGACGACGCGATGGCAAGGGATCAACAGCGCGATGGGGTTGGCGCCGCAGGCACCGCCAACAGCGATCGCCGCAGTGTGCAGGCGGCGTGCGAGCTCGCCGTAGGTGCGCGATTCGCCGGCAGGGATGTCGGCGATCCGATCCCACACCCGACGCTGAAATGCGCTACCCGCCGGTGCGAGCGGGAGATTGAACCGGAACTCGCCATCGTCAAGATAGCGCTCGACTTGCCGGCAGGCGCGGCCGGCCACGGCGTCAGCCGGCGCGGCCGAGCGTTCCGAGAGCGGCAGATAGTCGACTCCCGTTACGGCGCCGCGGCCGGTACGAATGCCGAGCACCGCGAAGGGCGCCCTGAACTTCGCCGTGTATCGCACACGCCCGTTGTCGCTCTTGTTCACTCGTTCACTCGTTCACTCTTTCACCGGCTCACCGTCCATCAGCCCATCTTCATGTGCTGCGGCAGGAACGTCACGAGCTGCGGCAGGAAATAGATCAGCAATGTCGCGACGATCATCAGATAGAACATCGGCAGGGTGTGCTTGGCGATCCAGGTGATCTGCTTGCCGGTCATGCCCTGGAGCATGAACAGATTGAAGCCGACCGGTGGAGTCACTTGCGCCATCTCGACGACAAGCACGATGAAGATCCCGAACCACAGGAGATCGATACCCGCTTTTTCGACCGTCGGCAGGATCACGCCCATGGTCAGGACGACCATCGAGATGCCGTCGAGAAAGCAGCCGAGGATGATGTAGAAGCCCATCAAGGCGACGATGAGCGCGAGCTGCGAAAGCCCCAGGCCGCCGATCCATTCGGCGAGGTGCCGCGGCAATCCAATATAGCCCATCGCCAGCGTCAGAAACGCGGCCCCGGCGAGGATCAGCGCGATCACGCAATACAGGCGCGTCGCGCCGAGGAGGCTGTCGCGGAATGTCGCCCAGGTCAGCGAGCCCTGCACCGCCGAGATCGCCAGCGCGCCCACGACGCCGAACGCCGCAGCCTCGGTCGCGGTCGCCACACCGGCGTAGATCGAACCGAGGACGAGCGCGATCAGCACGATGACCGGGATCAGGTGCCGCGACGCATACAGTTTCTGTGCGAGCGTGGTCCCCTGCGCGATGACCGGAATCTTGCCGGGATTTAGCAGCGCCCAGACGATGATGTAGGCGGAGAAGAGCGTGGCCAGGAGAAGACCGGGGATCACGCCGGCGATGAACAGCTGCGCGATCGATACGTTCGCCGACACGCCGTAGACGATCATGATGATCGACGGCGGAATGAGGAGCCCCAACGTCCCCGCGCCGGCGAGCGTGCCGATGGCCATGTCCTCGGGATAGCCGCGGTTCTTGAGCTCGGGCAAGGTCATCTTGCCGATGGTGGCGCAGGTCGCCGCCGAAGAACCCGACACCGCGGCGAAGATCGTGCAGCCGATGATGTTGGTGTGCAAGAGCCGCCCCGGCACACGCTCGAGCCAGGGCGCGAGGCCCTTGAACATGTCCTCGGACAGCCGGGTCCGAAACAGGATCTCGCCCATCCACACGAACAGCGGCAACGCGGTCAAGGTCCACGACGATGCCGTGCCCCAGATCGTCACCGCCATCGCGTCGCCCGCGGAGCGCGAGGAAAAAAGCGCCATCGCGGTCCACGCCACCCCCGCCAGCGCCAGCCCGATCCAGACGCCGCTGCCGAGCAACGCAAACAGCGCGACGATCAGCAACGTCGTGACGAGGAGGTCACTCGACATGGGCCGGCTCCTCTCCGGTGGGCGGGGGCACTCGCGTGCCCGTCAGCTCGCCCACCAGCTGATCGACGAAGGCGATCGCAAAGATGGCGGTGCCCGCAGCCATCGCGAGCTGCGGCAGCCAGAGCGGCGTCGCGTCGTTCCCCGTCGAGATGTCGTGCAGCACGTAAGACTGCCACGCAAGCCGGACGCTGAAGCAGGCAAAGAGGATCGACAACGCGGCCGCCGCGCCCAGCGACCAGAGCTCCAGCGCCTTGCGACCCCGCACACCCACATGCTCGAGGATGAGGCTCACCCGGATGTGGTCGCCACGGGTCAACGTGTGTGCGAGCGCCAGAAAGCCCGCGCCCGCCATGCAATAGCCCGCGTAGGCATCGGTCCCGCGCACCTGGAAGCCGAACATCCGGCCGAAGATGCCGAGCAACACCATCGCCAGCGTCCCTATCAAAAGCAACGCCGCCAGATAAGCGGCGGCGTTGTACAGGGTGTCAAGGAGTCGGCGCATCGTGGGTCCGTCCGCGACCTATTTCATTGCCCCGACGTAGGCAGGGGCCCAATCTCTCGACATGAAGCAACCTGGATCCCGGCTCAGTTACCAAGATGAGCCGGGATGACCCTAATACTCACATCTTCTTGTACGCGTCGACGATCGCCTGTCCGTCCGGACCGGCCTGCTTGATCCAGTCCGCGGTCATGGTGTCGCCGATTTTCTTGAGATCTCCCGCCAACGCAGAAGAAGGTGGGGCGACGGTCATGCCGTTCTTGGCCAGTTGCTCCAGATACCACTTGGTCTTTTCCTCGGAAACCTTCCAGCCGCGCGATTCGGCCTCAGTGGCGGCCTTGAGCACCGCATCCTGGGTCGCCTTGTCGAGCGCGGCGAATGCCTTCTCGCTGACGAACACAATGTTCTTCGGTAGCCACGCCTGCGCGTCATAGAAATATTTCACCTGCTCCCACGCCTTGGAATCGTAGCCGGTTGCGCCCGAGGTGATATTGGCGTTGACCGCGCCGGTGGCCATCGCCTGCGCCAGCTCCGCCGCCTGGATGGTCACCGGCTGGGCGCCGGCGAGCTCGGCGATGCGCGACGTCGCGGGATTGTACGTGCGCATCTTCAGGCCCTTCATGTCGGCGATCGAGGCGATCGGCTTGTTGGAGTAGATCCCCTGCGGCGGCCACGGCACCGCATATAGGACGCGCATCCCCTGCTTCGCGAACCGATCCTGAAGCGCCTTGCCCGAGGCCTTCCAGAGCTTGGATGCATCGGCATAGCTCGTCGCCAGGAAAGGGATCGAGTCCGTGCCGAAGATCGGGTCTTCGTTGGCGTACGCGGAGATCAGGATCTCGCCGATCTGTGCCTGCTCGGTCTGGACCGCGCGCTTGATCTCGTTGGCCTTGAACAGCGACGCGTTGGCGTGGACGGTGATCTTGACCTTGCCGCCCGTCGCCTTCTCGACGTCGGCGACGAACTGCATGATGTTCTCGGTGTGGAAGTTGGTCGCGGGATACGCGGTCGGCATGTCCCATTTGGTTTGCGCGGCTGCACCGAAGACGATGCAAAGGCCGAGCGCCGCGGCGATTGTCTGGATGCGTTTCATTCGATTCTCCGGCGTTTTTGCCTCCGCCGACCACGTTTTGCGGCCCGGCGGGAACGGCGCATTTGTACCACACTTGGCCAATCGGCGGCGAACCGCCCTCCGCCCTTATAATGCCGGCGAGGCGCACCGTTTCCGGCGCGCGCCTCGCACGGGCCTCGCACTACTTTTCCCAGTCATGACCCACTCGTCACCGGGCCGCTGGCAGTTCTGGATCGACCGAGGCGGAACGTTCACCGATATCGTCGCGCGCCGGCCTGGCGGCACGCTGGCTACGCACAAGCTTCTCTCCGAGAACCCCGAGCGCTACCGCGACGCGGCCGTGGCGGGTATCCGGGCATTGCTCGGCGTCGCGCCCGATGCGCCGATTCCGGCCGGGGCCATCGACACCGTCAGGATGGGCACGACCGTCGCCACCAATGCCTTGCTCGAGCGCAAAGGCGAACGCACGGTTCTGGCGATCACGCGGGGCTTCGCCGATGCCCTGCGCATCGCCTACCAGAATCGTCCGAAGCTTTTCGTGCGCAGGATCGTGTTGCCGAGCATGCTCTACGAGCGCGTGATCGAGATCGACGAGCGCGTGGGCGCCCATGGCGAGCCGGTCCGGGAGCTCGATGTCGTCGCCGCCGAACGCGACCTGCGGGCGGCGCACGCAGACGGCATCCGGGCGTGCGCCATCGTGCTCATGCACGGCTATCGCTATCCCGAGCACGAGCGACGACTGGCGGTCCTGGCGCGCGAGATCGGCTTCGCGCAGGTTTCAGTGAGCCACGAGGTGAGCCCATTGATGAAGGTCGTGTCGCGCGGCGACACGACGGTCGTCGACGCCTATCTCTCGCCGATCCTGCGCCGTTACGTCGAACAGGTGGAAGCGCAGCTCCCGGGCGTGAGGCTGCAATTCATGCAGTCCTCCGGCGGCCTCACCGACGCGCACCTCTTTCAGGGCAAGGACGCGATCCTCTCCGGGCCGGCGGGAGGCGTGGTCGGCGCGGTGCAGGTCTCGAAGCTCGCGGGCTTCGACAAGATCATCGGTTTCGACATGGGCGGCACGTCGACCGACGTGACGCATTACGCGGGGCCGGAGTACGGCTTCGAGCGCGCGTTCGTGACCGAGGTCGCGGGCGTCCGGCTGCGCGCGCCGATGATGCAGATCCACACCGTCGCCGCGGGCGGTGGCTCGATCGTGAGCTTCGACGGCTCGCGTTTCCGCGTCGGCCCCGAATCGGCCGGCGCGAATCCCGGCCCCGCGTGTTACCGCCGCGGCGGACCGCTGACGGTGACCGATTGCAACGTGATGGTCGGCAAGATCGATCCCGCGCTGTTTCCTCACGTGTTCGGGCCCGACGGCAACCTGCCGCTCGATGCCGAGATCGTGCGCGCGAAGTTCGCGGTGCTTGCGTCGGAGGTCGAGGCGAAGACGGGACACGGCCGGACTCCCGAAGCGATCGCCGACGGCTTCCTCAAGATCGCGGTCGAGAACATGGCGCACGCGATCAAGCACATCTCGGTGGAACGCGGCTACGACGTCACCGAGTACACCTTGTGCTGCTTCGGCGGCGCAGGCGGCCAGCATGCGTGCGCGGTCGCCGACGCGCTGGGGATGACGCGCGTATTCATCCATCCGCTGGCCGGCGTGCTTTCGGCCTACGGCATGGGGCTCGCCGACGTGCGGGCGCTGCGGCAGAAAGCGGTCGAGGCGCTGCTCTCGGCACCCAACCTGGCCCTCTGTGCGCCGATCCTCGATGATCTCGCGCGCGCGGCGCGTTCAGAGGTCGACGCGCAAGGCATCGTTGCGGAGCGAGTCTCGCTCAAGCGAACGCTGCACCTGAAGTACGACGGCACCGATACAACCCTCGAGATTCCCCTTGGACCCGGATCCGACGCGGACTCCGGCGAAACGGTGTCGGCGCTGGTCGCGGAATTCGAGCGCCGCTACCGGAGCCAATACGGCTTCCTCATGCCGGACAAGCCGCTGGTCATCGAAGCGGTTGCGGTCGAGGCGATCGGAGCGGCGGCTAGCGCCGAGGAGCTCACGCCGGCGTTTGCGCCACGCGACGGCGCGCTGGCGTCGGCCAAGACAAGCCGCGTGTTCGCGGCCGGAGCGTGGCACGACGCGCCGCTGTACGCGCGCGCGAGCCTGCGCCCCGGAGACCGCATCGCCGGACCGGCCGTGATCGCCGAGCAAAACGCCACGACGGTGGTCGAGCCGGGCTGGCAGGCAACGCTCACCGTGCGCGACCACCTGGTGCTCGAGCGCATCGTTGCAGTGCGGCGCGAGCACGCGATCGGGACGAGCGCCGATCCGGTGCTGCTGGAAGTTTTCAACAACCTGTTCATGGCGATCGCCGAGCAGATGGGCGTAACGCTTTCCAACACCGCGTACTCGGTCAACATCAAGGAGCGGCTCGATTTCTCCTGCGCGCTGTTCGATGCCGAGGGCAACCTGATCGCGAACGCGCCCCATATGCCAGTGCATCTCGGCTCGATGGGCGAGAGCGTGAAGACAATCATCGACCGCCGGGGCCGGACGATGCGACCGGGTGACGTGTTCGTTCTCAACGCGCCGTACAACGGCGGGACGCATCTTCCGGACGTGACGGTGATCGCACCTGTGTTCCTTGGTTCGTCGTCCCCGCGAAAGCGGGGACCCAGTGACTTTGGCGTCCTTGACGAACCAACGACGCTAGGCCCCCGCGTGCGCGGGGGCGACAGCATAGAGGCGGCCGATCCTGACGACGACGCGTCGCGGCCAGAATTTTACGTGGCGTCGCGAGGCCATCACGCTGACATTGGTGGGATTACCCCCGGCTCGATGCCGCCGGACTCGAAGCACGTCGACGAAGAAGGGGTCCTGCTCGACAATGTTCAACTGGTCGCGCAAGGGCGCTTCCTCGACCACGAAATGCGCGCGATCCTCGGCTCGGGCCGCTATCCGGCGCGCAACATCGACCAGAATCTCGCGGATCTCCGTGCGCAGGTCGCAGCCTGCGCCAAGGGTGTCCTCGAGCTCGAGCGGATGGTCGCGCACTTCGGGTTGCCCGTCGTGCGCGCCTACATGAAGCACGTGCAGGACAACGCCGAGGAATCGGTACGCCGGGTGCTCGATGCGCTCAAGGACGGGCACTTCGAGTACGAGATGGACAGCGGCGCAAGGATCGTCGTCACCATCGCGGTCGACAAGGCCAAGCGTACCGCGAAGATCGACTTTACCGGCACCAGCAGACAGCAGCCGGACAACTTCAACGCCCCGTCTGCCGTGTGCAAGGCCGCCGTGCTGTACGTGTTCCGCACGCTGGTGGACGACGACATCCCGATGAATGCCGGCTGTCTGAAGCCGCTCGACATCGTCATTCCCGCAGGCTCGATGCTGAAGCCGAGCTATCCGGCCGCGGTCGTCGCGGGCAACGTCGAAACCTCGCAAGCGATCACGGACACGCTCTACGGCGCGCTGGGGGTGCTCGCCGCTTCGCAGGGCACGATGAACAACTTCACCTTCGGCAACGACCAGTACCAGTACTACGAGACGATCTCCGGCGGCGCCGGCGCGGGTCCGGACTTCGAGGGCGCGAGTGTCGTGCAGACGCACATGACCAACTCGCGGCTGACCGATCCCGAGGTGCTCGAATGGCGCTTTCCCGTGCGGCTCGAGTCGTATGCAATTCGACGCGGCAGCGGCGGCGCCGGCCGCCATCGCGGTGGCGACGGCGGCGAGCGACGAGTGCGCTTCCTGGAGCCGATGACCGCGGTCATGCTCGCCAATCACCGGCGCATCGCGCCGTTCGGCGTCGCGGGCGGGCAACCGGGTGCTGTCGGGCGCAACTGGGTCGAGCGCGCCGACGGCACGCGGGAAGAATTCGGCGCGACCTTTCAGGTCCAAATGCAACCAGGCGACGTGTTCGTGATCCAGAGCCCCGGCGGCGGCGGTTTCGGAAAGTAGGGTCAGACTCGACTTTCTCTAGTTTCCCCGTTGCAGCGGGCAGCGCATAATTGCTGTTAGTACGTCGCTCGCTGTCGCGACGTACTAACTCGCAATCTTTGGGGGTCTTTATGGCGAGCATCTACGATTTTTCGGTCGACGATATTCACGGCAAACAACAGAAGCTCGCCGACTACAAGGACAAGGTCCTGCTGGTCGTGAACGTCGCGAGCAAGTGCGGCTTCACGCCGCAATACAAGGGGCTCGAGGCGCTGTACGAAAAGATGCACGCCCGAGGCCTCGAAGTTCTCGGCTTTCCCTGCAACCAATTCGGCGCACAGGAACCGGGCTCGGAAGACGAGATTGCGCAGTTCTGCGAGATCAACTACGGCGTCACGTTCCCGCTGTTCGCCAAGATCGACGTCAACGGCGGCGATGCCGCGCCGCTGTATCAACACCTCAAGAAAGCCCGGCCGGGACTGCTCGGTTCCGAGGCGATCAAGTGGAACTTCACCAAGTTCCTCGTCGACCGCAAGGGCAATGTCGTCGAGCGCTACGCGCCGAACGTCGAGCCGGAAGCGCTCGCCGGCGACATCGAAAAGTTGCTGTAATGCAGGCTCCGGTACGGTGGTGCCTCGCCGCGCTGGCGGCGACGGCAATCGCCGCTGCGGCACCGACACGCGGCGCAGACCTCGACAAGACGTTGCGCGTCGTCTTTCCGATCGCGGAGACGGGGTTCGATCCGCAGGCCGGCGGAGACGCCTATTCGAACTACGTCAACCGTGTGATCTTCGAGCCCCTCTACAGCTACGACTATCTGGCCCGTCCCTACAAGATCGTACCGAATACCGCGACGGCGCTGCCCGACATCTCGCCCGACGGCAAGACCTGGACCATCAAGGTGAAGCAAGGGATCTATTTCGCCGACGATCCGGCGTTCAAAGGGGCAAAGCGCGAGCTTACCGCTGCGGACTACGTCTATTCATGGAAGCGGGTGCTCGATCCGAAGATGCGCTCGATCTCCGAGCTGGTCTTCGATGAGCGGGTGGTCGGGGCGGCGGCCGCCGTCTCCGCGGCGAAGGAGACCGGTAAGTTCGATTACGATGCGCCGTTCGAAGGCCTGCAGGCGATCGATCGCTACACCATCCGGGTCAAGCTCAACTATCCGTCGTACGATCTGCTTTCGGATCTCACTACGGCGGCGACCGCCGCGGTCGCGCGCGAGGTCATTGCCGCCTACGGAGACGCGAGCGGCTGGACGATGGCCAATCCGGTCGGTACCGGGCCGTATCGTCTCAAGGATTGGCGTCGCGGACAGAAGATCGTGCTCGAAGCGAATCCGGGTTATCGCGACGTCTTCTTTCCGGACAGCCGCGATCCCGCGGATCGCGCGCTGGTGGCGAGCATGCGCGGCAAGAAGCTGCCACGGATCGGACGCGTCGAGATCTCGATCATCGAGGAATCCAATCCGCGTCTGCTCGCGTTCGAAAAAGGCGAGCTCGATTTCGCGGCGGTACCGGTGGATCTGGTCCGTAACGTGCTTGATCCGGCCAACAAGCTCAAGCCGACGTTCGCGCAACGGGGCGTACAGATGTGGCGCGGGGTCCAGCCGGCGATCACGTACACCTATTTCAACATGGAAGACCCGGTCGTCGGCGGTTACAGCAACGACAAGATCGCGCTGCGCCGGGCGATCAGCATGGCCTTCAACACCGACGACGAGATCCGCATCGTGCGCCAGGGTCAGGGCGAGCCGGCGACGCAGCCGATCCCGCCCAATATCACCGGCTACGACCCGAAGTTCAGCGGCCATGTCCGCTTCGATCCCGCCGGGGCCAAAGCCCTGCTCGACAAATTCGGCTACGTCGACCGTGACGGCGACGGCTGGCGCGACCTTCCGGATGGCAAGCCGCTGACGCTCACCATCGCTTCGCCGCCGTCGGCCATTGACCGCCAGCTCGACGAGCTGTGGAAAAAAAGCATGGACGGCGTTGGCCTGCGACTCGAGTTCATCAAGCAGAAGTGGCCCGACCTGCTCAAGATGAGCCGGGCAGGGCAGCTGCAGATGTGGTCGCTCGGCAATATCAGCAACACGACCGAAGGCTTCGGATTTCTCGATCTGCTCTATGGGCCGCACTCGGGTGTCACCAACCTGGCCCGCTTCAAGCTACCCGAGTACGACAAGCTCTACGATCAGGCGCGACAGCTTCCCGACTCGCCCGAGCGCACGCGGCTGTTCCAGCGCATGTCGCAGCTCGTTACGGCTTATGCGCCGTGGAAACTCGACGCTTTCCGCTACGAGACCGTGCTCGTCTATCCGTGGGTCCTGGGGTACAAGCACAACGTGTTCGATCAATATCCATGGAGGTACCTCGACCTGGATGTTGCGCGGCGAGCCGCGTCAAATAAATGAGCGGGTCCCGGCGGAGATCCGACATGAAAAGTAGGGTCAGACTCGACTTTCGGACGCGACGGCGCTCTTCGGACCATCCGGAGGGAAAGTCGAGTCTGACCCTACTTTTGACGCTACTTTTGGTTGTCGCGGTTGCCTTGCCCGCCGTTGCCGCCGACATGGCTAAGACGCTGCGGGTCGCGTTCGTGGCACCCGAGAACGGATTCGATCCGCAGGCGACGGGCGATCTGTACTCGAACTACGTCAACCGCGAGATTTTCGATCCTCTCTACCGTTACGACTATCTGGCGCGACCCTACAAGGTAATCCCCAATACCGCGGCCGCATTGCCCGAGATCTCGGCTGACGGCCTGACGTGGACGATCAAGCTACGACCTGGCACCTATTTCACCGACGACCCGGCCTTCAAGGGTAAGAAGCGCGAGCTCACCGCCGCCGACTACGTCTATGGGTGGAAGCGGCTTATCGATCCGAAGCTGCGCTCGATCAACGCCCAGATCTTCGACGACCGGCTCGTCGGCGCCAAGGCGGCGATCGAGGCGGCGAAAAAGACTGGCAAGTTCGATTACGACGCACCGTTGGATGGCGCGCAGGCCGTCGATCGCTACACCATCCGTCTCAAGCTCAATTATCCGGCATACGACCTCCTCGCCGATCTGACGGGCTCAGGAGCCTCTGCGGTGGCGCGGGAAGTGATGACCGCGTATGGCGATCCCAGCGGGTGGAATATGGAGCATCCGGTGGGGACGGGGCCGTACTACCTCAAATCGTGGCGCCGCGGGCAGCAGATCGTGCTCGAGGCCAATCCCACCTTCCGCGACGTTCGCTTTCCCGACAGCTCGCAACCCGAGGATCGGGCGATGCTGGGGGAGATGC
>WNGK01013778.1_pt1 | contig 13664 bp, 10 predicted proteins | sample 5400601 | NCBI WGS metagenome assembly WNGK01 (sample SAMN13153376, study PRJNA577476) | soil metagenome | isolation source: 60 cm soil or saprolite under Garry oak tree replicate 1 | place: USA:California | collected 2016-06-15 | reverse complement strand
GAATGGTACAGGTTTGAGACCCACTGCTAAAGGTGATCTGGATTTGAACCAGGTGATTGATAGCGCTGGGCCTGAGCGGGATGGCGAACACCGCTATGCCATCGGAACCCGTGGTGGCGTTCTCAACCTGCGTGCTGCCGTCGGGCCAGAGGATCGTGGCTACAGCGGCTGCATGGTTGACACCGACGGGGTTGCCCTGGACGGTCTGGGTGAACTTGCCATAGATATACTCGATGCCATTCATGCTATAGGGCGGGGTCGTATTGGTAGCCCAACCTCCACAATAAAAGCCGTTCAGATCCGGTGTGGGTGAACCGCTGAATTGACCAAAACTGATGGTGATGGTGGCAACCGGGGTGCCAGGAGCATTCTGGCTGGTGGCGCTGCCGCAGGAAACGATGAACACCATAGAAAGCATGAGCAGGACGATGCCTGAGCATTTACACAAAAGAGGCAATCTATGATAGTTGGATCTGTGCAGCCGCATAAGAACAAATTGACCTTTGTCTCTCTAGAACTTTTCATGAGAGTATAGCATGCCTCACTTATGCTTACAGGTGACAGATATTCCCCTCCCATGAAAGTACTATCTAACCGTTGCAAATTTCGCGCGGCGGGCTACCTGGCCTTTTGCCGTTGCAGTGCAATTGCAACTCTGCTATGATGGGCCTATCTTAATGTTGTGTGGACGATTGACAACTCCCTCACAGCTGATAAGAGGCGTTTACGGCCTAATGCAGCAGAGCACACGAGAACTATGCTATTCTTTACAATGAAGGAGAAGGAAACTATGCGACGCAAAAAGATCTTCAAGCCCAAGAATATTATGTGGGGCCTGGTGCTCACATTACTTGTTGGGTTAGCTCTTCGGGAGCAACTGCGCCTGCCGCCTGAAGAACGCACCTGGCATGGCCAGATCGCGGGGAGGATCCCCTATGACTTTCGACCGCCAACGACTGAACGCCTACGTGCCACGTTCTGGAATAAAAATACTTCGCAGATCCTGGTGCCGCAGGCATTTGGCATCGGCTGGACCATTAACCTGTATCCGTTAGTTCACCCTGAAATATCCCACAATCTCCAGCCAAAGTGAGCAAGGATACCCTGTATAAAAGGGGCTGAAGCTGTCACCAGGCCACTTCAGCCCCTCTCATAATGACAGTTGATTTGACAGTTAAGCTGTTGAAATCAGGTGAAAATGTGGTAACATGTGAGAACGTGAAAAACGAGGTGAAAGGGCTAAACCATGCAGAGAAGAGCGCCGAGCCAGCAGAGTAGTCCCGTCGACAGCAGCCAGAATCCCGAGCCGACAAGCATCTGGTTTGTCGGCTTGCCCCAGGTGGTCGCCGCCATCCTGGGCATAATCCTGTACGGCCTCTTGAGTCATGTCAACCTCATCATCCTCGTTCCAACGGGGACGCTGGATGTGTTCCTGCCAGCACTGCTGATTCCGCTGCTCTTCGGGGTAATTTATGGTCCCTGGGTTGGCCTGATTACCGGGGGATTTGGCTTCCTGCTGGGCGACTATGTTGCTAACCTATGGCTGCACGACCTCAGTTGGGGGAACGGCTATCTCTTTTATGGCAGCGCGTTGATTAACTTCCGGGATCTGATCGGGTGGAATGGCTTTACTGGCTACCTTGCTAATGGCATGATCGGCCTGATTGCAGGCATGACGCAGATTCTTACCCGGCGGCGTTACAATAACTTCGAGTCGCTGGCTACCGTTGGTGTTATCACTGCTGCCGGAGTTGCTGTCGGTATTGCTATCGTAGTGTATAGCGCGGTGCTGGTATATCACTCCCCGTATTATAGGGCGGCAGAGGCGACCATGGCGTTTTTCGATACTGTTTTGCCGAATTTGCTCTTCGCGCTGGTGATGCTGCCGTTGTTGCTGTTTATCGGTGATGCGATCGTCTGGAGCAAAGGACGCGCCTAGTCGCATATACCTCACTTCCTCTCGATAGTCCCAATTCAGGCTCTTCATTCGTGTACATAAAGAGTACCTGATTCGATTTACTCATCGATTGTCCCAGACTTATTCTACGCATCTACAAGTCCGAAGAGTGCAAATCCAGGAAGTGATTTCAGTATGTACGACAGTGTAGGGCAACAACTAGGCAATTATTATCTCGTTCGACTACTGGGACGAGGTGGGTTTTCTAATGTCTACCTTGGTGAACACATCTATCTGAAAACACAGGCAGCTATCAAAGTACTCCAAATGCAGCTTGAAGATGATGAAAAAGATCACTTTCTGCATGAAGCGCGCACCATCGCCCACCTGGTACACCCACATATTATTCGTGTCCTGGATTTCGGTGTGCAGAACGGTCTCCCGTTTCTGGTCATGGACTATGCCCCACAGGGAACCCTGCGCGAGCGCCATCCCAATGGCACTCGTTTGCCCCTGGCAACGATTGTAGAATACGTCAAGCAGATAGCTTTAGCGCTACAATATGCCCATGATCACAATTTTATCCATCGTGATGTAAAGCCTGGCAATATGTTAATTGGAAGGCAAGGTGAAATCTTACTGAGCGATTTTGGCACGGCCCTGGTTGCCCAAAGTTCAAATTCACAGAGCACGCAAGATACAGTGGGCACCATTGCCTATATGGCGCCTGAACAAATAGATGGTAAACCGCGCCCTGCCAGCGATCAATACGCGCTTGGCATTGTCGTCTATGAATGGTTGTGCGGGCAGCGCCCATTTTCAGGGTCTTTAACCGAGCTTATTGCCCAACAGATGAGCGCTCCCCCTCCTTCACTGCACGCCAGGAACCCCGATATCTCACCAGATGTCGAGGCAGCAGTGATGATGGCGCTTGCCAAAGACCCGCACGAGCGCTTTGCCAGTGTACAGGCGTTCGCGAATGCTTTGGAGCAGGCTAACCGATCCCAACAGGGTCAACAAGGACAACAGGAACCCACGCAAGGGCTCTACCCCGTTTCGTCATCCTCATATCCTCCTACAAGACCAGCGCTGGTTCTCCCTTCACCTGCAAATACTTCACAAACCAGTACGGCGCCACAACAATTGGTGATGGAAACAGCAACCCAGAAAGAACGCCCGGCTGCTAAGAGGTCGAGTGTAAGACCACCTCAGGAGAGAGCCATACCTCGCGCCCCCGGGAGATCTGGAACAAGCACAGCGCGCCAACTCATGGCATCAATCATCGGTATCGTCATCTATGGCGGCGTCTACTTCTACATCAGTACCTTATTTCTCCATAACAGGGAATTCGCAAGTTACGCGATCTTCGGTCTCTCCGTAATCATTCCGCTCTTTTTCGGGGCCGTTTTTGGTCCATTCGCGGGCTTCTTTACCGGCATGGGAGGCTATTTGCTCGGCCATTCGCTCAGTGGAAGTCCCGGATTATGGAGCAATGGCCTGGGACTTGGTTTAACCGGCCTGATTGCCGGTTTTGCTTTGCTCAGAACAAGGGCACATTACGATAGGTTTAGAGCCGTTGCAACCGCGGTACTCTTCGCCGTGCTTGGAGTAATCGTTGGCGAAGGCTTCGCCGATTGCAGTAGTATCTGGGTCTATTCTGTAAATGTTCCAAGCGCGGCACTGAATTTCCTGCTTTTTACCCTGGTCGAGCTCATTTGCGGGCTGGTCCTGCTGCCTATTCTGCTCAAGCTCTACAGCGCCTTAGCCGGACAAAGAGAACGATGATAGGCTGCTTATTGATATTTGACCGTCAATCTTGATTTGAATGGATTTCCCCTCACATAACCAAAAGCTTTCATTAAACGTTTCAAAAGATGACCAGTTTTCACTCGAATGTTCCTTATTATGCATTCACTTCGACAAACGAGTATGAACACAAACAACCAATCGCTCATCAAGGAGAAACGAGTATGGCGAACCGTACAGGAGAGCAGCTAGCCAATTACCGCATCATTCGCCTGATTGGTCGCGGTGGTTTCGCAGAAGTCTATCTTGCTGAGCATCTCTACCTCAGAACGCAGGTCGCCATCAAGATACTGAACACCCAGTTAACCAATGAAGATATGGAAGGCTTCCTCCATGAAGCGCGCACCATCGCCTACCTGGTACATCCACATATTGTGCGTGTGCTGGATTTTGGTACCCATGGTGAAACACCTTTCCTGGTCATGGATTATGCTGCCAATGGTACACTTCGCCAGCGCCACCCCAAAGGGACAAAGCTCCCGCTTCCCACTATAGTTGGCTATGTCGAGCAGATAGCCAGCGCACTACAGTATGCTCACGATCAGAAGCTGATGCATCGTGATATCAAGCCGGAGAATATCTTATTGGGACGCAATGATGAGCTGCTTCTCAGCGATTTTGGTATTGCCCTGATCGCTCGCAGTTCCCTCTCCCAAAGCACGCAGGAGGTGGTTGGCACGGTAGCCTACATGGCGCCCGAACAGGTTCAGGGCAAGCCGCGCCCGTCCAGCGACCAGTATGCACTAGCGGTGGTCGTCTACGAGTGGCTATGCGGAGGCAAACCTTTTCATGGCACATTGACAGAGATAGCGACCCAACAGGTACTGGCTGCTCCTCCTTCCTTACACGAGAAGGCACCAGACATCCCTCCCGCGGTCGAACACGTAATAATGACCGCCCTCGCCAAAGACCCTAAGCAGCGCTTCAGCACTATACAGGACTTCGCCAACGCATTAGATGAAGCCAGTCAGCCTGTTCCAGCAACTGTTGAGGCCTTTGCTTATAGAGGAGGTCCTCCGCTCCCCAAAACGCTGGTTCTGAGCAGTGGAAACAAAGCGGCAAATACGGCTAATTCTATGACTATAGGAAGCAAACATTCCAGCATAACTTCTCCTGACAAAGAGGCAGGAATGAAGTCCTCTGAGGAAAAGCTAAAGATATGGCATATCGGAAAACGCCAGGTATCATCTCTGGCGTTGGGCGTGCTTCTCTATACCATCCTGAGCAACTTCATGATTCTCATTCACCTCCATCCGTCTAATGGATTTGAAGTGCTGTGGATTCTCCCCGCGCTGGTCATCCCGCTCTTTTTCGCTGTCCTCTACGGCCCCTGGGTAGGCCTCGTTACCGGTGGACTCGGCTACTTTCTGGGAAACTATCTCTCAATCGCCATTAACTGGAATACCAATGCGAACAGTATCATCAGTTTTGTCACGCTCTACGCAATAAAACCACCCTGGTACTTTCATCTAGCTTTCCTGCTCATGGGCTTCATTGCAGGGCTTTCGACGCTCTTCACAAAAGGACATTACAAGACTATCCGCAACATCGCTCTAGCGGAGATTTTCGCTACACTTGCTATTCTCTGCGGCTTCTTCACCATTTTCAATAGCCTCTGGCCCCACTTGTACCCGAACGAGTCGGTGTGGACCGATTTTACGCATATCGCTTTACCGAATATTATGCTTGTCTTGATCTTGCTTCCTATTATGCTGAGCATACGTAACCTCATCAGCAAAGGCAAAACTCCAGGACTGTTTCAGAACCACTGGTGATTTTCACTTGACACTTCCATTGGGTTCCATAAAGCAGCCAGCCACTCCTCACCTCTCTCACTCCTTATGACCTGCTCGAGGCCTCTCCTGAATAGCTCATCCATCTTATTCGGGCATAAAACGCTCCCTTTTTGTGTTACTATAAGCAGAACACACGAAGTTGTTGGAGAAGCGAGGAACAATCTCATCATGGCAAAATACTATGACATTATCATTATTGGTTCAGGGCCGGCGGGCTATACAGCAGCGATCTACGCGGGACGCGCTAACTTGTCCGTGCTGATGTTTCAGGGCTACCAGGTGGGCGGGCAATTGATGCTCACCAGCGATGTGGAGAACTATCCTGGGTTTGAAGAGGGCGTTCTTGGACCTGAAATGATGGAGAAGTTCGAGGGGCAGGCGCGGCGTTTCGGCACGGAGATGCTTGCCGAAGATGTGACGGCAGTTGACTTTAGCAAGCGACCATTTCGGATTACAACGGATACTGGAGAGTACCTGGCACGCGCAGTGATTATCTCTACAGGAGCCAGCGCGCAATGGCTGGGGCTGCCGAGCGAGCAGCGATTGCAGGGACGCGGCGTGAGCGCCTGTGCGACCTGTGATGGCTTTTTCTTCAAGAATAAGGATGTCGCAGTAGTGGGCGGCGGTGATACCGCGATGGAAGAGGCCACGTTCCTGACACGCTACGCAAGCCATGTGACGGTGATTCATCGCCGCGATACGCTGCGCGCCAGTAAGATCATGCAGGATCGCGCATTCAAGAACCCGAAGATTAGCTTTATCTTCGATACGGAGGTAACTGAAGTGCTGGGTGAGGATGCAATCACAGGTTTGCGCCTGCGCAATCTCAAGACGCGCGAAGAAAGTGTCCTGCCCGTACAAGGGTTCTTCCTGGCTATCGGCCATAAGCCTAATACCGACCTGTTTAAGGGCAGCATCACTATGGATAAGGCCGGATATATCGTTCCGGTCGAACATACGATGACCAACATTCCGGGCGTCTTCGCGGCGGGCGACGTTACCGATCACCGCTATCGCCAGGCTGTAACGGCGGCAGGTGATGGTTGTCGCGCCGCTATCGATGTCGAACGCTGGTTTGAGAGCATGGGCGAAGATACCGGTATGGGTATAGAAAATTGGGACTAAAGGCAAACGTGCAGTTATCAGGGCGACCGCGAGGGTCGCCCCTACTATATATAGGCAATACAGGCATTTCGTATATAGTAGGGGCGACCCTCGCGGTCGCCCTGATAACTCTAACAATACGCCAAATATCGATCGGGTGACTCCAATAACCCTAACAATACGCCAAATATCGATCGGGTGACTCCAATAACCCCAACAATACTCCATTCGCCGCTCGGGTGACTCTAACAATAGGTCAAATGCCACCTTGCTATGACAACTCCTCATCAGTATAATTATGGCAAGCCTTGTTACAGGCCGCTGTACCTATCCTCCTATTTCCAGTTATGCAAGAGAGGGGTCATCAACATGGATGTTACCGATAACCCTGGCGGACTGGCCGTCAGCCCTCCCAGCGCCACGGCGCAGCGGCGCGTGCCCCTATTTGAGCAGATCAATATCAACGTTTTCTGGATTGCCAACAACTTCCACTGGCAGGCATTACTTGCCATCGTCATTCCGAGTATGGTGGTCAAGTATCTTGGAGAGGCGAACAAAGACATCAACCTGGCGATGGTCGTCATCTGGGGAACATTGGTAGCCGTAGTCGTTAACCCACTGACCGGCGCAATCTCTGACTATGCCACATTCCGTATGGGCCGCCGCCGACCTTTCTTGATCATCGGAACCTTCTTCAATATCATTGTACTGGTACTCTTCGCTTTCGCTCCTGCCTGGTTCTCTTCTACCTCACTACTGATCACCTTTATCGTCCTCTTCCTGCTGCTCCAACTCACCAATAACGTGGCGAACTCTCCCTGGAGCGCGATCATTGCGGACAGGGTACCGCAGAATCAACGCGGAGTCACGGCAGGTTTGAACGGACTATTTACCTTGCTTGGCACCGCCGTTGGGTCAGTAGTAGCAGGTATCATTGTCAACAAGAAAGATGCAGCCTCGGTCTATCAAAATGAAATTGTGCAGATTTTTCTACTCATCGCGGTAGTACAGATTATCCTGGTTGCCTATACAGTGTTTACCGTCAAGGAAACGCCGCTTCCCCCCGAACAACACGTGTCATTGAATATAGGGAAATTTTTCAAGAGATTCTTCTTCAAACCCAGCACCTATCCCGATCTCTCCTGGGTATTGCTCGCGCGCCTGCTGGTCATGATGGGTATCTGGAGCATCTTCTATTTCTTACAGTACTACGCCGATGATGTCTTGCATGTCAACGGCGAATCATTCATTGGCGGATTGTTCCTACCGGTATTGTTGGTGGCATCACTGCCGACCTCTCTGATGAGCGTACAGCAGTGTAGACTGGGCCTTAACAACCGACGTCTTACCGCCTACCGACGAGGCGGGAAAATTCCTCGGCATATGGTCCGCGATGGGCATTCTACCGCAGGTGATTGGCATCACCATTGGCGCAGTCATCCTTCAAGCCCTGCGTGGCCTCCCCAACAATTTTGGCTACACAGTGCTTTTCCTGGTGATGATTGTCTACTTCGGCCTGGGAACGCTGGTCATCAAGCAGGTTCGGGGTGTAAGGTAGTGGATCATCAAGGTTCAAGCAAGAGTTTCTGCTGATCACTGATCGTTCGGTATGGGTACCTTTCTAAACAGCGCGTACAAGAGTAGGTCATAGAGGGTAGAGAGACCGCCAGCTACCAGAAAAGGCAACCCAAGAACAAACAGTGCATTAGCCAGGAGCACTCCGGCTGCAAGTGGACTCATCGAAGTGGCGATACTGCGAGCCATTGTGGTAATACCAGCCGCGGCAGTACGCTCTTCGGGGCTTACCAATTCCATGATGTAGACCTGCCGTGTCGGAACATCCATTTTTGAAAGTGATTGACGGCAGAGTAAAAAGAAAGCGGCCAGCCAGAAGGTCGGCATCAGTGGAACGAGCATGAGCAGTAATTGCGATGGCAAATGCGTAAAAACCATTGTCTTGAGCAAACCAAAACGTTTGGAGAGCCGAGCTGCTACAGGAAGCGAAAGAGCTGCCGCGAGATTGGCGCCAAAAAACAGGAGACCCAACGCGCTGAGTGAGACACCGAAGCGTTGTCGAAACCAGAACGCGATGATGGTCTGAACTACGAGTCCACCGGCAAAGGCATCTAAAACGAAGAGGCTTGAGAGGCGAAACACGTTGGAGCGTGATTTTTTTTGCAGGGGTTTATGTGCTCTTGCTTCAGAAGGAAGTCCCGCTGTAGCCGCAGATTCAACCTTTTCCGTCATCAAAATATAGAGAACTGCTGTGGCGACCCCCACTAGCGCATAAAGAGCAAACATCGCATGCACTCCATCACTGGTTGTCAATCCCGTGAAGGAGTGCAATATATCTGGGAGAGTGACAGCCAGGCCGCCTGCGGCTCCTGCCAGTTGCGCCCACAGGTTATAGCGAGCAAATGCATCTGCAAGGCGTTCTGGAACGCAAGTTTGCGGCAGTATGGCCTGCTCAATAGCAATAAACGGCGTATTTTCGGACGTACTAGAGGGATTAATTGTGCCGAAGAAGGCCGCTAATAATAACAGGATGAGATTATGCGAGAAGGCGAAAGCTAGCCCGGCCAGGGCCATCAAAAGGGCATAGCATGCCAGAACGCGCCGCCTTCCCAGGCGATCAGCAAATAGAGCAACGAAGATAATCGCTGTCAGACTACCAACAAGTGCGGTGCTGAGAAGCAGGCTGACCTGTACAAGTGAGAGGCCTTCCGTAGCAAGTGTCACACCGATGAGCACGCTACTAAAACCAAAGCCAAACATACGAAGAATGCGGGCAAGGATGATACGTCGGCCATCAGAGGCGATCCAGGCTCCCGTCTTACCGCGAGCAGGAGTTGGACGAGCTACTGCCGGTCTACGGAGTGTATCCTCTAGCTCATCGTCCAGTATCGGCAGTACCACTTTGCTCCTGGGAATAGTGTTGAAGTCAAAAAAATCAGCTTCTTCGGCGAGGTCTTCATCTAGAAAGGTGGGAAGCCTTCCAGCGGTATTGCCATTTCTTCCCAGTTTCTTCTGAGGCCCGTTCGGATAACCTGCGACAGGTAAACGCAGCGTGTCGTCATCTTCGAGTTCTCGCATTGATGGTACCTCAGCTTTTCAGGTCATTAGCATCGTGCATTTGGCATCTTACCCCCACAGCATGGCAGCCAGCAGTGTAGCGTTTCCAATAATGCGCAAGAAGTCTCCCATCGTCTGAAGTGTGTACGAAGGGGGGTCGACATACCGCGGGAAAATCATATAATAGCCCAGACCGATTATCACAAAGCCCGCTGCCATAAGTAAGCTGAAGCGCGTTTCCTTCTTCATGAAAGCCGCTATGTAGTAGAGGCAGATAAGAAAGCAGGGTAGGGCACGACCACTACTAAAAATTGCTCGTAATACACCCAGACTTGGGAATGAGGAGGGCAAGGAAGGTCCTACCAGCAATATGATAGAAAGTAATGCAGATAGAACAATTTGCCAGCGTACCAGGTTTCGCAGGTATTTTTCTGAACCGCTCATAAGACTCAGGAAAAAAAAGGTAAAACTGATGGTTTGACCAAGGTAGTTGTACCAATAGGCGTTGAGGTGAAAAGAGATATTATTACCTATGGTATCAGCTATAGTAGTCAATACAATCATGATCATGGTCACTCCCAGGATGAGCAAACGAGGACTGCGCGTCTGGAAATAAACCTGGAAGGCTCGCAGCATGATAAACAAGGTGATGATTACCACCGCTATTGCACGAATGGTGGCAAATGTATTTGCGCTCATCGACACAAGACTCCTTCTTTCATTCGGTTAATAACATTGCCTTAAAGGTCGTTAAGAAGCAATGGACCATCTGCTAGCTGCCCGTTTGCATCGAATAGTTCAATACGTTGCTCGGCTAATAAAGTTCGCAAGGCTCTGGCAACCTCTTTCAAACCCAGGTGGGTGATGACGCACAGTTCTTGTACATTTTTACGACCGTCTATATATCTGTATAGGTGGCGGGCCAGCTTATCTGCAATGATAGTGTGGCTATTTAAGGGATTATTCGTCGTCATCAGTTCAGCATCTTGCTTTCGCTGGGGAACCAATCCAGACAGAGCCGAGAAGCTTTCTTGCTGAGGTTGGAGGTTGAAGCCCTGCGCATTACTTCCCCCATTAGTGGGAGGGAAGGATAGGCCGTTAGTAGCAGCGAGTTGCATAGCCAATTTAATAATATAACTGATACTTCTTTGAAGCTCAGGATGAGGAGATTGGCTGAAAAAGAGCAGAGCTACGGCTTCGATTGGCAGGAGTATTCCTTCACCCGGAACATTAGAACTCGAAGATGGAGGTTGGCCTTTACTGTTTAGGTAATCACCGAAGCAGTAATATAATCCATAGCGGTGGAAGAGGGTAGCCTGGTAATAGGAGAATATATTTCCGATGGGGCTGATCGCAAGTTCGGTTTGTCGTCTCCGTAGGTCTTCGACAAGGTCGGCAACAGGCTTATTGAGAGCAAGACGATGACCTAACGCTTTGTCCTGGGCGGATTGAGCTACTAGCTTCATAAGAACCTGGCCTTGGTAACCTGCCTGGGCTACCCAAAATTGCACTATTGGTACACTGAAATATTGCCCTATGGTCGGGGACAACCATTGCAACAGTTCGTCAACGCGGTGCGTATCTCGAATGGCTCGAAGTAGTTCTGCTGTTACAACCATGCGGAGTTTGCCTATGTGTAACCGATAGGAATTGTCACCATATCCACCCCGATTCATTGCGTATGATGCTCCTATCTCTGAGCCTACACTACATGGACTGATCTAATACACCACACCCCTTTCTCTAAAGGACGGCGCAAAGTTTTTTCTGTAACGCAAGCAGTACTATTACTTGAATATAATCCGCTCAATATCCAGTTGGTTCGATGGTAGTGAACACTTCAGATTGGAGAGACTCGCACACCTATTCATTCATACTCATCCGGGCGAAGCTCCACATACTTCTTGAACCAGTCCACCATCACCTCCCAGTAGGCGAAGTACTGGCTCGGTTTGGCCTGGCCGACGTGCCAGGAGCCGGGCACGCGAATGAACTCCACGGGAACCTGGCCCATCATCTTGAGGGTCATGTAGAATTGTTCGCTCTGTTCGATGGGGCAGCGCAAATCATTCTCAGGATGCAAGAAGAGCGTCGGTGTTGTTACTCTTTGGGCATAGGTCAGAGGCGAACGTTCACGATAATAGGCGGCGCGTTCTTCCTCCCAGGGATAGCCCCTGGCCTGGGTCGCTTGCCAAAAACCGACATCAGAGGTTCCCACAAACGAGGCAAGATTGGATATACCCGCCATAGGCACCGCCGCCTTGAAGCGGTCGGTCTGTCCGATAATGAACATAGACATGTAGCCGCCGTAGCTGTACCCAGAGACGACTAAACGCTCCGGGTCGGCTATGCCGCGAGCGATACATTCATCAACACCGCGCATGATATCCCGGTAGTCCCAACCACCCCAGTCACCCTCCACTTCGCGCATGAACTCCTGTCCGTGACCGGTGCTGCCGTGCGGGTTACAGTAGAACACCGCAAACCCCTGCGCCGCGAGCAACTGGTGGTAGGGATTCATACCGACTCCATATGCCGATTGAGGGCCGCCGTGTATGCGCACCGCTAGCGGATAATGCACGCCTGCTTTCGCGCCGATAGGCAGCATGATCCAGGCCTCGATCTCATCTCCGTTTGCTCCCAGATAGGAGATGCGTTCAGGTTTGCTATAGGTAATCGCAGATAGCAGTGCAGCATTGAGATTCGTCAGGTTTTCAGGTGTGCCGGTCCCTCCCGCCGTAAGAGGCAGCGCATAGAGGTCCCACAAATCGAATGGGAGCGCCTGTGCCACCAGTAACCCCTGCTCACCCGGCAAAAGCGCGAGGTAGTGGATTAACTGTTCATCCGAAGTCAAGCGGGTTGCGTTGCTATCGATAACATCGAGACGATAGACATGAATGCATCCCTGCTCGGTGACGAGAAAAAAGACATGAGTACCGCTTGCGTTCCATTGCGGTCTGTATGGGCCAGCCGAGCCAACGCCACAATAGGCCGCGATGGTGGCATGATTGTCGATACCGGCTGTCTTATCCAGGATATCGCCGCCTTCGCGGGAAACGAGATACAGATGACTATTTGAGGTTCCCGCGATACGCAAATCCTTGCTAGCTACCAGCATCACATGTTGACCACCGGGAGACCAGGCATAGCTCCCAATCTCCAACGTGGCATCGGTAATACGCCGCGCCACACCCGTTTCGAGAGCAATAAGCCACAGATCAGTGACAAATGAGCGGTCTCGATCTTCGGAACGATTGCATACTACGCTGATCTCCTGGCTATCCGGTGTCCATGCAGGCTGCTCATGATCAAAATCACCGGAGGTTAGGCGGCGAACCGCGGCGGGATCGACCCGATCTGTATCGACAGCAGGAGCAGGCATGACAAACAACTGGGCAAATCTATCAAAGATGCCGCGACCATCCAGTCGATAAAAGATCCTGGTGATAGTACGCAGGCGGATACGCTCTTCCTCTTCGTATTTCTTCTTTTCATCCGCGTTCAGTGTCTTGCGACCCATCAGCAGGTCATCATCATCTTGTAAAGCTGCCATCGCGGTAAAGGCGATCCATTGTCCATCCGGCGACCAGGCTGCCTCGCTCACACCATGTAACATATTCGTCAGCTTGCGCGCTTCACCACCATCGGTATCGATCAGCCAGAGCTGGTTTTTCTCTTCACGGTCCGAGAGGAAAAGCAGGCGTTTGCTATCCGGCGACCAGACCGGCCCGGAATCGTTCTTCGTGCCGCTTGTTAACCGGCGCGGCACTCCAACTGCATGCCCGTGCTCATCGAGATGGAGAAGCCAGATCGCGCTTTGCGGCTCGTTCTTTGCCCTGTCCAGAGTATGCACAACATAAGCTACCCGGCCGCCATCGGGAGAGAGCGCGATGATCCCAATTTCTTTCACCGTCCAGAGATCGTCTAAGGTGAGTTTGCGCAGTGATGCCATGGTGGGGCGGTCCTTTCTATGAGCGTGACGAAATAAT
>WNGK01016485.1_pt1 | contig 13665 bp, 14 predicted proteins | sample 5400601 | NCBI WGS metagenome assembly WNGK01 (sample SAMN13153376, study PRJNA577476) | soil metagenome | isolation source: 60 cm soil or saprolite under Garry oak tree replicate 1 | place: USA:California | collected 2016-06-15 | reverse complement strand
CATAGAACTTCGCGCATCGCCCCTCCACCAACTCGTCGAAGCGCGCCGCCTCCAGCAACTCGTTCAGCCGCTGGTAAAACGGATGCCCCGGGGCCACGGCCAACTCCGTATGCGCAACCCACAAATCCTCTTGCTCTGCCCGCTTCTCCCGAGTTCCCATCGCCATATGCTCTAAACATTTACACTATAAAATGTTTAATAGGAAGTGTTGTTCTCATTCCCCGACGCGACTTACACCACGGGCTGCTAGGTTTGCTGCTTTCTTGAACCACTGCGCCGCTTTGTTTTCGTCTCTCCGCACCCCAATTCCATTCAGGTAGCCTAACCCGAGTTTCCAGCTCGCGTCCGCACTGCCCTCTTTTGCCGCCGCTTCAAACAATCTCATTGCCGCCTCATAGGTTTGGGGAACAACTTTGGTAGGTTGCTCTTCCAATTCGGATCGAGGGGTAGAATTCTCTGCCGCTATTTGCTGTCCCGCCCCTGCGAGAATACCTTGGGAGGGTTGGGAATAGGCGCGATTAACTGCTTCCGGCTGCCGTACCGATCGAGCGCCCAAAAATCCTGGTGCACCCCTGGAGACATTGGAGGTTTGATTGCTCCGCTTCTCGTAATAAATGAGGAAACAAGGGCCCAGCAGCGCAGCGAAGAAAAGTACCGCGACCGCTAAGTTGCGGTAATGAACTTCACTCAGAAACTTCTCTCCAAACGAGTAGAAAACGGGCGACAAAACAGCGCAGAGCTGATTGGATGGTTCAGCGTCTTTCGGTGCCTGAGGCTGATCCGAACCAAGAATCGATTGTTGATCGATTGTTTCACGTGGCACTGCTGGATCGTCAGCGGAGAAAGTACCCTGATGTTGCTGCAGGACGTACACGGATTCCAAAATTTGTTGAAGATCAAAATCACCCGGCAGCATCTGCTTTGCTATTTCTCCGTGAGTCGCTGGCTCCCCAGTGGTGCATTCTCCGCCACAATTGTGGAGCTTTCGCGCTTTCGCCACGGTTGACTGTGGCCCACACAGGGCCACCCGCCCTGCCAGCCGCGTGATGCAAGCGAGTTTCTGCTCGTCGAAGGTGTCCGTATCTGATGACAGTGCCTCTACCACGCCGATAATCGCTGAGCCGTTCCTTATCGGTACCACCAAAACTGATTTGACACCTAGCTGCTGGCACGCCAATCGATCTACTCGGGAATCATCCTCCGTATTGTTGCAGACTTGGATCTCGCCCATTGCGAGACACGCGCCGGTCAAGCCGGCACCCGGATAGCACAACGTTCCGCAGGGCGGGGCACTCTGACCGCGCGATGCTTGGCACTCGAAGCAATTCCCGATATCAAGCGCGATCGCCGCCCCGGTTATGTTCGGCATGTTAGTGATTTCTAACAAGAGGGAGTCTAGATCGCTGCTTTGGTCAGGCGTTCTGAGGTTTTTGCGCCTTTCCAATGAGGGGAACGGCACAATATGTCGGGAGTCGTTTCCGTTGGGGTGGACGTATTCGGGCGCGCCGACTTGCAATCCCTCGGCTGGAAAAGGGAAAGACATACTGCTTCCAGAAATTGATTAGCCAAATTTTAGTCTAAAAAAAGCTTGCGAGCACGAAATATGCTGACTTTTTACCGTGTACTCTGCCCAGCTACTCAGAACAGCAACAAACCTGTGCGCCACGTACTTCAGGCCAACCGTCTATCCTTGCCTTGAATCGAAACGCGCGGACGTCAAACGTGGCGGAGATCTTTAGGCCTACGCATCTGCTGCTTGCTTCCTTATTGTTGGCGATAGCATGCTCGCATCGTGCACGAGATGACGAGGCTATGGCGCTAGGTGAGGCGGCTGATCTGCTCGATGCAATCTCCAACAAGCCGGACAATTTCATTCCCAATGCAGTGCTCAACCACACCTGGTGTGTCGCGGTCATTCCATTTCTGATCCTCCGAAATCAGGAGATCGGAACTCACGGAGTGGCCAGCTGTCGCGAACCTCCCGAGCGATGGGGCACGCCTTTCTTAATCACCTTCACCGTCGATTTGCCAAGGACTCAGCACCCCAACCTGGTGGTTTTTCTGCTAAGTAAAACCGGAGCGCGAGCGCTTCAAGCTGCAGATTTGCGCATAAGGCAGCGTGTACCGGCACCTCTGGGGAGTACGACCCAGGTTACGACGCAAGCAGACTTGAGTGCCGATTCGCTCAGCTATGAGGATGCAGCCGGAATACTCTCCAGCAGTCCGGTCAAGGGAACAATTAGGCGGAGTACCACTGATCGCAGCCTAAGCAGCAAGGGCACCGAAAGATTCTCGTTGTCGTTAACGTCGCTTTTCAACAGCATCATTCCAACAGGAATCGTAATTCACCATACCGCAGTGATTCCTACTAGGAATGAATTGCCAGCAAATGAGCGTGATGTCGATAATTTTCATCAGGCACTGGGATTCGAAATCTTCTGTTTCGGACGCGTCTACCACATTGCCTATCACTATTTGATTTTGGCGGATGGTACTGTCAAACCCGGCCGGCCTGAACGATGTCAAGGCGCACACGCTAAGGGGTACAACTCGTATTTAGGCATATCGGTCGTTGGTGATTTCAGCGGGGATCAGAACCCCAGAGGCCCGAACGAACCCCGAATACCAAACGACCGGCAGATCAGTTCCTTAATTCAGCTCTGTCGCAGGTTACGAGCTCGTTATAAGATCCCGCTACAGCATATTGTCCGTCATAGTGATATTTCGAGCACCGACTGTCCTGGTCGTCGATTCCCGTTTCGGTATGTCCTCCAGCAACTAGAGCAGCAGCCAGGACTTGCTCCGCGATCTACAAGATGAAGTGCTCAGGAATTACGATCGTGTGCATCACAACGATTGCTCTCTTTCCGTCCGCGTTCGCAGCAGGAAAAGGAGTAATGGCAAAGAGGGGGCCGTCCGTGGACGAACCCTTCGTCACATTTCGCCTCGTGGACGAGAGACTAACTCGCTTAGAGACCCAGCAACGTTCTCTCCAAGCAGTTTTGGAAGAAGGTCAATCCAATGCGGAACACAATGTCGCCGCCAAACGTCCATGGGTTAAACCCGCTCACTCCATGGATACCACGAACATGTCTATCCAGCGGCTTCTGATCCGAGCTGAACGCCTGTATAGAATCCGGCACCGCCGATTCGGTGTTCGCCTTTTTAGGATTCTTCGCACCAGAGCAGAAGCTGTTCGACGCGATATTGTAGCCCTGCGGACCGCACCCAATGAAATCGCGGCGGAGTCTGCGCAGAGCAAGTTGGCCAGCTCGATACTCTCCCTTACTCTGCAATTCCAAGCTGCGTCCGGAGGATACGGATCTACCAATTGTTCCAGACCGGCGTGGACCTGCTGTGAACCAAAACGGGCGAAAGATCTGCGCGAAGGTGAGCAAGCAGCATGTAGGTGGGTGTGCGTGCAAAGACCTCTGAGTTGCACGGGATTCGTCGGGCCACGGATACGATAGATCAGGTGAAATCAGTGCCACAGATTGGGAAGTCATTCACGGCTGCATTTGTGCCTTACACCGACCGCTTTGGCACTCTCGGGCTGATGGGCGAATATTCGCAAGACGGCAGACATGGCCATCGTTGATGGAGACATCATTTGTCGAGGATGGACCTCAGCTTAGCTACTCGGAGCCTGCGGTCGGTTCACCTGCATTCATGTTTATTGATGTTTATTAAAAGCCTCGATAACCTGCGGCGACGGCTCCTGTTCGTCATCCATAAATCGAGGAATTGGCCGAATCCAGGCGCATGCGCGACAGCCCCAGCCCTCGCAAGCATCAGTATGTAAGTAAACGAGCTGCCGATCTTTCATTTGTTGTGTCACCCGCCCTTTCCCGATATTCGCTGTGCGCGTGATCGGCAGCCCAGTCCCCCTGAATCAGAAATTCTAGCGTGCCACAGCTAAACTACAGATGCCGCACACGACACCGAGCAGGTTGAGTGGTTTGCACCGGGGCGAATCTCGCATTCTGAGCGGATGAATCTCTTGAATCGCCGTCAGTTTCCTAATAGGAGGTTTACAAGGGGTGGGATCAGTGCGACAGACTGCGAGGCGGTTCGAGTCGAGGGTCGCGAAAAGGTCGACATAGCCCATTACGGCGGCAACCGCGACATGCTTTTGCTGCGGAAAATGTCGTATTTAGGAAGTCATTGTGAAATTTTCCGTGCGGATCGTACTTCTCGCATATTTCAACAAACTCGGGCAGCGTTCGTATCTGGCGTGAAGATCCACAGGGAGAGATCGTAAACAGCTTTCCCCAATGTGGCCGGACGTGAAATGCACCCAGCTCTCTTTCGATCATGGGGAGCAGCCTCCTGACTGCTGGCCAGTCTTGTTTCCAGGTGAAGTGAATGGATACGCTCTGCTCGCCTGCCTCGATCATCGGAGACTGTGGTGATCGCCTCAGTGATCGCGACCAAGTCAACCGATGGCTAGGTGAGCACTATGGCTAGCGCGCACAAATCGTCGATATCGCCTCCTAAGTCGGTATCGAGATGCAGCTTGAGCATTTTCAGCGTTTCGCTTGAGTTTGCTCCAGAAGTTCTTTCAAATACCGCTGCCAGACAGCCGCATCGGTGTGAGTCCCGCGCCATGCGTTTGATCGGAAATTGGTAGGAGAACGAAGCGACCGTTTTTTACCTTCTCGATTTCGCGTTCCGCAATTCCAAGCTCCGGCGGGTTGATAAAGTCATCCGCTGAGTTAATGAACATTGCTGACGCTGTGACTTTGTCGAGATTGGGTGAAGGATCATAATTTCGCGAAGCACTCACCGCATACAGAAAATCATTGGCATCGAGATCCGTGGTGCCGCGTTTCACGTAGTCGTCGAGGTACTTGTCAGCTTCGTCTCGTGTCGGCGACTTCTTCTGCATCACCAAAGGCGCGCTGCCTGCGATGAGCAAAAAGTCGGCGGAGATTTGCAACGCGGCGCGAGGTTCCGTGGGTAGTCGCCGTTCTTCCATTCGGGGTCCTGGTGGATACCTTCAATGATCATTTTTCGCCATATGCGGTTTCGTCCCGCGATTTGCACCGGGAGGCACGCCAGCGGCATTAGCGCGTCCATGAAGTCGGGATGAGTTTCTCCCCAAACCCAAGAGTGCATGCAGCCCTTGGAAGTGCCCAGAATCAGGCGCAGATGATTGACTCCGAGCCCTTTTTCAAGCAGTTCGTGCTGCGCCGCAACCATATCGTCGTAATCGTATTGGGGAAAGTGCACGCGTAGACCGTCGCTGGGCTTGCTCGACTTACCGTGGCCAATGTTGTCGGGAAGAATTACAAAATAGCGATTGACGTCAAGGAGCTGACCCGGTCCGAATAGCACTCCTGCAAATTGCGGTGCGAGAAACTGCCGGCCTGACCCGCCGGTACCATGCAGAATCAGAACGGCATTAGTCGTATTGCCGTTCGCGTCTTTTGCTGGCTTGCCGAAGGTGTAGTAATGCATTCCGACTTTCGGAAGAACTTCGCCTGACTTGAAGTGAAAGTCGTGCAGAGTGAAATCGCCTTCGTTAGGGGTGGGTACCTGCGCCGGGGTGGTTTGCTGTGGATGTGCTGCCGCGGCAAGAGAGAACGTGGAGAAGGCATAAGCCAGAAGGATGAAGCGGCGCATGAAGGGACCTCCGAAAAGCGGAATGGATTGCAGGATTTTTATCTAAGCGCGAGTCGAAAACACCAATGCATCGATACCCCTACTATTATAGGAAGTGTGAATCATAGCGATTTACTGCCATTCGGGTTGGGCAAACGGGTCCGCTACTCGAACGCCGCCTCCTCCGCAACCACAGAGCACGATGGCGAAGACCAGGGTTCTTAAGCTGAGAATCGACTCCCGAGTTCTCATCCTTGGCATTCGTGCGAGGACGAGCCGAAATTTATTAGCTGTATTTTCAGTCGCGGCCCTCCAATGGCGTTCCACATGTAATCACTTGTGCTTGCAGCCATAGTTCCCACGCTGTGAAAACCGCACAGGGTGCCGTCGGCAAACTTGCACCTACGATGGGCATCTTTCACCTTGGGAAAAGGCAACCAACTGAGCAATCATGCGACGGTGTCCACGGATGATGCCCTTGTGTGATAAACATGCCGTGAAGCCCAGCGCTATTTGCGAGTATTTTCTCCTAAAGAGATGCTTGTCTCGCCCCAACTGGTTAACCGGCCATAACGTCGCACTTCTGGCTTCTGCCCTTCTGAGCTCTCCGAAGATGTTTCCGTTTCAAGCGACTGAGAAGACATAATTGTGGCTCAGTTGAGTTTAGCTACCGTCTCGATCTCGCCAGGGGTTCGCTTCAAATGCTCTAATGCCAGCTCATGTTCGAGATTTGCGTGATAATCAGCATTGCCAGGCTCAAGGTTCACTGCGATCCTGTATTCAAGGACGGCCTGCTCGACCAAACCTTGCTTATCAAGAGCAAGCCCTAGGAGGTTGTGGGTCGCGGCCGACTGCGGATTGATCTTGATTGCCTCCTTGTACTCAGAGGCGGCCTCGACGAAATTGCCTTCGTCACACAACGCCTTACCAACAAGAAAATAGGATTCCCGGAGCTTGTGCTCAAGCTCCAGGGCTTCGTGAAACCCAACAATGCGTTCTGCGCCGTGTTTGCCCTTACCCGCGAGCACTTTCTCAAGTTGATGCTGAGCAATAACAACGCATTGAGTATCATTCAGTTCTTTTACTTTCGCCGGCACTAACGCGGCACCATAGTGGTAGATGGCTTGACGGAGATCTCCCTGTTTCGCGAGTAGGGCACCCAACTCACAGTGAGACGGACTGTAGTCGGGGTCGAGCCGAATGGCTTCCCGATACGCCGATGCGGCACCAGAATAATCACGAAGGGCTCGCAGTGCATTGCCCAGCCATTGATTGGCCAAAATCTGCGAATACCCCCTTTCCAGATCAGAAGCGCTGAGTCTTGCGACTCTGTTGTATTCCTCGAGTGCTTTCAATCGACGGCCTTCGTGAACCAGCGCATCAGCCAGTCTGAGGTGAGCCTCGACGTAATTTGGCCGCCGTTCACTTGCCATCCGGAACTGATCGCCGGCACGTTGCCAGGCGCCTTTTTGCTGTAATAGAAATCCGAGTTGCAGACGGGCAAACGGGGTAGAGTCTGCGTCTCTATTTTCGTCAACGACACTCTGAAGTTGCGCGATGCCAGCAGCCACATCTCCTGCCTTGGCCAGTTCGACCCCTTTGTGGACGAGGATCAATACGTCGCGAGGGGCATAATTGAGCGCCCCCTGATATTCCGCCAAGGCTTCATTGTGTCTGCCGAGGTGCGCAAGAGCGGCACCCTTCTTCACGTGAGCGATTGCCAGGTTCCGGTCCAAGCTTTCCCTTATCAGAAATTCGTTGTATACATTCAGGGCGTCTTCAGGATGATCTCCCCATTCAAGTAAAGAACCTGTGCCAGCCGCTCCGTGACTTCCTGAGGAGAGCTCGGCTTCATCGTGAGCACGTCCTTATAACACTCGATCGCTTGGTCATACCGGCGGTTGGCTCCGAATCCCACACACAGATTCATCTTTAAGCGCGCATCAGTAGGATCTAGACTCCGCGCCCGGTTGAGCGCGGCGAGTCCTTCGTCAACCTGCCCTTTCTTAAGCAGCGCCACTCCTGCAAGAATGGGATCCTGGGTCGCCACGATCTTCTCTGCCAGGTCTCTGCTGGCCCGGGTCAATCCTTCGGCCGTGAGTGGGCTTGAGACTGACACCCAAGGCCCCATATCCCCCGTCCGTGCGATCAGAGCGAATTCCTTTCCGTTAACGATCACGTCTCCTGAAACTGTTGCTTCAGTATTCATCACCGCGCGTGCGACAGAGAGTATTCGTTCATATGACAATCCCTTGACCTCGACTGTGAAGCGAGGAGGAGCTTGCACGCGCCTGATCTTTGGAATAAGCATGTTCCGCAGGTCCGGAAGACCTGTCTCGGATGACTGTAAGCCGGGGTCCTGCCTCTCTCCCTCGATCTCATTGTGAATCGACTTCAAGGCGTCCTGGAGAGCATCGGCGACAATAATGCCGTTGAAAGGCAGGTCGGCCTTTGGCAGCTGAAATGGGGCGATCATTGTTACGGGTGTGCGCGCGTCCCAAAATGCATAGGCCGCCATGATCATGATGATGAAACCAACATAGAGCGCTGAGTAGGACGTCAGCAGACGGTGCATTAGCGATCCGTCGCTCGGTGAAACCGGCCGAGAAGAGGTGTTTTCACTCATAATAGGAACTCCTTCATTACGGTGCATTCTCGTCTCAACCAAACGCCAGCAGCAATGGACGGCTGCATAATTCGAGCATTACTCTGGCTTAACAGCTATTTGATTGAGCAGTCGGACTTTAACTTATTTTGAAGCGGTGCTAGTCTCTAACGAGTCGCTTAGCAGACTGGACGTAATGGGGTCTCGGACCCTATGATTCTCCAACCGCAAAATTTTCGTGGGTACCGTTTTGGTCCGTTTGAAGTTTCCTTGGAAACAGGCGAACTGAAAAAAAACGGCCGAAGCGTTCATCTGCAACACAAACCTTTCCAAGTCCTGGTTGCTCTTTTGGAGCAATGCGGCAAGTTGATAAGCCGCGATAGCTTACGCCAACGGCTCTGGCCGGCTGACACATTTGTAGATTTCGATAATGGTCTGAACACCGCATTGAGTAAATTGCGAGACGCTCTTGGAGAAACCGCTGAAAAAACCCGTTACATAAAAACTTTGGACCGGCGTGGCTATCGTTTCATAGCATCAGTCGAAGAATTTGGAACCCAGCCCTCAACCCAGCTGCGAGAACTAGAAGTGCAAAGAAAGCGTATAGAACCCGACGTCGTTCTGGTGGAAATTGCAGGAAAGGTTGTCTACGGGTCCGAATGCCAGCAAATCGAATGGCTCATTGCAGAACTTTTAGAAGAAGGGGAAAAGAAGATCATTTTTGATATTTCGCGCGTCAACCGTCTCGACAGCACTGGGGTAGGCATCATTGTCATGTGTTCTGGCAAGGTGAAGGAGGCAGGCGGCGAGTTACGCGTTGCAGGCGCCGAAGGACACGTCAAAACAGTCTTACAGATAACCGAAGTGGATAAGATTTTGCCTCTGTATGCGACCAGGGCAGAAGCATTGGAAGGATTCGCGGGCGCGGCAGCCTGATGCACTACTTCGCACTACTTCAATCAGCTATGTCAGAATTCATTGATTGTTCCGAGCAAAACCGGCAACCGCCGGAGCGGCGGCAGACCTCGGCTATTTCGATCAGGCCCAGTTTGCTAAACGAGGTTGCGTTGTTCGCCGCACGAGTCCCGGACGAATCGCCTCGCATCGTGTGAGAAGCCAGGAGGCGAAGTTTCCATGCGGACGCGCGGTTCATAAACGTTCGACAGGACGCGGCAGGACGTAACGTACCGTAAGGCTTGCACCCTGACCGCTTGGTGGCTCTGTAAGATCATATCCCCATTATCCGGTGCCATCGCCGCCTTCATCACCTTGCAGCAAATAGGCAGCCAGTGGTCTGGCCCAGGATAGCATTCCAAGCTACTGTGAAGCTCGCCCGCGTTGATATCAATGTATTTGTTACTCGAGCGATTCCTGCAATCAATTGTACTGAATTTCTGTAGAAGGCACCGGTGTTGGAAATGGCAAGAACAATCGATGTTCCGTGTTACCACTAGCCAAACGGACGAAGCAGCGGGTCACGAGATGAAATGCGCAATTGTAGATAAATAGGTGTACACCGGCGAGAGGTAGAACGGGAATTCTAGGTGACAATGGAGGTTGCCGATGTTTCCAGCTACGCAAGTTCGGTCATTCAGTGCTGCTGGAGCGGCGGGACAGGCGGTCATGTTGATGCACGCGCGGAACTACCTGCCATGCGGAACTACCTGCCATATGGAGAGAGAGCGCTTGCTGACATGAAGAGTGAATTGGCAAGAAGAGATAGGCGCCGGCGCTGATTTCTAATCTATTAATGTATGCGTAGCTTGGGAGGCATCTCCCGCGAGCGACCTGTTCAGCGTGGTCCTCTTTGACAGGCTTATAGTTTGTCCACGATCTTGAGTGATGCATTTCGGATTGGATGTCATTCGTCTGCGGTCAGGCTCTGCCCCGGAACTGGATGATTTTCCGGCGGTCCCGTTTCGATGGTCTGCCTGTGGATAGTTCTTCGAACTGCTTCATAGCCTCACGTTCGGCGGCCACCTTCAGGCGCAGCTCCCGGCTCGCCTCCGTCTCGCGGTAGAGTGTTTGCGCAACAGAAGCCGGACCGCGAACGTCGCTGAGAAGAAGGACTTCCACCTGAAAGTCGCCGCCTTTGTTTGTCACTCGCAGCATATCGCCAATCCGGACCTCGCGAGCAGCTTTGGCAGGCTGCCCGTTGGATTGAATTCTGCCGAGTTCGCAGGCGCGTACGGCTAGTGCGCGGGTCTTAAAAAATCTGGCGGCCCAGAGCCATTTATCCATCCTTACGGAGGCCATGATTTATTTTCCTATAGGAATTGGATTTCAGTGGGGATCCGTGTAGCCTCCTCAAGTAAAACCCGAAAAACCGGGGTTTCGTCCAGCGGTCGCATTCTTTCCTGCAAAACTTTTCAAGCGGTTCTCCCCTATTGGTAAGCCCGAGGACCCGCAGGCAAGACTGAGCACTTTAACCCGGTGCAATCAATTTCCACATCGCTGTTGAAAAATTGTTCTGCTCTGCGGAAGCGGCGCGCCGCCTCCCCTCAGAGTGCGGTTTTCCCCCGGGGCCAGTTTTCACATCGGTGCGTCCAGTGGCATTTTGCAAGAATCCTTTTGGGGGAGAAAAGCAGGGGTAGTAGTCGGCGTTCTCCACGAATACGGACACAAAACGGACACTGCCGGTTGGGCTTTCGCGACATTTCCTTGTAAATCACTGAAAAGATGGTGAGCGCGGAAGGAATCGAACCTTCAACCTACTGATTCCCACTCGACCACTGAAAATGAATAGTTTCAACGGTTTCCCGACTGTTCACATAGGCAGAAATCGGCACTTTTAGGCGCGGTTGTTATCAAATTTGTTATCAAGAATGTTGGAGGCTAGACAGACCCTGGCAGAGAGGCTGCCGCTTCGATTTCCGACAGTACTTCCGATGGAGGCCGAATCTTGATTTTGAAGTTGCCTTTCGAGCGGCTCCCGCTTGTTGATGAAATGACGCTCGTCCCACGTAAGGAAAACGTCGGCTCTGTTTGAAATCGCTTGCGCCAAGTGCTGAGCATCTCGTTTCGGCAAACCTCGTGCCTGTAGCCGCTCTGCAAGCGGCTCATCTTGAACGTCTGAGACAAGCGGATTACTGACGAATCCGTCGAAAGGGTCGGTTTTTAGATTATCAAACCCCAAAGACCTTCTCATCGTTCGCAATTGGCACGAGGTCGAGAAAGTCGCTGCGAAGACTATTCCGTTGGATTGGATTATTCGTCGCTTCAAACTCACGAAGTGCGACGTTCGACCGCTGCATCGTGATTCTGCCAAAACGGTGATAATTGAGCAGGCGGAAGATTGCCGCAGCTTCCTGTTGTGCTGTGCCATCTTTTTCATCTTTTTTATGCCGCCTCGGGTTACTGATAAGGGAATTGATGTCACAATAAACAATCATGTCAACGTTTTGTGGGAACGGATTTTGAACGTTCCGCCGCTACGACGGTCACCTGCCGTCTATTTTAGAGTCTGGAAGAAAATCACCACGGTTCGGCCATTCTGCTCACCAGCCCGATTTTCGCCTCTCCGCAAAAAAACTTGAAACGGTTTTGTTTTCCACAGCTCCTAGACTGTATCAGTACATAGCAGAAAATTCTGCCACCAGTTTGCCCAGAACATTTTCTGGAACTGATATTTTCGTTCTCGGAGGAGTTTATGCCCAACATCACTTGGCAAATGCTTGCGAATTCCGCCCGCGTACCGCAACCGCCATTCGATACACACGCCGTAATTGAAGAACTACAGCGTGCAAATCCCAGGGCCTACGCCCTTGACCTTTACAGGTTCGTTCATCACCACGGCAAGCAAGACCGTACGCGCCCATTCGCCCATACTCTGGCCCGCCGCTGTCACCAATTCCTGAAGCTGGACATACTCCTCCTCAGTGACCTTGGTAGTCAGCGATCTCGTGCGGAATGACTGCCCGGCTGTCACAAGTCACCGTATTCCATCGTGAGTGCATGCCACGTAGCCTGGATTTCTGCCGTCCCACGCCCGGCGGAAGAGTTTCGTACCGTGTTCCACTCTTCTTCCGAGAAACCGAACGTGATGCCGTTTGCGTGTGCACGAAACCAGAACTCGATCTCTCGGCCCCGGACTGCTGTGTATCCAAAAAAGTGTTCTCCCTTCCACGACTGCGACTTTGCCCTCAATCCATTTAGCATGGCGCGAAACTCTGAAATTAGCGGATAGGAACTCATGGGATACATGGGAGCACGTGGGCCGGAGAAGCTAAGCAGCAGGTACAAATCGTTGCCATCGCCGCGCACAAAGGAAAGCGTGTAATTGGATTCGGTGATATTCGGAATTGCCGGCTGCACGACGGAATCATGGCGGTTGACCTTGCCGCGAATCGGTTTGTGGTGCAGGCAGTAATGCCCACGCGCCGCCATCCGCCATAGCCCCTCCCAGTATGGATGAAGGGCACGGTTCAGGGTGTCGGCTTCCTTAACTTCAGCGTCTTCCAGAAACACGTAAAGATTGCGAGCGACAAGGATGGGCCGCCACTTCGTAGCCGGATCAGCAAGCTGTCGCAAGGTTTCTGCGATGGTCTGCCGCACTGCATCGGAGCCAATCGGCTGCTTTCTGGCCCCCGGTCGAAATTCGCTCGGAAGATTGCCAAGGTAATACTCGTCCTTTCCTGGGTTCGGTTTCTTCCTCAACTCGCGAATTGCTTGAAACGCTTCCAGAATGGCAATGCAGGACTCGCGGGAAACCGGGTTATTGTCGAAAGCCTCGGAGCCTTGCTGCACATAGTACGCGAATGCCGTCCACTCAGCCCGTGTGAGAGGCTGATGGGCTTCGCATTTCTTACTGCAATTATAAACTCAGAAGAAATCGTGGGTTTTTGGGGCAGCTCAACGTTTGATCCCTTTTCGGGAGCCGTTTGCGCGTTCAACGCGCGGGGCCGTGGCAAGATTTCAGCCTCGAACCGGAGCAACTTGGTTATCATTAAAGCGTTCACGGGCGTGCCATCTAAAATAGAAGAAGGGAAACCATGGGAACTGATGTCACACAAGAACGCCAGCAGGCCCACGCGCTGCTCGATATGCTGCCGGAAGAGAAGCTCACTGCCGTGCGCAGCTTGCTCGAAGTGATGCTGGAACCGCTCTCGCGTTCGCTGGTTTCCGCTCCGGTGGAAAAGGAGGAGATCACGCCCGAAACGGCAGCAGCGCTCGACCGTGCCCGCGCTTCGCTCGCTCGCGGAGAAGGTATTCCCCACGAAGATATCCTGCGCGAGTTCGGCTTGGATAAATGACTGAACCGCCGGCTCCCCAGCGAATCGCCCTGGTCTGGTCGCCCGAGGCCCGCGCCGATCTCCGGGCCATCGCCCGCGACGCCGCAATGGAAATTCTTCACTGCCTGGATCGCTACCTGGCCAACCGCACCGGTGACGTGAAAAAGCTCAAGTCGCCGCTCACCGGCTTCCGTCTCCGCTGCGGCGACTACCGGGTGTTCTTCG